>Ga0208826_1000082_pt1 | contig 108050 bp, 87 predicted proteins | sample AD_UKC115_MetaG_FD_184451 | JGI IMG/M metagenome (GOLD analysis project Ga0208826, IMG submission 184451) | Active sludge microbial communities of municipal wastewater-treating anaerobic digesters from Hong Kong - AD_UKC115_MetaG (SPAdes)... | ecosystem: Engineered > Bioreactor > Anaerobic >... | reverse complement strand
TTTTATATCCAGCTTGAATTGCTTTACTGAGTAAAAAATCGCAAACTTTTTCATTTGAGTCAGTCCCTACAGGTCGTTCTTTTAAAATTTCATCGATAATTGTCATATGTGTTGTTTTTAAAATGCAGCATAACTCGTGGCTAAACGAACTTCTGTTTCGTATATCCATCGGATTTTGGTGGGATATACGCCATATGGCGTATATTTCGTCTTTAAGATTATAGAGCATTTTTCTTTACTCCTTGCTTTAAAATTGCCTGATCGAGGGGATTAACGATTTTCCCGAGACTCTTTTTACTGACATGAGTATATATTTCCGTAGTTTTGGAACTGGCATGGCCTAAAACTTCCTGAATATAGCGCAGATCTGTGCCGTTTTCCAATAAATGGGTAGCGAATGAATGACGAAGGCTATGAACAGTCACCGGTTTTGTTATCCCGGCAATTTTTAAAGCCCGCTTGAAAACATTTTGAATACTGCGTTCCGATAAATGGCCATGCCCCTCTGCGCCCTCAAATAAAAAATCTGCGGGTTTGTAAGTAGCGTAATATTCTCTCAGTTTTTCCAGAGCCGCATCCGATAAGAGCGTGTACCGGTCTTTTTTACCTTTAGCCTGCCGGATATGAATCAATTTACGTTTACTATCAATATCGTTTGCTTTTAAACGGACAACTTCGCCAACCCGTAGTCCGGCGGAATAGATAAGTAGAAGCATGGTTTTATGTTTTAAGTTTTCGACCGACGCAATGATCTTAAGAATATCTTCCTGGTCCAGTACGTCCGGTAATTTCCGCTCCTTCTTCAATCGTGGCAGATTCCGGATAACGAAAGGCATTTTGTATAATTCAACATATAAAAAGCGTAAGGCATTATAAGCCTGATTAATGGTTGCGGGCGCCATATTTTCAGATTCGATCAAATGCAACAAATAAGCCCGGATGCCATCCTCTGTAATCGTTCTAGGATGAGATGGAGAAATGTATCGTACGAAAGCGCGCAGACAACTGATGTAAGCCTGGATAGTTTTAACAGAGTAATTCCTTAGGCGCATTTCCTTACGGACGGTTTCAAAAAATCCAGCGGTCGGAATGTCGTCCGCTAAAGTCAAATGGGTCGTTGGCGTTGTATCGAGATTCATTTGGCGTTATTCTACAAATAATAATCCGTAATTGCAATGAAAATATTTAAGAAATAGGTGCGCTCTATCTGGATTACGTCGCGTTATGTTGTAATAACGGACGTCAATGCCAGGGAAGCAAATACTTTGGAAGAAAAAACGTGGCTTTTAATACTCTATCTTTAACTCGAAATTCCCACGGTCGGGCGTTTTAATTAAGATCATCTGTTCGGCGGTGGAATAATAAAAACCTTCCGCTTGTTGCGTTAAATCGTCAGCCGATTTGCAGGGGAGAAGTTGGTTATCGCCGACGCTGACTCTGACTGGCGGCTGAGTGGAGATGATTTTGAACAGGTAATGCTGGCGTTGCGGTTGAAAGTCCGATTTCTGGCGCTCAATGATGATATTACAAGTATTAGTAGAATTCCGGCAGGTGAATTTGGTTAGAATAAAGACGCCTTTTTCGTAATCGTAGGAAAGTCCGTCGTCTTCATAAAGCGTATAGGAACTCTCGTCGGCAGGGTAGATTAGCAATTCGGTTGCGGTCATCGGTTTTTCGCCGACGTACTGCTGGACAGCTTGCGTCGGCAGGAAGCCGCCTTGACGCAGAAAATACGGTATCTGATTAAGTGGCGCCTCTACGATGAGCCATTGTTTGCCAGTGTAGAAGCGATGCCGATTCAAATCATACCAATTACCCGCCGGCAGATAGAGCCGCTTGAACTCGTCCGTTTCGGAAAGCACCGGCGCCACCAGTAGATTTTCACCCAGAACGAATTGATTTTGGGCTTCTGTGCGGTAACATTCCGGATCGTCCTGAAAATTGAAAAACAGCGGGCGCATCAGTGGCCAGCCGGTTTGGTTGGCAGTATAGAATTCGCTATAAAAATAGGGTAGCAGTTGATAGCGCAAATTTATGAAATTGCGTACGATATTTTCGACTTCCGAGCCAAAAATCCAGGGCTCTTTGCGGTGCGTATCCCAGGCTGAGTGTTGGCGGAAGAGTGGGGTAAAAGTGCCGAGTTGCATCCAGCGGATATAAAGCCTTTCCGAAGGATTACCGACGAATCCGCCGACGTCGCTACCGACGAACGGCACGCCGCTGAGGCCAATATTTTGCGACATACGGCAGGCAATTTTCAGATGCGATTCATTAGCGACATTATCGCCGGTCCAGACGGCTGAGTAGCGCTGAATACCGGCAAATCCAGCCCGCGTCAGGATAAAATGACGCTCGGGAGAATAGCGCCGCAAACCTGCGCGCGTCGCTCGTGCCATTTCCAACGCATAAATATTCCGTGCGCTTTTGTGATCGGTTTTTAAACCGTTGCCATCGAACTGCACAATGTCGGGAAAGTGCGTGCCCCAAACGGTCGGCTCATTCATATCGTTCCAGAAACCGGCGACGCCATCTTTGAGCAGTAAATTGAGTTTATCGCCCCACCATTGGCGCGTGGCGGCTTTAGTAAAATCCGGGAAATATGCCCAGGAGGGCCAGACCTCGCCCTGATAGTATTGACCGTCAGGATATTTGACGAATAAATCCTGTTTGAGGCCTTCGCGCGCCCCGAAATAATTCGTGTCGGCTTTGACGCCCGGGTCAATTATCGGGATGACTTTGAAGCCGTCCTTTTTTAAATCAGCCAGCATTTTAGCCGGTTCGGGAAAATATTTTTTGTTCCAGGTAAAGACCCGATAGCCGTCCATATAATCAATGTCGAGATAAATCACATCACAGGGGATTTTTTTGCGGCGAAAAGTCGCCGCCAGATCACGCATCTCCGATTCAGGATAATAGCTCCAGCGGCATTGCTGATAGCCGAGTGCCCAGAGCGGCGGCAGTTCAGCCCGTCCGGTCAGATTGGTATAAGCCGTCAGGACTTTTTTAATTTCAGGACCATAGATGAAATAATAATCCATCTCGCCCTTTTCGGCACCGAACCAGTAGAAGCGATTATTGCTGGCGCCGAAATTGAAGTGCGATTTACAGGTATTGTCAAATAAAATGCCATAGGCTTTGAAATCGCGAATCCCATAAAAGAAGGGAATTGAAATGTAAAGCGGGTCGGTGCGGTCGTCATAAGCCCAAAAATCGGTGTTCCAGAGAGTATATTCCTTGCCGGTTTTGCAAAGATCGTCGCTCTTTTCGCCCAGCCCGTAAAAATTTTCACCGGGCAGGAGCTTTTTGTGGCAACGCACTTCGTCATTGTCGAAGCTGACGCCGAAAGCTTCTTCATCGGCATTGATCAAATTGCCAGCCGAATCGAAAATGGCGACGCGGCAAGGCGACTTGGTGATTCGCACGGTCAGTGCTTTGGTGGTCAGTGTGAAATTTTTACCTTCGTCTTTAAACGTGAAAGCCGATTGGGCGGGCAGAGCGGCGATTACCGCATACGACGGCGCAGATGAAAATTCTTTCTGATTCGTATAACGAAAACGAATGACATTGTCGTCGTAAACATAGATGTTGAAGAGGGCGTTGTCGGCTTTGAATTCGACCCGATTGGGAAAAACCTTCGGCGATTTGACATTGCCGATAAATTCAAAACCGGCAAAAAGTGATGGACAAAGTAGCACAAGCGAGAAAAATAAGGAAATTCTTAGTGACATAGTTAAACACCTTTCGCTGTTAAGATTAAAGTTGAGTTTGTGGATAATGTTATGATTATGGCTAAGAAAGGGGGGAAGATGGAATATGAGAAACGCAGAGTAGTAAATCTGGAGCAAGTTTTTTTTAAAACTCGATAGGATTGGTATAGGATAATAATAATTAGTAACATCAGGCATTTACTGCGTTGAGAAATTTTCCGTCTGAATAATGCAGTGGTTCTTGAACTCGTCAACGAAGTAGTCGAATTCAATTCCGTAAATTCTGCGGAATACCTCATCGTGGTTACTCTCCGTAAATAAGCTCTCGATGTAATTTTGGAATTTTTCCCGGCTACGCGTTTCGATTAAATAATCAACGATGCAGGCAAACTCACAATAAAGAAAGGCGGAGCGGTTGGGGACATTGAGTTTGGCTTGGCTCGCCCGGTGGGTTTTATAATCACGCGGCGGTAAGAAATTTCCTTGACGGATGTAATTATAGGTTTCCTCCTGGGATGGATACCAACCGGTACCCATCTGGTTGGCGGCGTACACCGCGATGCCTTCTGAGAGCCATTTCGGGAAGCGAAATGCCCGGATAAACCCGGTTTGCTGGAAGATGAGAATGTGGGCAAGCTCGTGTTTCAGGTAAATATCTAATGGAATTATACCCAAATCGGCTTCTTTCAACGACCAGGGCGCAATATGAATACGGTTAGGTGGAATTGCGCAAAGTCGGGAGTAAGTTGGAGAACGTCTGACATAACTTAAACTATCGCGGAAAATAAAGAACTCCGGTTTGCTTTTGAACTTTAAGGCAAGCACTTTTTCGACAGGTATCGTGAGCGTGTCGCAGTTCGACCAGTCTGGCAGCTGTGCCCGATTCTGCACATAAACAATGGTATTGGGAAACTCGAATTTACGAAATCCAACAATGATTGGCGAAAAGGCAAATAGTTCACCAAATAAAAAAGCGGCAAAGACGCATGCCAAAATTACCGCAACGATCACGTAGTAATTTTTGCGCATATTAGGTTTTGTTAAAAGCCCGGATTCACTTATGTAACTTTTTGGTTCTCGACGCCTGGGGTGTCGAGAGCAGAAAATAAAATTTTGTCGATTTTATAATTTTTTTTATTATATTTATTATGTATTATGAGATAAAATTAGGAAGTAAGATGAAAAAGCAAAATTACATTTCAAGACGAAGTTTCCTTAGACGTCTGGGAGTACTATTTGTGAGTATTCCCTTTATGTTATCAGCATTTTCCTGTAAAAATCAAGAAAATCTCTCAGAATCTGGATCTTTCGATCAATATTTGAAAAATCTGCCAAGTATTACCCTGGATAATGCTTCAGGTATGGAGGGATCTTCAGAAGTATTTAAAGTCGCCAAGACGGCGGTAATTGAAGGGCTGAACAACCAGGGAGTAGTAACTAAAATCATTTATACTAATGATACCATTAATCTTGAATCTATAATCGTTAAAGTCCTTAATTCGGAAGATGAATATTATTACATCACCGAAGATACAACAGCTAATCAACCTACTGGTCGTCTTGCTAATGGTACAGTTCTCTTGAATGATGTTAAGAATTCGATCAAGGCACTTCGCGATTTCAATAAAGCGGAATTAAAAAGCCGATATATTGTCATACAAAAATAATCTAAATGCTATGGAAAAAGCGAAAGTTAAATGCGAAGAGTGTATTGGTTGCGGTGCGTGTGTAGAAGTTTGTCAATATAGATGCTTCAGATATTCTTTGAAAGGTCATTGTTGGTTTCCTGATCAGAATTGCTGTGTAGGGTGCGGTGCGTGTATTCCCATATGTCCGGTTGAAGCGCTTTATATGGAATAATATTAAGATTAAAACCTACTCCCTCCTTATTCTTGTGTCAGTGCGCCTGCATTGAAAGCAGGTGAAATCACCGATAATAATATTCGCTTATATGATCTGATAGCATTATTCAACCCCGTCGGGGTTGCGTAATGTTCTGCTTCTTTTGACTCAGGACATAATCCTGAGTTAAGCAGATTCAACTCCTGGCGGAGTTACGGATTGTTCAGGTCTCGGGTTCAACCCCTGCGGGGTTGGAGGTTGTTCAGGGTTAGGTTTTTGGACTCAGGATATAATCCTGAGTTATTCAGGTTCAACTCCTGACGGAGTTGTTTGTCGCAATTGATTATCGTATTTTTCGTATATTTTCCAATCCCGACCAGTCGGGATTGAATTATAACAGATATTTTTCATCAAATTCGATTCCATGTTCATGTAGCAATTTCACCAACTCTGCCTGAAAGGTTTTCTTACGATGGTGGTTTCCCTGATTCTTGACGTATTCTATCAAACGGTCTTTGTCTTTTATGGAATAAGTGAAAGCTCCGTAACCGATTTGCCAATGCGTGAATTTGGAATCGGGCATGATGGTTTTTATATATTGCGAACTGGCAATTTTGATATCTTTTATTAATGGGGCGACGGCGACCGTCGGATGTATATGAGTTATAATATGGACATGATCTGAGACGCCACCGATTCGATAAAGGTGACATTTCTTATTTTTCAGGATACCCCAGATGTATTTGTAAAGTTCAGGACGTAATTCAGGAGTAAGGGTGCACTCACGGTTCTTGGTACTAAAAACCAATTGATATATGATTTGGGTATAGGTAGCCAAGTTTTCCTCCTTCTTGTTCAACCCCTGCGGGGTTGTGTGGTGTTTCGCATTTTTATGACTCAGGACATAATCCTGAGTTATTCAGGTTCAACCCCTGCGGGGTTGTGTGGTGTTTCGCATTTTTATGACTCAGGACATAATCCTGAGTTATTCAGGTTCAACCCCTACGGGGTTGCGTGGTGTTTCGCATTTTTATGACTCAGGATATAATCCTGAGTTATTCAGGTTCAACCCCTGCGGGGTTGGAGGTTGTTCAAGGTTAGGTCTTTAGGCTCAGGATATAATCCTGAGTTATTCGGGTTCAACCCCTACGGGGTTGCGTGGTGTTTCGCATTTTTATGACTCAGGATATAATCCTGAGTTAAGCAAGTTCAACTCCTGACGGAGTTACGGATTGTTCAGGTCTTAGGTTCAACCCCGTTGGGGTTGCGTAGTTATTGGCGTTTTTGGACTCAGGATATAATCCTGAGTTATTCGGGTTCAACCCCTACGGGGTTGCGTGGTGTTTCGCATTTTTATGACTCAGGATATAATCCTGAGTTATTTACGAAGATGTCAGTTTTTCCAATTTTATTAAATATTCCATAGCCTCGTCAAAAGATTCACCGCACATTTCAGTGGAAGGTTTCAAATTGCGGCAAACCGCTGGATAATCCGGCTGATCGTGAATCTTGCAATCATTCTCTACGGTTAAGTGAATACACCGTACCCCAGCTGGTTTGCCGTCTGGCATACCAGGAAGTGGCGATGAAATAGAAATAGCAATACAGCAAGCGCCGCATCCTTTACGGCATTTCATTTAATAATCGTAAGAATAAGTTAATTGCTATGGATGGTTTAGATAGATGTAAATAAATAGTTTCTATTAGTGTATTTTTGCGGTACCGGGTTAGACTTTATTTTTTCAGTAAGTCGCGGATTTCCGTCAGAAGTATTTCTGTTTTAGTTGGGGCGGGAGGCGCTGGTGGTGCGGCTTCTTCTTCCCGTTTAGCGGCGCTGAGGGCTTTTACCAACATAAAAACCGCAAAAGCGATGATGAGGAAATCAAATACAACCTGCAGAAAATTGCCATAATTTAGCGTCACCGCCGGATTCCCATCAACCGCATGTTTCAATACGATTTTCAAATCGGTAAAATTAACGCCGCCGATCAATAAGCCAATCGGTGGCATAATAATGTCATTAACAACCGAAGTGACGATCTTGCCGAAAGCGGCACCGACAATGATACCGACTGCCATATCAATAACATTGCCGCGCATTGCGAAAGCTTTAAACTCCTGCAGTAGTTTTGGGCTTTGTGGTTTTGCTTTTACTTTCATATTTATCCTCTATAGTTAGAATTTGTAAGAAAAGCCAACGCCAAGAATTTCTTTGAATTGCACCCGCGGCCCGAATTCGTCAATTACTCCGTCATTATCCTTATCAATTGAGATCTTTGTGTCATCGTCGTAAATCAGGTGAGAGGTGAAATTGACCGAGATATACTGGTTTACCTTAAAAGCAACCAACGTTTCCCAGTTAATATCAATATTCTGAGGATGATCCAGATAGTCCGAAAAGAGGTCAATTTTAATGGTAAAAGATAAATTTTTTAGTAATTCGGTTTTAAAATCATTGCGAGTATAAATTGCACGCAGATAACCACCGAATTCAGCCTTGGTAGTTTTTCCAGGCTCGACTCCAAAAGCTCCGGCATTGGACAGTAATTCATCATTGACGATGATTAATCGTCCGGTGGCAGGTGCGATAAAAGTACTCAAATAGGCGTTTGGTTTATAATCCATACCGATTGCGGCTAAAATGTAAGCCGGTGCTAAAAAATTGGAAATTTTTACCGAATCATTGGGATAATTGTAACCCGGTGCCATCTGGGTCTTGAAATTAAAAAGGGCTGAATAATAGACATTAGTGAAGGCTTCTCGGCCATATTTCGATAAAAAATCAATCTTATCATCGGTTTTCATGAAATCAGCATCTTTGCCCTGTTTAAGAACGCCATATCCGAGATCCAGGGAATTATCCCAGACGTTTTTACCTTTTTTGTAATTGGCAAATGCGCTAAAAAGGCCGTTGAGTGCCAGTGAATTTTCGCCACCAGCCGCCCAGTTGGTTAGCGATGTTTGAGCTAAATTTAGCGCTGTTACACCGCCGATTTTCCAGCCGGTATGCTCGTTGGTGGACTTGGTTTTCAGTTTGTCTTCAGCGTCAGTGATTTGACCGGCAGCTAGCTGGAGAAGGCCAGTCATTAACAGTAACGTTGAGACAGTCTTTGCTTTCATAATTCCTCCTTTAACTGTTGGCAATTTTAAGAAAATTTATTTTTAACCGCAAAGGACGCCAGAAATTCATTTCGGAAAATACTTAACTAAAAATAATCTCTAAAATGCTTTACACACTCTGCGGTTAAAGTCTCCTTCCAGGAATGACTGATCATTGTCAACCGCAAAGCATGCCAAGGATTCATCGCGCTAAATGCATAACTGAAAAATTAGTCGTCAGTAATCTTGGCGGTTAAAAATCACCTTTTATGATTTCGGCGATTTTCAGACTGGCATTGCCGTCACCGAAAAGAATGGTGTTTTCACGATTAAAAACGGCAAATTTTTGGGTCTCTTCCGGTAGTCGCTGGAAGTCGTTTCCGATTAATTTTGCCCAACCGTATTCGACGAGTTCTACCCACTCCGTTTCAGGTCTTAGCACGAGGCATGGCACTCTTGCGAAATAGGCTTCTTTCTGCACTCCACCCGAGTCTGTTATGATCAGTTTGGATTGTTTTTCGAGTTTCAGCATCTCCAGATAACCGACGGGCTCGACGAAACGAAGATTGGGACTATCGGCTGTAATATTAAACTGCCTCATTAGATTACGCGTGCGGGGATGAATGGGAAAGATAATGAGTTCGTTTAAGTGCTCTAAAGTGCTAATAAGGGCTTTTAAGGTGTTGGGGTCGTCGGTATTCTGGGGGCGATGAATTGTGACCAGGTAATATGGTTGCGAATTGATGCCGAGTCGTTCCAGAATGTCTGATTTTTCCGCAATCTGGCTATTGTATAAGAAAGCGTCGTACATAACGTCGCCGACGAGATGGATTTGATCATCGAATCCTTCATGGCACAGATTTCTGACAGCGGTTTGTGTCGGGGCAAACAAATATTGCGAGAGGGTATCGGCGACGATGCGATTGATTTCCTCCGGCATTTGGCGATTGAAACTGCGTAATCCAGCTTCGACATGCGCTATTGGGATTTGCAGTTTGGCGGCGGCCAGGGCGCCAGCCATGGTGGAGTTGGTATCGCCATAAATCAAGACGAGGTCTGGCTGAATTTTCAGTAATGTTTTTTCCAATTCGATTAGCATTTTGCCGGTCTGTTCGCCGTGATTGCCACTGCCGATCTCCAGATTATAATCCGGCTCGGGAATATTCAATTCGGCGAAGAAAGCCTGTGACATATTATAGTCGTAGTGCTGACCGGTATGAATCAAGATTTCGTCAAAGTATCTCCTGATTTCGCGCGAAACCGGTGCGCATTTGATGAATTGCGGACGTGCTCCGACGATGGTAGCGATGGTGGACAAGTTCGTTCCTTTCAGGTTTGTTCAACCCCGTTGGGGTTGTATGGTGTTTCGCATTTTTATGGCTCAGGATATAATCCTGAGTTATTCGGGTTCAACTCCTGGCGGAGTTACGGATTGTTCAGGTCTCAGGTTCAACCCCGTTGGGGTTGGTGTAGTGTTCAGTCTTTTTAGACTCAGGATATAATCCTGAGTTATTCGGGTTCAACTCCTGGCGGAGTTACGGATTGTTCAGGTCTCAGGTTCAACCCCGTTGGGGTTGTATGGTGTTTCGCATTTTTATGGCTCAGGATATAATCCTGAGTTAAGCAAGTTCAACTCCTGACGGAGTTACGGATTGTTCAGGTCTCAGGTTCAACCCCGTTGGGGTTGGTGTGGTGTTCAGTCTTTTTAGACTCAGGATATAATCCTGAGTTATTCGGGTTCAACTCCTGGCGGAGTTGGAGGGTGTTCGGGGTTAGTTCTTTAGGCTCAGGATATAATCCTGAGTTATGCAGGTTCAACTCCTGACGGAGTTAGAGGATATTCATGTTTCGAGTTCAACTCCTGGCGGAGCTGTGGGTTATTCGTTAAATCCTATCTCAACTGTTCGGGATTATAATTAAATCAAGTTTATGAATAATTATTCCGCTTAATCCCAGCGGGATTGAAATTGAATAGAATAAAATCATACATATCGCCCAATCCCAACGGGATTGAATATGAAATTAACTAATTTTGGTTAGGTTTTTTACGACGTAAGTAGGTTTGTTTAACCCACTTCCAATTAAAAATTAAATGCCCGATAATTCCGAGAATTAATAAGCCTCCAAAAATTTCGTGGACTTCCACAATAGCGTCGCTGGTAACTATCCCAGTTTTTAAAAGTAATAGTGAAACAATTATACCCAGAAAGGCAATTCCCATCAGGCAATTGAGATACTTTAAGGTAGTTTGTTTTGACATTGTTGGTTCACCTTTATTTTATAATTACGGTTTAAGCTCAGATATGAAATAGCGCATCTTGCCGGTTTGATCTGGTTTTATTGCAGTAACTGGTCGAAATTCGATTTGGATGTTATCATCATGGACGGTTTTACAAAGTAATTTTTGGAAAAGGTCTAAATCCGAATCGTAATAATTGTGACTTTTGACGTAGCGAATAGTAAAAGTTGATGGTCGAGTTTGGATAATTTGGTACTGATCGAAAGGTTGCCGATTCAGATCGAGTAAAGCCAGATTCAGGTAATCGAAAATTTCACTCGAAAAAGTTTGCCCGTTTTTCATTACAACAATATCAGTGGCTTTTCCGATGTGCAATTTCATTAGTGGCAGATTGCAACCGCATGGGCATTTTCCGTTAATCCATTCGCCGACGTCACCAATGCGATAGCGAATAAAAGGCATGTATTCATTAGTCAGCGAAGTTCCGACGATTTCGCGGACTCCGTTTTCATTTTCGATAAATTCGAGATATACGTTTTCCAGAGATACATGCCAATTACCAGCCGGACATTCGTAAGCAAAACCACCGATTTCTGAACAACCATACTCGTTAGAGACCGGAACGTGGAAAACTGACTCAACTATTTTGCGTTCCTGTGGAAATAGAGTTTCTGCGGTTACGAAAATTGCTTTTAAGCGATTAGAAACTGGCAGATTATTCTCTTTATAATAGAGTGCAAGCCGGTATATGCTGTTAGAGTATCCATAAAAGTAGCGCGGGTTAAAGTGCCAAATCTGACGACTTAATTTTTCCAGCGTTTCTTCTGAGTATTCAAAGCCCGAAATTAGCAGTGTATTCCGAATGCGTCCTTTCAGGGCATCTATGACTTTGCGAATAGTCGAGTGGAGCGGTCGCCCCCAGATAGCAACTTCCGGATCCCCGATTTGAACTCCAAACCAGTTCCGTGCTCGCCACCGACTAGCCCAGTCCCAACTGCTATATTCGTTAGTAATGTAAAATTTCAATGGAATACCCGTTGAGCCACTAGTTTTTCCAGAATAAATTTTACCAGAGTAATTCGGATTCGTTAAACGGTTGAGATTTTCCCTAATATCTTTTTTATTTAATAAAGGTAGGTAGGCGAAATCCTGTGGCGAGGAGATGTTCTCTGGCTTGATACCAAGCTGGTTAAATATTTCTTGGTAATAGGGTACGTTTTGATAAGCTACGTTAAGAATATGATAAAGTTTAGCCAGCTGGATTTTCTGCAATTTTTCCAGCGGTAAATGTTCATTGTATTTAAGAATTTTTAAATATTGAGCAATTTTCTCACCTTTAATGTGCTGAGTCAAGGGGAAATAAAAGTCTCGGACAAACTGGTCATACATCATCTAATTCCTTTTAATACTTGCTCAATTTTACGACTAGTGATTTCCCAAGTGAAATTCGCGGTGACAACTTCGCGAGCAATTTTTCCCAATGACTCACGGATTTTTGGATTAGATAAAAGCTCAATAATTAACTCGGCGAAAACCTCTGAGTTTTTTACGTCGCAGGTAATTCCACAACGAAATTTGTTGATCAATTTGACCACGCTGGAAACCGGGCTGGCAATGACTGGTTTGCCACATGCCAAGTAGTCAAAAAATTTCATCGGCGATTGTCCGTCCTTTGGTACTAAAGCAGTATCCCACGGCGCGACGCAAATATCAAATGAATTGATATAATAGGGCGCCAAACTAAAGGGGACTTTGCCGGTGAATGTAAAAGCTTCATTTACTTTCAGTTCACGGCTCAAGGTTTTCCATGCTTCTAATTGAGCACCGTCGCCAGCAACCACGAAGCGAACTTGTGGCATTTTTAAGAGAACAAGTGGAGCAGCCTTGATTAGATATTGTACACCGTGATAATGATAACAACTTCCAATAAATCCGACAGTCGGCGTATTGGGCAAGCCGGTTTTGGCTAAAGCTTCCGACTTCAGCAAAGGCCGAAAGACCTCCGGATTCGTGCCATTTGCGATGGGAATGATCTTAACAGATTTGACCGGATAATTAGTAACAATCAGGTTTTTCAAACCCTCAGTAACCGGTATGATACGATTGCAGTGAACAAAATTGAGGCGCTGATTCAAACGAATGTAGGCAAGTTTCCAGCGCGAGTAACCGATTTGACGGAGTTCTTCCAATACCCAACCGTTGACTTCGATAGTTAGTGGTATGTGGCAGAGTTTTGAGACAAGCAGTGGAGCGAATGATGACGTTTCGCGAAAGTATAAATGAGTTGGTCGTCTCTTAAGTGCATTCCAGGTTAAAATAAAAAAAGATAAAAACTCAAAGGTTGCCCAGCGTAGGAATGGATAATTAATGACCGGGATTAAATGAATATGGACTTTAGAGCTGAAACTTGGTTTGACGATATTTGGATTAAAGAAATGCACTTCGTATCCAAACTTCGCCAACCAGCTGACCGTTTCACGAATGTGATTATTGATGTCTTTTAAGCGACTAAAACCCTCGAAGCAAAAGTAAAAGATTATTTGGGTAGAATTCGATTTCATCTCCTGATAACTTCTTGAAATATTTGTAGATATTTTTTGGTGTTCATTTCCCAGGTAAATTTATGAAAAGGTTCAATTTTACTTGAATAATTGAGTGCCTTTTTGATAGCCTCAAACAGGGAATTTAAATCGCCTGGCTGGCATAGAAAAGCTGCTTTGTTGCCAGCTAATACTTCCGGAATACCTCCGACCTGCGAGGCTACCACCGGCTTGCCAATTGCCAGTGCTTCCAGAATTACGTTCGGGACGCCTTCCGAAAGACTCGGTAGTACTACTACATCCGACGCGGCGTACCAAAGTGGTAATTGCGCATGCGGAATGACTCCCGATAGGAGAATTCTATCCTGTAGTGAATGTTCAATACGGAAATTTTCGATCAGGTGGCGGTCGTTGCCCTGACCGATTAAAATTAATTTTACTTCTGGCCGATTAAGTTCCGCAAATGCCGAAAGTAATAGGTTGATTCCTTTGCGTTGGCTCAACGTCCCGACGAAAAGCAGGTATTTATAATTTGGCGGCAATTTTAATTTTTTTTGGGCTTCTGCTTGATCAAGCGGATGGAAAAGCTTTTCGTCCACACCGTTATATATAACGTTAATTTTTGATTCCGGATATCCTCTTTTAATTAGTTCTACTTTCATAGCTTCAGAAACTGTGACCAGGATATCGGCGTTCTTCAATGTCCAGTGCATATAGTGCTTTAAGACTGGCCGCGACAGGTAAGCATTGACATCCGAACCGCGCAGACCAACGATTGACTTTTTTCCGAATTTCTTTGCTAATCGCACCGCCGCGTAACCGCCGGGGCACCCCATTTGTCCGATGATAATATCGAATTCACCGATTGTTTGGGATAAATCCAATTTTGACTGACGATAAAATTGCCGCGAACGTCGCCAGATACGATCAAAGCGACCGATTGTTTTTATGCGCTGAGTCCAGGCAAAGCGCTGATTGGCGTCGTAATTTTCACGGAAACGCTTCAGTTCCAGTTCACTGACTGATTGCTGATTTTCCTTAAAAACGATCTGGTAAACTGTCAGGTCGCAACTTTGCGCCAAATAATATGCCCATTGATAAATAAAAATCCCGTGGTTGGGATTTGAGAGTGTCGGGAAGAGATCAGTGAGTACTAGAATTTTCACTTGAATAATTCCAAATATACCGCTTCTAATTTGTTAACAAAATTAGTGACTGAATATTTTTCAGCCGTTACTTTTGCGTTTGCAGAAATATTCCGAAGTAAAACTGGGCTATTGTATAATTCGGCAATGGCCTTAGCCAGAGCTTTTGCCGCATCGGTCCGATTACCATGGAAGGTCTTCTCCCACTTTTCCGGGTACGGTAAAAGCCCATTAGACTGGTTGCGGATAATCTCGTTCATTACGCCCACATTCAATCCGACGACCGGCAATCCGTAACTCATTGCCTCTAGTAAGGCTATCCCAAATCCTTCGGTATGAATCGAAGGAAATAGATAACAATCGAGGATCGAGTAGACTGGACTCAGGTCTTTTTGATAAGGCAGGATTGTTATTAATTCGTGAAGATCATTCTCGCTGATAAGTCTTTGATGTTCCATCTGACTGGATTCATTGCCCATTACCACTGTATGTACCGGAATGCCCATTTTCTGCAGATACTTCAGCGCTAGGTAGAAAATATCGAAACCTTTGGACGAGTCAAAGCGACTGGTATTTCCGATGATAAATTGTCCAGTTGGAATCTGCCATTTCTGTTTAATTGAAGCCTGATGGGCGGCATTCGGTATTTTAGGATTTTCGACCGGATTATAAACGAGCCTGATCCGGCTTCGGGAAGCATATTCGGTATTTACTAAATGTTCAGTGACGGTTTTTGAGATTGATAAAATCCGCTCTGCCAGAATGCGGTTAAGCAATATCCTCCCGAGTTTGAATAAAAGGCTGGTCTTGAAGCGTAGATTATGTTTGGTATAAACACAATGCCGGACGCCGGCCAGCCGCGCGTAAAGTGTTCCGAAGAATTCCAGTGCGCCATAGTGTGAATGGGCGATGTCGATGCGGTGCCTCCAAATAATTTGGCGCAATCCCCGAAAAGTCTCAATATCTCGCCAGGATTTTAAATGCAGGTGATAGAGCGGGATATTAAGTTTGCGGAAATCGTCAGAGAAAAAATCGTTCAAACCGTCGGAATACATCGTAACAACCACTGGATTGAATTTTGCACGGTCAATATTTTGCAAAAGCAAAAGTAGTGACTTTTCGGCGCCGCCGAGCTGTAAACTTCCGATGATATGCAGTACGTTGATTTGTTTCATTTCAGTATTCGTTCGACTTCCCTGAGCGGCATGTCGCGACTAATGATTTTATCAATGAACATTAAATGCCAGAGTTCCAGCCAAAAGAGTGCCCAAAGACGATGTTTATGATTTTGGACATTAGTGCGCTGGCCATTCCAAATCTTATTAATGAAGTCATAGTTAAAATAATTCCTTTGCCGGGCGTAACGGTTGAATACGACCGTTTCGAAAATTCCACTCAAGTCGTTTTGAATCCAGCGGTCAACCGGGACACCGAATCCGCGTTTCTCGGTGTAAATGAGTTTATGAGGTAGATATTTTTCGGCGATTTTCTTCAACAGGTATTTGGTCTGGTGGTTTTTAAATTTCATTTTGGGCGGGATTTTGGCGACATATTCCAGTAAAGCCGTGTCGAGAAAGGGTGAGCGACATTCGATAGAGTTTGCCATGGTCGCCCGGTCTATCTTTACTAAATAATCGTAAACCAGCCGGGTCATACCGTCCGTAAACAGCACCTGATCTATGGGATCGAGGTCACTTACTTTTCGGAAATTTTCGTGAAACGGGTGAAGCGGATTATGTCCAGCAATTTTTGACAAATATTCCGGATTCCATAGAGAATTCCGATATTTATAAAATCCCATCGTATTATAAAAGCTTTTGTACGGAAAGCCTTTTAGATAATTTATATAGAAAAGAATCTTGCCGATAATCGAGTTGCTCTCCGGATTTACTCCGATACCTTTTAAAATTCCGCCTACCAGTGGATGCAGGAAGGGTGGAATTATTTGGGAAAAAATTTGAGCATTGCGTGGCACAATTGTTCGGCCGTAACCGCCAAAAGCCTCGTCGCCACCATCACCAGTCAACATTACGGTAATGTACTGGCGGGCAGCTCTGGAAATTAAATAAGTGGGAATCGCCGAAGAATCGGCAAACGGTTCACCGAACTGCCAGACGAGTTCCAGTAGATTTTCAGTGACATCGTGATCTAAAATCAGTTCGGTGTGTTCGGTATCGTATAATTTGGCGACTTCACGCGCGGCAAGAATGTCTTCCATCGGGTAATTCTTAAAACCCATCGTAAATGTTTTGATCCGTTGGGTGGAATTCCGGCATAGAATAGCGGTGATAATGCTCGAATCCACTCCGCCGCTGAGCATCGTACCGATTGGAACATCGCAGATCGTGCGGCGCAATACAGCCTGAATCAATAATTGTTCACAGTTCTGCAAAATTATAGGTTCATCGTTCACGACTTTGTGAGCGTAATTCCATTCCCAGTAGGTCGTGACGACCTGACCATTTTCCGAGAATACATGATAAGATCCCGGCTGGACTTTTTGAATTCCTTCGAAGATTGTGTGTTGATCAGGAATGGCAATATGATGCAGGTAGCAGTCCAAAGCCGTCAGGCTGACCGGTGGCTGAGCCGGTAAAACCGCAACCACCGCTTTAATATCCGATGCGAAATAGACAATACCGGACTGTTCGGTGAAGTAGAGTGGCTTTTTCCCAACACGATCGCGAGCCAGGATTAATTGTTTCTTCTGAGAATCGTAAATAGCAATGGCGAACATGCCGGTAATTTTTTGGAATAAATCGGTTCCCCACTCCGCGTAACCCTGCAAAAGCACCTCAGTATCGGAATTGGATTTAAAGTGGTAACCGACTGCGAGTAATTCCTGGCGGAGTTCGCGGTAGTTATAAATTGCACCGTTAAAAACCGTCCAGATGCTACGATCTGCATTGGTCATCGGCTGAGTGGCGGCATCCGATAGGTCAATGATTTTAAGGCGGCGATGACCGAGAGCGATTTCCGGCAGAAGTTCATATCCCGATGAGTCGGGACCACGCTCGATCATAAAGTCGCGCATCCGGCAGATTTCCGCCGGGCTGACTTCGATTTTACCGTGATGATATATTCCGCAGATGCCACACATAATTAAAATTCACGATTTCTTTAGGACAATTGTGTAACCGGTTTTTTCTATCCTTCTAAAACCAACTCGAGTTAAAAATTGCATAACAATTCGGTAAACTTGATTGACAAATGAAGAGCGAGTGTTAATGACATCTGCGCCAATCTCTGTCAGATGGTATCGATATTGTAATTCTATTATAGAATATTTATTAGAAATTTTTTCTCGGGTAGAGTTAGGGCTGGATTTTTCGCAGAGGTATTTTTCAAAAATTCTGGGTGGATAAGGCCGAACATGGGATAAATCATCCCAGAAATGAAACCACATTAAAGGACTTGAAAAAATAAGATAGCCACTAGTTTCCAGACAGCGATCGCAATTTTTTAGTAGTAGAAAGAAATCATTAGAAGTCAGATGCTCAATTACATGGCTACAATGAATAATATCAAATTTGTTGTTTTGGAAAGGTAAGTCCGGTAAGTGGACGTACTGATAGTTCGGGAAAAATTTTTGGTTATTGACAACTGTTTCAGGATTTCCGTCAATCATAAAGACGTCATTTCTGCTAATAAATTTAGCAAAAGAACCGTTTCCTGCCCCAATATCGAGGATTATTGAATCTGGTTTGATGTACTTTTTAGCGATTTCGTAAAATGGGTCACGTTTCTGAGAACTATACTTTAATATAATTTTAATTGATTTTTTCATAATGCTTTTTAGGTTTGATTTAGGGTCGCTTTATAGATTTTTATTAATTTTTCTATATAGTGATTCCATGTATAATGACTTGAAATCAAATTCCGAGCATTTTTACCGACTGTCCGTGCCAGATCAGGCTTACTAACCACTTCCTCAATTTTAGCGGCGAAATCTTCTGGCGAAGCCGTTTTTGACATAAATCCGGTTACTCCGTCTTCGATAATTTCTATCATTTGTGGTGTTGAAATTACCGGTTTACCAGCCGCCATATATTCGATAACTTTTATCGAAGAACCAAAATAGGTCGGTTCACCCGGATAAAAAACGAGACAATAATCAACCGCCTGAATGATTTTTAACAGTTCGGCATGAGGGACAACCCCTATCAGAAGAACTGAATCGGTAAGGGATTTTTTCTGGATATACTCTCTGATCGTGTTTTCCTCATCGCCTGATCCAACGATGATTAATTTCAAATCCGGTCGTTTTTGTAGGGCAAGATGAAAAGCCTTAACCAGATCGAGAGTACCGTACCAGCGATATAGACTGCCGGAATAAATAAACAACGGCCGGTCTTCGGCGCCAATTTGACGGCGAATAGTCGTTTTTTTTGCCTCAGAAAGTGGGTCTAGCAGATCTGGACCAAATAGAATAACACTATGCTTAGGTAATATCCACCCACGTTTTTGGTAAATAAAACTGGCAATCTGTTTCGAAACTAAAATTAGATGATCACAATTTGAAAAGAGATATTTTTGATTAAGCAGAGCCAACCAGCGTCTAGATGGTTTAAGTGGGTTTAGTTGTAGAGTCTTCTCTTCAATACCTGGTCCGACCATCTGAAGAACCAACGGGATTCTAAGAAATTTAGCCGCCAGAACTCCACCCCAGGACAAACCGGTATAGCGTTCGTGGATTAAAGTAAAATGTTTTGTTCGATTTAACGCAATGATTTTCAGGAAAATCCGCAGGCTGTCAACGATTCCAGTGTAAGGAATAAAGCGATGAACAAATCCGCGTAGATAATGATGGGGCAGAATGACAGTTTCAAATTCCTCATATTCCTTTAGCGATTTAGTATTTTGAACCGCGATCAGAGTAGGATTTACACCTGCTGACTTTAGACCACGTAATATGGCCTGAATGTGGACTTTTGGTCCGAGCATTTTATCAAGATCTAGGCCGGGATTGGCGCATAGATAAACGATGTTAGTCCCTGGAGTCATAATTACTGGTTGCCTCTCAGTTTCTCAAATACATTACGCGGTGTAATTCCAATGATACTGATTGAAGTTCTTACGAAATCAATAAAAAGACGTGGGTAAAAAAGACGCAGACTCAGCGCATACAAACTACCTGCAAATAATAAATAGAAAAGCAGGATCAGGACCATCGGCAACCCCAATCCGAAAAGCAGGTGTTTGAAAAACCAGCCACAGAACAGAAAAATGACACAGCAAAGAAAACCCGGTGAAATCGTTCTAATAAATTCGGTGATTTTCATCTTCAACATTTTTGATACGACAATTAGGGTAACAAGACCGCCGATTGACAATACGATTGTTACACCAACCGCCGCGCCAATAATTTCCGCCTTCTGAATACCTAGCCAAACTGCCACAACCAGAAATGGAAATTGAGCGAGATTGATGAAAAACATATAGTGCGTTTTCTTCTGGATCAGGAAAATCCGTCCAGCCGGCGAAAAGAGCGAACGCATAATCCCATAAATTACGATGACTTGAAGTGGTCGTACTGCCGGAATCCATTTTGTTCCGAAAATTACGACGAGCAGTTCATAAGTAATACCAACCAGAACTCCGAAAATGGGGAAAGTAACCAGCGAGACCATTTCGGTCATACGCAGAAATAAGCGTCGCATCTCAGCCAAATCTGACTGGACTTTGGCTAAAGTTGGAAGCGATACCGTATTGATTACCTTTACAATATTCTCAACTGGCCAGTTGGCGAGATTAAAAGCGAACGAGTAATACCCGAGTTTGTCCTTTGAAAGTAGCTTCCCTATCAGGAAGTAGTCGGTATTGGTGTTCAAATAGCGGATAAGCTCAGCTCCAAGAATGCTTTTGCCAAAAGATAATACCTGTTTGATATCGGCTTTTTCGATATAAAGTGATGGTCGCCATTTGGTCTTTATCCAATATGGAATGGCTCTGAGCGGACTAGCCAAAATTTGTGGAATGACCAAACTCCAGACACCACAACCGAAAATTGCCAGCAGAATTACCAGTAACTGTGTGAAAATTTCGATACTTAGATTGATTATTGTCAAATATTTATAATTCAGATCACGATTAAGAATCGTTCGCGGCACCAGTTCGAAAGACTGGAAAATCAGTCCCAGTCCCAACCAGATCAGGATTGGTTGGAGCACCGGAGTATCGTAGAATTTTTTTACCCAGGGTGAAATGCCAATAACCAATAAGCCAAGTACCAGCATAATGCCAAAATTTATCCAGAAAGCAACATTGGCAATCTGTTTAGGCCGCTTTTCTTCGACAATGATGGAGGCATCTATACCCCAGGCACTCAACAGCATGACAAATCCCAGAACCAACCGCGCCAGCGCAATGACGCCGAAATCGTCCGGCATAAGTAAGCGCGCCAGCACAATTGAGGAGGCTATCGAGAGAAGACGATAACCAACTTGCCCGATACCGACCCAACGGACGCCGGACTTAGCCTGCTCGATGACGGAATCAGCCACGTATTACTCCGGAAGGATTCCATTCACCGCCAAGAGCGCAAAGATGGATATATTTACCTAAATAAGAAAACATATTAAGTATTTATTCTTGGCGCCCTTTGCGGTTTAATGATTTCCGGTTGTTAAGAAAGTATCCGAGGGCAAAATATAACACTGGAATAAGCGGTAGGAAGTAGCGTTGAATTGCATGTGTCGCAGAATGCAGAATGGTCAAGTAAACGACCAGAGAGATCAAAATAAAAGAGCCAGAGAAATCGCGCCGAGCAAATTGCCATAATCCGCAAATGCCGAGAATCGTTATAAGGTATCTAAATAATAAAGCAAGTACGAAAATTACGGGTGATATTGCTTTTAAAGTCGTCGAGCCGATGGGTGGCGAAAACCAGAAGATTAAAAATCGGTTAACACATAAAATGCAATACCTGATAGGATGTCTAAGTATAATTTCAATGGCTTTTTGTTCCAGAAACTGATTTAATTCAACTAAAGAATTAATATCGTATTTTTGTAAGTATTCCGAACGTAGTTTTGACTGTAATTCGGCTGATGCTGTACGTTGCTGTTCATATTTAGCGATGTCGGTAACAGAGTACCATACGGTTCGGTTTTCGATTTCGAGGTTAGCTTGCCAGAGTGCTAATCCGCTGGAACTTTCGGTTGGAATCCACTCATTGAATATAATCCGATTACGAATAGTCCAGGGCACCAGGGTAATAATTGCGATAATTGCGGTAATCAGCGCATCTTTCATTTTTTTATTATGAAAGAAAATGCGGATAAATATACTAACTACGAGAATAAAAATTGGAAGATATAGAAAGGTTGGTCGGATTAGAACTAATACCCCAATTAATATGCCCTGTAATATGATATTCCAGTTTTTGTTTTTGAACAGTTCTTGATTTATAGTTAAATAGATTAATAGTGACATAATAAACATTGTAAATATTTCTGCATAAAATGTATTAACATAAATGAATGATGGGTTAAAGGTAAAAAGTAAAATGGCAATGATCCGGATTGTCGCATTGGCACCTATTTGCTTTAGTGCTAAATATACAATCCAGATTGTCAATATATTGATAAGTGCTTGAACTGTGTATAAATGGTTCGGATTAGTTCCGACAATTTTCATAAAAAATGCTAAAAAGAAAGGGTAGCCGGGCGAGCGTCTAATGGTAGGGTTCTCGCCGTCGATCGAAAAACGATGGTGTTCGTTCAAATTTTTGGCAATGGTATAATATTCTAAAGCATCTCGGTCTATAGGTTCTTCAATTGTGATAATGACTGCCAGCCGGATAACCAAACCAATTAAAAGGATCGCAAATATAATTGGGATTTCATATTTATCGAGTAGATTTTGTATGCGTGAAAAATATTTCATTGTAATTAATGTAAGGATAATTATGATAAACTTATTTTAATGGAGTCGCAATAATCAATTGGTTAAGCCCCATTAGAAATCTTTCATAAGAAAGCAATTTATATCCAGACTGTTTTAGCAGAAATTTAAGATCTTGTTGTCCGAAGAAATTTTCATGTTCCTTAGCGCCTGAAAGACTGCAAAGATATAATTTGGCAAGCGAATCGTGCAATTTTCTCCCTATTGGATGAGGAGTCGTAATAATCAATAAACCATTTGGTTTTAATAACAATAGACTTTGTTTCAGTAAATATTGGGGATTTTTAATATGTTCGATGAAAGCTAGCATAGTCACGACATCAACTTTAGGTTCAGGAAGCCATTCCTTTATAGTTTCAAACGATTCGGGCTGAAGAATATCAAGTTGGAGGAAGGCATTAAAAAGATTTAATGAAGGAGGTGTTATTCGATCAATGCCATAATATTTACATTGACTTGGTAGAAATTGGCGTAAATATCCGGCGCCACAAGCTAGGTCAAGAACTGTGGAGTTATTTTGAATACATTTTGCTGCCTTTTTCAGACGAATTTTCTTGATAAGGGGGGAAAGTAAGCCTTCTGCTTCCTGATTTTTCATTTATAATGTCGAGTTTCTAACGAGATGATTAGCTTATATAGTGTTGATTAAGTATTATTATTCAAATTACTTCAGTGAATCTTTCTTAATGCGGTAAAGAGTTTCTTCCTGCAATTTGCGATTCGCGGCGATGACATCAGCTAACAAGCCAATCATTAGCAAGAAAAAACCGATAATGAGAAAGACGGCGGCGATGATTACCGACTGAATATGGCCTTTGCCCTGGCCAACAATCATAAAAATTAAATAACGGATAGATAGAATTAGACCAATGCCGAAACTCGTGATTCCGGTATAGAAAAAGACTCTTAAAGGCTGGTACATAGTGTAGATTCTTACAATTGTTGCAAAAGAACGCCGAATATAGTACCAATTACTTTTGAACAGGCGTGAGGGGCGTTCGGTTTTATTGGTTTCGATAGGTACACTAATTATCGGGATGTCTTTTTGTCCTGCTTCGATAATGGTTTCCAGCGTATATGAGAAGGTAGAGATAATATTCATATGCAATGCGGCCTCACGGCTATAGGCGCGAAAACCACTAGTTACGTCTGGAATATTAGTTTGGGAGACTTTGCGGACTACGTAACTACCGAATTTCTCGAGCTTTTTTTTAAGCCAGGAAAAATCCTCAATTTTGTCAATCTGGCGGTCGCCGATCACGATCTCGGCTTTTTTAGCGAGAATCGGCTGAACAAGCCGCGCGATATCCGAACCTTTGTACTGGTTATCAGCGTCGGTGTTGACGATGATGTCGGCGCCGAGTTCCAGTGCTTTTTCCAGCCCGGCTTCGAAAGCCCGCGCCAGTCCTTTGTTCTGATTAAAATGAACGAAATGGTTTACTCCCCACTGGCGAGCAATTTCGACCGTGCGATCTTGACAGCCGTCGTCAATAATCAGAATTTCGATTGAGTCAATCCCGGGAATGGATCGGGGGAGATCATTGAGGGTCTTTTCAATCGTATCTTCTTCATTATAGCATGGAATCTGAATTATCAAGTTCATTTCGACCTCCCCGGTTTAATGGCACAGCCCCGTCAACTACATTTAAGTGACGGAGATTTTATCGCCATTAATATCAGTATCTTTTGTGAAAAAGTCACTAAAAAACTTCAATCGTTAGTTTTCAGTTTCCTTTTAAAAAATTGCTTAATGGTAAAACTATTTTGAAAACGTCTTCTTTGCTAGCGAATTTTCCAGGAAACGTCTTCATAACGGATTCTGCGATCTCGTCCCAGCTACGTTTTCCGTCAATATGATTCAGGATAAAGGATTGAATTAGTCCCTTTTCGTTCAAACTGGGAGTAGCATCGCGTCGCATTTGCTTGAATTGTTGGAGATCGAAAAACCGACCGCTGAAAGTATCTTGTTCTTGACTGCCGGAATGATGCGTGATTTTCCACTTGTAATCTATTAAACCGCTCGGTGATGATTCCAGTACCATCAGGGAAATGTTAACCGACTCGCCGGATTTGACATTAATAGGATAACGGAAGGGAAATATCAGCTGACCCCAAGAATTATTGCCGGATTGGGGAGAATTAGAGAAAAATTGTTGGTCGGTGAAACAGCAATCCCACCAGCCGATTAGCCCGTGAATTTGACCATTTTCCTTAATATTTATTTCGAATTGTTTTTGGAATGGGAAATTAGTTTCGTTTTTCAAATCTATTGTTTTGAGGAGAAAGGGTGCGGATAGAAGCTTTTTGGGATGAGAATCGGCATAATAAGTCTGATTAAAGGCTATTTCGGTAGTATAACTCCAATCGAAACCAAACAATTGGTCATTATCCGCAGCAAAAAGGTCAAGCTCGTCGCGCCAGGCTTGGCTTTCAAAAGGAGCGATGTATAAAGTGATTCGGGCAGGTAGGAAACGACCGTCAGTTTTCAAAAAACGCTCTCGGGCATCGCGTATGACTTCGAGGAGATTGTGATAGTAAAAAAATGGTCCGAAATCCTCTATAATAATCAGGTCGGCTTTTTCCGGCAAATCTATTTCAGTTGATCGGCCGTGAATAAATTTTAGGCGATCAGTTAAATTGTTGCGTTCAGCGAGTTCGCGACCAACATAAAAAATGTCATTCATTTCGATGGCGTATACGGCTTTTGCACCGGCTTTTGCGGCAAAAAATGAATAAGTACCGAGAGCACTTCCAATTTCTACTACAATAGAATTATGATTTACAGTGGATTCTATAGCTTGCCGGAAATTTTCAATGCGAATCCGGTCACTGAGTAAATCGCGAAAATACTTGATCATTTCATTCAATTTGGTTTAATTGTTCAACGAGTGCTCGGCTATCGGACGGTGTCAAATCTATCGGGCTGGAAATTTTCAGGCGATAAACGGCACTTGAACCCAGTAAATTTACCAAAAAGTCGAGCCATTTTTCACCGCTAAAGTTGCGATTGAGAAGATGTTGGGTTAAGAGCCGAAAAGCCTTGTGATGCTCCAGCGGTTGCAGGTCAAAACCAGCGCGGTCGGCTTTTTCCAGAAAGACCAGTCCCTTTAATGGAATTTTACTTAAATAAACTGTTCCGAAAAGAGACGGCGAGATATAGTGGGCGTCAATTTTTCCGTCGGATTCATCGTCGAGTTTGAAAATAGGGTAATCGAGTGGGATATTAATTTTATCACGCAAATGCGGCTTGATAATCAAATTACGGGGAAAAGGGATTATTTGCCGGTCGCAATCAACAAGGGCGAATTCATCCGAGAAGAACTCCCAGCCATAGCGCATAAGCAGGATCGCAAGGCTGGTCTTGCCGCTGGAAGCCGCACCTAAGAAGATAAAGCCGGTATCAAGGTGCTTGAGAGCCGCGCCGTGAAATTTAAGGGCGGATTTATTTTTAGTGAGAAGGTCTTGAACTATTTGCCATTCCAGAGCATAGATAATTTGAGATAGTTGACGGTTGCGGTGGGTTAGGCGATTATTGCGAAAGAGGAGAAATTTACTGTTCTTGGTCTCAATCCGATAGTGGATTTTAGCGGAAATTTGGGAAGGTGTTATGATTGCCGAAAAAACAGAAGAGGTAACTTCACTAATGATTGATTGGCAACATTCGAGACTGATCTCAGCGGAGCCAACCTGAATTTTAAATAGTGGCATCAGTCATTAGTCAATAAATTAAGAGTCCTAAATTTTTCGATAATTTTGATCACTTCGCTGGTGGGATCAGTTTCAAATTGATTATAGTTTTGCTTTATCGAAGTGATTATTTCAGCAACGGTATGTTGTCCATCGCATAGGACCCAGATGTAAGCCGCAGTTGCATTAAGTGAATGGAGAGTATCGGTACGATATTCGTACACGACGCCCCCGTCTTTTAATTCCCGAAATGGTAAATCTGGTCGGGTGGTAGGCTTAAAATCCAAGTCAATTTTTCCCATGATAACTATCTATTTTCCAAATTTATGGTTGTAGGACTTTTTTCGATTTCCGGTAATTTTTCTGCTTCTAATTCTTCCACTTCGGGAACTGCCATAACCAGACCACACGCCAACCAGAAGGGTTCGATTATACGCACGATGATGAAAGTATTGGCAGTGATGCTATGAGCCATCATTCCAATCATACCGACAAAAAAGCCTTGGGCTAACGCTCGGTATAGCGGAGTCTTGGCATCGGAATAGACTTTACGGACATTAGATAATAGTGAAAATTGCAAATAGACAAAAGCCGCTAAACCGATTATTCCCGTTTCAATGAGTACACGAATATATTGAGCATCCAGAAAACGCCAGCCGGTAATCCCAAAACCGAGCACCGGACGTTTGGTAATATCTCTAAAAGCTGCCCGCCAGCTGCGAATTCGCTCGGACGCAGAAGTATCAATCGTTAAACCGCCGATATGTTCCTGGAGAGTAGCGTCGTATCCCTGTTGTTCGGTGAATGTATATTTGACACGGTCAATTACAGACTGGGGAAAAATATAAGGAGCTAATATGAATACTAAAGTTACAACTCCAAAAATAATCCAGCGCTTTTTACTGATCGCAATATAAGCGATGATAACAGCTAGAGCGGCAAGCCAGGAGCCCCGCGAATAGGTCATTAAAAGTGGGTAACAAGAAATTACCGTTATTAAAAGAAGCCCACGACGGAAATGCCTGTTGGCTATAGCATCGTCATTCAACACTAAACCTAGGTTAATAGCTATTAGTAAAACGAGATAACCGCCCAGAGTATTCGGTTCACCAGATTCACCTTCGAAGGGAGCGGTAATCCGTTGGCCGCTCGGCGCTTGGATCAAAGCGAAAATTGTAACTATGGTAAAGGTGATTATCAGAGAAATCAGGTAATTATTGATTTGTTTTTTGGTACGAATTTGATTCATCACCATAAAATAAATCATAAAATACTGGATATATTTTAAAACGAAGAGAAGACCGGTAAGGAAATTTACTCTTCCAGCCATCATCCCGATTCCTGTTGAAAGGATACACACTAAAGTATAAATCCAGATTGGTTTATTTAGAGGTGTTTTGCGAAAAAGACCCAGTTCTTTATTAATGGCAGTTTTTGCTAACCAGGTGAGAATGATGATTGCCAGAATCAGGTCGTCAATTCTGATAGTCATCCCTTCACCAGAAGTTGTACGCGAGCCAATTTCCGGTGATAATAGCATCGAAAAGATTAAAATATAAATCGCGAAATCGGTATTGGTAAAAGTGACAATTAATATCCCGAGACCAACTGCCGCTAGAATAGCATAAACTGGATCAACTTTTACTAAGACGAGAGCAACAAGCATTGAAAGAGGTATACTTAGAAATATAAATAACCGGTTTATCCGATTTTCGAAGGCCTCAATCAGGCTCATACTAATTAATGCCTTTTTCGCTCGCTTTTAACTCGCGCTCGAGTTCTTTAATCTCGTTTTTATCAGTGTTCTGTAATATTTTTTCGTAAGTTTTTTGCCAGGTCTCAAAGTAGTCATTCCGCCATTCAGTCTCGTACTTTTGTCGAATGGGAGTTTCTACTCGTACGGCACTGCCCATGTACTTTTCTTGATTAGCAGTCTCATCCTGACGTAAAATGCTGAGGAATGGCCAATTTGGTTCACGAATTATTATAATGATTGTTATAGCGATAATTAGTGAAATTGGAATAACCAGAAAAATAATTGCCTTTCTATTGCTTCTGGATTTATGGTGTTTATGACGGGGCATTTTTTCTCTTTTTAGCGTATAACGATAGTTTTGCGACCTAATTCCGGGTAGGTATTCATTACTAATTCGGTGGATTCAGTGCTAGGAAAACCACCAAAAAGGAGGTAATAGGTCTTTTTGACGTCCGGTTTTTGACTGGATGGTTGTATATATAGGTAATCTTTAATTGATGCGAAACGTTCGATAGCTTGCTGGGCAGATTGAAGAGTGGGGAAATCATCAAGCAATATACTGAATGGTAATTTTATTGCTCTGAAAGTACCACGGAATCCGAGGAATTGAAGTTCTTTGGATTTGTTAATTGCTTCATTCTCAGATGAAAAACTGCCATAGCACAGTAAGTAATTTTTTTGTTTAGGATCGCTAAAATCTATAGTAATAAAAGCTGAGAGCCCGTTCCGTCGAAGCTTATTTAATTGATTAATCAGAGTTGACTTATCGAAAGATTGTTCAATTATTAAAGTATAAGGAAAAGAACTTGGTAATGGCTGAACTGAGACAGCCGGAGCAGTTTTTGATGAAGTAGTTGATGAATAGACAATGCTGGCAAGCGGCTCTGTTTGCTTGTCAGATTGGGTAGTCGCAAATGAAGTGGATTGAACCGGTGTTGGAGAATTATTAGTTGGTCGTCCACTTTCAGTTAAATTTTGGTCAACCTGTTGTTGAGAAGTAACCTCGATACCATATTGTTCTTGGAGTTGTTTTAATTCTGACGGAATAATGGGGGCAGTTTGGGCGGTGAGGTTCGATAGAGTGTCTGAGGACAGAATATGACTGGCTACTGAGGTGTCGCTGGATGAAGTTGTCTGCGGGATGACAGTTTCGGTTATTTTGCTTTCTACCTGGGATTTTACTTTTTTCCCCTGATATTTGGTAAATGCCCATAGACCACCGCCAATGACTAAACCAAGCGCAATAAGAGCTAGACCAGCCCTCAATTTATTTAATTGACTGAAAAACCCGTTGGTCATCCCTACGGCTGGTTTCAAGAAAAAAGATTCTAATGCAGTAATTACTTTGTTTTTCGGTTTGGCAGATTCTTCTTGATAGTGATATTCATATCCATATTTATAATCGGCATAATCGGCACTTAGTTCGGCTTTCATACCATTAACGACTACGCCCAGAATATCAGTCTTAAGTAATTCTAGTTGGCTTTTGGAACGTCGTAGAGTGCCGCGCGAAATTTTTCCCTGATAATAAACAAGCAACACTGTATCAACTTTAGTTCCAAGGATTGTGGCATCAGTAGCTGGAATAAGGGGCGAAGTATCGAATATTACCAGATCATAACGTCTTTTTAATTCATCTATTAAATTGTCCATTAACTTGGAGGCAACGATTTCCGCTGGATTGCGCTCTATTTTTCCACTGGTTAAAATATTCAGATACTCGATTCCGGCAACGCTATCAGTCCGAAGTATATCGCCTGCCATAGTTCCGACCATTAAATCCGACATAGTGCGAATTACATTGTCTATCGGTTCTTTCCGCAAAATTACATCGGTTAAGCCCGGTTCGCGATCAATTCCGAATAGTTTCGAGATACGTGGTTTGCGCAGATCGGCGTCAACCAAAAGGGTATTGATCCCAATTTGGGCCATAGAAATAGCCAGATTGGCGGCTATACTGGTTTTCCCTTCATTATAAATTGACGACGTAATCATCAAAGTCTTATAACCCTTATCCAATAAAGCAAAATGCACATTGGTACGCAAGCCGCGGAAGCTTTCGGCAATGCTCGACTTGGGACTATAATAGGAAACAAGCCTGGCTTGTATATCAAGGATTTCATCAGGAACTGGAGTTTCGGCTTTTTCAGCTAGTTGGGACTTTAAGCCTTGAAAATCAACGAAGGGAATAATTCCCATAATGTTGGTGTTAAGGGCTTCTTTAATATCGTCAACGGTATTGAAGGTCGTATCCAGTGTCTCGGCGACGAATGCCAACACGATGCCGAGAATTAAACCGATGATCATACCGATAGCTGTGGTTGGACCGACTGTAGTCTGATTAATAGGTGAAGTCGGCACAAAAGCCGGTCGAATGATAAAGACTTCCTTGACTTGTTCTGAATATCTAATTATGGCTTCCTGGTAGCGGATTTCGAGCTGCTGATAAATCTGGGTATTGACATCACGTTCGCGCTCGAGGTTAGTCAACGTCAATTCAATTAATGGTAAAGACTTATATTCTTCGTTTAATCTTTTATATTTTTCTTCGGCGATAGTTTCGGCTCGGGCTAAGTTTTGACGAAACGACTTTAATTCATTGATAAATCTGTTTTCAGTATTTTTTAATTGCTGTTGAAGCTCGATAATGGCTGGATGTTGAGGGGTGTAATATTGGGAGTAATTGGTAATCTGGGAACGAATTTGATTAAGCTGAGTTTGTAAATCTTCCAGGAAACGATTAGGCTGGCTGAGAAGCAGATTTAAGTTCGCGAGATAAATATATTCGCGGTTATTCCCAATTTCACGTAAAATGTTGTCGATTTGATGGATGTCACCTCTGATTTTTTCCAAATTAGTTTCGGCAGAGTTTAATTCAGCAGTTAAACGTGATGCCGCTCCATCGAGAGTTGCCAGTTTATTTTGCTCACGGTAATTTTGGACTTTTTGCTCGGAGATACGTAAAGCCTGTTCAGCCATAGCGCGCTGGTTACGGACGGCTTCCAGAGCTTTTTGAGCCTGGAGGTTTTTTTCTTTGAAGCTTTCGACTTCGTAAACCTGAGCCAGGGCATTAGCTAGATTAGCGGCAAGAACTGGGTCGTAATCTGTTACTATTATATTGATAATATTGGTGTAACCTTCCTGCTCGGTTTTCACGCGCGATTTGAGTCTTGATACTAAATCGAGGTATTCTTTGTTACTGCGGATTTGCTCAGAAGTCAAAGATGAATCAATTAGCCCTAATTTCTGGGCGGCTTTTTCTATCATTGGGTAGCTTTTTATTTCTTCGGCGCGAGTAGCGAGGTCATCACCAGTTCCCCAGGAAATACTGTACATATAGAGACCGGTTAAATTGGTACTTTTCTCTATTTTCAAGCTGGCGGTAGCGCGGTAAAGAGGAGTAGGCCGATTCATTATGGCAAAAATCAGGCTAAAGCAGGTGAGCAATACAAGAGTAACAATAATGATAATCTTTCGCTTCTTGATTATTCGCCAGTAATCGCGCAGATTTAATTCATAATGTGCCATAGGCAGGTCATTTCTATTTAATATATGTGATTAAAAAATAGATATTAAGTGCGGTTGAAATAATATAGAGAACAGTGGTGAATGGATGGATTTTTTCCGCTAGGTTGACAATAAATCCTCGTTTACGACTTAAAACTATAATTCGATCCCCATCTTCAAGATAGATATTTTTTTCATCTTTTCGATCGAAAAGGTATTCATTGAGATCAAAAGTAACCGGTTTATAGTTTTCGCGAGTAACTATAATTTTACGTGGGTCAGCATTGGAGGTTAAACCGCCAATATCAGCCAGAAATTCCGCCAGTCGTATATTACCTTCAATCGGATAAATTCCCGGTCGGTTAACCTCTCCAAAAACAAAGACACTGCGAGAAGTAAGTTTGACAACATCTATTGTAACCACCGGCTCACGATAATATTTTTTTGCCAGTTCGGTCAGGGTAGCCTGGGCTTTGTCAACAGTCAAACCTCCCAATTGAACCAGACCAAAGCGCCGATGATAGATATTACCGTCCTGGTCAATTATATAATTTTCCGGGGTAGCCGGATTTTTTTCCATAGTTGATAATTCATTGATAGTAATTTCCAGAACATTTCCAGCCTGCAGGATATATCCCTTAGAAAGGCGAGCGTACTCGTCTTTCATTATAAGTCGCGGAACGATGATTTTATCTCCATCATGTAATTCAACATTATTGGTTTCATCGTTACTGAACAAGTATCGTTCAAGATCGAAAATGATGACAGAACCATCTTTACGGGTTAAGGTAATTTTGCTGATGTTGGCATCGCTGGTTAAGCCACCATGCGTAATTATAAATTCGGCGAGAGTTGTTCCAGGCGATATACGATATACACCTATATTGTCCACACCACCCCAGAGAAAAACCTTGATCGTAGTTTTTTCGACTATACTGACTACTACCTGCGGTTGGGTAAAGAAATCCGAAAATTTTACAGTTAATAAATCTTCGACCTGTTTAATGGTCAGGTTCTGTACATAAACGACTTTAAGTAATTCATGAAAAATAGTGCCATCGTGCCGCACTTCGAGAATTGAACTTTTTTCGATAGGAACACCTTGTGGCCCAATGTCAATGTAAGAGACTTTTATTCGATCGCCGGGTGATAGGGTCATTTCGTTTTGATAGGAATCGGTGCTGATAGGCGATTCACGTTTTTGAGCAAAACTGAAGAGGCTGGTTATACAAACCAGTAAAATAATTTTTTGGGGCAATTTTAAAAATTGATTTCGTTTCATTTTTTACCCGATTTTATAAAAAATGCTGAGAATAAGCATTACCTCTCAGATTTCTAGAGTGCTGGAGCGTCCGTATTGTAGCGGGTTACAATATTAGCGAGTAAACTATTTGCTAGGTAATCAAGATCAATTGGTTTACAAATGTAATCGGCGGCTCCTTCGCGCAGAGCTTCTATGGCGATATCACGATCAGCCAATCCGGTTATCATGATTACTTCTACGGCTGGCTGGCCGGCTTTGATTTCTTTCAGGAAGGAAATGCCATCACCATCGGGTAAACGAATATCCAGTAGAACGATTCTGGGTTCAAATTCTCTGAGGACTTCAGTTGCCTGTGATTTAGAAAAAGCCTTGGCGGTTTTATAACCGAGTTGCTCCAGTACTTCTTCTAATAACTCAGCTATTTCCTGCTCATCATCTACTATAAGTATTTTTTCCATAAACCTGTCTCATTTTAAGTTAATTTAATTATTATTGTATTCTTAGTCAATTTAATTATACTTTATCAATATCAATATCGAAAAAATTCAGTGCAGCCTTTTGAACAGATTGAAAAACACTTGTTTTTCCTTACAAACCTACGATAGGCGATGTAACTTGGATTGTTCCAAATTTTTGAGAATTTATCCTGTAAAATATTACCAGGTGTAAAATTCATCGAGTGATAAGGACGAACAGAGCCATCTGGAAAAACATAAGCCGTTGCCCATAGACTTTGGCAGCGATTTTTGTATGAAGTGGCTTTGAATTGGAATTGGGTGTACCATTGGCGAATTTCATTATCTTCTAAATTGGGATAGAAATTAACGTCGGTATCAAACCGTCGCGTTTTTAGCTCATTACGTTTGGCAATTAGATATTCGGGATCGATTTGCGGTAGTTCGTCCACGATAAAACCGAGCCAGTCGGTCGGCGTCTGGTCGAATTTTTCCTGAAAGAACGGAATAAATTCCATAACTGTCGCACGATCCAGGAAAAGAAGATGGTGTAAAGTTAATCCACAAGCGCCAATGTCCTCCGCAATTTTAATAATCTCATCAATCGAGCGATAATTCAATTCGGTAATGGTGCAATTTATATTCACGAGCGGTCTATTTAAGTTGCGAGTTTTTTTTAAAGTGTTCAATTCTTGTAAGCCATTGATGGCTTTTTGAAAGGTGCCGGGCACGCCGCGGATTTTATCATGAATTTCAGGTGGTCCATCAAGTGAAAAAATAATCTCGTCCAACCTCGAATCCGCAATTTCACGGACCCATTTTCCGATGTAAGTGCCATTGGTAACGATATTGCAACGCAATCCGGCCGCTTTGACGATTTCGACGACTTTCAGCCAATTTGGGTAAAGCATCGGTTCACCGCCGAAGAGTGTGATGTTGGGGTTGTAGTGCCGAACGTCGTCAATCAAATTCCGGATTTCGTCGAGGGAAAGTTGCTGACGAACCACTTCGCTTGGATATTCGCGGAAGGCGCCATTGGTGCCCCATTGACCACACATAGCGCATTTTAAATTGCATTTGTAGGTTAGAAAAAGGGAGATTGTTTCTGGCCCGAGACTATTGCCATTTAGAAAATGGTATGAAAAAGACGCTTTTAATCTATGGACGAAGTTATTTATTGCATAGTTAGGCTGTTCGATAGCCTTTTTGAAAGCCCGGGCGAGGTTTTTGCGGGGAATCATTCGATCGTAATTTTAAATTGAAATTGAGAATTGCTAGTTCCAAGAATGACGGTATTTTCGCCCTTATGAAGTTCAGCCTTGAAATTGGAAAGACGGCCACCGATCGGAATTTTATTGACAATAGTACCCAGGCTACTGCCGCGATCGAGAATGTAGTATTGGCCATTATAAAAATTGATTGACATATGATTACGCGAAACATTATAGGGGATTTTGTCAGTTAGGGACAAGTCGTTGTCAATAAAAACATCTTCGCGCCGTTGTCCACTTTCACGGCCAATTTTAAAGGGGAATTTTCGTAATATTAACGTACGATTTTTAAGAGATTGACTGGCAATTGGGGTTAAGCCCTCGAGTTTAATCTCGGTTGGGGCATTTGGTTGAGGGGCAGTTTTCGACGCTTCTGTAATTTGCGCCTCCATCTGGAGAACCAGTTGATTAGCCTGGCGCAGGTGTTCGAAAAATGACCGCATAATTGGGATAACGAAAGGCATTTTATCGTCAAGCAGGGCGCTAAAATCCTCGCGTGTAATTTCATCAACAGTCACCGCAGTCCTGGCGATGACAGTAGCCGAACGTGGTTTGTCGTCAATTAAACCAAGTTCGCCAAAAATTTCTTGGGGTTGTAAAATAGCAAGAATGACTTTTTTGTGATCGGTCATTTTAGATACCTCGACTGAACCGGCTTTAAGGATATAAGCTTCCGAGCCGTATGCCCCTTCATTAATAATAACGTCACCCGGTTTAAATTTCAATTCTCTCATAGTTCTTCCTTATTTCAATGGTCAAAATATATTAATATTATTTAAGGTATGGAATAAAAAATATTGGCCGTTTAAAATCTGAAATTTTCTTGGGATTGTCCAATATGTAATTTTGAGTAACCTTTAATTTTCAATTGCTTACGATAGAGGATTATTGGATTGTTATATCGCTAAGATGCGGTGATGATATTAAAAGTTTAATTATCAGACTTAGAGATAAATGGTAGGTGGATAATGAATTCGGTTCCCTGACCAGGTTGACTTTTAACTCGAATTTTGCCGCCATGGGCTTGCACGATGCGGCGGACAATTGCTAAGCCTAATCCGGTGCTTTTTTCACCGCCGGTTGGCTGAACGCTGGTCCGGCTGAACGGTTTGAAGAGTTTAGGAATTTCCGCGGCTGGAATTCCCTGCCCCTGATCAGCTACCCTGATTTCTAAATTATTACCTACAGCTTTGACCGCCAAAGTAATTGTCGTTTCTGGTGAAGAAAACTTGATAGCATTCGAGACGAGATTATCTAAAACTTGGGTGATGCGGTTGGGATCAAATTCGATCGGCGGAATTTGTGGGGCGATTAATGTTGTGAAATGGATTGACTTGACCGCCGCTAAACGCATAGCGTTTTCAGCATAATTAGCAAAAAAAGTACTCGGCTCGATTATTGTTTTTTGAAGGGTCAGTTTACCGGATTCGATCGCGCTAATGTCCAGCAAGTCATTGATCAGGTTGAGCATACGAGTGCAGTTATTTTCGATCGTTTTGATGATATTGGTTTGTTGGTCAGTCAAATTTCCGACGAGCCCGGCCAGTAATATATCTGTATAACTTTTAATGACTCCGATGGGACTGCGTAAGTCATGCGCGGCGATGCCGAGAAATTTTGTTTTTTCCTCGTTTAAAGCCGCTAGATTCTGATAGAGACGACTCTTTTCAATGATAACCGAAACCTGGTCGGCGATTTTCTGAAAAAGTTCGATATGGGCATCGCGATAGGTATTTTTATTACAGCTGGAAAAAAATATAAAGCCGACCGGTTTTGTCTGAATAATCAACGGACAGGTAAGACTGGAGAGCATTCCTTCGGATAGAATCAGACGCGTAGAGTTTGATCGTGGTTTTTGCGCTAAATATTCTTCAAGATCGTTGATAATGCGTGGCTGACCGGTGCGAATGATCTGTTCGAGGCTACTATTTTTCAAGCGGGCGGAGTAACCTTCTTTTAATTTAATCACTGGGGCGCGACTACGAGTACAACAAGATCGGACATTTTTCCCGTCATCAGTTAGTAGAGCCACTCCGATGCGGTCATAAGGGATAATGGCGTGAAATGAGTTAAAAATGCGGTCAAGTACTTCTTCCAGATTCAGGCCGGCGTTGATCTGGGCGGTCAAACCAATGAGGAGAGACAATTCTTGCCATTCTTTTTGTAACCGGATAATCTCGCGACCGAGCGCGGATAATTCATCATCCGGTTCACAGTTAATTGGACTGGGAGTTTTACCATTGCGCAGGTCAATTAATGCCTGCCGATATTCCTCTAATCTTTTATCTGTCATAAAGTTATTTATTCCGTTTTTGAAAATGGATATTCCCTTTTTGAGGTTACGACATTTTTTTGGATTTCTTTTTGATGGAGGCTTTTGGCGACGAAAATTTTTTCAGCGGTGAAGGGGTCGAAGCCGGTATGATACATCAAAGCCGAATAAGTAGAGGGTGCCGGAAGAAAAATCTGGACCTGCTCAGGTGTAATTTTCATAAAATTGGTCGCAAATGATTTTAACTTAACCATGTCTTGATAGGTGCAACCGGGATGTGCCGCGATTAGATAATAAGTCAAGAATTGTTTTTTGTTCGCGGCTCGGGTATAATTATAAAACAGTTTAATGAAATTGATCAGTGTTTTATGATTAGGTTTACCCATTAAATGCAAAACTTGCGGGACAATGTGTTCCGGGGCAATTTTCATTTGACCCGAAGTATGTTCGGAGATGACTTCACGTAGATATTTTCGGCCCCATTTTTTATCAGCCAAGACTAAATCATGCCGGATTCCCGAGGCAACGAAGACTTTGCGAACGCCCGGTAAGGCACGCAATTTAATAAGCAATTCAATTTGTTTCTTATGACTAACAGGTAGTTGAGGACAGATTTCGGGAAAAATACAGCGTTTTTGTTTACAGCCGCCGCTTTTCAATTTTTGGGGACATTCGAAGCCGTACATATTGGCAGTCGGACCGCCAACATCGGCGACGATTCCCTTGAAATTGGGCATTGTCACAAAACTCCGGACTTCATTGATGACCGATTCCGGACTGCGCCATTGAACGGTACGTCCTTCGTGGATGGCAATTGCGCAGAAATTGCATTCGCCGTAACAGCCGCGATGGGTGGTAACAGCAAATTGAATCGTTTCCAGAGCTTTGACTGAGCCTTGTTTGGCATAATAAGGATGTACATCACGCTCGTAGCAAAGATTGTAAACTTCATCCAGTTCAGCCTGCGAAAGCGGCAATGACGGTGGATTATGTACCAACCAGCGCGTGGCGTATTTCTGGCAAAGCCGCTGAGCACTTCTGGCGTCATTATTTCCATAAAATTCATGAAACATGCGGGTGAAAGTTTTGGGATTGTCACGCACCTTTTCATAAGACGGTAGTTCCAAAGTATTTTCCGGTTTGTGAGGAGCAATATAACAGATACCGCGAATGTCGCGATAATCGGAACCTTTCTGAAGACTTTCCGCCAATTCCAGAATGGAGCGTTCACTCATACCGTAAGTGATAAAATCAGCTTTGGCATCGAAAAGAATCGAGCGGCGAATGGAGTCACTCCAGTAATCATAATGCGCTATCCGTCTGAGGCTAGCTTCGATGCCGCCCAGCACGATCGGTTTGGTTTTTTTAAAATGCTGACGAATGAGATTGGTGTAAACAATTACCGCCCGATCAGGACGACGGTTGTTAATTCCGCCAGGAGTATAATCGTCATGGCGGCGTTTTTTCAGAGAAGCGGTGTAGTTGGCAACCATCGAATCAATCGAACCACCGGTCACGCCCCAGAAGAGACACGGTTCGCCGAGGCGCATAATGTCGTCAGGAACATTCAGGGCGGGCTGGGCAATGACACCGACTCGATAACCAGCTTTAAGTAAAACTTTTCCAATTACTGCAATGCCAATGTGCGGGCTATCAATGTAAGCATCGCCAGTAACCAGAATTACATCTAGCTCCTGCCACCCGAGTTCTTCCATTTCCTGTTTAGTAGTGGGCAAAAACATTAAACTAAATTTCCAACGATTGAACTGAAAATCCTATTCGAAACTTTGCAACCACGAAAAATGCGATATATTTTTGATATTTTTTCCAAGTATAAATAAGCCACATCGCATCGAGGAAAAACTGGTGAGATTAAAGCAATTCTTCCTTAAATAACAAGTTTGACTCTTCTGAACGGATAATTTTTAATGATTACGGAGTAATTAACGCCCAGCAGATTGTCCCGCCAGCCATCCGGTTGAGAAAGCGGCTTGAAGATTATAGCCGCCGGTGTCGGCGTCTAAGTCCAGAATCTCACCAGCAAAATAAAGTCCTTGAACAATTTTAGATTGCAGAGTTTGACTGTCAACTTCATTCAGGGCAACCCCACCGGCGGTAATTATCGCTTCGCCAAAACCGCGGTGCCCGCTGATGTCGAAGTTAAAGTTTTTCAGCCAGAGTCGGAGACGACGACGTTCGGCCGTGGTAATTTGATTGCAAGTTTTTTCGGGTGGAATTTTTATTAGGTCAAGGCAAACCGGAATAAGTTTCTGGGGGAGGAGCTCTTTTAGGACAGTTTTAAATTGCATTTTACCATGCTGAGCAAAATCACGTTGTAACCGTAAGTCGAGTTTTTGGTCGTTGAGCGCTGGTTTCAAATCAATACTAATCCGCACCTTTTGTTTGGCATTTAGGGCATCAACCACCAGTTTGCTAATAGTCAAAATTACCGGACCCGAGAGTCCGAAGTGGGTAAATAACATCTCGCCGAATTCATCGGCAATTTTTCTGCTGTCGGCGAATACTTTAATACCTACGTTTTTTAGACTCAGTCCCTGTAAACAGGCGGCAAGATTGCCCACGGTGACCAATGGCACCAAGGCCGGTCGAACCGGTGTGATGGAATGACCTGCAGATTTAGCGAGACGATAGCCGTCGCCAGTGGAACCGGTGCCGGGATAGGATGCTCCTCCAGTGGCAATTATTACTGCGTCGGTATTTAGTTTTTCAGTAGTTGAATTTGGATTCCTGACGATTACGCCGCTGATCCGGTTTTCGGAAAGGACGAGCTGTTCGGCGCGAGTATTCGGGCGAATGATAACGCCGGTAGCGTTTGCCCAATTGACTAAAGCCGTAACGATTTCATTAGCGTCATTGCGGACTGGGAAAATACGGCCGCCGCGCTCCGTGACGGTTTGAATTCCCAATTGCCTGAAGAATTCCAGTAATTCAGGCACGAAAAAGCGGTGAAAGGCACCGCGCAGGAAACGGCTGTTTCGTCCAAAATGGGTCAGGAATTCGCTTAGCTCGGTATCATTGGTCAAGTTACAGCGTCCTTTGCCGGTGATGGCAAGTTTGCGACCGGGACGTTCCATTTTTTCAATTAAAAAAACCTGCGCACCTGATAATGAGGCTTGTCCCGCCGCCATCAAACCGGCTGGTCCACCACCTACGACGATGACTTTTGGGATTTTTTTACTATCAGAATTGGTCCGGCTCATTACGGTGAAAAATTAAGACCGCGGAAATTTTAAAGCCAATACATTCCAAATAAAATTAGCGAAGTGCATAAAAATTAGGCAAAATGGATTATTAGATAACCAATCGCTAAGAATGCAGAGGAATTCAATTCGCTTAAGGGTTTTTAGGAAATCAAGATGAATATGCGATATTTATGCTCTGAAATTGTGGCACAAAGGTGTAAGAAGTTGCTCCGAGAAACAAGTTATCTTTTAAGTACTTCTAAGCTCTTTTGAGGACTTAGTAGCATTTAAAAGCACTTATAAGGACTTAACAGCACTTTCTAAATTTCTCGTCGAACTTTAATAATGTATTTAATCATACATCCATGCAAATAACCAATACATTCTCTTGTTTAGTATTTGAAACAATAAAAAAAAAGATTAGTTTAATCTACCAGTTTTTTAAAAATAAATTAAAAAGGGGATAAGATATGAAACGAAAAATTGGTATAGTAATAGGCGGAATTTTACTGGTTGCCCTTGGATTTACCATTGCCAGCATCATTATTAGACCTGGCAAGGTTGTATTTTATGAAGACAAGAATTCTGGAATGACGAAGTTTCGGCCGGCGGCGGTAACGGCTGGTGATGATATTCCTTCTCTGCAAGCTTTTAATGATGCTTTTGTGCAGATTGCGGAATCAGTTACTCCGTCAGTGGTGACCATTACCACCGAAAAAGTCATCAAAACTAATCTGCGTCGGGATTTTCCGGGTTTTCCGGATGATGATTTATTTTGGCGTTTTTTTGGATTTCCACAAGGCGAGATGCGGAGTAAAGCACTTGGCTCGGGAGTAATCGTTGATCAAAAGGGTTATATTTTGACCAACAATCACGTAGTTGAACAAGGCGAAAAAATCAGTGTTAAATTAATTGATAATCGTGAATTTAAAGCTGAAATCGTTGGCACAGATCCTCTCACCGATCTGGCTGTCATAAAGATTGACGCTAAGGATTTACAACCGGCGATTCTCGGGGATTCGGATGCTCTACGCGTCGGCGAGTGGGTTCTCGCAATCGGATCACCTTTCAGCGAGAACCTGGCTCATACGGTGACGGCTGGAATCGTCAGTGCCAAAGGTCGTAGCGGAGTGATTAATAACACCAATTATGAATCTTTTATTCAGACTGATGCGGCTATTAATCCCGGTAATAGTGGAGGTGCTTTGGTCAATATTCGGGCTGAATTGATTGGCATTAATACCGCTATTGCTACGGCGGGAATGTCACAAGGTAATGTGGGAATTGGATTTGCCATACCGATTAATCTGGCCAAGAAGGTTATGACCGATTTGATAGAAAAAGGCAAGGTCGTTCGAGCCTGGCTAGGAGTGGTGATCGGAGATGTGGATGAAAATATTGCCAAATCGCTCGGTATCGAAAGTCGTCAGGGGGCTATCATCAGCGAAGTTGTCAAAGACAGTCCGGCGGAGAAAGCCGGTTTGAAAGTCGGCGATGTGATTAAGGAATTCGATGGAAAAACAATTAAGGATTCGGCGCACTTGCGGACGCTGGTTTCCACTTCCGAAGTTGGTAAGCCCAAAACCCTAGTAGTTCTGCGTGGTAAAAAAGAGTTAAAAATTGATGTCAAACTCGGCGAATTACCTGAATCTGTCGAGCGCGGTGTTTACCCAGATACAAAATCTGATTCCAAACTCGGTATCCGCGTCGACGAGATCAATTCAGTAACCGCCAGCCAATACGGTATCAGTCCTGATGAAACCGGAGTCGTGGTTACTGGGGTTGACCGGAATGGTAGAGCCGCTGGAATTTTGCAGGTTGGTGATATTATTAAAAGGATTGGGGAACGGGATATAAGCAACGTGGCTGAGTATCAGAAAGCCCTCGAAGAGGTGAAAACAGACATCGTACTGATTCTGATTAAACGTAAGAATGTCACCTTTTTTGAGACTATAGACCTTAGTAAATAACTCTCCAATTTTCTCTCTCCGAAAAGAAGGGTTTCCCTTGCGGAAGCCCTTCTTTTTTCAAATAGGAAGTGAGCCATTTTAATTGTTTTTTTAGCCAGTTAAATCTAAATTTCGCGGTTAATTGGAAAGTACTAGCGGTAAACCAGATCAGGAATGGAGATTGGTAGCAATTAAATGAATCAAGTAGGCAAATTGTTAATAATATTCGGAGTGGTGTTGATTGTAGTCGGAGTTCTTTTGACAGTTGCCGGAAAATTTCCATTTCTTGATAAGATTGGTCGTTTGCCGGGCGATATTATAATTCGCCGGGAACATTTTACTTTTTATTTTCCGTGGGTTACCTGTCTGCTGATTAGTCTGATATTTTTCATTTTGTTCAATTTGTTTCGGCGTTAGGAGGTTTATTTTCAGTGATAAAGAAAGTCCCGTCCAGTGTAGATTTTGTAGCTATCGAGCATGAAATCCTGAAGTTTTGGGAGCAGAATCAAATATTTAAAAAATTAGTGGCGCAGAATGCTAATGGTCCGAAGTGGTCATTTATTGATGGACCGATAACTGCCAATAATCCGATGGGTGTTCATCATGCCTGGGGGCGCACTTACAAAGACATTTTTCATCGTTATAAAGCGATGAGTGGTTTCCGCACTCGCTATCAAAACGGTTTTGATTGTCAGGGTTTATGGGTCGAGGTCGAAGTCGAAAAAGAACTCGGTTTTAAATCAAAACGTGATATCGAGAAATATGGCATTGAGAAATTCGTCGAGCGTTGTAAAGAGCGAGTGCGAAAATATTCGAAAATCCAGACTGAGCAGTCAATTCGGCTGGGTTACTGGATGGACTGGGAGAATTCCTATTATACAATGTCCGACGAGAACAATTATACGATCTGGCTTTTTCTGAAAAAATGCCATGAAAATGGTTGGATTTATAAAGGGCACGACGTTATGCCCTGGTGCACAAGTTGCGGTGCGGCGCTATCGGAACATGAAATCGCTACGGAAGGTTACAAGGAAATAACACATCCGAGTATTACAGTCAAATTTCCGCTAATCAATCGTCCTGGCGAATCGCTTTTAGTCTGGACGACTACGCCCTGGACGTTAACCTCGAACACTGCCGCCGCCGTTCATCCGGATTTGAATTACTTGAAAATTCGGCAGGGCAATGAAATTCTCTATGTTGTCGAAGGACGTGAAAGGGATGTAATCAAAGGCGAATATACCATTGAAGGAAAAATTCCCGGTCGGGAGATGCTGGGCTGGACTTACCACGGTCCGTTTGATGATTTACCCGCTCAGAAGAATGTCAAGCATGTCGTAATTGATTGGGAAGAGATCAGTGCCAGCGAAGGAACGGGAATTGTGCATATTGCTCCCGGATGCGGTCAGGAAGATCACGAGCTTGGTAAAATTCACGACCTAGCGGTTCTGGCTCCGCTCGATGAATTCGGTAATTATTTAGAAGGCTTTGGCTGGCTAACTGGCCGCAATGTAGATGGCATTAGCAGGGATATTTTTAAAGACCTGGAAGCCAAAGGTATTAAATATCGTACCGATTCATATCTGCACCGTTACCCGGTTTGCTGGCGGCACGGCACCGAGCTGATTTTCCGATTAGTGGATGAATGGTTTATCGCTATGGATGGCGTGCGTCAGCCAATGATGGATATAACTCGCAAAATCCGTTGGATTCCTGAATATGGTTTACAACATGAACTGGACTGGTTGCGTAATATGCACGACTGGATGATTTCCAAGAAGCGGTACTGGGGACTGGCTTTGCCGATCTATGAATGTCAAGATTGCGGTCAGGTTACCGTTATCGGTAGTCGCGAGGAATTGAAAGAAAAAGCCGTGGAAGGCTGGGATAAATTCGAGGGGCACTCGCCGCATCGTCCTTGGGTTGATAATGTTCAGATTACCTGTCCACGCTGTGGTGCCAAAGTCAGTCGTATTCCGGATGTTGGAAATCCCTGGTTGGATGCTGGAATAGTACCATTTTCTACTCTGCATTACACTACTGATCGGGCTTATTGGGAAGAGTGGTTCCCGGCAGATTTTATCTGTGAATCCTTGCCGGGTCAATTCCGAAACTGGTTTTATTCTCTACTGGCGATGAGCACTGTATTGGAAAATCGGGAGCCGTTCAAAACGATTCTCGGCTATGCTTTAGTCAAGGACGAAAAAGGCCAAGATATGCACAAAAGTGCCGGCAATGCCATCTGGTTTGATGAAGCCGCGGAAAAAATGGGCGTGGATGTGATGCGCTGGTTATATGCCGATCATAATCCGTTTAATAATTTAAATTTCGGTTATAATATCGCGCAGGATTATCGCAAGCGCCTGATTACACTCTGGAATTCCTATTCCTTTTTTGCGACTTATGCCGAATTGGATGGATATTCGCCTCAAAAGCATCAGGTATCGGATGAAAATCTAAGCGAACTGGATCGTTGGTTGATGGCGCGGTTGATGCAGTTGATTCGCCTGTCACGGGAAGCACTGGACGATTATAACGTCGCTCGCGTTATGAAAGGCGTAGATGATTTTCTGGAGGTGCTTTCCAATTGGTATATTCGGCGGAGTCGTCGCCGTTTTTGGAAATCGGACAATGACCAGGATAAGTGGAGTGCTTATCAGACCTTATATAAGGCATTGAAAGGATTGATTTTAATCCTGGCGCCCGTTGTGCCGTTTATAACGGAAAAAATTTACCAGAATCTCGTTCGAGGTCTGGAGCCGGATGCTCCCGAAAGCATTCATTTGGCTAAGTTTCCGCAGGCTGAGGAGGAGTTCGACGAGGCATTACTGAAAAAAATTGACACCATTATTGAAATCGTGTCAGTTGGTCGGGCGGCTCGTAACAAAGCCAACCTAAAAGTGCGTCAGCCTTTAGCGCAAATGTGGGTGAAGTTGCCTGCTGAGGTTATTGCCGATGATCTGGCAGATTTAACAGATCAAATCCTGGAAGAATTAAATGTAAAAGCTTTAGATTTTATCACCGACGAAACGCAGTTTGTTAATATTCAAATCAAACCAAATTACGCCCAGCTCGGAGCAAAATACGGTCAGCGTTTACCAGCAATTCGGCAGGCAATTGCCGAGCTGAATCCGATCGAAGTCGCCCGACGCCTTGAGAAGAGTGAAAACCTCGAGTTGAATTTAATTGATGGCAAAATTTGGCTATCATGCGATGAGATTATCGTCGAACGCAAGGAAAATGAGGGCTTCGCTATAGCCGAAAGTAACGGAATCACTGTTATCCTCGATACGAAATTGACTCCGTCTCTTTTACAGGAAGGCTTGGTGCGCGATTTTATCCGGCATGTGCAAACGATGCGGAAGGAAGCCGATTTTCAGGTAGAAGATCGCATTCAGGTCAACTTTGAAGCGCCAGCCGATTTTACCGCCGCTGTTCATAATTATATCGAATATTTCTGTAATGAGACCTTAGCGCAAAAAGTTGTAGATAATTTTGCGTCCGGCGAGTATGAAAAAGAGCTAAAAATCGAAAATAACAAAGTTCGTGTTTCTTTGACACGAATTAAGTAAATTTTGAGCAGTAGGAGAAAATAAATATGGAAGCCAAAACGACGAAAAAAGCATGGAGTAAAGAGGATCTTGAATATTTCAAGAATCTCATCTTAAAGAAAAGAGAAGAAACTCTTAAAGCTATCGAACGGCTGGAAGCCACTACCGTTAGCGACAATACTCGCAATGACAATACGGCAATGGATTCTGCTTATGCCTATCATATGGCTGACGTCGGAACCGACTCCCAGGAGCGCGAAAAAGCCTTTCTCTGGTTAGCGCGTGAAAATAAATTTTTATCGCATTTAAACTCGGCACTTGAAAGAATTAAGACTGGCGAATACGGCGTTTGTATTGAATGTGGAGAACTGATTATGAAAGAGCGACTGGAGGAAGTTCCTCACACTCAACACTGTGTTAAATGCAAAAATAAGCCTAAGAAATAAACCGGTTTTAACCCGATTGATAAAAAATCAGCTCCTTTTTCTAATTAACAAAATACAGAGAGCAACTTATTATATTACAACTTATTGTTATCGGCGGCCTTTCTAATAATTTTTAATTAATATAAACTCCGGATGAATCTGGAACCGGTAAAAATCATCAAGCCTTGTACCGACGAGGAGATCGAAAAACGCCTCGATTTATATCTATCTGAAAAATTACCGGCATTTTCCAGGACGAAAATTGCCGGTTTGATTAAAGATGGGAAAATTTTAGTCAATGGGCAAATCTCCAAACCTAGCTATCATCTGCAGGCTATGGATACGATTGCCATTTTTGCTGAACCGCAACCAATCAGCCCAATTCAGCCGGAGGATATTCCGCTGGAAATTCTTTATGAAGATGAATATTTGCTGGCAATTAATAAAAAACCGGGTATAGTGGTACATCCCGGCGCCGGTGTTCGGCAAGGGACGCTGGTCAGCGCTCTTCTTCATTATACTAATCAATTAAGTTCGTTGGGCGGCAGTGAGCGCCCGGGACTGGTTCATCGCCTGGACAAGGATACTTCCGGAGTGCTGATTGTTGCTAAAAATGACGAAGTTCATTGGAAAATGAGTCGTCTTTTTGCCGAACGTAAAGTCTTCAAGCAATATCGGGCAATTGTTTATGGGGTTCCGGAATCAGCTGTTGGAATAATTGACGCTCCGCTACGTCGTTCTCAGCGTAATCGTCAGATTTTCACCATAGATAAACGAGGTCGCCCAGCGCGTACCCAATTTACTATTCTGAAAGATTACCGCATTATGGCTTATCTGGCGGTGGTTTTGGCAACCGGACGTACTCATCAAGCGCGGGTTCATTTGCAATCAATTGGCCATCCGGTAGTTGGCGATCCGGTTTATGGAGGTAAACCGCGTCAGGGATCGGCAGTTAGCGCTAAGGATGTGGCTTTACTCAAAAAAGTCCAGTCTGAGGTTCACCGTCAATTATTGCATGCCTATTTAGTAAGATTCCAACACCCATTTTTTGATAAAGACATCGAGATAATCGCACCTTTACCTGATGATTTTAGCAGAATTTTGAATATATTAGAAGCGGGAATCGAGCCGTGATCACTGTTGATGAAATGATGATAAATTTTTTGCGATTCCTAGTGCAAGAGCGTGGATATTCTGAAAATACTATTATGGCTTATCGTCGCGACCTAGAACAATTTTTTCTATTTTATGCTGAATATGCCAATCAGGTACCAATCGATCTCAACTCCGTATCGAAAATGGCAATTCGTCATTATCTGGGTAAATTATCAGAGTCAGGACTCGAAATTAGTTCCATCTCTCGCAAATTGGCTTCGCTCAAAGCCTTTTTTAAATTCGCCGCCCGTCAGGGTTATGCTGATAGCAACCCGGCGGCTTTGATTCTTTCACCCAAAGCCAAGAAACGTCTGCCGGTCGTTTTAACCGAAGAGGAAATTGCCAAAGCTATTGAATTGCCGGATGACAACACCTTGGTCGGCAAGCGCAATCGCGCCATACTTGAGTTATTTTATAGTAGCGGGATTCGGCTGGGAGAACTGATAGCGCTCAACATCGGTGACTTAAATTTCAGTCGGCAGACACTGCGTGTTTTCGGCAAAGGCGCTAAAGAACGCGTAGTTCCGTTTGGTAAAAAAGCCGCCGAAGTAATTAATGACTATCTTAATAGGCGGAAAAAAGAGGTGGGCGCGTTGGAATTAAATTCACCATTGTTTATCAGTAGTCGCGGCGGACCAAATTCTCAACCTACCGGCTACCGGCGAATTTCGCGATCGCAGGTGCAGAAGTTAATCAGCGGTTTATTACAACAAGCTTCCGAGCAAACTCATCTCAGCCCGCATGTTCTCCGGCACTCGTTTGCTTCACATTTATTGGATCATGGTGCTGATCTTAATGCAGTTAAAGATTTACTGGGGCACAGCAGTTTATCAACGACTCAATTGTACACGCATGTCCGCATTAGCACCATGAAAGAAGTTTATCAACAAGCTCATCCGCACGCGGATTCAGGTAAGAAATAAAAGTCGGATGAATAGCCTACCGTTAAAATATTTAACCCAAAAATTATCCAATGCCGCATTTCCCTTTGATTGCGGTTTGAATTGGATAATCAATTTTAAATAGCCAAAGGAGGTTTCAAATGAATATCGAACTAACCACGCGTCATTATGAAATTACCGATCGTGCCAAAAAGCATCTTGAAGAGGAAATGAACAATCTTAAACTTTACGAAGACCTCATTACCAGCTGTAAAGTCATTATGGAGAAAACTAAGGACGGCGAATCTATTGAAATCTCTATTCATGTGCGCGGCAAAGACTTGATTGCGCAGGTCGCAAGTGATGATATGATCAAATCAATTGATTTAGCCATAGCAAAAATTGAAAGGCAATTGAAAAAATTCAAAGAGAAGAGGTATGCGCGATGAATCAGAATGATTTAACAGTCGGACGGATATATCATGAAAATCGCAAGAAGTTGGGATTTTTACGTATCAATGGTGATATTGGTCATGATACGGTCGTAACTTCATCCAAATTGAACCGTCCAGGATTGGAAATTTCCGGCTTCTGGGAAAGTTTTGATCCTCACCGAATCCAGTTGATCGGAGAGGGTGAATTTCGTTATATCAAAACTCTTTCAGGAGACAAGGTTGAAGAAATTTTCGAGCATTTTTTTTCAGCTAAAATACCGCTGATGATCTTTGCTCATGATGTTAAACCACCGGTTTGTGCCGTTAGGCTCGCTCGTAAATACCAGGTGGCTCTATTAGCGACGCCGGTAACGACGACCTTACTGGTGGCTTCTCTCCTTGATTATCTGGATCGCGAGCTGGCGCCTTCAACGATAATTCACGGCAGTCTTGTGGATGTTTATGGAATCGGCTTGCTTCTGACCGGACCGAGCGGGATCGGTAAGAGTGAAATTGCTCTCGATCTGGTTGGGCGTGGCCACCGGCTGGTGGCTGATGATGTCGTCAAAATTATTCGCCGGGCGGATAATATCATTATCGGTAGTGGAGTAGAAATTTTAGAACACCATTTAGAATTACGCGGACTGGGAATCGTAGATGTTCGGAATATTTATGGCATCCGGGCAATTCGTCAGCAGAAGAGAATCGAAGTCCAGATTGAACTCGAAGAATGGGATAATACCAAAAACTTCGAAAGGATTGGTGCTCAAGAAAAATACAACAAGATTCTCGATGTAGATATTCCGATTATCAATCTACCGATTTATCCCGGTAAAAATATTACAGTAATTGCCGAGGTTATTGCTTTGAATCATGTTCTGAAAATTATGGGCACCAACGCCGCACTTAACTTTCAAAAGAAAATTGCCGCCACGATTCGGCAAAAAACTCAAATCAGTGATTTACAGAATTATCTGAAAAAAGATTTGGAATAGAAAGGAAGTTGGATTTTGAAAGCTATCATTCCTGCGGCCGGGATTGGCGAACGCCTTAGGCCATTGACTTTAACCCGATCGAAAGTGCTCCTGCCTGTGGCAGGCAAACCGATAATTGGCCATATTTATGACCGCCTTGCCTTGACCGGAATTAAGGACGTGACAGTCATAATCGGCTATTACGGGGAGCAAGTACGCGACTACTCATTAAAGAATTACGACTTTAATTTTACTTTCATTGAGCAGTCAGAGCAGTGTGGGCTGGGACACGCCGTCGGATTAGGCTTAACCCCTGAGGATGGACCTGTGATGATTATTTTAGGGGACGTTATCCTCGAACTTGATTTTAAAGGGTTGAGCAGTCGCTCCGAAAACCTGATTGGCGTTATGCCGGTTGATGATCCACGTCGGTTTGGAATAGTAGAGATGAAAGATGGGAAAGTAACTCGCCTGGTGGAGAAACCGTCTAGTTCTACCAGCAATCTGGCAATTGCGGGTATCTATTTAATTCAAAGAGGCGCATTGCTCAAAAAAGCTATTGACTATATCATTACCGTCAATATTAAAACTAAAGGCGAATACCAGCTGACCGATGCCCTTCAGAAAATGCTGGAATGGGGCGAATCGTTCGAGGTAATTAACATCGAACATAACCTCGATTGTGGTACGCGTAAGTCTTTGCTTAAGACCAATGCCTATTTACTCAACAAGAATCCGCAACCGCCACCCGCTATTCCAGAGACAGTCATTATTCCACCGGTTTATATCGGCCGTGATGCGGTAATCAAACGCTCGATTATTGGGCCGAATGTTCATCTTGGGGCTGAAGTTCAGGTAATGAATTCAGTGTTATCGAATGCCATAATTTCGGACGGCGCGATATTAAAGGACGTTATATTAGATGAGAGCCTGATTGGCCAAAAAAGTCAGGTCTCCGGAATCGTTCAGCAGATTGATACGGCTGATTATACGGTTCAGAAATTAAGTTGATTTTCTCGATACATTACAGTATTTTTGAACGTTTTAAATTTTAATAATGGAGTTAGAGACAATGAAAAAATATTCGTTTACCTCAGAATCGGTGACGGAAGGTCATCCGGATAAAATCTGTGATCAGGTTTCGGATGCTATACTGGATGCACTTTTGACAGTTGATCCGGAGAGCCGAGTCGCTTGCGAAACGATGACGACCACTGGTTTGGTTATGGTCGTCGGAGAAATTACGACCAAAGCCTATGTCGATATACCGCGGATAGTACGCGAAACCATTGAAAAAATTGGTTATACCGATCCCGACTTTGGTCTGGATGCACGTTCCTGCGCTGTGATAACATCTATTCATGAACAGAGTGAAAATATCGCCCTCGGCGTGAATGAAACTGAGAAACACGAGCAAGGAGCAGGTGATCAGGGTTTGATGTTCGGCTACGCCTGCGACGAGACGCCGGAGCTAATGCCTTTACCGATTAGTATGGCGAACAAGCTGACGATGCGTCTGGCAGAAGTTCGAAAAAAAGGAATACTCAACTGGGTCAGGCCTGATGGTAAGTCCCAGGTTACCGTCGAATATGAAGATGATCATCCCAAAAGAATTACCAATGTAGTGGTGGCGGTACATCATAATCCCGAAATTGCGCATGAGAAGATTGTTGCGGATATTAAAAATCATGTGATTTTACCAGTTTGTCAGGGATATCTTACTCCTGAAACTAAATTTTATATCAACGCGACTGGCATTTTTGCTATCGGCGGTCCGGAAGCCGACTCGGGCGTTACCGGCCGTAAAATAATTTGCGACACTTACGGTGGTATGGGACGGCATGGTGGCGGAGCATTCTCCGGCAAGGACCCATCCAAAGTTGACCGCTCGGCTTCCTATATGGCACGTTACATTGCCAAGAATATCGTTGCGGCTGGTTTAGCCCGCCGCTGTGAAGTTCAGCTGGCGTATTCTATCGGCGTTGCTGATCCGATTTCGGTCTATATTAATACTTCCGGCACCGGTAAACAGCCTGAAGAACGTTTAGCGGAAGCCGTTCGAGCGATTTTCCCCTTAAAACCGGCGGCAATCATTAAATATCTGTGTCTCAAACGTCCGATTTATCTCAAAACAGCCGCTTATGGTCATTTCGGTCGCGAAGATGAAGAATTTTCTTGGGAGAAAACCGACAAAGTCGCCGAGTTAAAGCAATATTTTGGAGTAAAATAATGACTGGAAAAATCAAGGATATCACACTGGCACCCTCTGGAAAGTTGAAAATAGAATGGGCGGAATCGCATATGCCGGTTATGATGGCGTTAAGGCAGAAATATCGCGATTCCAAGCCGCTGAAAGGGATGCGTATCAGCGGTTGCTTACATGTCACCAAAGAGACAGCTGTATTGATTCGGACCCTGATAGCGGCTGGAGCGGAAGTGGCTTGGAGCGGTTGCAATCCGCTTAGTACACAAGATGATGTCGCCGCCGCTCTTTATGAAGAAGGTGTTCCAATCTGGGCTTGGCACGGCTTGTCAACCGCTGAATTCTACTGGTGTATCGAGCAAACTTTACTTCAAAAACCCAATCTGACGCTTGATGACGGTGCCGATCTGGTTTTTACTATTCATAATAAATTTCCGGAACTGGCGGCTGGAGTCCTGGGCGGTTCCGAAGAAACGACCACCGGTGTTCATCGTTTGAGAGCCATGGCTGAGGATGGGAAATTGCTCTATCCGATGGTGGCTGTCAATGATGCCGAAACCAAATGGGATTTCGATAATGTCTATGGAACCGGCCAGTCCTCGATTGATGGAATTTTGCGCGCCACTTCGATACTTTATGCTGGTAAGACAATGGTTGTCGCGGGTTATGGACATTGCGGAAAAGGCGTTGCCAAACGTGCCAGTGGCATGGGCGCCAATGTAATCGTCACGGAGGTTAAACCAACTGCGGCTCTCAAAGCCAAACTGGATGGGTTTCGAGTTATGCCGATGGATCAAGCCGCCGAGCTGGGCGATATTTTCATTACAGCTACGGGAATGAAGGATGTCATTGTCAGTCGTCATTTTGAAAAAATGAAAGATGGCGCTATCGTCTGCAACACCGGTCACTATGATTGTGAAATTAACCTGAAAGAGCTAGCCACCCTTACCAAAACGAAACAAGAAATGCGTCCCAATTGCGTTAAGCATGAATTAACCAACGGTCGTTCGATCTATGTTCTGGGTGAAGGGCGCCTGGTGAATTTGGTAGCGGCGGAGGGGCATCCATCGGAAGTAATGGATATGTCCTTTGCTAATCAATTTATGACAATGATTTTCCTTGCTCAAAATGGAGCGAAATTAGCAAAGAAAGTTTACGACATCAGCGTCGAGCAGGATCAGGAAATTGCGCTCTTAAAATTACAAACTATGGGTGTCAACATTGATACTTTAACCCCAGAGCAAGTTCGATATAAAACCGCCTATAGCGAAGGAACTTAAACTACGCATTGCCGGTCGAAATGGTTTATCCTTTTTCTGACCCTCCTAATCTGGCTGGGCAAATGTGAGTTTAAAATTCCAACTGCTCCGAGTCTTCCCGCAAAATGGAATTCTAAAATAATTCTACCCTTAATAGATAAATCCTATTCATTTCAGGATTTGCTTGATACCGAGAACGGCAATCCAATTAAAGCCGATCAAAGTGGTGTTCTATATTATTCGTTTACTGATTCAACCAGTATGCCGATCGAGATCAATCCTACGACCTTCCGGATTGTACCGGCTATGACTATCAGTCAGACGCTCGACTTAAGAAAAAATATCAAACGTAATGTCAACAACACGGTCAATCCGATTAATTATATAATGAAAAAAGCCTGGGACGATTCTAATAACCGAGTTACTTCTGGTGTTCTGGACAATTCGACCGGTTTCACTGCCGATAATATTCCGATTAACGCTTTGGTATTGGCGGCACAGTTGAGCGATTCTTTTCCCAACCCGATTCAGATTCGCGTAATAGCTCCGAATTTTCAAAAAAATCCAGGTCAATCAGTAGTCGCTACTCTTGATTTACCTGTTAATAGTTTACAGAATAGTATAATGATCGAACTGGGTGGCGCTTCGTTGATCGGAGGCTTATTAAAAGAAGAGATTGATTCATTGGAATTTAATATCGAAGTCCAAGTGCTGGGCGAATTAGCGGAGGCTACCAGTAGTCTCAAACAAAAACTGACGACTTCGCTGACAGTTGGCCAATTAGCTCTAGAATCATTTAACGGGCGAGTGTTTGCGACAGGCGAGACGCCACCCGCTCTGGTAGCGAAAAGTCTAACCGGAGCGAGCGATATTGAATTCGACAGTGCCCGGGCGAGTCTGAATATTGAAACTTTCGGTGGAAATTTTGATTCGGTTTATGTCCGTTTGAGTGGTAAGAAAGTTCATGGTGTTGAAACGGTCTCTGACACTATGACAGCGATAAATCGAGCGGATTTAAAGATGGATATCGGTGAGGTTGCGTCCAATTTTCCTGATACTGTCCGGGTTTTTGTCAAAGTTATGACTGCCACGGCGGATTTTGAGCGCAATACTGTTTTTAATGCGGGCGTGAACGTCAAGTATAATATATCGGTTCCGTTGAGGTTTAAAATACCGCCGCAGATTACACTAGCTTCCGGTAATACAACTACCTATTTTATTAAAGACAGCACAACTCGCGCTCGGTTAATAACGTCGCAAAATGGTGCTGATCTGGATATGACGGTCGAAAATCGCACCGATCTGCAAGGTGATCTCTATTTTTTAATCAGTAATTTTAATTTTTTTCCATTTGATACGCTTGGAGGCAATTTACCAAGCGATTTTATTCTTTTTGATGGAACTGTCTGCCACCTTGGGGACGATACAACCGTGGTAGAAATTGATACCTTGGCGGTGTTGGAATTTCCACCCGCTCAATTTAGCGAGAATACTTTAATAGTACCCGGAATCAAAAGTCAAATTTTTCAGATAAGTTCTGATGCGATTGGATTGTTAGCAGATACGTGTTACTTTAAACCTTATTTTAAGTTGGTTAATCCGGATACGAGTCTGGCGACGATTACCGCAACGCAGTCAATTCATGTCAGGGGCTTTCTGGACTTGTACTTTGTTGCGACGGATTTAAAAGATTCTGACTGAAAATGAAGCCGAAGAAACTTAGTAAACGACTTACCCGAACCTTAAGATCATCAAATTGGTTGTGGCAGTTGATACTGCTTGGGTTTTTTCTCTACGGATTGCCCCGACCGCTCGATGCTCAGTATTATGATAGCCCGATTAACCGCGCTCTGGGTGGAGCCGGTAATGCGATAACGCGCGGGATTTTTTGTGTCGGTCAGAATCCAGCCAATCTCGGGCTCACTGCGCAATATCGTACTTACGTTTATCTTTTAGGAATAAATGGTTATGTCACCAATAATTTTTATTCACTCGAATCTGGGGCTCGTTTTAGTGAGAAAAATTTAACAGCCGATGGTGGTGAACTACAACGCGAATTTTTAGAAAAATTACCGAAGGGCGGTTATCGCCTTAATTCCAGCGTTGCATCGCCTTTGCCGTTGGTGAATTTTTCGGTAGGTAATAAAGCATTCACAACCTCGTTAATTCAAATCTCAGACTACTATCTTTCCAAGCCGGCTCTGGATGTCATTTTCGGCAATTGGGAAAAGGGAACGACCTATAACTTGGATTTGCGATGCGATGCTATGACTGCCGTCGAGTATGTTTATTCGATAGGCATTCCTTTCGGCAAAATGTCGGTTGGGATTTCTTTAAAGTATTTGCAAGGTCTGGGATATTACGGATTGGATCCCGCTTACAGTACTGGCCAAATCGCGGTGGACACGAGTAACTTTGTGCTTTACGGTAATGGTTCGTATTATTTTCGCGAGTCCAGCCATGGTCGCGGCTATGGGGCAGACCTAGGTGTCGCATTTGAAGATTTAAACGGCTGGACTCTGGGCTTCAGCGTTTTGAATCTGGGTGAATCGGTTAAATGGAATACCGAAACGGCGCTCTCAAAATGGCTCAAAGACAATGGTATTGATGTTTTAAAAATGATGGGATTTCAAATCAAAAGTTTTCCAGTAAAAAATACCGACCTGAAACTTGATTTCGAGGGTGAGAGTTACTTCTACAATTTTCGGATTGACAGCTTAGATGCCGATGCCCTTTTCCGCAGTGAAAATACTTATCAAGATCATTTCAGCGATACTAAATTAATTAAACAGGATTCAAGTGCCTTTCGGGTTCAAGTGCCACTGGTGCTGAAAGTGGGCGCGGCAAAGCAATTGCGCAAAGATTTGCTGACTGCGATTGATTTTAGCATGTCGTTTAGCGATCGGCTGAATCTTAGGAAAGGGTGGCGGACAGCGGTCGGTTTTGAATATGCCTATTTTCCCAAAATGCCGTTAAGGGTTGGATTAGCGCTGGGAGGTATCAGCGGTTGGGAATTTGATATCGGTAGTAGTGTGAATCTTGCGGCACTGCATATTGACTGGGCGCTTGGTATGAATCGAGGTCTTTGGGTGCATTCGATGCAAGGTTTCGATTTTGCGCTAGCTACCTATCTGGTACGTGGTGGCAAGAAGAAATAAAGCTGGGTACTAAAATTGATCTGGATTTTATCTTTTATTGAAGGACTATTTTTATTAAAGCATTTTAGGCTCTATTCGACTATTTTTTTTCTTAGCATCGGATTGATTTGCGGCTGTTCCTATGAGCCGCTGGCGCCGCCGGAAATGCCGACTTATTATCAGACGATAAATCTGCCACTGGCTGATGTTTCTTTGCCATTAGCCGATCTGGTCAATCCTGATAATAATATTTACGGCGATTCGACTAAAGACCAACTCTATTTTCAATTTAGCGGTAATCTTGACACCGTAACTCTGACGGAAAATATTTTTCAGATTCCCGCCGTCGGTAATGTTAATTTTAGTCAAAACTTTTCGGAACTCAGCGAATCTCAGTTGACTTTTAGTAGATCGGTAACCCAAACTACCAAACTATCGGAAATTATCACTATTCCCGGTATTTTACCTTCGCCGAATGATTTACTCATAGGTGAGATTGCGCGCTATGAATTGGATGGCCAGCGCTATAAATATCGAGTTTTTGACAAGGATGATATTCCTTATTTTGAGCGAGTAGATTATCTGACGGTAGGCTCCGGCACCTTCCAAACGGAAATTGATAACCAATTGCCGGTAGATATGGATTCGGTCCGAATTACCTTGCGTAATAAAAACGGTTCACTAATTGCCGAATCTTTTTATGAAAATGTCCCAGCTGGTGCGACGCTAAGCGACGGTACTCCAGGTAATTTAAACGGCGCCCAATTATTTGATTCAATCGAAGTAATTGTTACGGCGGTAATGGCTGGTAGTCAGGGACAGCCGGTGACAATTCCGGCTAATACCGATCCATTTATTGCGATCAAATTTGACACGAATATTGAAGAAATTGAAAGCTTTACTGGAATTCCCAAGCCGATTGTAACTACTCAAAATCAGTTATTGCCACCATCTAATAACACAATTTTCAAGGCGACAATTGCGCAGACAACCACCTCTCCGCTCGATACCAATTTTCTTGATTTGACAATTCATAACCTGATGCCATTCAATCTCAGGATGCAGGTGATTTTTCATAATTTTTATATCAGGAATGAACCTCTCACTATTGACACGATTGTTCAGTCTGGACAAATTGTAGAGAATCCCGCACGCCTGGATGGTTATATTTTTCGTAATCCTGATTCTACTACGGTAGTGGATTCGTTTTTGGTCGAAATAATTGCAACAATTTTACCGAATGCAGGTGAACAGGTGGTTACAATCCCGACCGATATGGGTGATGCTTCTATTGATGTTAACCTATATTTTGCGCGTCTCAAATTAGATATGCTGGAAGGATTTTTCAATGAATCATTTGACATACCACCAATGGCGATAGCCAATATTCCGACGGGGTTAGCGAATGTAGATTTCGGCCAAGTTTTTTTGAAGTTGACTTTCTTCAATGAAATACAAGCTCGTACCAATGTCAGTTTAGTACTGAGAGGGTTGAAAAAAGGCGTCGCACCCCAGACGATCACGGAAGACGGTTCGATTGCCAAAGCATCCCCAGCTAATCCAATTCAAGAATCAATGATGGAGATTGATGTTGCGCCGATTTTTAATATGGTGCCGGATTCGATTTTGGTCAGCGGCCAAGCCATAATCCCCTCCGACGATACTTCCCGCCTGCAAATCGGCAAAGCCTTTTGGGGCTTTTATGAGATTACCGTCCCATTTCAGGTGAAGATCGGGCCAGTGACTTTTATTCCTGTCAATTCAACGGAGATGGCGGCTATTGATCCCGAGACCCGCCAGAAAATCCGCGATGGTCTGATAAAATCTTCCATTTATACTGAGATAATCAATGATTTTCCATTTTCCGGTAATTTATCCATATTAATGTCGAATTATGATTATTTTCCTCTCGAACCGGATAGTCTGGACGCAGGTTATTTCTGGTTAAACGATACCTTGTACGCCAGAACTGACACCGGCGATGTTCCGATAATAATTGATACCTTGCTGTTAGTCGAATTGCCGCCGCCGGAGGCTTTTAACAGTAATGGAAGTGTAAAAACTCCCGGCTTTACCCTTGCCGAAACGCCCCTTGATTCGGCTAAAATGGAAGCAATTTTGCGAGATGAAACTCATTATATTCGGCCGCGAGTGCATTTTAATGCAACCGAAGATTTTGTGATTGTTGGTTATTATGATGAGGTAAGAATTCTGGCGGCGATATCGCTGACAGTTGAGACGATGGAACTGATTAATAACAATAATGAAAATGAAACGCCTGCAACTGTTCCGTAGTACATTTACGATTTCACAGCTGGTTGGTTGGCGAAGAAAAAAATGGGCTGGTTAAACAATAGGTATAAAATCACTCTGTTACTGATGCTCGGGATGAGCATTATGGCAACGGCTCAGACGCGACGCGATCCACGCGCTTTAGCACTAGCCGGAGCTTATGGCTCGTTAGCCCGCGGTATTTTTGCCATAGATTATAATCCGGCTAATCTGGCTATTCCCCATGAATACCACTCATATCGTATTTTCGGTGGATTTGGAGCCAATGTGTCAACTAACTTCCTTTCAATTAAACAGTATCAAAAATATAACGGTAAGGATCTAGAAGCAGGTAATGGCCATTTAAAGAAGGAATTTATGAACGACATTCCCGATGAAGGCTGGCGGGTTTTTACCGACATATATTTTCCTCTACCGTTGATCAGTTATTCGACGTATAATCGCGCGATCAGCTCTGACTTGATCGTGATTGGAGACTTAGGCTTGCCGAAGGATTTACTGAATTTTGTCTTTGACGAAAACCCAATCGGAGAAACTCTCGACCTGGATTTCAACGAGGAGGTAATGGCTATAATTCAGTGGGGATATTCACTGGCTTTTCCAGTCGGTAACATTTTTCTGGGATTTACGGCTAAATATCTGCAAGGTCTTGCCTATATCGGGTTAAATCCGGATTCTTCCTATGGCTCGGTTACTACTTATTTTGAGCCTGAGCGGACTTATATTGACGGTTATGGACAGTATTATTTTCAGCAATCGTTAGGTGGGCGCGGTTTTGCGCTGGATATTGGACTGACGACCGAAGAATTAAATGGTTACCGACTCGGCTTAAGCCTGACTAATCTGTTTGGATCTATAACCTGGAATAAAAGCACTCTATTGTCTCGATCGGTTTCAGTGGAAAAAGTTTTACCGTGGGAGGGTAATTTTTACAAATATGTGTCTAGTATTGATGAAGCCCGGTTCGATAAGTTTTTTGGAAAAGCTAGTGTGGAAGATGTCTTTCAGGGTGAAGGATATAAAATTAAAGATACAACCGCATTTCGGGTGAAATATCCCAGTTTGGTACGATTCAGTGCGGCCAAAATACTGGAAGAAAATATAACGCTGGCTTCGGATTTAGTAGTTGGTTTTGAGGATCGTTTGTATTCATTTGGCGCCTGGAAGTGGTGTCTGGGTTTAGAGTCAACTAAATCACAGCGCTTCCCGCTAAGAGTAGGGCTGTCTTTTGGCGGGCACAGTTCACGGGAATTGACCTTCGGAAGTGGTTTCCATTGGGGATTGATTCACCTGGATTGGGCGCTGGGTTTTAATCATGGATTATGGCCGACGACAACCACCGGCCTAAATTTCAATATGCTATGTTATTCGACCAAAAGGGCAAAGACTTCCTATAGATAATTAGCGCAATTATTGAGAACTATAATAATTACTCAATTGTCAATTAATTGCTATCTTATTGTAAAATCAAACTCGTTCAGTCATTCAATCGTACCCTTGGGCAATTAAACATAAAAAGCCTGAGGTTAAAAATTTTCTTCAATGTACTTAAAAGTGCTTAAAAACTCATCCACTCGTAAAATTATCTATTCTTATCCGGCAAATTATGCGGTTGAGGAAAAATTAAAGTTTTTCCGCTACTGTCGGATTTTATAAAGTAGGTAACCTCCGGCGATCAGGAAGACTATATTACCGAGCCAGACCGCGAGAAGTGGACTAAGGATTCCTTTATAACCCAATACCTGACCTAACTTGATAAATCCATAATAGATGAATATCGCCAATAAACTCATTCCAGCGCCGAAGGCAATCCCCTTATGCGGTTTAGCCGCCGCCAGGGGAACCCCGAAAAGAATTACAATAAAATTGGTGAAAGGAAAAGCCAACTTGAAATGTTTGTTGACTTCCCACTTACGGGCGTCGTTACCGCTTTCTTGTAAGCGCTTGATAAAATAGGCTAATTCGTTATATCGCATACCTTCCGGATTAAGGTCGCTCTTGACAATATCTTCCGGTTGTAAATTAAGCTGAATCAAGGTATCGCTGGAGGCGGCAACCACGGTTTCAGTACCATCTTGGTCGAAGGAGCGAACTTTATAGTCGAATAATTGCCAGAGTTGTTGATCGGGCAACCAGACCATTTTGCGAGCGTCAATGCGTCGCACCAGCCGGAACTGATCATTGTATTGAATAGTCACGTTCTGAGCGATATTATCTTTCGTCGAAAAATTGCCAATCACGATGTTGCAGGTCGGTGAATCCTGATACATAATGTTGGTAAAGAAAGTTTTAGGTATATATTTGCGACGGCGCATATTATTAGCCTCAATATCAATTCGCCGACGGGTAGCGGGAATTACTACGGCATCTTCAAAGAAAAACGAGCCGATGCTAATTAAAATACCGGTGATTAGTAACGGAATCGAAACCCGATAAAGACTGATACCGGAGGATTTGATGGCGTCTAGTTCATTATGTTTCGATAATAGTCCGATGGTGAATACCGCCGCTAACAGTAAAGCCATTGGAAGGGCAAGATTAAGGTAATAAGGTAATTGGTACAAGTAAAAAAGCGCTATCAAATTGGATGGCATATCGGCTTTAAGAAATTTATCTAGTTTTTCGATTAAATCAACGATATTGAAAATAACCAGAAAAGCAAGCAGGCAAAGCCCGAAAATGAGTAGAAATTTCTTGAGTATATAGCGATCGAGTAATTTCAAGTCAAACTCCGCTAAAAATTATCACCGGCGCAGATGTTTATCAAATTTTTATTTTCAGACTGGGAAATCGAGCACCTGAAAAGTCGGTTATTAGTCTTGAAACCAAACGATGACAAATGAAATAGGAACGGAATTGAACTTAAGACCTTGAGTCGCAAGCACCGATTAAGATTATTAAATGGTTGGTAATTGAATGATTGCAGACAAGCCGCAGGTCTATCAAACCGGGGAAACTTTGATTACCGGGATACGTAACCGGCGACTTTTTTCATTTTGCGTTCGACGCAGATATTGATTGCTCGGACATAGCCAGCTTCACGGAAAGACTCTTGTAAATAAGTGATTAGTGCATCAAGAGTTTCGAAATTACTCAGTTCAGTGGATTCCAGCAGTCGGGCAAACGAACGGACAGCCAGCAATTCATGCCGATAGAGCGCCATATTTTCCAGGTAAACATAATCGGTGATTTTGCCAGCATCTTTTTTCTTCTGGCATTCACTCATCATCAATTCAATATCGGCGGCTAAGTCTTCGATTTCGATTTTCAGAATAGCGACGAAGCTTTTTATGATGTTTAGCATAATACCTCCCGCTTTTAAAAATCTTACGATTTAATTTATAACCAATATTGGGAATTGCAAGTGCTTTAGTTGGTTGAGAAGAAAGGCTTTAGAAAGCGAGCTTGAGCGCTACCGGGCGGTGGTCGGAAATTTTAACCGCATATTCATTCCAGCCATCTTCCATATAATTTTCGATCAATAATGTTTTAATCACGGATGCAGAATTAGCAAAAACGCCGAATAATTCATCGGTGATGAGAATGTGGTCAATATGACTTGGCCAGGTTGGATATGACCAGTATTTACTACTGCCTTGTGCAATAGAGTAATCGGCAAATTTATAGGCGGAAGGTTGGCTTAAAAATGGCCAAAAAACATTAACTGACTGAGCATCGGTCAATTCATCATTTAAATCGCCGATTACGATGACATTATCGTCGCCGAAATTAGTGCTGATGTAATTTTCCAGTAAAGTACTCGCTTGCCGGCGCCGATCCTGCGAATCACTCTGAGCTTTGAAGTGATTATTAATTACGACAATAGGAATATTTTGCCATTCTAATTCTATTACCAATGGCGGACGAGGGAAAGCGTTCTCATTTCTGAAAATTTCATAGTATTGATTGACGGTGATATTGGCAGGATTGTAAACGAAAGCCAAATTAATATCGTACTTCGCACTGTTAGAGCGGTAGCCGTCCCAACTACCGAGCGAATCCAGTAATTGTTGAAAAGCAGTGGCGCTTTTTATTTCTTGCATGCCGATTATGTCAATGTCGAGGGCTTTAATGGCTTGACTGACAGCGCTTACGGTGAGGGTGTCAAAACGAGGGAATTCCTCGATATTCCAGGTCATTACCTCAAAGGTCGGTTCAGTACCAAAATAAAGGTTATCTAAAGTGAGTGAACCTAATTTAATTTTTACTATTTCTGTGAAAGAAGAAAATGATGATCCCACATAAGCGGCGATCCGGTAGCTAATCTCTGAACTGGCAGTGGTTATGTCGAAATATTCATAGGAATTGGAATCGGCTTTGGCATAAGCGATTTGCCAATCGTCATTACCAACCTGGCGATCGATTCGGAAACCGGCTTCACCGATGGATTGGTCCCGCCAAGCAATCCGGATTGTGGATTTATCTATTTGCCGCGCTGAAAAATCTACCGGTACACATCGCTCCGATAAAAGCGCTACGCTTGGAGAAATTGAAGATGAACTATCACTTTCTTTGAAACGTAAACGGTAGGAATAGACCGTATCAGTGTGAACGGAATATAGCGTATCGACATAGATAGAATCATTAGCTGGCACATTGGTATAATCCATTTGCCAAGATGCTTCACCGACTTTGCGATCGAGGCTGAGCAGTGCTTCTGATTCGAACTCTCCTTGCCAGGTTATTGCCAGGGTGCTGTCCGATAATATTTGCAGATTAATATTTTTGAACGGATTTTCTGGCTTTGGAGAAATTGGATTGGAGCAGTTTGAAATACTAGCCCAAAAAATGATTAGCGAAAATAGCTGAAAACGATGCATTACTATAAATACCGCGATTTAAGGCCAAATTTTATAAAGATAACCACCATACATCAACAAAAGAAAAAGACCCTCGAATCGGTTGATTTTTAAGCCTATAAAAGTAAATGGATAAATTGCTAACGAGAGGATAGCCATAAAAAGCAATTCAAATGACTTTATTCCAAAGCCGTTGATTGGAGCTATTAATCCAGCTACTACCATCATTAATAGCATATTGAAAATGTTGAAACCGATGAAATTTTCGAATAAAACACAGAACAATTAACATTAATATCTTCTGATTATATGGAGATCAATATGACAGTCAAAAATATATTGCTTATCAATTCCAAATAAAATGATAGTCCGCCTACTTCTGGAATTTATTGATGCTTGCCGGATTGATAAATAACAAGTTGTTTTCATTCGATATTATAGATTTTCGGTGACCCGGCGCGACTCCTCAGAATGACGATAAAATTCCTTTGGTGTCAATTCTTTGATGAAAACAAATCCGTGGGTAGCGCGCAATCGAGGATGTTCATTTTTGATAAAAAAATCGCGTCCCAGACAAGTCTTGATTTTTAAGTATTGATCAACCTGAATCTTGCGCGCCAACCGGCAGAACGGTCCATCGAACTCCCAGCTGGGAAAGCTAGCCGATCTTTGAGAGCCGAAGCTTTCCATAAAGGCATTCTCCATAATAGCCATTGAGTTCAGGCTGACCGGAACGTAAATATTGGTGCTGGCAGGATGAAAACGGTGCCAGACGTTGCGATAGCCCCAGATGCGTAGATTAGAGATATCTTCTTCTTTTTCATAAAGTTTGAGTGCCTCAGTGATGGCTTGCAGAACTTTGTAATGCGTGTCAGGACCACTGCCTTCTGGGTCAAGGGCTACCGTAATGACGGTCGGTCTTATTTTTTTCATTAATTGGTAAATAGGAAGGACATCGCGATCCAACGTCGGTTCTTCCGAAAAAATATCGCCTTTATAAAAACCTAAACGAAGGTGGAAGACATTATTGCTATTAAAACCAAAATAGCCCCAGAGAACATCAGCTTCCCATTCTCGAATCATTCCCTTTAATTTCTGAATGTGCGCGATGTCTTTTTTACCGGGGTATTGGGTTGCGCAATAATTGATTAATTCGCTAATGCGGTCTTTGAGGTAGATGACGTTATTTTCTTCATAGATTTCAGTCAAAATGGATAATAGTCGGCGCGATTCGGCTTCAGTTTTTTTCTTAACATCATAAAGGGCAACCCCGTCCAGATACAAATTGACGTCCCGGTTACGGGCGGCGGTGTTGGCGGGGTCGAAATAGTGTTCCTGCATTAAAACCTGGAAAGTAGGGCTATCTACCAAATCTTGTAGATTTTTCAATCGTTCCAGTACATAGGAATTAGTCACGGCGGTGAATCCACTGGTCATATAGGTGAAATAATGTTTGTTACGTGGATTTCTCACGAGATGAACAATATAAGGGAGGTAACCGAGCATTTCATCGTCGTGATGTGGTGAAGTGTGCATAAAGACTTCGTTGTCTAAATAATAAATGCCACGATCTATCCGGTTGATAATAGACTCGTGTAAATTTCTACAGATTTCGGTATGGGTCTGATTCGTACGCTTAAGAATCAATTCGGTAAATCGGTTAGAGTTAAAATCCGCGAGGGTTAAGTCGGTAAGTTTTTTATTTTTTTCGAGAGTGAGATTAATGACTGCTTTCTCGATGGTTTTCGGCTCCAATTCGGGCGACTTTGCCATTTTTTCATATCGTCTCTCGAACAGTTTGCTGGCTGCGCCTTCCGTCAAGTAGAAGCGGGCGTTAGGTAATTTTTGCAAAACGGTGGCTGGATACTGGATTGAAGGAAAATTTTGGATAGAATCGCGCACAATATTGGCTTTAGCTTGACCGGCGGCGATGATAATTGCGGTGGCGTCTTTATTATAGGTAATGGTATCGAGGCCAATCGTAATTACCAGGCGTTTGCGAGCTATTTCGATGCCGCCTAAATCGCTAGCCGCGGCGGCTTGGGTTTCGTAGTTGGTTTCCATTAGACGAGTTGTTGAATAATGATCACTGCCTCGAATATTGAAAGCAATATGGCCATCCGGTCCAATACCGCCCAGAAAGAAGCCAATTCCACCTAATGCCCGGATTTTGCTCTCGTAGTTGACGCAGAATTGGTCGGTTCTTGCGATCGTTTCCTTTTGTAATTCTTCGATGGGATTTTTCGCCCAGCGTGTCCGCAAACTCAAGTCGGCTTTCTCATCGCCGAAAATTTCGGCAATACTCAGATTATTAGCTGTGCCAATTTCATAGAGATTAATCAAAAGTGCCTTTTCTGGGTCAAGTCCGAAATTCTTGATGTAGTATTTTTGAATGTAATAATAAAAGCTATTCTGCTGATTGGGATCAATCGGATAAAATTCATCAATCTGAACAAAATGCAGGCGCGCCATATCCGGTCGGCGTGCCGGATCAATTTCCACCATTTCGAGATCCTTAATGACCTCAGCCGAGTGCCAATTGGTTAGATAATACCCCACCCACTTGATAAAATGCTCGGGAGTTTTACCGGTTGGCAGAGCAATTACCCCATCGGGATTATTTTGTACCCATTCTAAAAACCGGAGGGCGGTCAATTGACCGAGCATCGGAAAATTCGCTACCTGAATGACTGGGATTTTCTCTGTCGGAGGATAGATGAATTGCCTGCCAGAGAGGCTGAGATAGTACTTTTCCACATTGGAGGTTGGGATTTGGGTGTTGTCAATTTTTTTAGGTGGCATTTTAGTTTGCCTGCGGAAATTTTTTCTTATTCATTGATAGTCATTTCAAATTTGAAATTTACCTTATTTTTTGCTGTTTGCCAATTGTTCGTGTTGTAGTTGTAAAGGTTGCGCGGTAGTCTGAAAGTTCTCTTAAGTGCTTATAAGCGTTTTTAAGTCTGTTTAAGTTCTACTAACCAAATATTTATTATGAGTTTGTCTTGAGGTACGATTGTGCGAATGGATAGATGAGAGGGCAAAAATCTCAAAAATATTTTTGATTCATTGCACGTGTTTCGTAGGCTCTGAAAATTCAGTTGTGAGAAAAATTGTATATTGCCCCAAAAATACTGTAAATTTTGGCGTTGTTATTTGTTATGGTTAAGGATCAGTTGTAACGATGAGAGAAAGACGAGCCGCGCGCGAAGTGGCTCTGCAAGCTTTATATGCGGAAGAGTTAACCAGCTACCCTATAGCTCAGATAATTGATGATGTGATTGAAAATTCTGAACTTCAGGATGAGTTAAAAACTTTTGCCAAGGATTTATTCATAGCGGCGGTTACCCACCGTGACGAACTGGATGAAATCATTAGAGAAAAATCAGAAAATTGGGATTTTGAACGGATTGCCATCATTGACCGTCTGGTAATTCGAATGGCGATTAGTGAATTTAAATATTTCAATGATATTCCACCGAAAGTCTCTATTTCGGAAGCCATTGAAATTGCCAAAATATATTCTACCGACGATAGTAGTGCCTTTGTTAATGGGATTTTGGATGCGGTCCTGCACGATATTAGCGATATTTTAACTTATAAATTGAAGCGCTCGGAAACCAAGTCGGCTACTCGAGAAGAATAGTTTCGGAAAACTCGACAAATTTCCGGAAACAAATTTTGAGTGTATTAGTCAAATACAATAAACATAATTTGGTAAGATAAAATGGGAATAGCTACTTACTTAACGAAAATTTTTGGAACCTCTTCTGACCGTGAGATCAAAAAAATTCTCCCGCTCTTAGCAGAAATTAATCGTATTTATGCAACCCTGTCTGAGCAACCAATAGAAAAACTGCGCGAACGCACAGCTGAGCTTAAAGTTCAAATTCAAACTGCTCGTGAGGCAGCCCGAATCGAAGCCGAAGAATCTGGAATCTCAGAGGAGGAAGCCCAAAAACTCATCCAAACCGCCGAGCAAAACGCTCTAAATGCAATTTTGCCGGAAGCCTTTGCCATGGTAAAAGAAGTTTGCCGACGACTAGTGGGGCAAGAATGGTTAGTCACTGACCAGAAGATAGTCTGGGATATGGTTCCTTATGATGTTCAATTGATTGGGGCGATTGTTTTACATCAGGGTAAAATAGCCGAAATGAAAACCGGCGAAGGTAAAACTCTGGTGGCGACAATGCCGGTTTTTTTGAATGCCCTGACTGGTCGCGGAGTCCATATCGTTACGGTCAATGATTATTTAGCCCAGCGTGATAGTGAGTGGATGGGACGAATCTATACCGAACTTGGTCTGACGGTCGGCTGTATTCTTAATTCGATGGATTCCGAAGAGCGTAAGAAAATGTACGCTTGCGATATTACTTACGGAACTAATAATGAATTTGGTTTTGATTACTTGCGTGATAATATGGCTCTTTCGGCTGAAGAGCAAGTTCAACGTAGCTATTATTATGCTATAGTTGATGAAGTTGACAATATTTTAATAGATGAAGCGCGCACACCGCTGATAATTTCGGGACCGGTTCAAAGTTCAAGGCATGAAAAATTTGACGAACTCAACCCAGCCGTCGGTACAATTGTGCGTTATCAACGCGATAAAATAACGGAAATCCTGAGTCGTTTTCCAGATTCGCCAGAATCCATTCCGGAGAAAGATTATTCTGAATTTGCACGCCAATTATATATTGCTTCTCAAGGGATGCCTAAGAATCGCCGCTTGCGCAAATTACTGGAAGAACCGGGTTATCAAAAAATGTTACAAAGTGGCGAGAAGGAATATTTGTTACTCACGAATGCCAAAACCGGAACTTCAATCAGTCAGGATGAATTTTTCAAGGATTTATATTACTTCATTGACGAAAAAAATAATAACATAACTTTAACTCCTAATGGTGAAGAAAAACTGGCTACATTGTTAGGAATCAAGCTCGATGAACTCATAATTCCTGATCTGGCTGAGGAATTCGTCAAAATTGACGAGAATCCGGAACTAGATGAGCTCGAGAAGGAAAAGCGCAAAATGGAGCTCGATACCCAGCATTCGGAAATCTCCGATCGGTATCACAATATTTCGCAATTACTAAGGGCTTATACCTTATTTGAAAAGGATGTCGAGTATGTTATCCAGGACGGTAAAGTCCTGATCGTGGACGAATTCACCGGCCGGATTCTGCCGGGGCGGCGCTATAGTGACGGATTGCATCAGGCTATCGAAGCCAAGGAAAAGGTCAAGGTCGAAGCCGAAACCCAAACTTTTGCGACGATTACCCTGCAAAATTACTTCCGAATGTATGAAAAATTAGCGGGAATGACCGGTACAGCCGCTACCGAATCAGCTGAATTTGCCGATATTTATAAATTAGAAGTTGTGGTTATCCCAACCCATAAGCCCTGCATCCGCATAGATTACGAAGATCAAGTCTATAAAACTCGTCGTGAAAAATACAATGCGATTATTAATGAAATTGAAACTTCCTTCCGCCGTGGTCAGCCGGTGTTGGTCGGTACTATCAGCGTTGAGGTTTCCGAAACGATTAGCCGTATGTTGAAACGACGTGGCATTCCTCACAACGTATTGAATGCTAAGAATCATAAACGTGAGGCAGAAATTGTGGCGCGAGCCGGAGAACGGGGTGCCGTGACAATTGCTACCAATATGGCTGGACGTGGCACCGATATTAAATTAGGACCAGGCGTTGTTGAACTTGGAGGGCTCTATATCATCGGTACGGAACGCCATGAATCCCGCCGCATTGATTTGCAATTGCGCGGTCGTAGCGGACGTCAAGGCGACCCGGGAGCATCACGCTTTTTCCTTTCGCTCGAAGATGATTTAATGCGACTTTTTAATAGTGAGCGCATTGCGGCAATTATGGACCGGCTCGGTGTCGAAGAAGGTCAAGTCATTACTCATCCGATGGTAACCCGTTCGATCGAACGAGCACAAAGGCGAGTCGAGGAGCGCAATTTCACTATCCGCAAGAACTTGCTAGAATATGACGATGTAATGAATCATCAGCGTGAAATTATCTACGCCCGTCGCAATTATGCCCTGAAAGGTAGCGATACTAAAGGCGAACTGTATAACATACTTGAAGACTGGGCAGACGACCTGGTCCAAAAATATAACGCTCAGGTTAAAGATTCTGGTGATTGGCAATGGATGGCATTGCGGATGGACCTTACTACCAGTCTTGGAATTGATTTAGATCCCAGTGAATTATCCGAATATACACCTGAAGCGCTTAAACAAGCCATTATTGACCGCGCTAAGCAATATTACGAACGGAAGGAAAAAATTTACGGCGCTGAGCAGATGCGCTTTCTGGAACGTTTTATAATGTTGCGTACTATTGACGAAAAATGGCGTGATCACTTATATGCTATGGATCAACTCAAAGAGGGGATAAACTGGCGCGCTTATGGCCAAAAGGATCCTCTGCTGGAATATAAAGGTGAGGCATTCGACGCTTTTGTTCAAATGGTAAATGACATTAATCAACAAACCTTGCGACTCTGTTTCCGAGCCCAAATTGGCAGCCCGCAACCTGAAACTCGCCAGGTTCGTCGCCCTGCTACGATGCGCTTGATGCACCAACAAGCCGACGGTATGGGTTTCATCCCGGGAATGCAATCGGAGACTGATGAACAGCCGCAATACGCCACCAGTGATGGACAGCAGGCTAAAATTCGACCGGTGCGGGTTGAAGCCAAAGTTGGCCGCAATGATCCCTGCCCCTGCGGTAGTGGGAAAAAATACAAATACTGTCATGGCGCCGGTAACTGACCGGTGGATTTTTTCTGGTAATTTGTAATCTATCATATATGAGAAGCGTAAGTTGATTAGGTCAAATTATCTAAAGTCTCTATTTTTACACGATTATCATTGTTAATCACTTTGGAAAATCGCAGAGTGGCGGTTAAATTTGGGCGTTTTTTGAGCCGCGGTGGCGGAATTGGCAGACGCGCTGGACTTAGGATCCAGTCCTTAATAGGGGTGCGAGTTCAAATCTCGCCCGCGGCACTTCTCAAATTGAAAAAAATAAATAAATAGGAATTTCAATGAAAGCGGAATTAATAAATAGTACACCGATCGAGAAAACAGTTAAAGTGGTGGTTGACTGGGACGAAATTGCCGACGATTATATCGCAGTATTTAACGATTTACGCCGCGATTTGAAAATTGATGGGTTTCGCAAGGGCAAAGTGCCGGAAAGTTTGGCTAAACGCCTGCTTAAGCCTCAAATTTTCGTGAATTTTACTAATCAGATTATCGAAAAAACTCATAAGCAAGCCTTGAAAGATGTGGGAATGGATGACTATCTCGATTTGCACATTGCTGAACTGGATTTCAATGAAAATACACCTTTTAATTACACTATTAAAGTCGAATATGATCCGGAAATTACTTTGCCTGATTATAAAAAGGGCATAAAAATTCAGCAGAAAGAATATATTGTTGATCCGGAAACTGTTGAGCGTTACATCGAAGATTTTCTGGAAAATCAGGCGGAAGTGCAGGAAGTTTTTGACGGTGCTCAAGATGGTGATTTTCTCGTGGCAGATTTGCAGGCTCTGGATGAAGGCGGCATTCCGATAATTGGCAAACGCTTGCCGGATCGGCTGATTAAAGTCGGCGAAGGGATTTTCGGCGATAAGGAAGCCGGTAATTTTAAGGGGGTCAAAGCCGGTGATAGTGTCAACTTGAACGTGAAATCGTCGTCTGGTAAAACGCTAAAATACTTAGTAGATGTTAAACGAGTTGAAAAACATACCTTACCTGAACTTACTGATGAATTAGTTAAAAGTCAGGTGGAGGATGTTCAAACTGTGGCGGAATTTCGTCAGCGAATTACGGAAAACCTGCAATACAAATGGAATCAGCGGGCTCAGGAAGAATTAGAGCAAGCCCTTGCCGATTATTTTATTGAAAATACAAAATTTGATATTCCGCCTTACCGAATCAATTCCTATTTGGATAGTTTAATTGAAAAAATGAAAGAAAATTCCCAGAATAAACCCATTGACGAAGCCAAAATCAGGGAAGAATATTTACCAATTGCCGAAAAAAATATTCGGTGGTATCTTATTCAACAGGCTGTTCGAAAACAAGAAGATATTAAGGTTAGCGAAGACGAAATTCAAACGGAGATAGATAAAATCCTGCAAATTGTGCCGGAAGAGCAGAAAGAGTTTGCGGAACAATTCTACCAGAAACCCCGCAACCGGCTGGAAATTAGGGTAAATCTGGAAGATCGCAAGATTCGGGAGCATATCCATCAATTTATCCAAGAGAAAAAAGTAACCGTTCATACCGAATCCTTAAAATAAAAGGAGGTAACGATGAAAACCAAGGCTCAAGCTTATGTTCCATTTGTCATTGAGCAGACCGAGCGGGGGGAACGTTCGTATGATATTTACTCGCGATTGCTCAAGGAACGCATTATATTTCTTGGACTGCCGATAGACGATCACGTGGCTAATTTGGTAATTGCCCAATTGCTTTTTCTGGCGGCTGAGGATGCCAAGAAAGACATTTATTTATATATAAATAGTCCGGGTGGCTCCATAACGGCTGGCATGGCGATTCTGGATACGATGAATTACATTAAGCCGGATATGGTGACAATTTGTCTCGGTTTAGCCGCCAGTATGGCGGCGGTTCTACTCGCCAGCGGTACCAGAGGCAAACGCCAGGCTTTGCCCAATTCGCGCATTATGATTCATCAACCATTGGGCGGCGTGGAAGGCCAAGCCAGCGATATCGAGATTCACGCTCGTGAAATAATTCGTTTAAAGGAAAATACGAATCGAATCTTGGCGGAATTGACCGGTCAACCACTTGAAAAAATAAACCGAGACACTGACCGCAACTATTTTATGTCGAGCGAAGAAGCCCTGAAATATGGGATAATTGATGAAATTTTACCGGCGCGGATAAAAAAATAATTTATTTTTATACAAAATAGAATAAAAAAAGCTTGACATTAGAAAAATAAATTCTTTACATTTACTCTGCAGTGAGGTAATGTAATTGAACAAACAACAATAGTATTAAAAAAGGAGGATTTGTATGGCACGTCGTGTAGCGATTTGTCTTTTAGCAATGTTGCTACCTATTGTTCTCTTCGCGGGAACCTCTGGTAAAATCGCAGGTTCAGTTGTTGACAAGAACACAGGTGCTCCTCTAGCCGGTGTAAATATTATCGTTACCGGTGGTGGATATAATCTTGGGGCAGCCACCGATCTGGATGGCTATTACAGCATTCTCAATGTTCCTGTCGGTACTTATACCGTGCGATCAAGCTACATTGGCTATAAAGAGATAGTTTACAACAATGTCGCTGTGTCACTCGATTTAACCACAGAGTTAAATTTTGAAATGGAGCGGACTACGTTGGAATTTGAACAAGTGGTGGTGACCGCCGAAAGGCCAATGATCAGAAAAGATGCTACTAACACCAACATTATTAAGTCAGCAGAAGAAATTGCCAATATGCCTTTACGAGGTATGCAAGAAATTGCTGCTAGTACTGCTGGTGTTGTCAAAGCGGAAAACAGCACCGCTATGAATATCCGGGGTGGACGTAGTGCTGAAACAGCTCTTTATATTGATGGTGTTTTAGTAAATGATCCATACAATAATGCTGTTTACACTTATTTGCCGAACGAAGCCATCGCGGAGATGAGTGTTCAGACCGGCGGTTTTAATGCAGAATATGGTGATGCTATGTCCGGTATCGTTGCAATTACAACAAACGCCGGCAGTGAGAATTATTCTGCATCATTCCAGGTAATTACGGATGAATTTTTAAAGGCTGATGAGAAAATCTTGGGTACTTACGGTTATGGATTTAACGAATATGTAGCTTCTATTGGTGGACCAATTATACCGAAAAGTAATCACACATTTTTTATCAGCGGGACACGGCGGTATGCGGCTGATGCCTGGCCATCCTATGGGTGGGCGGAAAATGATTATCGTTTGGATGATTTTACGTATGATCAAGTTTTAACCATGTTAGATGCAGGCGGTAATGCTTACTTAGATACAATTACCCATAAATATGATCTAACAGCACGCATACCAGGCAATTCAACGTCTGATTGGTCATGGAACGCCAAGCTCAAGTTCCAGCTGGGTAAAAATATGGTATTGAAAACCAGCTATGTTTCTACCGATCGCATCATTAGTTCCGTCACTCCGATTGATATTTTCAATACTGAGCATATGGGAGAAGAAAGTCGTTATTCTCATTCGTTCAATGCTACCCTAACCCATACGATCAGACAGAACACATATTACGACCTAAAATTCAATTGGTTTGATACTAAGCGGAAGATTTATGACGCTACCTTCGGGGATGATTTCGAAAAATATGGTGATCCGTGGTTGAATCCCTGGCCGGATGACAATGCCTATGTCGGGGTTGCTTATACCGGTCGCATTACACCGGATTATTTTCAGCCAGGTTGTCAGTATGACGATTATTTCAAGAACCGGACAACTTATTGGGGCATTGATTTTGACATTGTTCACCAGATGGGTAAAAATCATACTTTTAAAGCCGGCTTCGAATATAAATATCACACGTTGAGAGAATATCGGGTACTGGCACCGGTTTATCTAGCAAAGACAAACCTATCTGATCTTGAAAAATATCAGTCTGCCGATGTCCGTTTTTATGGCTATGATATTGATGGTAAAGAGATTGAAGAAGGTGATTTTCTTGAAGATGCCGTTTATGATGACGCTGGAAGATTAGCCGATGGTTACCAGAAACAGGCTCCTTATCACCCGATTATTCTGAGCGGCTACATTCAGGATAAGATTGAATTCAGAGATTTAGTGCTAAATATCGGGCTTAGATATGATCATATTAATCCGAATGCCTGGCAGTTCAAACAACTGGATGCCGAATGGGCGGCTGACGGCAGTTATATACCGGGTACTGGAATGTTTGGTGGAAATGAAAAATTTGATAAGACAGATGTCGAAGATTCTGATGTACATACCTATATCAGTCCCCGTCTGGGAATCAGTTTTCCTGTAACCGATCAAACTGTTTTTCACGCGCAGTATGGGCAATTTTACCAAGCTCCGAGCCTGCAAGATTTATACTTGAGCCCATTTTATTTGGAAGCCTTTGTAAGTCGGGGCGGATATTTTACTACATTGGATAACCCAAATCTTAAACCGCCGAAGACTACTTCTTATGAAATTGGTTTTAAACAGATGCTGGGTAACCTCGCAAGTGTGCAGTTGACCACTTTCTATAAAGAAACTGAAGACTTAATCCAGGTAATGAACGTTACTACGGATGTGACCAATATTGCCTTCAGTCGGAATGGAGATTTCGGAACTGTCAAAGGCTTGGATATTATTTTTAATCTCAGACGCTATAAGAATTTAGCGGCGACATTCAATTATGAGCTACAGTATGCGACCGGTACTGGTTCAGCGACAAATTCCAACTTTAATATCGCTTGGCAGGGTGGCGCTCGTGGAAATTTCCCGAAATTTGCAATGCCACTGGATTTCGAGCAAAGACATACTGGTAGTTTAAATTTAGATTATCGTCTCGGTAGAACCGAAGGTCCCAAGTTTTTACATAATGCCGGGGCAAACTTGATGTTTAGTTTCAATTCGGGGCATCCCTATACGCTGATGCAGGTTTTCAATACTATGCCTTTTACCGGTCGTTATGACAATACCAACGTTTCCGAGACGCCGGTATCAGCAGTTAATTCTCAGACGACACCCTGGGTTTTTAGAGTTGATTTGAAACTGGATAAAAAGTTTTACATTGGTGGTGTTCAATTAACAGCTTATGCATGGGCTTTAAATCTGTTGAATACCGAGAACGTATCAAATGTTTGGATTACTACCGGTTTACCGGGGGATACTGGATATTTGGGGACATCGGCTGGCCGGCAATATTGGAATAGTTTAACCGATGAGCAGAAGAGTCTGTATAAGATGCGCGAGATGGATTATAACCATTATGGCTCGCCGCGTCAGATTCGCCTGGGACTCATGCTTGAACTATAACGAGCGAACTATGAAGATAACTCATTATAATGGAGGAAAGTATATGAAAAAAATATTGTCAATATTTATGATAATATTAACGGTTTCGACGCTCGTAATTGGAGCAGAGGATATTTATAAAACCCGGGCGTTGGAAAAAGCAGCCATGACCAGTGATATCTGGGTGAATGCCAATCGAATGAATGGCGTTTTTCGAAATAATGGGACTTGGTTTTATGATAACGTATTAGGAGATTGGGGATTGGAATGGCCGAAAGGTAGTGGGCTGAGTCCAATCTTTGGTGCTGGACAATATATCGGTGCTAAAATTGATGGTGAAATTCGTGTCGCTGGTGTGCAACACTCTGCAACAGAATTTCAACCCGGTTTGATTTTAGCAACCGATGTTGCTGACAATAAGGCCAATCCCGAATATAAGTGGTATGAAATCAGGCCTAATGGTGTCGGTGATTGGACTAACTGGCCTACCGATCAGGGGGCACCATTAGATAAAGATGGAAAGCCGATGTTGATTGGCGACCAGACGATATATAGCGTCTGGAATGACCTGGCACCCCATTCTGAATATGGCACAAATAAACTGAATGCCGAAGTTCATCAAATGGCTTGGGCTTTCAGCCGAGCTGATGCGATGGGTGATATGATCTTTATCAAATGGACTTTAGTCAATAAGAGTGGTAAAAACTGGGAAGATACCTACTTTGTTATCTGGTCTGATCCCGATTTAGGAAATGCTGGTGATGATCAGGTTGGTTGTGATTCGACTTTAGGCCTTGGTTACTGCTGGAATGCTACCAATAACGATCAAGTTTATGGTGCCGCACCACCAGCTGTCGGTATTGATTTCTTTCAAGGCCCGATAGTACCAGAAGTCGGAAGTGTAGTTGCCTTACCGGATGGGACTGTCTTACAAGATAAGAAAATGCTTAAGATGACGTCTTTCATCTATTATAATAATGATGATTCCAATCAGGGTAATCCCAGTTCTGGAATGGATGTTTATAATTATATGAGTGGTTTCTGGAGAGACGGTACGCCGATTACCGAAGGTGGGGTTGGTACAGATCCAAGTAAACCGCCAACAAAGTTCATGTTTTCCGGTGATCCGGAGACTGGAATTGGTTGGTTGGATTCTAATCCTGCTGATAGGCGTTTCTTTATGACGACCGGACCATTCACGATGGAGCCGTGGGTTGACTCCGATGGTGATGGCATGGCCGAATTCGGTGAACCCGGTGTGCAGGAAATCGTAGCTGGAGTCATTGTCGCGCGCGGTGCTTCTAATTTGAATAGTGTAACAACTCTAAAAGAAGTGGATAATTTAGCCCAATTGGCTTATGAATTGAATTTTGTTTTGGCTAAAGCACCAGCTGCGCCGGAAGTGACTGTCAGTGAACTTCCCAATGAAGTCGTTTTAACCTGGAGTGGAAATTCTGAATATAATGATGATGGAAGTTTATACGATTCACCGGATCCAATAGTAGCGCAAGCATTTGGCGACACTGTCATTATTGATAATACTGAGAAAGTAATAACCGATTCGACTTATAATTTCTATGGTTATACTGTATATCAATATTCTGATGCATCAGGTGCTGACCCGGTAAAAGTGGAATCCTGGGATATTGGCAAGAATGCCAATCCGATGGAATACACGAAACAGAGGTTTATCCGGCTATTAGTAAACAAACATCCCAAAGTCGGCAATGTGAATGACCCACTTATTAATGGAAAGGAATATTATTTTGGTGTTGTAGCAGAAGGCTATCTTGAATTTGGTGCGCCTCAGATTTTTACGAGTTCGCCTACCATTGTCAAGGTTACTCCCCAAATTACGGCGGGAGTCAGATATAGCGCTTCTTATAATGATACTGTCGAAGTAACCCACACTACTCTAAACAATGCGACCCCCAGTGATGGTTCTACAATTGCCTGGGTGGTAGATCCTTCTCGAGTAACTGGAGCCGATTATTCTGTTACCTTTAATCCTGATTTAACCTGGAACCTCGTTAAAGCACCGAATGATACGGTGGTGGCAAATAATGCAAATCAGACTGGAAATGATGCTTATAATGTGGTTGATGGTTTAATGGTGAAAGTAGTTGGTCCCGATCCTGGGATTAACTTAAGTATTCCTGGCCCGTTTGGTGATATGCCGGGTTACAACGGTTTTGGGATAACTGGAGGTCAAAGATGGGTTAGCTGGCCGACTAACTGGGGCATGGAGACATTCGCAGGCGCTTTTGGAAACGGATTCACCTTCTTCGGAAGTGATCTCGGACCGGCAGACTATGTTGATGTTGAGATTCGCTTCGCCGGGATTGGAACGTCAGGCTGGCCTCAGCCGGATTCGAGTGCCGCGGCATTAATGGCAGTCAGTAAAGCCGCATATCCAGACAGATGGCAAAAGGCTGTTGTTTATTGGAGACCTAATTATGAAGTGAAATCAACCTTAGGTGATGTTCCTTTTACGGTTTGGGATATGGAAAGTGATCCACCTCGACAGTTAAAAGTAGCCTTTGTTGAGGACCCTCGTCCTGAATATGATGGTGCGGCAAACCTAATCTGGGATATGGGTTGGGGTGATGATGCTAAATTTGGTGTCAATGGTGGACGTGAATACGTATTTATACTGAATGATACCTATGACGAACAATATACGGATTATTTGAGTGGAACTCTTGATGGAACATACAACAATGTAATGTATGCCGGCGGATGGGGAGCGAGGTCTGAGACACGTCCTTTCTTACAGGATGCTTTCGAATTTCAAATCTATGCTAGCAACATTAATACCGTAAATGATGTATTTTCTTTTAAGGCTCCGGATGCGGCTAATGTTGAAAAAGCCTATCTGAAGGAAGATTTAAAGAAAATCAACGTCTTCCCGAATCCCTATTACGGCTATCATAGCGGTGAAATGAATATCTTTGAACGCTGGGTACGTTTTACCTTCCTTCCGGAGAAATGTACAATTAAGATATTCGATCTGTCGGGACATTTGGTACGTGAATTGGAGAAAAACGATGCGACTACTCCATTTATGGATTGGGATTTGAAAAACCATTATGGGCTTCCGGTTGCGAGTAGTGTTTATATCTATCATGTCGAGGTACCAGGTGTTGGCGAAAAAGTCGGTAAGTTAGCGGTCTTTACTCCTAACGAACGACTGGACACCTATTAAGCTGTGAATGAATAATGGACTTTAAAGGAGAAATAATATGAAAAACAAATATTTCGTAATAGGGCTAATGATATTGCTCATCGTCTGTTCTCACAGCGTCTTCGCCAGTGCTCCTAAACTGGGTACTGCCGGTGCCCCGGAGCTTCTTATTCCAATGGGTGCCAAGAACGTTGCTTTGAGCGGATCGAATATTGCAAGCATTGCTGGAACGGATGCTATGTACTGGAATCCCGCCGGTATGGCAGATCTAAAAACCGGTGAAGCGACTTTTACCCAAATGAGTTACTTCGCCGATATGAAGGTCAGCTACCTGGCGGCTGGAGCCAATGCGGGAAAGATTGGCGCTTTTGGGATTAGTCTGCAAATTCTAAATATTGGAGACATTCCCGTTACAACTGTTAATATGCCTGAAGGTACTGGGGAAATATTAAGTCCCGATTATTTGACTTTGAGTGCAACTTACGCTAAACGTTTCACTGATCGAATCCTTTTCGGTACTAATGTAAAACTGATCAGCGAAAAGGTTGGTACGATGAGTGCCTCAGCAATCGGTTTCGATTTGGGACTCCAATATATTTCTCATATAGGATTGGCTTTCGGAGTTACGATGAAGAATATTGGCAGTAATATCGAATTCGATGGTACTGCAATAGAATTTGACTCAAGTGTTCCATTTGCTAATCCTAATGCGACTTCCCGTAAAACCAAACTGGATATGGCGTCTCATGAACTTCCGGCAAGTATGAATCTCGGTCTTTCTTATTCTTACAAATTAGCTGAATTAGGTAAAATTAATTTATGCGGAGTTTATAGTAACTACAGTTATTCCTACGATGAAATGTCGGCTGGGGCTGAGTTCGCGTTTAGGGATATGTTGTTTGCTCGCGCTGGTTATCTAATTCCACTTTATCCAAGCGATTGGGAGTATGATGAGACTTCGGAATATGGGATGTCTCTCGGATTCGGTATAAACCTGAAGATGGCTGGTACAAACCTGATGTTTGATTATGCTTTTCGGCCAATGGCAACCTTTGATGCCAATCAATACTTCTCTATCACTATCGGTTTCTAAGAATAACAGGTAAAAACTATGAAAAACGGCAGTCAGAAATGACTGCCGTTTTTTTATTATGGGAACCTTTCGAAAGTGCGAAAATCCTTTTAGAGAGTAAATATTATCCCAGTCTATTCCGACAAATTGATTAACAATTCACTGCTATTTTGTATAATGAAGATTTCCTCACGTTTGCCATAAATTGGATGACTGATTGATAAGTAATATTTACCTGGTTTAAGGTATTCATAGGAAATTGCACCGGTCTGATTGCTTAATTGTCTTAGTGACGAACCGATAAAGATTTCAGCATCAGCGAGTGGTTTATGACTGGCTCTGATATTTATTGTTAAAGCTCCCGTCGGTAAATTTTCTCCACCTAATTCTTCTACAAACCCCAGAAAAATTCCCCAGGCGAGCCGCGAAAGGCTGGCTTCGTTGCTGATTAGTAGGCTGTCCTGCGGTTTTAAATCCAGATCGAGTGTCAAAGCCCGCCGATTGGTTCTGACCAATTCCGGTTCAGCTGAACCGGCGATTTGAATTTGGTCACAGAAACCATCGCGGGTCAGACGATTTGCCATTGATTGCAAAAGGCGTTTTCCCTCTTCGTTGCCGACATAATGGCAGCCCTTGAACATTCTGCCAGCTTGGTGGTTGCAATCCAGATTCAACCTCAAGTAATAACCGCCCGGTGGAAATTGGTTGCTGAGTTTAATACGCTGGTCACGGCTTAATGTGGAGTCACGATCGCGGGTCAGATAAATCTCAGCGCCGGCTTGTTCAAATAGTGTTTTCAGGATTTGAGCTAATTGCAAATTAGCCTGAGCCGAATTCAAGTTTGGACTTATTTCTACTCCGGATTCCTGCCCCCCAAAGCTCGGATCGAGCACCAAAACGAAATTATGTAGGACACCATTGAATATCGGACGCATTTTTAGGGTATCTATGTTACTTTTTCCGTCATTAACTACTACTTCTAAATTCTGACTGAAGTAGCCATTTTTTAGGAAGTTTAAAGTGTAATCTCCGGGTTTGGCGTGCGGAAAATAATAAATCCCGTCAGCGTTTGTCAACTGCTGAACCGAATCCGGCATAAGAGTGACTAAAACATTTTCGATTGGTAGGCTGTTTTTTTCGTTTCGGCATAATCCGGCAATCAAGGTGGTATTAGTATCACAAAAAGATACTGTCAAGTATGTATGCGCTTCACCGGCGGAAAATTGCAAAACCGCCGTTCCCGGCTGAGACTCTGCCTGAAGAAAAAAAGTTGCTAATCCGTTAGAAGTTGCGGCGGCTTGGCGGTTCCATTTTCCGTAGTCGGCGACGGCTCGGACCGTATCGCCATCGGCTACCTCGAGACTGTCTATATCCAGGGCTAATACATCAATTCCAGTAAAAGCTTTTCCATCGGCAGGCAGACGGTCATTCCAGGCTTTTGCAAATAGAAACTGAGCCGGCGGTGCGATCCGGAAGCGGTCTCGATGGGGCAAATTATGATTGCCGAGGTAATTGACGACCTCGGCATAAGTGGTGTGCCAGCCGTTGAATAGCGGTTTTTCTGGTATATGAATAATCAGGTTTTGATCGCGGTCCAGAATAAATGGTGCAATCGAATCGTCGAGGAAGAAGGTCACCTGCCGACTGAAATATTGCTCGCGACTGAGCATCCAGTTTCCGGGACGTTCATGCAGACCGTCTTTGATTTTCAAGTAAATGGTCGGCTGTTTGTCGGCAATTGTCGTATCGGGGCGTGGTTCAATTAGGACAACTTTGGGAATGCCAGCCGCCGCCCAGCGCACGATACCGAGGTAAATAGCATAAGCTTCGAGGCGATTGTATTCCGGTTTGCTGAGCAATTTTTCTTCTTGGGGATTAGTAAAGAAGGAAATTTCCAGTAAAACGCCCGGCATATTAAGATTCTGGAGAGCGCCGAATCCATTCGGGTGCATCAAATAATCCGAGAGCAAACCGGTCGGTAGCTGTTGAGGCAGGCGCAGATTTTCAACTAAGCTTTGCTGGATATAACGTGCTAAATCGAGGCTGGCTGGCGCAAAATCGGCGTCGCCGTGATACCAGGTCGAAGCATAATTGGTTTGAGGATTGGTTGCGGCATTGTGATGCAAAGAAATAAAAATATCAGCCTGATTGAAATTCGCCATCTCAGTTCGTTTTTTTAAGTCAATTTCATAGTCACCATCACGGGTTAAAATTACCGTTGCGCCGGACTTTTCTAAGAATTCTTTGAGATATAAAGCCACTCTTAAATTTATCTCGGCTTCGCGCAACCCGGTTGGTCCGCGCTTATAATTCTGAATATGATTATCACCGCCATGCCCCGGATCGAGGCAAATTTTCAAACCGCCAATGTATTGAGCCTGAGGCGGAATGGTGTAGCCCGGTTTAGGAATGCGATGCCAGTCGGTCGGACCGCGTTGACGCCCATAAAATCCGCACGACTGAAATAAAAGGAAGCTGGTAAGGCAGTATAGTAAGAGTTTTTTCATCAACAAATCGCTTTTTTTCAGAAAACTTACAAAAATTAGACATGAAAACAACCAAAGGCAACGGCTGGGATTTCTAAACCACGAAGACACAAAGGCACTATGGATTTATTAATAACAAAGAACTTGAATAAATTTTTCGGATTATTTATGAGGTAAATTATCTGAAATCATTTCATTGAGAATGGAAAATGCTTATAGGTTCAACCAACAAGAAAATATTGTACTTTCTCAGGTATATTGCTTTTGAATGATTTTTTCTAGGCTTAATCTTAGCTTTGACCTTGACCTTAACCTCATTTTGTTTACCCATTGAATAAATATTTTTATCGGTAAAATCCAATGTCCCTAAACTTTAAAATGTCTTTGTGCTTTTGTGCCTTCGTGGTTAGAGAAATTTCTTAGGATCGAGCGGTTCCGCCATAATTGTCTTCTCGAATTTGACGGTTACTGCGCCGGGTGCCGAGTGCCGCGGTTTGGTAACGTACTTACATTGCGTATAGATTACCGGCACAACCGCTGAATGTTTGGCTTTGCTATGAAAAGCCGCTAGCCCGGCGGCTTTTTCCAGAATAGGACGCGGCAAGCTCGCCACCTTGCCGGGATTACGAACAACAATATGCGATCCACTCGTGCCCTGAGCATGAAGCCAGAAGTCGTTCGGTCGAGCGAATTTCTGGAGAAGTTCGTCGTTATCACGGGCGCTCTTACCGATTAAAATTTCCCAGCCGTCCAAATTGATATTAATAAAGGGCTGATGGATATTTTCAATCGAGCTTTGCGGCTGAGCCGGCCAGTGGCTGGATATAGATCGTAGAGTTTTGAAGTCGCCAGCCTCGGCGATTTGTTTTTGGGTATTTTCCAGCCGCTGAATTAACTGTTCTGCTTCGGCAATTTTTTGAATCAATTCAGCCCTTGCTTTTTCGATTTGACGTGATTTGGTGTAATACCGTTCGGCATTTTGAATCGGATTGAGTTTTGGTTCAAGCGGAATGGTAATCTGGCGGGCTTCATCGGTTAATTGAGGCAAGATTACCGAATTGCTATGATGCGGTATGGTGGACGCCGTCGCCATAAGGGTATCAGCCCATTCCCGATAATTATCCGCCGTCGGCAGAGCCGCCAGTTCGCTTTGTTGCTTGATCAATTTTCTCCGGGTAGTGCTCAGCAGAAACTCGGTTTGTCTCAACAAGGTTTTTTTCTTTTCCTTCAAGCGATAGAGGTTCAGGTAATCCTGAATAAATTGGTTTTGAGCGGCGATAACTGAGTCGTACTCGGCGAATTCGCGATTTGAAAGCGATTGCAGTTCGATTAAACTAAAAATCGGCGGCTCGCCGCTATAAATCCGTGGTAAAGAAGTTACAATTTCGTCTGATAATTCGGCTATAGTTGTGGCGAGTCTTTCAACCTGTTCGTCCGTCAAATTGATAATTGAATACTGCGGCGCCAGATTAGTTCGATAGCAAATTTCGGTCACGAGAATTTTCGGTAAAATCGGTTGAAATGATTTGGTGAAAAAAGTCATCAGTGACTGATCGGAATGCTGACGCAATGAACTGGTAAAATCGGCATAATCGGGAAAAAGGCGATTGGCAGGTCGGAAATTGCTCAACTCAAAGTCTACCGGCTTTTTTGCTTTTTTAAATGAATCCCGACTCACGCCGGATGAATCGAGAAGATATACATTTCCATTGATTCCATAGAGATGGAATAGAAGGTAGGCGATCCCACTATTTAAAGTAATTAAAACCTGGCGGTCGTTTTCACGGCAAACCAAATCGGTAATTGCTTTTGCGGTTACGTCACGAAGCAGATTGACCTTGTGTTTTGGTTGCGGCAAAGTCCTTTCTAAAGTAAAAAATGGTAGGGGCGCTTGAACGCTAAAATGCAGGCAGTGCCATTCTCCCGCCATTTCCAGCGGAATATGCAAATGATCCTTTTGATAGGTAAAGGGCATTCCGCAAATTGCACCGCCGATCAATTGTTGGTATTCGCGTGCCAATCTTTCAATATGTAACCAGCTATTAAACATGTTAAAAAGTAGAGCTAAAAGAGCATTTATCAAAGCACCAAGCGGATGTTGTTTGGATGGCAACCGGTTATAGCTATATAGTTCGTGAGGCGCTGATAAATTCCACTTGGTTTCTTCATAAATAAAAATAGGTTGCAATTTAATATAAAATAAAGATTAAATGGCGATTTTAAATTTGACAGTTTGAGCTGGATTAACTAATTTTACCATTGATTTGACAGGAGATTTGCAATTGGAAAGTATGACAGGTTATAGTAGAACGGAGTACCGTAGTGGCGGTCAAGTAATCAGCGTTGAGATTTACTCCGAAAATAACCGCTTTCTAGACCTGACTTTCAATCTTCCCGAACCGCTCGAACCATACACTGAGGAGTTGAAGCGCTTGGTAGCTAGCGATCTGCGGCGCGGTCGAGTCCGCATCACTATCGCAATTAGCGGTTTAGAAAAAACCCCCGAGGTGCAATTAAACACTGCTTTTTTGACCAAATATTACCGAGCGCTATGTGATTTAGCACGCGAATTGCAAATCGAAGAGCCGGTTACTCTTCAAAATTTGCTTACCTATCCGGAAATTTTTATAACCGATTCCGCGGATACTGATGTTGCTGAACTTTTAACTCAGGTAAAAGATCTTCTGCACCAGGCGGTGGCTGAGCTAATAGCTATGCGTCGCCGGGAAGGCGAATTTATTACCCGAGAATTACATAGCCATTTGCAATTTATCTTGGAAAAATGTTCGGAGATTGAAAAACTCTCACAGCAATCGCGTCAGGAATATTTCACGAAATACCAGCAGAGTCTGGCGGAGCTGTGCCAAAATTGTCAACTTGATGAAAATCGCTTGATTCAAGAAGCCGGAATTTTAGCCAAAAAATTGGACATTACTGAGGAATGCACCCGTCTGCGCAGTCACATTCAGCAATTTACCTTACTATTACAAAGCGAAGAACCGGTCGGCAAGCAGATGAATTTTTTAGCACAGGAAATGAATCGAGAGATTACTACCATTGGGGCAAAATCAGAAAGTACCGCAATTTCTCATCTGGTCGTCAACCTCAAAAATGAGCTTGAAAAAATTCGTGAACAAATCCAGAACGTAATATGAAACCCAAAGGACTTTTAGTAGCTATTGCCGCTCCATCGGGAACAGGTAAGACCACAGTTTGCCATGAACTAATGAAAAGGGATGACCGTTTTGTTTTTTCGGTTTCTTGTACTACTCGTCCGCCCCGTCCGAATGAACGCGACGGCGTAGATTATCATTTCATTAGTCGTGAGCAATTTCTGAAAAATATTCACAAAGGTAAAATGGCTGAATGGCAGGAGATTTTCGGCAATTACTACGGAACTTTAAAAGATTCAATCGAACAAGCCTTGAGAGATGGCAAAATTTTACTTTTAGACCTTGATGTAAAAGGCACACTCAATTTGAAAAAAAATTACCCCGAACAGCTAATTAGCATCTTTCTTTTACCACCCAGCGATACGGAACTCGACCGGCGTCTCCAGAAACGTGGGACGGATGACTCGAGTTCTATCGCTTTGCGGAAAGCCCGAATCCCAGATGAATTGGAACTAAGTGAACAGTTCGACTTTCAAATTGTCAATGATAATCTGGAAGCCACCGTCAATAAAATTATTAATATCATAGAGGAGCATCTTAAAAAATGACTGAAACCCTTCCTTTTAGCAAACTAACTCGGAAATCAGACGATATTTTCGAACTGGTGGTCGTTGCCGCCAAGCGCGCGCGTCAGATTAACGCCTTGCGTCTGGCTCAATACCCCTTGCCGACGATGGTTGAGGAGCAAGAGGAGACTTTCGAAGAAACTCCACCGGAAATCACCGACGAACCGGGCTGGGACTATCTCGAAAAGCCAACCACGTTAGCCATCAACGAAATTTTAGAAGGCAAAATCAACTATCGCTATATGACCCCCGAAAAAGAAAAACCACTTGAGGAATTCGATAGTGAATTTAGTGAATAGAAAAATCGTTCTCGGCTTAACCGGCGGCATTTCCATTTATAAATCGGCTGGGCTTTTGCGCCGTCTGGTCAATGACTATAAAGCGGATGTTACCGTGATTATGACCGACGCCGCCCAAAAGTTTATGAGCCCGCTGATTTTTGAAACCTTCTGCCACAAACCCGTTTTAACCGATATGTTTACCGGTCAGAAAATTGAGACTCGCCATATTGATCTGGCGACTGAAGCCGATTTGATTCTGGTGTCTCCGGCTACCGCCAATATTGTCGCTAAAACTGCTAATGGTATCGCTGATGATTTGCTTAGTACAATCATTCTGGTTGGCGGGAACAAAACGGTCTTTGCTCTGGCGATGAACGATAATATGTATGCTAATCCGATTACTCAGGAAAATATCAGCCGTCTGCGGCGACTCGGTTACGACATCATCGAACCGGAGGAAGGCGCCTTAGCCTGTGGTAGCACCGGGCGCGGACGCCTGGCTGACGAGACGGCAATTCTGACGCATATTGATCGCCGCCTTAATGGCAATAAATGGCTGAAAGATAAAAAAGTTATCGTGACGGCTGGACCTACTCGCGAATATATTGATCCGATTCGGTTCATCTCCAATCGGTCGAGTGGCAAAATGGGCTATGCCCTAGCGGAAATTGCATTCCGCGAAAGTGCCGATGTACTTCTAATTAGTGGACCTTCTGATTTAAAAAATCCGGTGGGCGTAAAGACAATTCGAGTTGAGACTGCGAACGAAATGCGTTCCGCCGTCCTAAGTGAAGCGGCTGAAGCTGATTTTTTATTTATGGCGGCGGCTGTCGAAGATTTATCACCCGTGCAAATTGCCACTCAGAAGATTAAAAAAGAGAGTGGCATTAGCGATCTAAAGCTTAAATATTCGCCTGATATTATCATGGATTTTCGCAAACATAATCGTCAGGCATGCGTGGTCGGATTTAGCGTCGAGATTGAATCCGCCGAGCATCCTGGTGCCAAGGCACGTTCATTAGCCAAACTGAACGACAAAGAGATGGATTTTATCGTCTGGAATGATCCCAACGTGAGCGGTGCGGCTTTCGGGCATGAAACCAATAGTGTTACTTTATTATCAAAAGATGGTCAAGAATGGGTTTTTCCTTTAGCCAGTAAACGTGACATCGCCGATTCAATCATTTCGACTGTTATTAAAAATTATAAGAAAGCTTAAATGACCAGACTATACGACGATATCGAAACATTTTTCAAACAACAGGCTGAATTATTTCCCCCCGAAATCTATTTAATTTCGGAAAATGGCGAGGAATCTACACCGAAAACTGACGCCGCCACCCAGCTAGCGGAATTGGAACACATTTGTCAAAACTGCCGACAATGTCATCTATCTGCAACTCGCACTAAGGTGGTTTTTGGAACCGGTAATCCTCATGCTAAACTGCTATTTATTGGTGAAGCACCGGGAGTTAATGAAGATTTGCAAGGATTACCGTTTGTAGGAAGAGCTGGTAATTTGCTCGATAAAATGTTAAAGGCGATTGGCTTGACCCGCGCTCAGGTTTATATTGCCAATGTTTTGAAATGCCGTCCACCAGAAAATCGTACCCCTAATGTCGGTGAGGTTGAAAAGTGTGAGCCTTATCTGTTGAAACAAATCGCAATAATTCAGCCTGAATTGATAATATGTCTCGGTTTGACCTCAGCCAAAACTTTATTACGAGTCGAATATACTCTGGAGAAAATGCGCGGTCAGATTTTTCAGTATCATAATGTGGATTTAATCGTGACTTACCATCCGGCAGCCCTTTTGCGCAATGAGAATTTGAAAAAATATGCCTGGGAAGATTTCAAGAAAATCAAGAACTTATACTTGGATAAAACAGGAGAATAAATGGCTTTAAATGACGGTGAAATAATCAGAGTCCCTCCGCATTCCGACGAAGCCGAAGTTTCCGTGCTCGGGGCGATGATGCTTGATAAAGAGGCGGTTAGTAAAGCTCTCCAGTACCTCGATTATACCGCTTTTTATAAAGAAGCTCACCAGCATATTTTTCAAGCTATGACTGACCTTTTTAATGAAGGACAGCCGGTTGATCAGGTTAGCGTTATAGACCAGCTCAAACGCAAAAAAATGCTGGAGCAGGTCGGTGGCGCTTATTATGTCACCGGACTGGTTGAGGCTACTCCTTCAGCCGCTAATGTTGAATATTATGCCAATATCGTCCTCGATATGGCAATTTTACGTCGCCTAATCGTGGCTTCTAATGAAATCCAAACCGAATCTTATGAAGCGCGCGATTCGGTGCAGGATATTTTAGATACCGCCGAACAGAAGATATTTGCGATTTCCGAAAACCGGATGAAAGGCGGCTTTAAAAATTTCGTGGACGTTCTCAATCGCACATTCGAACACATTGATTCGATTCACAGTCGCAAAGGGCATACGAGTGGCGTGCCGACTGGGCTTTTGGACTTGGATGAATTGACCTCTGGCTTTCATCCGGGAGAGTTGATAATTCTGGCTGGCCGACCGGGTATGGGCAAAACCGCTTTGGCTTTGACAATTGCACGCAATGCCGCCGTAGAATATGATATGCCAGTCGCTTTCTTTAGTCTTGAAATGGCTGATTACCAACTGGCTTTACGAATCCTATGTGCCGAAGCAAGGCTGGATAGCCATTTAGTACGCAAAGGTAAATTGCCGAAGGAGCAGTGGCAAAGGCTAAGTATGCAGACTGGGCGTTTAGCCAACGCTAAAATTTATATTGATGATTCGCCGGTGCTAACAATGATGGATATCCGCGCCAAAGCCCGACGTGCTAAAGCCGAGCACGACATCCAGCTGGTGATTATAGATTATTTGCAACTCATTAAGGGCCATCGGGCGGAAAATCGCCAGCAGGAAATCACCGAGATTTCACGTGGACTGAAAGCCTTATCTAAAGAAATCGGTGTACCAGTCATCGCTCTTTCGCAATTATCACGAGCGGTCGAAGGCCGCGCCGATCACCGACCGCAACTATCCGATCTGCGGGAAAGCGGTTCGCTGGAACAGGATGCCGATGTGGTGATATTCATTTATCGCAAATCGTTTTACGATAAGCGTGAAGGTAGTGCCGCATCGGACGAAGATGAACGTCTCGCCGAAATCATAGTCGCTAAACAACGCAATGGCCCGACCGACACGGTCGAGGTTATCTTTATTGATAAATATACTCGCTTTGAAAATAAGGGTGCCCAAAGAGAAGAAATCATAACGACTCCATTTTAATGGCAACTGAACTACTCAATAAAGTCCTACCGCGCACGAAACAGCGTCCCCAGAAATTCCTTACTCTGATCAGTAAGTTGAATCAGCGCGCGCCTTTAACTAAAGATGAGGAGGATTTTCTTTGGGAAGTATATAGTTTTGCACGTAACTCGCACCGCGGTCAACGTCGTCAATCCGGGGACAGTTTTTTTGAACATCCTTATCACACTGCTTTGATTTTGGCGGATCTGCATATGGACCCGATAACGGTTGCCGGTGGATTATTACACGATGTCATCGAAGATACTAATGTTACGGTAAATGATATTGCCGAAAAATTTGGGGACGATGTCGCCAAATTAGTCGAGGGTGTTACCAAAATTAGCGGAATTACCTTTCGCAATCGGCAAGAAGAACAGGCTGATAATTTTCGCAAAATGCTTTTGAGCGTTGCTGAAGACATCCGGGTGCTAATCATCAAATTGGCTGATCGTCTGCATAATATGCAAACGCTCGATTCTCTGCCACCGATTAAACAACGTCGGGTTGCGATCGAAACTCGTGATGTATATGCTCCGCTTGCCCATCGTTTGGGGATGTTCAAGTTAAAATCCGAAATGGAAGACCTAGTTCTGAAAGCCCTGGATCCGGATGCTTACCGATTTCTCGAAAAAAAGGTTAACGAAAAACGCAGTGAACGCGAAAAATATATTAAAGTCTTCACCCAGCCAATTATTAAGGCTTTGAACGAACAGGGCATTAAAGCCAAGATTGTCGGTCGCCCGAAGAATTTTTATTCGATTTATAAGAAGATGAAAACTCAAAATAAACCTTTTGAGGAAATCTTTGATCTGCTTGCGGTCCGGATAATAGTTGATACTAAAGAAAATTGCTATACGGTGCTGGGAATTGTTCACGATCTTTTTACGCCGGTTATGGACCGGTTTAAGGATTATATCGCCAACCACAAAGCCAACTTCTACCAATCCATTCACACTACGGTTTACGGACCGGGTGGTCGTATGGTGGAAATTCAAATCCGGACATCCGAAATGGATGAGATCGCCGAAGAGGGTATCGCCGCTCATTGGCGTTATAAGGAAGGTCGCGACAAACCGGACGACATTGATAAATATGTCAAATGGTTACGCGATTTAATCGAGATCCTGCAGACCGAATCTACCGGCGCCAAAGACTTTATGGATACCCTTAAGATTGATCTTTTTAAAGATGAGATTTTCGTCTTCACGCCGATGGGCGATCTGATTCGCTTACCTAAGGGGGCAACTCCGGTTGATTTTGCCTATGAGGTCCATACTGAAATTGGAACACGCTGTATCGGGGCTAAAGTTGACGGCAAGATGGTACCGCTAAATAGCGAATTGCGCAGTGGCCAAACCATTGAAATCATCACTTCCGATTCTCACCGACCCAGTTATGCCTGGCTGAAATTTGTCACGACTGCCAAAGCAATTGGAGCAATCAAGCGTTATTTACGCAAAGCTCAATTCGAAGAAAGTATCAATCTCGGGAAGGAAATTCTGGAGAAAGAAAACCAGCGCAATAAAGAATTGCGATTTTTGAAAACCGTGCAGGAATCGTTCGAAGAACTCGGATTCAGCGAGCTGGATAAACTGTATGCGGCGGTCGGGAGTGGTATTCTAACTATCCCCCAGATTTATGCCAAACTCTTTCCTCAGAAGGAAGAACAGCTGGTTCGTCAGGACCTCGATGAACTTTTTATCGAAACGGCTCGTAAATCGGTCAAAGGCATCAAGGTGCAAGGTATAAGTAACTTGATGGTTTCGTTTGCCAAATGTTGCAATCCTATTCCGGGTGACCAGATCATCGGCTTTGTCAGTCGCGGACGGGGAGTGATAATCCATCGGAGTGACTGTTCGAATATTCCTTCTCTATTAGAAGATGATGAACGTCTATTGAACGTAGAATGGGATATCGCGGGAACGCAAGCCTTTTTAGTCAGATTGAAAATAATGGCTCAGGAACGTAAGAAATTTTTAAAAGACGTTACCGATATAATGGCAAGTACCGATACGAATATTATTAGCGTGAGTGGTGACGTGGATGAATCAATTATTCATCTGAATCTGGTTATCCAGGTCGAAAATCTGCGTCATCTCAATAAAATTTTAGCGAAATTGCAAAATGTGCAGGGTATAATTTCAGTAGAACGTAAATAAACAAAAGGAGATTAGAAAATGAAAGTAAAAACTTACACCAAAAAAGATGTCGTCAGACGCACAGCTGAAGCGCTTGATACCAAATTGGTTGACACTGCCGAGATTGTGGACGGTGTCTTTATGGTTCTGCGCGAAATGCTCAGTGAATCTGACCCGAGAATCCGGATTGAAATTCGTAATTTTGGTGTTTTTGAAGTCAAACCGACTAAAGCCAAACCCAAAGCTCGCAATCCGCGCACTAACGAAGAAGTATATGTTCCTGCTCGCCGCAAAACTCATTTCAAACCCGGTCGGCTACTGAAAGAAAGGATGAAGAAAGCGTAAAAGACGCCGAAAAAGTACTTTACCTTTATAAAAAACTCTGAGCCAAAGATGATGAAAGTCAAAATCAACCTTTGGTGGTTGATATTAATTTCTGGTGTATTAAGTGGATTGGCTTTTCCGCCTTTGCCGCTGGGATTTTTGGCTTTTTTCGCCTTGGTTCCTTTGATTAAAGCTTTTTGTGATGATGAATTTCATAATGGTTTTGAAAAAGGATTGGTTTATGGGCTGGTGCTGAATTTGGCGATTATGTACTGGTTGGCGTTAAATAAAGGAACTACCTGGTACTGGGCGACTTTATCTATGGTAGCGGCTGTTATTTTTCTGGCTATGAATTATGCTATCATCGGTTTGAGCGTCGGATTTATCGGCCGGCGACTGGGACGGAACGTCGGCATCTGGTCATTTCCGATTATCTGGACTGCTATCGAATATCTGCGTTCCTTTGGCTCATTAGGTTTTACCTGGAATAATCTATGTTACACTCAGTCGCATGCCATTCAGTTAATCCAATCGGCGGCTGTGGTTGGTCCCTATGGAATTTCGGGCTGGATAGTGGTCATTAATGTCCTTATTTTTCGCTTGCTGGAAAATCTCGAAGATTACCGTCAGGTGAGTCGGCGCATGGTGATAATTATCGCCCTATTTTTAATTCCAGCAATCTATGGAATGGTCGTCTTGCAAAAACCATCAGACGAAAACGACCGGCGTTTAGTCAATGTCGGCTTGATTCAACCTAATATTGATCCCAACGCTAAATGGGATCGGGAATCTTTCAAAAATAATATGCAGTTGTTGCACGATTTAACCGATTCGGTGGCGACCCAGCCGCTGGACCTGGTGGTTTGGCCTGAAACTGCCACGCCGACTTTTTTGCGACGGAATCATTATGCCGTTTTGACTGAAATAAGAGAGCATATCGAACGACTGGAAGTTAATCTATTAACCGGTACTCCGGATCTGGAACGTGCGGGAGAAGATTATCAGTATTACAATGCGACTTTTCTGCTCTGTCCGCATTCCAACCGGATTGAAGATTATCGCAAAATTCATCTTGTCCCGTTTGGCGAATATATCCCGCTTTCTGGCTATTTTCCGGAATTGAGTAATCTTAATCTCGGGCAAGGCAATTTTCAGGCTGGGAAAGAGGTTAAGTTATTCCAGATTCCCCTTAAAGTTGACCAAAGGCCGGTCTCCGATACGATTTTGACTTTTAATTCCGTGATTTGTTACGAATCAACTTTCCCAGATCTAGTTCGCCAGGCTACCCGCCAGGGCTCGGAATTGCTGGTGATTGTTTCCAACGATGCCTGGTTTGGGAATACTTCGGCACCCTTTCTCCATGCTGAGATTGGGCGTTGGCGGGCTATCGAGAATCGTATTCCGGTTGTCCGTTCTGCCAATACCGGAATTTCACTTATTTTAGACCAATATGGCAGGAATCTGCAATCCTTACCTTTTGGCAAATCGGGGTGGCTTTCAGCGCCAGTTACTCAGGGAAATCCACAAACTATTTTTGTGAGATATGGGAACTGGCCAGCGCGCTTATGTGTTATACTGGCATTGTTGTTAATCGGCTATTCAATAATAAGAAGGAAAAAATGAAGCATTTATTTTGCCCGAGTCTCTTGGGATTATTAATAATTTTTATTCTTGCAGGAAGCGGTACAGCTCAGATTGATTCTACGCTTGTCGCTCAACCTGATTCACTTCCCCAATTGACTCAAAGTCAGGCGCGTCTGCTATTATTAAAATCGGCTGTTCTTCCCGGCTGGGGTGAACGCAGTTTGAATTACGTTGAACGTAGTCATTATTTTAATGCCTCCGAAATAGCTCTCTGGGTGACTTATTTTGCTTTTTATTGGTATGGAAATGCGGTTGCCGCTGATATGGAAGCCTATGCCGCCACGCATGCCGGAGTGAATCCAGACGGCAAAGATCAATATTATTTCACTGACATAGGCAATTATGAAAATATCTACGCCTATAATGAACAGAAATTGCGCTACCGGGCAATTAATTTGCTCTATCCGGTGACTCCCGAATATTACTGGGCGTGGGACAGTGAATCTTCTCGCCGTCACTTTGACAAACTACGAGTGAAAAGCGCTACAGCTTTACGGAATGCGACTTTTGCTATCGGCGGCTTGGTAGCCAACCGACTCTTTAGCATGCTGGATGTAATAGTTCTGACGCGCAACCGATTGGAAATGCCGGATATAGATATTGAATCCAACTGGCAACCATATCAGGATGGTATGTCTTTTATGCTGAGTCTTAAATTCTAAAATGAAAAACCTTGATCCTCGGGTAAAAATTCTCTGGCTGATAATAGCCGTAATAGGTATTTTCCGCCTCAAAGTTTGGTATGCCCAGCTTGGAGTCGCTCTTGTATTGGGAACTATAATAATTTTCCGCGCTATTTCTGCGAAGGAGAGTTTCAAAGTTCTCAGAATTTTGCTGGTATTCTTACCGTTGACATTTTTGATTCATATTCTGTTCGGAACGCACTTATTAGCCACTATTTTCCGTTCAGCTCCTCGTGATTCCTGGTCGGTTTTACTATTTACGCCGCTGACCTTTACATTGAGGATTGGTAATTTGATAGCTCTGATGGCTCTTGCAACTCATTGGTTAAAGGCGCTGGAGGTGCTGGATGCCTTGTATCATTTACTAAAGCCTTTAAGAAAAATCGGTTTGCCAGTAGATGATATTTTTCAGATAATTTTTATCGCAGTGCGCTTTATTCCGCTAATTCAAGAAGAGTATCAAAGGCTCGACGACAGCTGGCGTATTTTTATGAACCGCGATTCAGGTGGTCTATTTGGTCAAATTGAGCGTCTGCGAACGATTCTGGTTCCGCTAATGGTTGTTAGTTTTAGACGGGCGGAAGTATTAGCTGAGGCAATGACGGTACGCGGTTATAATTCTCAAGTTAAGCGCTCCTACATCGGCCGATTACATTGGCAAACACCTGATTGGATAGGATTGGCGGCTGGTTGTGGGAGCTTGGTTCTGATGGTTATTAATATCTGATGGGACGTCGCTTTAAAATTATTATGCAGTATGACGGAAGCAATTATTGTGGCTGGCAACGTCAACGTTATCAGCCTTCCGTGCAGGCGAAAATTGAAAATGCCCTGCAACCTCTGAATCAGAATCAGCCGGTGACGGTGATTGCCGCTGGTCGTACGGATAGCGGTGTACATGCCAGGCGTCAGACCGCCCATTTTGATTTGGTGACGGATTTATCACCAGAAACTATCAGAAAAGCCTTGAATGCAACTTTGCCGGATGATATCTACATAGACTATTGCCAGGAGGTAGGGAAGGAATTTCACGCTCGTTTTACCGCGATTAATCGTACCTATCACTACCAGGTGGTTGTCAACCCTAACGTATTTTTACGCAAATATGTCTGGCTGGTAAATTTTCGCTTTGATCGAAAGTTGTTGCAGGAGTGTGCCGAATTGGTAAAAGGCGAACACAATTTCACGGCGCTATGTCGAGCGGCGACCGAGACGGAAAATAAAATGGCGACGATTTACGAATCGCGCTGGGAAGAACAGGACGAACTATTAGTTTATATCATAACCGCCAATCGCTTTTTATATGCAATGGTCAGGATGCTGGTGGGTTCAATGATGGAAGTTGCCAGAGGAAAATATTCGATCGGTGCTTTCAAGAATCTTCTTGGAAAAAATGATACTAAAATGCAAGTTTATACAGCTCCGGCGCAGGGGCTGTTTTTATGGAATGTTAAATATCAGGAGGACAATTAAAAATGAAACTGTTTATTGACACTGCTAATCTCGAAGAAATTAGAAAAGCTCAGTCCTGGGGACTATTGGATGGTGTTACCACTAATCCGACTTTGTTATCCAAGGAAAAGGGCAATTTTAAAGAGATTCTTCTCAAAATATGCGAGACCGTCAATGGACCGGTCAGTGGCGAAGTTGTCAGTTTAGATGCTGAAGGCATGGTGCGCGAAGCTGAGGATTTAGCCGCTCTACATAAGAATATGGTCATCAAGGTTCCGATTACTTTGGAAGGATTAAAGGCTATCAAAATTTTATCCGAGAAGGGAATTCGTACTAATACGACCCTCATTTTTTCGCCTTTGCAGGCAATTCTGGCGGCGAAAGCCGGGGCAACTTTTATCAGTCCCTTCGTCGGGCGTCTGGATGATATTCATCAGGTCGGGATGGAATTAGTTCAGCAGATTAAGACTATTTATGACAATTATGGTATCAGGACGGAAATCATTGTAGCCAGTATTCGCAATCCGTTGCATATTGTGGAAGCGGCTCTAATCGGGGCGGATATTTGTACAATTCCTTTCAATGTTATGGAAAAAATGGTCAAACATCCTCTAACAGATAAGGGCATCACCCAATTTCTGGAGGATTGGAAAAAGGTCGAAAAGTGAAAAAAATAAATTCGGTGTTAATTAGCAGTTTGTTTATCGGCGTAAGCCTTTTGCTGGCTGTTCCACAAGAACAACAAGAAATCAGTAATTCACGCCGCAATGCCATAACTGCGGCCATCGAAAAAGTCAGCCCGGCTGTGGCGGGTATTAACGTCACGGCGATTGAGGAGTATGTAGCCTCTCCATTTTTCAATGACCCGCTCTGGAGTTTGCTGTTCCCCGAGCAGATATATCGTCGCCGGGTAAAAAGCATCGGTTCAGGCGTAGTAATCAGTTCTGATGGATATATCGTTACCAATACTCATGTAGTCGAAGGTGCCGAAGAGATTGTTGTGACTTTGATGGGTGGCAAAGAATATAAGGCTAAATTAGTCGGGATTGATAATATTTCCGATATCGCTTTGCTTAAGATTGATGGCAAGTCTTTTACGTATGCCAAACTGGGTTCTTCGGAAGACATAATGATTGGCGAATGGGTAATTGCACTCGGTAATCCTTTTGGCCTTTTTAGCGTTAATTATAAGCCGACAGCTACGATCGGGATAGTTTCGGGAACCGACCTCGATTTCGGGCCTCAGCCGAGCGGTCGCCTGTACCAGGACATGATTCAAACTGATGCGGCGATTAATACCGGCAACAGTGGTGGACCATTAGTAAATGCGCTGGGCGAAGTCATTGGCATCAACACATTTATTTTCACCGGTGGTCAATTTAGTGAGGGCTCGATCGGAATCGGCTTTGCTATTCCGGTTGACCGGGTAAAGGCGGTTGTAGCTAATCTTAAGCAGTACGGTAAGGACAGCCGAACTTTTAAAATTGGCTGGGAGCTTCAGAATGTGGATAGTTTTTTAGCGCGCTATCTAAATTTACCGTCGAATACGGGTGTAATTGTCACACGAGTGGAGAAAGGTACTCCAGCTGAACGCTCTGGGCTGAAAGTCGGTGACGTTATTATATCGATTAACGGGAAAAAGGTTGCCAGGGCGGAAGAAATATATGCTTACATTCAGGAAAATTTGCTAAGGCAAGGCGATAAGATTAAAGTCCGATTTTTACGTGGTAATCGTGAATATGAAACCCAGCTAGTTTTAGAATAGCCAATGATAGAACGCTATACGCGACCTGCAATGGGACGAATCTGGTCGGAAGAGAATAAATTGGCGACCTGGTGGAGAGTTGAGCTGGAAGTTTGTCGGGTTCAAAATGAGCGGGGGATTATCCCCGACGAAGCCTTGCAGGAAATTGAATCGCGGGCAAAATTTTCAGTAAAACGCATTCAAGAAATTGAGGAAGAGGTCAAACACGATGTTATCGCTTTTTTGACTAATATCAGTGAAAATGTCGGCCCAGCCGCCCGCTTCATTCACAAAGGGATGACTTCTTCAGATTTACTCGATACCGCTCTGGCGCTTCAATTAAGCGAAGCAGGCCAATTGATTCTCGCAGACCTGAACCAGTTGGAGAAAATTTTAACTGAAAAAAGTATTGAGTACAAAGATTGTTTAATGATCGGGCGTACTCACGGTGTCCATGCTGAGCCGATTACTTTTGGGTTTAAATTAATAATCTTTCGCGAGGAAATCAGGCGCCATATTAAGCGATTTGAGCTGGCACTGGATGATATTCGAGTTGGGAAAATTTCCGGAGCCGTCGGTACCTACCAGCATATTGAGCCGGAAGTTGAAGAACGTGTCTGCCACAATCTCGGGCTGGAACCCGCTCCAGTCACTAACCAGATTATCCAGCGTGACCGCCATGCCTTTTTCATAGCTACTCTGGCATTGATCGGAACGACTCTGGAAAAAATTGCTACCGAAATCAGGCACTTACAACGCACAGAGGTTCTGGAGGTTGAGGAATTTTTCTCAGAAGGGCAGAAGGGTTCATCTGCTATGCCGCACAAGCGTAATCCGGTGCTTTCCGAGCGAATTTGTGGAATGGCACGACTCCTGCGCGGCTATGCCGTGACCGCTATGGAAAATATTCCGCTCTGGCATGAACGCGATATCTCGCATTCCTCCAATGAGCGAGTCATCCTGCCAGACGCCTGTATTTGTGCTGATTTTATTCTCAATGAAATGAGTAAAGTACTGACCAATCTCCTTGTTTACCCTGAAAATATGCGCCGCAATCTCGAAGGAATGCACGGATTAATCTTTTCACAAGAGATTATGCTGGCAATAATTGAAAAAGGTGCAAGTCGTGAAGAGGCTTATACTATTGTCCAGAATAATGCGATGAAGGTTTGGCAATCGGGCTCCGATTTTAAGGAATTGCTTTTGAAAGATGAGAATGTTCTCAAATGGTTAAATCCAGCCGAAATTGAGTCTTATTTTAATTACGAAAAAGTTTTAACTCGAATCAATAGAATTTTTGAACGGATCAGCGAAGGTAATTATGATAAAGAATGAAAAATTATACGAAGGGAAAGCCAAGATCGTCTATTCTACTGATGATCCGGAATTGGTAATTCAGTTTTTTAAAGATGACGCCACTGCCTTTGATGGCATTAAAAAAGGGCAAATTAGCGGTAAAGGAGTAGCGAACAATCTAATCAGTTGCCAGCTATTTAGCCTTTTAGAAAATAACGGAATTGCTACTCATTTTATCAAAAAACTCTCGGATAACGAGATGTTAGTACGGCGGGTTAAAATTATCCCCGTCGAATTAGTAGTACGTAACGTGGCGGCTGGCAGTCTTTGTAAACGTTATGGTGTACCGGAAGGGCAGGTTTTCAGTGAGCCAATTGTAGAATGTTATTATAAAAACGATGCCTTTCATGATCCGGCAATGAATGACGACCATATCATCCGTTTTAATCTGGCTAATGCCGATGAGTTATCGGCTATTAAAGCCACCGCTCTGCGAATCAATCAAATTCTGAAAGAATATTTTGATTCAATCGGGATAATCCTGGTGGATTTTAAGCTGGAATTTGGTCGTTATAATGACCAGATTCTACTAGCTGACGAAATTTCACCGGATACTTGCCGCTTCTGGGAAAAAGGCACTAACCGGAAATTAGACAAAGACCGCTTTCGGTTTGATTTGGGCGAGGTGGAGGAAGCCTATACCGAGATGTTAAAGCGGATTACAGGGATTCAAAAATGATTGCCAAAGAAAGCTTGCGCCTGATTATACCGATGTTGATTGTTGCTGTTCTGGCGATTTTTTTGGCTAAATATTTTGATTTGGGGATTATGATGGTGCTTTTCTGGGTGACATTAGTGAGTATAATCTTTACGCTCTATTTTTTCCGCGATCCGGAGCGAATCACTCCTCAGAATCCGGCATTTCTAATTGCGCCTGCAGATGGAAAAGTCGTAGGAATCAGCGAAGTAAATGACCCTTTTGTCGGCGGCGGGATTAAAATTGCAATTTTTATGTCGCCTTTTGACGTGCATATTAACCGCGCACCCTATTCAGGGATTATAAGGCAAATTGAACATAAGTGTGGTAAATTTCACTCGGCTTTTAAGCCGGAAGCGGCGATTGAGAACGAACAATGCCGGATAACGATGGAGAAAGATAACCTCAAACTTGCTGTGACTCAGATAGCCGGTTTTTGTGCGCGGCGGATTATTTCGCGGGTGAAAGTCAGCCAGAATTTAGAGAAAGGCGAGCGATTTGGTTTGATTATGTTTGGATCGCGGGTAGAATTAATTATTCCTAAAGGTCTGAAAATTAACATTTGTCCGGGAGCGAAAGTCAAAGCCGGAGAAACCGTGATTGGAGAAATATAAAGGTGAGACGCAATTTGCTTCCAAGTATCTTGACTATTTTGAACCTGTTTGCCGGATTTTTGGCTTTACTCCAGATAAGCCAAGGGCATTATATTGCGGCGGTGGAATTGATGATCACCGCTCTCATTTTTGATGGTTTGGATGGAAAAATTGCCCGTTTCACTCATCAAACGTCTGATTTTGGGATCGAATTCGATTCGCTTTGTGATATGGTTTCTTTTTGTTTGGTGCCAGCGATGTTAATCCATGAAATATTTGTATCCGAGTTAGGATTTATTGGCGGATTAATCAGCTTTTTTCCGCTTTTATTTGGCGGCGTCCGGCTGGCGCGTTTTAATCTGCAGGCTGGTGCGGGCAAGAAAAGCTATTTCATTGGAATGCCAACCCCGACCAGCGCTCTGACGATAGGCTCTTATATCTGGTTTAGTTATAAAGTATTAGGCAATTATGGTAATCCGAAGATAATCCTTCCACTGGTGGTAGTATTATCGTTTATGATGGTAAGTAATATTCGCTTTAGCGTTAATCTCAAACTTGGTTTTCGTCGCGGCTTGCCAACTGCGTTTAAAACCGGGATGATAATTCTTATAACGATCGGGATGGTAATTTTCAATGGATATGTTATATTTCCGTTGGTGATGGTTTATATAATTACTCATCTGTTGCAATGGTTAATCGGCTATGATGAACCCCGTATTCATTTAGCCAGAAGAAAGGCGCATTAAATGTGGTTAGCGAAAGTGGTAGTGTCTTACAAAGAGGGTATTCTCGATCCGGAGGCTAAAACGATTCAAAAAGCTCTAAAAACTCTCGGATATCAGAATATTGAAGAATTGTCAGTCGGTAAATATTTTGAGATAAAGCTGAATTCCAATCTTGAGCGAAGCGATGTCGAAAAATTGGTTCGGGAAATATGCGACCGCGTTCTTTCTAATCCAGTGATTCAGAGATATAATTACGAAATAGTGGAGACGGAATGATAAAATTCGGAGTAGTGGTGTTCCCCGGCTCGAATTGCGATCATGACGCTTATCACGTTATTAAACATGTTTTGGGAGCAAGAGTTGAGTATATCTGGCATAAAGATACTACCTTGCGACTTTTCGATGTAATCATTTTGCCGGGTGGTTTTTCTTACGGGGATTATTTGCGGGCGGGAGCGATAGCCCGTTTTTCACCGATTATGCCAGCCATTATTCAATTTGCCGCCAGAGGGGGAAAAGTCATCGGGATATGTAACGGTTTTCAGGTACTGTTGGAAGCTGGGCTATTGCCCGGGGCTTTAATTCCTAACGATCATATGCGATTTCGCTGTCAGGAGGTTTACCTTAAAGTAATCAATAAAGCCACAGCTTTTACCAGCGAGTATAGTGAAGGGCAAGTTTTAAAAATGCCCATTGCCCACTACTGTGGTCAATACTTTGCCGATGATGATACTTTGGAGCAACTGCAAGTCCAGGAGCGAATTGCTTTCCAGTATAGCAATTCTAGTGGAGAAGTCAACGTGGCAACCAATCCCAATGGATCGAAGCTTAACATCGCTGGCATTCTGAATGAAGATAAGAACGTACTGGGAATGATGCCGCATCCGGAACGGGCGGCGGAACAGGTGCTCGGTTCACTGGACGGATTGGGGATTTTTAAATCTTTGCTAGGGAAAGATTAAGATGGATTCGACAAAACGCAAACTTTCGATTTTATTCGTGATTGGTATTCTATTACTGGGTGCAATGATCGGTTCTCTGCTCGGTGAATTACTGCGCTCGTTAATTCCCGATGGAGTAGTCAAAGAAGTTTTTCTACGGTCAATTGATATTATGCTTGGACCGGCTGTAATTGATCTCATAATGTTTTCAATTACGCTGGGCTTTACCTTGAAATTAAATTTTATCGGGATAATTGGGCTGGCCGTAGCCTATTATATCCTGAGATTTTGGAGATAACTAAAGGAGTCAAAATGGGAAACATAGGAACTGGCGAAATAATTCTTATTTTAATTGTTTTCCTGCTTTTGTTTGGCGCTAAACGCTTGCCTGAATTAGCCAAAAGTATTGGCAAGAGCTTACGCGAATTCAAAAAAGCCGCCAGCGATATTCAAGATGAAATAAAGGATGTAGATTCCAAACCGAAGAATAATTCGGGAAATTCGACCAATCCGACTGATCAACCGACACCCAAGGAATAAAACGGGTGGTTGATTCAGTTTTTCCATTGGGAATCGAGCAATTGCTCGAGCGGGTCAAGTCTAATCCGTACAATGCTTTTATCTCATTTGCATCGGATATTACCGAAAAATATGATGAGATAAATTATAAGATTCAAAATGGCCAAGCCGGCTCATTAGCCGGATATACCATCGGAATTAAAGATAACATCTGTGTGTCCGGTTTACCAACGACCTGTGCTTCGCGAATGCTGACTAATTTTATGCCGCCTTATGAAGCCACGGTCGTTACTAAAATTCGACAGGCGGATGGATTGATTGTCGGTAAAATGAATATGGACGAATTCGCGATGGGTTCTACAACCGAATTCTCGGCTTTTGGCTTGGTAACCAATCCGCACAATGAGAAACGAGTTCCGGGTGGGTCCAGTGGCGGTTCAGCCGCGGCAGTAGCTGGGAACCTGGTGGATATAGCTCTCGGTTCTGACACGGGCGGTTCGATTCGCCAACCAGCTTCTTTCTGTGGTGTTATTGGTCTTAAACCGACTTATGGCCGAGTGTCGCGCTATGGATTGGTAGCTTTTGCCTCGTCTCTAGATCAAATTGGAACTTTTTCGCGTAATGTAGCCGATGGCGCACGCCTGTTACAGGTGATAGCCGGACGCGATGAGAATGATTCGACTACCGCCGATGAGCCAGTGCCAAATTATCAGAATGCGCTGGGTAAGGATGTCCGCAATTTGCGCATCGGCGTGCCGACCGAATATTTTAGCAAAGGACTCGACCCCGAAATTGCCGAACGCGTCAACAACTGCATTCGCTTTTTGGAAAAATCGGGAGCAATCATCACAGATATTACTTTGCCACACACGCCTTATGCCATCGCCACTTATTATATCATTGCTACGGCTGAGGCTTCGTCCAACTTGGCACGCTATGACGGTATCCGATATGGTTTAAGTCAACGCGGTGGCGATCTCGATACTCTATATCGCGAGACCAGACATGCGGGATTCGGAGCAGAAGTTACTCGTCGCATTATGCTTGGTACATTCGTTTTGTCAGCTGGATATTATGAGGCATATTACGACAAAGCTCAGCGCGTCAGGCGTTTAATAAAGGAAGATTTCGTAGAGGCTTTTAAGAAAGTAGATGCGATTCTGACGCCGACTACGCCGACAACCGCTTACGAAATCGGTTCCAAGATTGACGATCCGCTGGCTATGTACCTCGGTGATATTTATACCGTACCGGCTAATTTAGCGGGCGTGCCGGCTTTGAATTTTCCACTCGGTAAATCGTCGGAAGGATTACCGATTGGTGCCCAATTGATTGGCAGTTATTTCGATGAAGAAACAATTTTACGGATTGCTCATTATATAGAGCGAAATTATGAGGAGTAACCTACCAGATTAAGCTGTATGTTCTATTTCGCAAATTGGGGTTTTTTAGTTCTACTAATTCTTGTGCCGGTCTTGGCTATCTGGTATTGGAAGAGAGGCCACAAAAATGCCGGTGCTCTGCGTTATTCGTCAATTAAAAACATTTTACAGGTTAAAAATCGCCACGCCTTTTATAAAGTGCATGGTCCGTTTGTTGCCAAGCTGATCGGAATTGCTCTTCTAATAATGGCTTTAGCTCGGCCTCAAAGTGGCAATACCGTGCGGGAATTTACTACTGAGGGAATCGATATAATGCTGGTATTGGATATATCCAGCTCGATGAAGGCTATTGATTTCCGTCCCAATCGGTTGGAAGCCGCTAAATCGGTTGCCCAAAAGTTTATCGAAGGGCGTCAAAGTGACCGCATTGGTTTGGTCGTTTTTGCGGCGGAGAGTTTTTTGCAATGCCCACTGACCATTGATTATGGGGTCTTGAAAGACTTGCTCAATCAGGTTGAAATTGTCGAAGAAAAATATGATGGAACGGCGATCGGGATGGCAATTGCCAATGCTACCAATCGTCTGCGTGAGAGTCAAGCTAAAAGCAAAATAATGATTCTCTTGTCCGATGGCTGTAATAATGCCGGTGAAATTGACCCGCGCACCGCCGCTAATCTGGCAAACGCCTTCGATATCAAAATCTATACAATTGGAGCCGGAAAATTAGGGCAAGCGCCTTATCCGATTGAATTGCCCAATGGTCAAATTCAATATCGTTTGGTAAATGCTGAAATTGACGAAGTTCTTTTGCAGGATATTGCTAATCAAACTGGCGGTAAGTATTTCCGGGCAACTGATGAAAAAAGTCTGGCGATGATTTATGAGGAAATCAGCGGAATGGAAAAAACCGAAGTCAAGGTTCACGAATTCGTCAATTATAACGAACTTTATCCTTACTTTTTAGTGCCGGGCTTTTTATTGGTTTCATTAAGCGGGTTGATCGGATTAACCGTCTGGCGGAGGACACCCTGATGGTCAAGTTTTATCATTCGGAATTCCTTTGGTTCTGGAGCCTGATAATTCTGGCGATATTGGCACTCATTTATAACCGAATTCAGCATCGTAAGAGCCTCCAACAGTATGCCGGAATTGAACTTTCTCAGAAATTGTTAGAAGGCTATCGCCCGGGATTAAGGCGTCTAAAAAATAATCTTTGGCTCGTCGGACTGGTTTTCTTGGGAATTGCGTTGCTGGGACCGGCGGTCGGTCAGAAACTGACTGAGGTCAAACGACGCGGACAGGACATTATTATTGCACTCGATACTTCCATCAGTATGAAGGCAGAAGATGTCAAACCCAACCGTCTGGAACGCGCAAAATTTGAGCTCAATCGCTTTATTGATGGTTTGATGGGCGATCGAATCGGTATAGTTGCCTTTGCCGGCACCAGTTACCTGCAGTGTCCTCTGACTCTGGATTATAGTGCGGCTAAGTTATTTCTCGATGCGTGTGATACTGGCATAATTGGTACTCAGGGAACCGCCATCGCTGATGCAATTAGTACCAGTTTAAAAGCCTTTAAATCGGGCGAAAAAAAGCACAAAGTCATTATCCTTATTTCGGATGGAGAAGATCATGAGGGAGACATTAATCAAATCGCCAAGCAGGCGGCTGAGGAAGGTGTAGTTATTTATGCCGTTGGAATCGGTTCGCTCACCGGGGCACCGATACCCCTGCGCAATGCCACCACTGGTGAAGTAGAATTCAAGAAAGACCGTGCCGGACATATCGTTATGACTGCCCTAGAAGAGGAAACCATGCAAAAAATTGCGGCGTTGACGGGTGGAAAATATTATAACCTGAGTGCCAATAAAGACGCCTTTCAGAAAATTGCCCACGAAATATCTGGTATGGATAAGAAAAATCTGCAATCGCACGAATATACCGATTATCAGCAACGCTATCAGATATTTTTATTAATTGGTCTTGTGCTTTTGACTACTGAAATTTTAATTCCGGAAAAGAGAAATTCAACCTCACGTGAGACCAATACTTGAGCCAAATATGAGGATAAGTAATCATATTTTAAATCAGATAATTCGACTGGGTATTTTTGCTTTGGCAATAATTTTCTTTAAGCCGACGGGAATACTGGCGGCTGATTCCGCTTTGCGTCAATATGAAAAAGGCAATTATCAGGAAGCAATCCGCGCTTATGACCGTATTCTGAAAGACCACGACGATTGGGAAGAAGCCCATTTTGGCAAAGGCGCCGCCCTTTATAAAAGCCAGCGTATCGAAGAAGCTAGGCGTGAATTTGAAAAGGCTATTTCCGTCAAAGATCCAATGCGAAAATCGGCAGTCTATTATAATCTCGGAAATACCTTATTCCAGAGTGGCCGTATTGAAGAAAGTCTGGCTTTTTATAAAAAAGCCCTCGAATACAATCCCCGCGATTTCGATGCTAAATATAATTATGAATTGGCTCGGCAAATATTGCAACAACAGAAAAATCAAGATAAAAATCAGTCGGAGCAAAAGCCGGATCAACAACAAAATCAGCCAGAAGAACAACCTCAACCGGATCAACAATCTCAGCCGCAAAATAAAGAGCAACAAGAGCAACAGGCTCAACAACAACCATCTCAGCAAAATCGGCAAGAGAAAGAAAAAAGTCAAAAGGAAGCCGCGCAAATTCTGGATGCCTTGAAGAATGATGAGAAAAAACTAATGCAGGAAAAAATGCGAATGAAGGCTTCTGGTCTGGCTAAGGAAAAAGATTGGTAATTCCTGGATGAATAGATTAAAAACCTTCAGCTTACTGTTTTTCTTGCAGTTAATTTGTCTGCACGCCTTAGGCCAAGACCTGCGCATATCCGCCTCGGTTAACCAGAACAACATTACCGACAAAGATGTGCTAATTTTCTCGGTTACGTTGGAAGGAATTAGTGATTTTCCGGAAGTTCCGCCTCCTGAAAGTCCAGACTTTGTTCTGATTTCTGGACCATCACAGTCCAGCAGTATCCAGATAGTCAATGGTAAGATGAGCGCCTCGAAAACCGTCAGCTGGCAAATTGCACCTACGCGTGCCGGCAAACTAATGATTAATCCTATTTCGATCAAATATCGCGGCAAAATCTATTCAACTGAACCGGTCATTGTTAACGTCACTGCTTCCGCGCCTGCCCAACCCCGTTCCGCACCACCTTCGGGAACTCCCGATAAACAAGTGACTCCGAGTAGCGGCGAGGAAGTTTTCCTAAAAGCCGTTGTTCCTAAAACTACGATATATATGGGTGAAGAATTAATAGTTTCATTTGATCTGTACTTTAAGAATGTGCGCACCTTCGGCCGTAAGAAACTACCCGATGCTCAGGGATTCTGGAAGGAAGAACTGGACGCGCCTACTCAACCGGTTATAACTAATGAAACCGTCAATGGTGTTGCCTACCGTAAGGCGACAATTCAGCAAATAGCCCTTTTCGCAACTACTACCGGGGAATTGACCATTGATCCAATGGTGGTTGATTGTGAAGTAATCCAGCCTAGTCAACGGCGTTCGATTTTCGACGACTTTTTTGGCGGTTCTTTTTTCGATGATCCAATGTTTTCGAAAACAAAGATTGTAACAGTTCAATCGGAGCCGATTAAGATTCGAGTCAGACCGCTTCCCGAAAGCGGCCAGCCCGCTTCATTTATCGGAGCAGTTGGGCAATTTAAAATCGAAAGCAAAATTGATACTCTGCAGGTAAAACAGGATCAAGCTTTGACACTCCAGTATAAAATCAGTGGCAGTGGTAATATTAATGCTATCAAATTACCACCGCCCAGTTTACCCAATTCCGTCGAGGTTTTTGAACCTAAAATCGAAAAGAAAATAGACAAGTCGAGCGGAAGTATTAAAGGCTCGGTAACTTATGAATATGTGCTAATTCCCCGTCGGCCTGGATTACTAACTGTTCCAGCGATTTGGTTTTCTTACTTTGATCCGCAAACCGAAACCTACCGAACTATATCAACCAGCAGTTTCAAAGTCAAAATCGTTGGGAGTGAAGATATGCTTTCTGACCGAAGCGTTGGGCTTAACAAGACCGAAGTTTCACTCCTCGGGCAGGATATTCGTTTCATTATACGGGAGAACCCAGTCTGGCGTAAGTCCGGGCAGACTGTTTTCAGCGAATTCTGGTTTTGGCTGATCAATGGCTTTTCGATGCTGGTTATAATTGGTGCAATCACTCTGCGCTGGTGGACTGAAAAAATGGAGAGCAACCTGACTTTTGCGCGACGCCGACAAGCCTGGTCGAAATGGCAAAACCGTCTACGGATTTTGCAAAAAATGGCGGATAATGTCGTCGGTGAAGATTTTTACGCTCAATTGTCTCAGGCAGTGAACGGTTATATCGCCGATCGGCTCGGTTTACCGCTGGCTGGTTTAGGCCCCAAGGAAATTGAACAAGAATTGAGACAGTATGCGATTGATTCTGAACTGATAACAAAGACCGTAAAATTGCTCGAGAAGCTGGACGAAATTCGCTTTCTACCAGGGATGATAATCGCCGATGATCCAAAAGAGATGCTATCTTCCAGTCGTGAAATTGTATCGGCTTTGAGTAAAGTGATTTAAAATGAAATACTTGCGCCTATTGATTCTGATTTTAAGTCTAACCGTCGGGTTAATAGCTGAAAACCCAGCCGAACTCGATTCATTGTTTGAACAAGGTAATCGAGCTTACCAGGAGGAAAACTATCCGGAAGCCATTCGCTTGTATGAGAGCATCATTGCGCGCGGCTATGAAAGCGG
>Ga0208826_1000081_pt1 | contig 108556 bp, 111 predicted proteins | sample AD_UKC115_MetaG_FD_184451 | JGI IMG/M metagenome (GOLD analysis project Ga0208826, IMG submission 184451) | Active sludge microbial communities of municipal wastewater-treating anaerobic digesters from Hong Kong - AD_UKC115_MetaG (SPAdes)... | ecosystem: Engineered > Bioreactor > Anaerobic >... | reverse complement strand
GTATTGTCGTATGGGGCTCAAGGTCGGTGAATGGGAGTATCAGCTCGCGAACGGCTCGGTCACGCCATCCAAGCCTGCCGACACGACGACAATCGCTCGTTCCTACATGAGTACGAGCGCTCCTGCGGTGGAAGTCTCTCCCAACACCATTTTCGCGGAAGCGCAAATCGTAGCCAGTGGGGTGCAACTGCAATCGGGTCCTTTTGTCCCGCCACCTGGCGCCCCGGCGGCGATTGCACCCTGGAACAACAACATCGTGAGCTGCCGTAAACGGAAATTGTCGGCTGCGAATCTGGCGCCGGCGTGGCAGGTCTTCAGCTTGCCCGCTACGGGTACCTACGTCTCCTCCTCGGCAGCCCAGTCCTGGGGCAGCTTCGGATTGCCAGTCGTTTCGAGGAATGACGGCTACGTTGCGGGAAGCACCTTTACGGGCCTTTACCAAGAGCCCGCAGCAGCCGCATGGCGTGACTCGCTCGACAGCATCAATGAGCAGTATGAGCTTGAGTGCAGCTATAGCGGGACCGGTTACAACAACACGACAGGTGCCACGGAGAGCGTTTCGTGTTCGTCAACCTGGACGTATAAGCCGGGCGCGGTCTGCATGCCAAGCGCTAGTTTTGGGTCCGGGCCAGCGGGGATTCAATACGCTGACGGGTCGCGCAGCTATTCGGGCTACTCAGCAGGTTGGACGGGGCCTGTGCGTTTTGTTGGCGAAAAGGTCACTTTGGCCGGGAATGATGGCGTAGACGCCAACAGTTCCGCCTTTTCCGCCGCGACTCCGAAGCTGGCTCGTTTCGGAGCTGCGGCCTCTTCAACGACGCACCTTGTTGTCTCACCGCGCCAAAGCGACCTTTCTGGTTGGCTGTTTGGATCAACACATGGGTGGCTTCGTGACCGCCTGGCAAGCTACACGGACGCCAACCTCGCGCTCGCAGGTGACGTCGTTGCCACCGCGGCGCTGGGCGTCAACTCTCTCCAGCAATCGCCGCTATTGATGCGCGGCTGCGACGGCGTAGGAGGAGGCAGTTGGTACACCTCGTGTAATCACCGCACTGTTTTGAACGTGGAGCGCACGCTTTTCCCGGGTACTTCGGCGGAACGCAAGTCAACCGCTCAATGCAACATTTGGGTGGGTGACGCAGCCGGCGGCGGTGGACCGACCTGCTCTGGCTGCGGTAACGGCTCCGGCACCTCATTCGGCCCCGGCAACACGGGGGGCGGACAGACCGGCGGCAACGGAAACGGCGGAACTGGCCGTTAGCTTGCAAGAGTGATTCTCAGTGATAACTTGGATTGGTCAATAACTTCTCAGGGATGCCCATGAACAAACACTACTCTCGCGCCATTCTCGTCGCGAGCATTCTCGCCACTGGGCAGGCGGCTGCGCAGAGCGCCGTGCAGGCGCCGATTGATGCGGCGCAGGTGTGGCCATTGGTCAACGGCGCCGTGTATGAGTACCGCAACAACAATGTCGTGTCCTCATCATCGGCCCGCATGACGGTGACCAATGCCGTCACGCTTGCGGGGCAAGTTGCTACCGAGGTGAACCTTACGGTCTCGTGCGACAAGACAGCCGGCAAAGAATACTGGAATTCCGACACGTTCAACAAAGTATTCGGCGTCTGCCGCTCACGAAAAATGTACCTTGTACAAGGGAGCGATGGCCTGCGCGAGTTGGGCGACATCATCGACAATCGCGACTACGCATATCGATCGACGTCGTTGGGAAATCAGGCATATTTGCGAACCTCAACATACGTTACGAGCGCCCCGCCGCTGCTCAAAAACGGTTATCTTCCTGGCACGTTCGTTTACAACGCCGGGGTTCCGGGTGCAATTCCCCCTTCGTGGGTGAACTCCAAACCGGGTGAGTCATGGGGCGCTGCAACCTCACAGACCGCGACCTTCTCTGCCTTCTACGAGCCCCGCACTCGCTCGGGCTACGAGAGTCGACGCGATGTGGCCATCTGGCCGTCCGTGGATACACCGGCGGGCACGTTCAGACGCACCTTGCACGTCGAAGACGCGATTCTCGACGTCGGCAACGGGTTTGCTCCCAATCAAACGCGCTATCAGATGTGGCAGTACGCAAAGGGCCTGGGTCCCGTGCTCATTCGTACTGGCGATGCTGCGTACGGCGCCACCATCAGCGAGTTGAGCCTAACCACGACAGGAACCAACATCACCGGCTACGGCAATGTGGCGACAGCGATGGAGGAATTCCACTTGGTGCGTCACAACCTGCCTGGCTGTCCAGGGTATGACGCGACGATGCCACCGTTGCCGACGAACTCCGGCAATATCTGTGCGTCCGTCTACGGTTCCGACCCTTCGCTCGGGGCGAAGCAGATGGTCGAGTACTTCAACGCCGCCTTCAACTACTACTTCATGACTTCGCGCAAGGACGAGCAAGACTTGCTGGACAAGACTCCGGCCGCAGGTTTCGTCCGCACTGGCCAGTTCTTCTATGTCGCCGGCGCTCCGGGCACCGGGTTGTCAGGTGTCACGCGCTTCTTCTTTTCACAGATTGCCAAGGGCGGCACACGTGGCTCGCACTTTTACACCGTGTTCGACTCCGATGTTCAGGCATTGACGGCGTTGAATCCGAATAATGCGACTACGCCGCGCCTGCCGGTCAGCGAAGGCGTCGATAGCTACGTCTATCAGCCGACGTTGGCAAGCGGCCGTGGGGTGGCGTGCGCCGCTGGGCAGGTGCCTGTGTATCGCATGTTCCGTGGCAACGCGCGCTTCCCCGATGACCCGAACCATCGCTTCACCACAGACGCAGCTACCCGCGATCAATTCGTAGCGCAAGGCTGGGATGACGAAGGAATCGCATTCTGCGCGCTCCCAACTCCACAGTAGTCTTGGTCAATTTAGCGACGCATTAGCCGCCTACGGGCGGCTTTTGCTTTCTGCAAGCAAACAGATCCGCATGCCTGCTTTCAAGCCGCTCACCTAGCCACCTCGCTCATCGCGATCGCCAAGGAGAAGGTTCTAGAGCGCTTCGGCAGGAATCGATAAAGCGCTGCAGACGTAGCGATGAACGGGCGCGCACCGGCGTGAGCGCAAGCACTGGCGCTGACTCCAATTCCCATTCATCGAGAAGCGTCACAAGCTTTCCGGACTTCAAGAGCGGGACCACTTCCCACTCGGAACGCACCATGATTCCGAGTCCTGTCACCGCCCACTGAGTGACGACTCCGCCGTCATTCGACGCGAGTGGTCCCGTCACCCGGATGGACGCACTCTCCTGGCGCCCCCCCTGTCCCACTCGACGGTCGAACTTCCAACGAACCACGTCTTCATCGTTCTCGCGCAGACAAAGGCAAGGCAAACCGAGCAATTCATTGGGATGGGCAAGTCTACGACCCAACCTCGACATAAATCCCGGGCTTGCACAGAGCAGGCGCCGGTTTTCGGCGAGGGTGTACTTGACCCACGAGGAATCGCGCAACGCACCTATATGAATGACCAAGTCGCTTGACGCCGCCTCCTGCATCGGGCTTTCGGACAATTGCAACGTTACACGAATCGCTGGATAGCTGGCATGGAACTTTGTAACGATGGCCGTGACGTAGGCCCGACCGAACCCGAACGGCGCCACTACACGAAGCGAGCCCTCCATCGCATGCGATTCTCCCCGCAATGCTGCCTGCAGTGAATCCAGCCGATCAATCACCTCAACGGCTTCGGAAGCGAGTAGTCGCCCGTCCTCGGTGAACTCGACGCCACGTGTGCCGCGCCGAACCAACGGTCGGCCCAGCGTGGCTTCGATGCGCTTGAGCCTCATCGTCAACGCCGGGGGAGTGAGGTCCAGCAGCCGCGCCGCAGCGGCCAGCGATTTAGCGCCTTGCAGCGCGCACATCATGCGCAGATCTTCGATGGTGACCATTAACGATTGCTGAGTCAGAAACGTTCCGAACTTTAACCCTCAGCATTATGCGCAGAACTAATCTCCTGCCATATCTGCTCGTCTTCGAAAGACATCCCGTACTTCGACGATTTCAGCTTGCGCCGAGCACCCCGCATGACATTCTGAATTCACTCCAAACTTTCACTCCGCTCGATGGGACCACGGTCATTTCTGTTCGGCGCCGGCGCTGTTGTCGCGGCTCTCTGGGTCGCAGCTCTTTCAAGCGTCCCCGGCGCTCCCGCCGCCGCACCCTCCTCGCTGCTGAAGGTGGCGGGCTCGACCGCCCCGTCCGTTGCTGGCACTGCTTTACCGCCAAGTGCATCGACCGCTCCCCAAGCGGTGTCGGCTCGTCGCGAGGAGCCAATCGTTCGCATGCTGCGCATCGCCGCTACGACAAGCGTCTCACCGCCACCACAATTGGTCGGGTCCGACCGCCCAATTCGTGAAATCGTCTGCCTGCCCTCGCCGGAGCACTATCTGATGTTCCGCTGCCAAGGGGGTAAGCAGGAATTGACGCTTTTCGACTTGGAGAGCCTGGCGCTAAATGGCAATCCGTTCGCCGCGGCGTTCTGGTTGGACTCGGTGAACTTGGAGGACAACGATCCGGCAACGCGGGACACCGCCGCCGCCATCATGGCGAAGCGGGCGACGCTCGGCGATGCGTCGATGCTGTTTTCGCTTGCGGACCTTCGCGTCGCCAGCGCAACCAACGACGTCGAGGACCGTCAGACCGCCGTGGCGCTCAGATACGCCGCATGGCTTTCCGAGTTCTACGGGCGCGAGGACGAAGGATTGCTGCGAGGTGTGGCAGGCATGTCGAACACCGATTGCCTCGCAGCGCTCGAACGCGGAACGGAAATCGCCCGCTGGTTCGGTTGGGACAACTCTGACCGCGCCCGCGCAGGGCAGAACGGTATTCGACAAGAAAAGTGTTTGGACGTCCTCAACACGACACCGAGTCAAGCTACGGACAAAGGGCCGTACCGGGCAATAGACGACCGGTTCTAGGGCGTTCAGCGCCACGGAGCGCTTGCGCCAAATCAGCGTTGTTGATACAGCGATAGCTTGCGCATAGACGCGGCAATTGGTGCGAGCACAAGCCTCTCTGAAGCAAATACTGGCGGTGGTCGCAGGTTCGATGCGCGCTGACGAGCGCGCCGCAGTAATGCCGCCTGCCTGTTCCACCAAGAGGAAAGCCCGTGAACGATTCCACCCTGCTCCGATCGTGCGCCGTCGTTTTGGCAGCGCTTCTGTCCGCCGCGGCTGTCGCCCAAAGCGCCAGCTGTCCCGCGCAGGGCACATGCACGGAGAGCCCAACGCTTGATGAGTACCTGCACGTACCTTCGGGCGTCAGGGTATACACACTTTGCGTTGAAGAAAAGGCTCTGTTGTCGACGGTCCCTAGCTTGTTTCGTCCGACCGGTTCCAGCGTGCCCGTTGGGACTGGCTACACGGCGGGAACGCCGCTGAGGCGATTCTTCTTCCAGGGCCTTGCTCCAAGCGCGGTGTCGCGCCACTTCTACACGGCGCTCGATGAGGAGGTAGCCATGTTGAACGCGATTCCGGCGCAATCCTCCACTTTCCTTCGGTGCGACGAAGGCACACGAGGGACTCTCGTTCGCCCTTCTGGCCTGTCCGGTGCCGCCGCTGCACTCGACGTGACAGGTGCCTCCTGTCCGCGTCTCAGCCGCCCGCTTTGGCGCCTCCTCGAGCAGACGCCGGTAAGCCATCATTTCACGGACCGGTTCAGCGAGTACGCGGGAGCCGCCGCCACTACGGTGAAAGAAGGCATACGCGCGTGCGTCACTGATACCGCAGCCGATGTAACCATCGAACTCGGTTCGGTACCGCCGCTCGCCGTCGGCGCGACCGCTGATATTCCATTCAGCGTAGTCAGCAGCCTGGCAACGCTTGGCATATCCTCGCGTGCAGCTGGGACATTTCAGCTGCCGACCGGCGTCTCTTTTGTGTCTGACTCCCGCTCCGCCTGCTCCGCGTCGGGGCAGGTAGTATCGTGCGCGTGGGGCGCGTTCGCTGACACACGCGGCGCGCCACAAACCCTGCGTGTGCGGCGCGGCGCGGCCGGGCAACCTACCGACACCGTGCGTGCAAGCGTGTGGCTACCGGTGCCTGCAGCATTAACTGATGCCCCAGCACAGTTCTCGCTTTTTGACGTCAGCGCCTGCACCGCGCGGCGAACGCCCTATCTGGGTTGTGATGTCACTGGCATCGCCACCGGGATCCCCGCAACGAAAGCGGGTTTTACCGCCAGCAACATTCGGCTCCGTGGCACTCAGTCGTACGGCGGCGGGGTTGTTGCCATTTTGTTCGCCGACTTGACACCAGACGCAGGCGCGCCGCCGCCACCCGATCCTCGGGTCTACGTTCTCGCAAGAAATAACTCCGCCGGCGCATGGCAAGCCGTCGCGGAAGGAAGCTTCGCCCTCAGCAGTCAAGCTCCGCTAGTCGGCGTTGCGGTACAGCTGCCCGGCGCGAGTGGGCAATATGCGCTTTGCTTGTCTCGGACCGTGATTGCGTCAGCCAGCGTAGCGAGCACTTGCGCCGCAGGGACCACAACGTCGATTACTACGCCAGCCGACTATTCGACGGACCCGAACGCGGGCTCGGTTGCGCTCGAGGTGCTAAACGCGCCAACCATCATCCCCGACATCACCCGTGGTGTAGCGTACCCATCCACCGAAATCGCAGCATGTTCGTGGACCGGCAACGTCCCCCCGAAAAGCCCGAATTGCTCGGTGGATACGGCGACAAATCCACTGCCTACCGGGCTGTTTTGGAACTGTAGCCTGGATGCGATGCCAGCAAGCAGTTGGTCCCTCATCCGTTGCCGCATCGTGGGAACGGTACCCGTTACCGCACCCGCAGGCCAAACAACACTCGTCGTCGTCGGTACTGCGGCCAATGCTCCCGCGCCGGCCTCCGCAAATATTCGTATCAACGTGAGGTAGCCATGCTACGAACCCTCGCTCCATTGTCGCGCGTGATCTGGGCACTCGCAGTCTTCAGCTCGGTCGCACATGCGACAACCGCGCCAGCACCGATCCCCACCTGCACCCCTCAACCTACCGATTGCCAGAACAGCACGCTGCCCGGCTACGTCGAATACCAAAACGCCACTGGCGACTTCGTCACGGCGATATGCAAAAGCGATCGCGACACGATCGAGAGTCAGCGACTGCCGTCCGGCGCGCCGTTGTGGACTCTGAACCGCTCGTTTGGCGAGTTGTTCTCCCCCGGCGCGTCCAATGCGTCGCTTCGTCGCTACCGGTTTCGCGACCAAGCGGCTTCCCGGCTCCTAATCTCTGGCGCGCCAGCCGAAAGCGCTCGGCTTGACGACCTGGTACGGGCGGTTGGCGATCCAGCCGTAGCGTGCTTGGACAGCGCTCAAATCGCAAGCGTTCAGCAGGCGCCGCTGCCGACGGACGACGGCACCGGCAAATGCGATGTCGGCGCGTGGCCTGTCTGGTCGTTGTTCAATCCTTCGGCATTTCAACAACGCTTCTTCGTCGACGCAGGCGAGCTCGCTACGGCGGTCAAAGCTGACACGACGGGTGAGTGGTACATGACCGGACTTGCCGCATGCGAGAGTGCGCCATCAATGGCGATCGGGTTGGCGGCTGCCGTCTCGGACGGTGGCACCGAGCACACGCTCTCGTTGACAGCAACGCACAAGGGTCCGACCAACGACGTTCCGCGCTCGCCCAAGCTGCTGGCGATGATTCCCTATGGCTACGGTGTCCGGGTGGGTTCAACAGCTTGCGCGCTGCAGGACCGTGGTGCCGCTGGGATGGACCTCGTTTGCGCCCCCAAAATGTTGCGCCCGGGCGAGTCAGCAAGCGTCTCCGTGCAACTGGTCAAAGTACGCGATGACGCAGCTCCACTCGCGGTGAGAGCCATCGCCGTCGGTCCGGAGTTCATGACTTTTCCAGACGGCGATCTGCGCCGCCGCCAAGCCTCGATCTGCACCGGCGCCGATCAACCGGTAATCGGCTGCGCAGTAGCTGTCGCGAATGGCGCAACGCTTCCCGATGCATCGTCGCGACGGCTGCCCAATGTTCCGGCGCCAACCGCCGCGCCCGACTCAGCGTCAGTCAACGCGCTGGCGACCATTTCGGTGCCGGTGCTGGCAAACGACCACAGCGGCGCACCTGGCGTCGCCATCCGCCTTTTCGCCGTCGGCGTCCCGATCACCGGCACCGCGCGCGCCGATTCCGGGGCGGTGGTCTACACAGCGCCAATGGTGAGCCGCGACACCGACGTCCTCGTGCCGTACACCATCATCGATGACTACGGCCGATTTGCTCGGTCGACGCTCAACGTACGCGTCATTGCTCCGAATCGCCCCCCGATTGCGAACCAGGACTTCGCAACGATCGTTGCCGGCGACTCTACCCGCGTGCGCCCTTTGGACAACGACTCCGACCCCGACGGCGATCGCATCACCATCACAGCTGTTGGATCGGTCACGCCGAATATTGCAGTCGCCTGGGACGGAACCGGCGTGACGCTGACGCCACGTGAAGACCTCGCAGGTGTGTTTGTCATCCCCTACACAATTTCTGACGGGAAGCTCACTACAAGTTCGACCATCACAGTCACAGTCGTGGCCCCGACGCCGCCCGCTTCCCTGCTCGACAACGTTTCGCTGTCTGACATCAAGCTCGGCGTTGTCTCCTCGCAAACCGCCGCTGTGCGTTTTGCACAAGTGCAAGGCACGCTCAGCCTCAAAGCCTCCACTCCGGCAAATGTTGGCACCAGCGACGCCCCGCTCGATGTCAAATTGTGGATTCGATTGCGAAGCACCGGTGCATACCGAGGAGCGGAGTATGTGTGGTGGAATGGGAGACTGCCATCGCAGTCCTACCGGCTAACCCAGTCCGGCGCGGTGACGTTCTCTGGCGGGATGGCGCTCTCCGGCACGCTTCGAGCAGACGGCATCCGGGTATGTGTGACCACTGCCGCAGTTACGACTCCAGACGACGCCTGCCGCCGCGAGTCCGCAACATCGCGGTTCAGCGCCACTCTGCCGGTGCCTTTCTAGACCTGCCGGGTTCATACCCGGCGCCCGTTGAACACTCGACGTCCAAACCCGTCAGAATTGGCGCGAATGCGCAAGCGCGACATCGAAAGACACGAACGTCGGCCAGCTCGACGCCGGTGAGACGTCGCAGCTAGCGTCGCGCTTACTGCCGCGCACGATGCGGTTGGTAAAACGATCGCAATTCCAACCGGCGTGCCCGGCCTGCAATGTCGCGCGGGCTCGACTGACGTCGGCGCGTTGACGTTCAAAGGCCAGCACCAGCGGTAGAAACACACCGGACAACGGCAATAGCGGCACTACTTCCGCGTTCTGTCTACCCAGCACCAATCCGCAAAACGATGGCGCTCCGGATTGCGTAGATCAGGCTGCCGAGCTCTGTCGAGGATCAGCGATTCCGGTTGTTCCGATATCGCGAAGGTCGCGGAGCACCTCGCCCCTACGCTCAAGGTAAAGGAGGCGCGGTTCGCCCCCTTGCTCGGCTAGCGCGTCAAGTAGGACGAGAAGTTCCGGGAACTCTTCGCGAATGATTGCCATCAACGAGCGAGCGGGGCCACCTGGCCTGTCTCCACCGCCCGCACCTGCGCCCGATCCAAATTCAGCGTCGCTCATCTCAATTCTTGGGAACCCAACACTGGCAGGGAAAGCGCCGCATACACCCAAAATGGACAAAGGATTGGAAGCATCAGACACCAGACCCACCAGGTCAAGGCAATTGGTATCCAAGGCAGCACTAGCAATATCCCGACAACGTTGGCGATCAAGAAGTGACCAACGACGTGAAAGCCGGCAGGACTTCGATACAGCACTGTAGCGGGACGCATCGTTCTGCGTACAACGCCCTCGTTCAAACAGACGAGCATGCTGATGATCAACATCACGTACCAATGCTTGTTGGTTTCCCATCGATACAACGCACGCAGCACGCCGTCCCAGGCCTGATCAACATAGGTTCCGAAAGCAGACACCTCAACGTCGACCAGCTGGTCCGGCCGCGTCCGCTGGCGCGTGGTTGAAGCAGGACGCGTGAGCTCGATGGACTTTCCGTAAATGCCGGTATCGACGAACCAGTGATTGAACCGCTTCTGCGCGCGCTCGATAAAGCGTGCGTTGGCGTCCGCGCCATAGAACGCGGCGTTAGAGCGAACCTCTTCCTTCGCCGAAAACCAGTCATTGTTCGGGATCACCGGTACGCTGAGCATGAAGAACAGCATAGTGACGAACCAAAACCAGGCGTGCTTTAGAAAAAGCACGGCGAACTACGGCTGGAGGCCGACCGCGGCTTCGGCCCACGCAAAGCCAAGAATTCGTGCGGCACCGATCAGGCGGATGCGCTGGTCATCGGCAAACTCGACTAAAGGCGACGGTTCGTTGATCTGTGTTGCACCGGGGTAGCGTTCCACGAACTGAGCGACGCTTTCGGCGAATGGAACCCAGCATTCCGTGTCCTCGTCGTCCGGATCCACATAGGCAATCGTGACACGCAGAATGGCGGGGAACGGCTCAAACAGCCCGCGCACAAAACGGTACATTTCGGCGTGGGAGGAGTAAAAATTGCCATCACTCGATCGCGACGCATCGATTGCACTGCGAATGCAGGCGACTGCGATTGGCTCTGCCTCCCGTGTTCTCTGGTTGATTGTCGTAGGAAGGAGCGTTAGGTAGTCCAGAAGGGCCGCTGTTGGCCCTTTTAGAGAGGGCATTTGTACGAACACGGCGCGAAGATCGTCGGAGAGGTTCGCGGCCTTGAGCGCCTTTTGAATGTTGGGTTGCATCATCATCAGATCAGTATCGGAACTCGGAGTTTGTAGACATTACCCCCCTCAATGGCCGCGAAGTAGTGCATGTTGGCTAACCGGCCCAGGAGGTCGGGATGAACCAACGGCGCCTTCGTCTTCTTGTTGGAGTGACTGACGGACCCATTAAATTCCAAAAGAAGTGCATCTGACTGTGCACCCGACGAGCTTGACACGCTGCGCTCAAAAACACGCGTTTCTCCGAACAATTGGGACATATACTCGCGCGTCCTCATATCCTGCACTCGCCCGCAGATGAAGTTGTTGGCATTGCCAAGCACCTGCATTGCTTCCGCCGCCGAGCCAAGCTTTGTTTCAAAGTCCGCGATCGTCTGGGAGGCAAAGTACACCCGCCAGCCGGCTCCCCTGCCCTTGTTGAGAATCTGGACAAACTGCGGGTTAGCTACCTCCGCAGCCTCGTCCACGAACAACGTCACAGGCTTGCGCAGATTGTTGTTGTACTGGTAGCCAACCACCGCGGCGGCGTCCGCCAGGAGCATGGACCCGACGGCTTGACCGACCGCTCGGTTGGCCAGCGTGTTCAGCCCAAGGTAGACAACCGCATCTTCCTCAACGGCCCGGCGAATGTCCCAGATTTCGCGAGGATCGTCGGCTAGGGGGTCGGGCGACAGCGCCTCGCCCACTTCACCGCTGCAGAGGTTATTGAGCAGCGGCAGCAGCGTCGTAATCATCTTGCCGTAGTGCTCTTTGTTGTGCTCGGCGCTGGTGATCAGCCCGGACAGCGTTTCGTTGACACGCAGCAGCGCTGTTCGGTCAAAGTAATGAGGGCTTCCGCTGTAGGTGTCATACGCAACGGCCGACGCACCGAGCGCCATGACAGTGCCTGCCGCCCGATGCTCCGTGAACTTTGGATCGCCTAGGTAGATCTGCATCATGGCGCCGAGCAACGCGTCGGCGGTCTGCGGACCCTTCTTGCCCTTCTGACCAGCCCCGCGCGCTTCCTCGAGGCCCTGCGACAGCACCGCCTCGTACTGCGTCCGCCAGTCGGACCCAATCACTTCCGTAAACACGCGATCGAGACATTGCGCGAGAATGGTGCCTACCCCGCGCTCGACAATGTCCTTGATACGTCGGAGAGTTGGTTGAATCTCACAGAGAAGCAGGCCCTTAACGGCGCGATCAATTGAGAGCTCGGCGAATTTGACGAATGTTTCGCCTTTGGAGCCACCCTGAAGAAGACCGGCGACCCGAGAAGCAATCTCCGAGGGGTCGTGCCAATTCTTCAGCACATCGATTCGCGCCCCCTGAGAGAGCTTCGCAAGATTGAAGTAAACGTAGGGCTTGCCGGCCGCCGCAGCCTCCCGGCGGAGACGTGCTTCCCAGTCCTGATCGAACTTTGGATCGATGACTATCACGGCCCCGGGCGCGTGCACTGCCTGCAGCGAAACCACCTCGTACAGGCGGGTTTTTCCGCTGCCGGGGGCGCCAACGACGAAGGTATGCCCCTGCATTGCGTTCTCGCGAAACAGGACGTGGCCCGTCTGACTGGAAAGCGCGTGGATCCACGCCTGGCCTAGCGGACTTTTGTCGGGGATAGTGCCTGCGTGTATTGAGCGGTCAATCGCGTCGACCACGGGCCGTATTCGGGATGCGATCGGAGAGCTTCGCGCAAGGGCTGCGCGATAGCGGAGCGCAACACGAGCCACTGCGCTCCGCGCCCATGGGGGCACGACCTCGGGTTCCCGCTGGTCTCGGCTCGCCATTTCAAGCGCTAGCGTGGCATGGGACGGTGACCACACAAAGCCAGTACCAAGCCACCAGGTCGGGTCGCGGTATTTTCCGCGAGCAAATTCGAATGGAGCGGCGGCGGGGTCTGCCGCCCAGCGCCAGTACTGTCTTAGTTGCTCGGTCGGCATGACCAACAAGCGACGTGCGCCAAGGCTCATGCGGTACCCAAGCAGCTGCACGCCACGCCGTGCCCAGAGCCAGCTCTGTATCACGCACGGCAACACCCAGACCAAGTGCACGGCCACGCCCGCAGTGAGCGCGACGACCAGCGCACCTCCGGCTGCAGCGAGCCAACCGACGGCCGCGCGAAACTCAACCGCTGGACGGAACAGGTCTTCGACCGTCCAGCCCTTCATGGAGCCAGCCCCATCCAAACGGCCAGCGATTGAGCACAGGTAACGGACTTGCTGTCGCGGCTCAACACAAGTCCCAGTTCGGACAACGCGGACACGGCCTGGGCGTCGGGGATCGCAAAGCGCCCGAGAAAGTTGCGAGGAAATGTCACGGTCCCTGCCGCGTCGAGGCGGTAGCGATTGGCCGCAGCGGGATCGTTGCGCAGCGCGTCGCGAACGCTTTCCAGCCACTGGCGAAACCATGGTTGCGCAGCCTGGAAAAATGCAGGATTTTTTTCGGCCGATGGGACATTTTCCAGGTGCGCTTCAGATGACTGCGCCGGATTGAGCGGCACGCTGACACGCCGACTTGCCGGGGTCGGCGCGGTCAGCGGCAACTCGACCATCACCGATGGCGAGGCTGCGTTAAGTACCGCCGACGGTCGCGCAGAGTTCGAAACGAGCAGTGGTTCCGGTGCGACAGCGCCAGGTGGTCCATTTGCGATCTCTGCCAACGAGTCGTGCAGAGTTACAGGATCGTGCTCGGCGAGGTGCCGCGCACGATAGGCGACGTGGAAGCCTTCGAGAGCGCGCAGAATCGCCGCACGCACGATGAGAGTAAGGGCCGAGTCGGCAGCACTCTTCTGCGACGCCGGCATGAACGACTCAATCAGGTGGGAAAGGACATGCGGAAAGGACTGCAGTGGCGGCAGGAGAAGATCGCCGAAGTGGTGACACGCAAGCCAGCAGGCGAGTCGCCCGCTGGGCTGCATCCCGACCGCGCGTGCCTCCCATGAAAATTCGTATTCCGCGCCGGCGAGGTGCGCATCGAGCGTGCTGTCGCCAGGAACCCATCGGGCGCCATCACGGCAGCGCTTCACCACAACGGACTCGGTAGTCATCGCCATGATTGAGCTGATCGCCGCCACGCCCGCCGCGGCAACGTAGAGAGGCTGTGTCCTCGCCCGCTCCTCCGCATCCCTGGCCGCGAACACCGAGCTGCAAGCCGCGGCAACAGCGAATTTCGCGGCAGAGTAGGCAGCCGCCTGGCAGCCCCACTCCTGGTCGTAGTAGTTGCGGCTCGCCGGCAAGTTAAGTCCCCAAAGGGCAAGCCGTTCGAAGACAGTGCCGAGAAGCGGCCGTGACGCTGTCGGGCAGAGCCCCAACGCTTGAATACGGACGGTTGCTACCGCTGGAGGTGGAACTGCGCCGGGAGAAAACGTCGCCATAGGACAAGCTTGCTCCCGAACCAGACCCATCGCCTGCGCAGAAAGACGCTCCGCTGTCGTTGCTTTATTTCGGCAAATGCCGAACTTTTCGCCGCGTTTTTCGCTGTTGCTTCGGGTATTTCGCCGAAAGAATGGTTGCGCTGCGTGATTGTCATGCGAACCTAAATTCGCGACTACTCTCGAAGCCGCAACCTCCCGCCCGCTCGGGCCTTTTGCTCACGAAAAGGAAATCACCAAGTGTCGAAGATCAGTAAAGCGACCCTGCCTGTCGCTGCCGTCACCAACGTCACCACAGCCACCACCGTCCCGCTCGCAGGCACCGTGGAATCTGGTCTGTTCGCGCCCGCGTCACACCAGCGCTTCAAGCAATGGGGCGCTGTTTTTGTGACCTGTATTTCGGCCGCTTTCCAGGCCCAGGTCATGGCGGGCAGGGTGCTTATCGAAGCCAAAGAGCAGGCGGTGCGTGAGGCAACTGACTGGACCCGCGTGCTGGAGATCTATTTTGCTGGCGTGAAGCCGAATCGCGCCAACCATCTCATGGTGCTCGCCGAGCGCTGGGATGGGTCTTCTGATGAAGAACGAAACATTCTCGACTCGGTGAATGTCAAGGTGGGCACCTGGGTCCTGATGCAATCCGAGCCTGGCGTACTTGCTGACGCAGTCGCGGACGTGCGGGCGGGCGCTGCGTTGTCAGAGGTCGCTCGCCGCCTGCACAGCAAAGCGCAGGAACGCGTTAAGAAGACGGGCAGTGATTTGACCGTCGCAATGGTCGAGGAAATCGCCGACTCCGAGCAACACATCAAGGAATTGACCCGTGACATTGAGCGGCTTGAGAAGGAGCGCGCTGACCTGACGCTCACCATCGCGGTTGAGAAGGAAGAAAAGGACAAACTGGAACGACAGGCCACAGCGCTGAACGCCGACTTGGATAAGGCGCAGGCTGAGGTCAAGTCGTTGAGGGCGCGGCCGATTACGCCGCCAGCGGCTGCTCCGAAATCAGAGACCAACGACGTTGAAATCGAGGAACGGCGCGGTGAACTTCGCTTGCTCGAGAAAAGACTGTCGGACAAACGCGCTGAACTGGCCCAGGTCGAATCGCATCTGGCGGACATCGCCGACATTGAGCGCCAGATCGACGACTTCCTGAGTGAACTGACCGTCGACACCCTCGAAAAATGTCTGATCGGCCTGCCTAGTGACGGGAAGGCGCGCTTGGCAGCGAAAATTGCGACGTTGCATGTGCGCGCCGAGGCGCTCAAAAAGCTCGTCGGTTGAGCTGCGCCATGCTGCAGCAAGAGGCCTTGCAACAAGCCCGCCAGCTTGACGAAGCTGGTTATCGAGCGGTCGCTCGCTTGAACGAGCTGGTTCTAAAAAACCTGCCTGTCATTGAGCGGTACGACCGGCGAACGTTGGGACAGTATGACACCGAGGTCGTCGCCAAATTGCGTCTCACGGAGAATCAGGATCTGGAACAGGTCGCACGCTGCGGTCATCTGCTCGTTGGACCCCGTCTCTCTGGCATGCGTCTGCGCTCCTTTGACCCTGGCTCGGAATTTGATACCCCCGTCCATAAAGAAGCGCTGAACCGCGTCTTCAACTGCAACGCTGCGTTCGTGGAGCTGATCCCGAAGATGTGTCAGTCTTGGGGTGGACGCATCATGCTGGGACTAGAACCGGAAGACGTCGACACATGGCTCAGCCTGCCTCAGATGGCACTGCTGAGCTTCGCGAAGCGCGCTCAACGGCTGGTATTCGCACTGCGCATTCGCAGCCCGGCGCATCTCGATGCCCTGTTGAGCGGGTCTCGCAACGCAGTAGCCTATTCATTCCTGGCCACATCCAACCTCAAGACCTGGGAAACCAACCCGTATGACCGCACGTAACGCCCAGTACGAAATCAATCCGCTGTTCGAAGAGGCCATGGCAGAGCGCGCTTTCAAGCTAGGCGCGCGCTTCGCCACAGTCGCCACTGTGCTCTACCGCCCTCGGCCCCACGGGGGCGGAATCCCACGCCTGCGCTTGCGGCAAATCGCTGATGCGCTGCATGTTCGGCGAATCAGCGGTCAGACCCCGCAAGAACCTAGCACCGCGCTTTCCTCGCAAATGGCGTTGCATCTGAGCATTGTGGTTGATGCCTACAGGGCGCTGCCGAAAGAATTGCCGCCGGGCGTTCGCACCACCACCGCTTACGAGTTTTACGCGCGCCAGATGGCGACGGTGCGCGAGGACGGATACTTCCTTGATCGCAGCGGTAACCCACTGCCGGCAGGCGGTGCCGAGCGCGATCACCCGGCACTGCCGCCGCTTTCTCTCGACCGTGCCGCTATGTACATCGCCAGCGTTGTGGAGCCTAACCTGCCTTTGGCATATCGTGCCAAGTGCAAAAACTGTCAAACGCCGGTCTGGCTAAGTGTCAAAAAAGCCGTAGCCGGCTACTCGTGTGCTTGCTGTCTCCGCCGCCTTGACAGCGGACGGGCAAAGCGTACTCGCAGCGTAGTTAGCGCTCCGCAACCCCACGCGCAGTGATCAGTGACGCGCCCAACAGTCGTGCGCGCAACGCCGCGTGCACGTGCAGGCTGTCCGGAATGTCGCGGCTCCGAGCCCACCAGACATTGGTCTGTGCAATGACTGCGTCGGGATGATCCAACGAGTCAATGACCAACAAGTACGGAACCAGCGCCTCGTAGCACTGAACGATCTGCAAGCGCTCTCCGCGGGCGCCCGCGAGAACGCTACGGTGAAAACCGAGGCCCTGATAGCGATTGGCTACTTGCCACGGGCGCCACTCGACCAGCGGCACCGACTGTCGTGCGTCACTCCACGAATACGACCAAGCGCTGATCCGAGCCGCGCTTTTCCCCTCGCCTGAACTGGACTCGCCAATCACGAGCACTCCGCCGGCGCCGAAGAAGTCGCCGAGCTCATTGCGCCACCACTGCAGCCGCGCAGCAGTGGCTGGCGACGACACCGCTTCGGGCAAAATGATCGTCGTATGCGCCGCTGGCGCGCCATCCCTAATGGACGCCGTCACTTTGGCAAGGTCCTGATACTCAGCGAACGAGCCCTGCCGCAACGAAGGCTGCACCATGTCCAGCGCGACGACGTGTTCGAGTGTCGGTGGGTCGGCGGCGTGAAATCGAACCGCGAACCCGACGATCAGGAAGGCGGACACCACGGCACCCGTTGTGCGCACGGCTGCTTGGTTTTGGTAGTCAGTACCGAGAAGCAGCGCGGCCAGCAGGACGGTGAAGATGACACCTGCCGCTCCGGTGCCGGGCAGTAGTTCGCCCGCCGCGAACACCGGATGGCCAGCGAACACGACGCCGAAGCCCGGTAGAGCGGCGATGATGAGCGCGGCCGCCGCAGAAGCGCCGCGTTGAATGGTGCCGCCGACCGGCCTGAGCAAGGCGAAGAGCACTGCTGATGGAGCGCAGTAGCCAAGCCACACGAGGTAAGCGGCTTCGGGGGGAGCGTCCGGAAAGAACTGCTGAAAGGCGTCAGCGATTCCCGACGAAACTGCCAATTGGTACGCCAGGACGGCGAAGAAGAGGGTCGCCCGCCGTGTCGCGTGAGCCCAGCCAACCAGCATTGGTAGGACCAGGAGGCTTGCCTCTCCGTCGCCGTAGCGGAACGCGACGGCGCCGACACTCGCGCTTAGCCCCCCCAGCAGTAGAGCTTCAACCGCTACTGAAAATCGACTGGCACCGGCGCGACTAAAAACCACCGAGATTGAGAAGTTTGGAGCCCGACACGATCGTGCCAACGCCATAGACAACCCACAACACGAAGGTCGCCACCATCACCAACCCCCCAACGTTGATAGCTGCAGCCAGCTTGTCGGTTTCCCGCTCGGCGTCCTGCAGCCAACGGTCGGCCGCCCGAGCGACCGCCTTTGTCGCCTGTGACGTTGACTCGTAGAACATGACGTCATCAATGATTTTCTGCGTTGGGAAGCGGTAGCCAGTCTCATCACACGCTATACCGAACGAGCGTCCAGCTCGTAACGCGGAAAGCACAGGAAGTACCCGAGCGCGGAGCCAAGGCGAGCCACGGACTGCGATGTTCTCGATCGCCTCAGCCTGGTTGGCGCCGATACGCAGCAATCCCGACAGCGTGAGCAAAAATCCAGAGCCCTGCATGAGCCGATAAAACGACCACGGAAACAGCGCATCAACATGCTTGCGAAGCGGGAACTCGAATGGAAGAGAAAATAGGACCCCCCCCACCAGGAGCGCAACGGCCAATAGCGGAGCCCATGGCGCTGCATTAACCGTGTTGACCACTGCCATAAACACGGGGGCCGACTGCTCGGCCTGGCCCGCTTCAAGGCTGCGATTGAGTTCAGGCACCAGTCGAATCGACACGACGTACAGCAACGCGAGCAACATCAAAGCATAGATCGCCGGGAACGCCAACGCTTTGCCGACGGCCGCCTTAATCCGTTGCCCGGCGATCATCTGTCGTTCTAGCGCATCGAGTGCCCCAACCAGGGATTGTCCGCGCTCCGACGACGCAAGCACCATTTGCTCATAGCTTGGCACCCAGCCGGCCACAGCCTCGTGAAATGGTTGACCCGCCGCCAATTCGCTCGACCAGGCGGCGTAGATGTGCCGGAGAAACGTCCGTCGCTTCGGTCGGTTGTTGATGTCGAACAGATTGTCGACCGCCGCTTTGAGCGATATGCAGTCCTCCGCCGCAGCTCTCAGCTTTTCATATGTTTCCAGACGCGCGCGCGTGTCGAAGCTGAGCTTGGCGCCCCAGCGGGTAAGAAGATTCACGTCGTCTCCTTTGCTCTGTAGCCGTAGTTCAAGACGTCGTCAATGTTTCTCATTGAGCCGTCGCAATCCAGCGCGGACAGATCGCCGACGTGGAACTCGGCAGTCAGCGGGTCCACGAGGCCCTTTGCCGCCTTAATGTGAGCAACGCGCCTCTTCGTAACACCGCCGCGTCGGAGCCACAGCCGCATCGCCTCAGCCTTGTCGTCGTTGCGCATCGCCTCCATGATTTCTGGCGTCGTCCGCATGACCTCCGCAACCAACACCCTGCCGCCGTAGCCGGTTCGACGGCAGTGCTCGCACCCGACGCCGACGAAACGAACGCTATCGAGATCGGTAAATCCGCTCAGGATTCGGCGTATCTCGTCTTCGGTGTGCTGGTGGTGGCCGCGCGACAGCGCGTCCTTGGCCGGCACACAACAGCGTTTGCACAGGGCGGGAACAAGGCTCTGCGAGATGTACATCAAAAAGACGCCGTGGTCGGTGGCCAGCACCTTGCCCACCTTCAGGTCGTGGATGACGCGCAACATCAAATCGAGGACCGTGTTGCCGTGCAACGTGGTAAATACAAGGCGGCCCGCAAGCGCAGTGCGGACCGCAACGCCTGCTGTTTCGTTGTCCCGGATCTCACCGAACATCACGACGTCAGGGTCGCTACGCAACATCCTGCGGGTCTCGGCGATGTAGGCTGCATTGCGTTCGGTTTCAGCCTCCGTCGTAACGCCTGTCGAATGCTGCCGCGCGCCCGGAATCGGCATTTCCACCGGTTCCTCGATTGTGTAGATGTTGCGCTTGCCTTGGCTGGCGCGGTAGATACCAGCCAGCACCGTCTGCAGCGTGGTCGACTTGCCGCTGCCGGTTGGCCCACCAATAACGATCATCCCGTAGGGAGAGCGCGCAGCAGAAGAAATCAGCTCCGTCTGCTGCTTGCCATAACCAAGCTCAAGGAGGCTGCCATGCGCCACCACGTCCGCGTACGTCAAACGCCATACCTGTTCGAGCCCTCGTGCGTTCGGCCCCGAGACAACCCGAATGGAGGAAATTCCCCGTGGCATCAGCGCCGGATCACTGATCCGTGCGTCCTGGTTGATAGTCGGCGTCAACTGCGTCGCGTTTTCTCGTTGCTGATATGCCGAGCGCAAGAGCTCAAGCGCAAAATTGTGCTCCCACTCCTTGTGGTGCTCGAGGAGTCCGTTGACGCGGAATAGCACCTGGGCAACGCCGGTGTCCTCGAACAAAAGCCAGTGAATGTCCGTCGCCCGTTGACTGGCCGCGGCTGTAACCAACTCTCGGATTCGTGTCGCCTGGACGTTGTTTCCCAGGCCCGCAATGCCAGCGTCAGCAGTCAGCGCATAGATGCGCGCAATGTCGGAAAGCGGAACCGGGATTATTTCGCTCGGCGCCTTTCCGCGCACCTTCTGACGAGTGATGAACGACTCGACTTCGGCTGAGCGTATGTCCGCGGCCGAAACGAACAACCGACCATCCTCCAAGTAGGCAACCTTCGCGCGCAAGCTGTCCGACACCTCCAGCCCACCGCCCTTTGAGGTGAGCACCTGGATACCGCGAACCTGTTCATCAATTGGGATTGGCTGTGTCATCGATGCGGCTTCGTTGCTTATGCGTGTACGTTGGGAGGTTTACCGGGTTGAGGCCGGAGCCGGCAAAACATTGCTGGCCGACGGCGAAGGGATGGGTCCACCCATGGGGACCAGGATCCGCTCAGGAGGTAGCGACGACGCGCTTGCTGGAATGGCTCGACCGGTGGTCACGACAACCGGAATGTGCTGTTCCGCCTTGCCGGACGCAACGAGAGTAACGCCGGTCGCGACCACCTGCTTCACTTTGCGGCCGTCGGGCAACGTGTCTCCCGCGCGCGCTTCAATCTCTTCCCCACCCGAAAAGCGCAGCGTCGCTACCAGAGATCCAGCGACACCCTCCACCCCGACCACCTTGATTGGCCCCTGCTGCGTCGCGGGGAGCTGGATCGGTGCGTTTTGCGCCGACACCTGCTGCAGGCGACGACGCTTCTCGGCGATGCTTAGCTGCACACCGGTGCGCTTGTCTTCTTGCTCCAGCCGCTCAATCGCGAACTGCTCTCGGGAAAGTTCGTCGACGTGGCCAACGCCCGTGGCCTGTGCCGGCACCTTACCGCCCCGTTTACTTGCCACGACCGCCATTGTCGACACCGCTTTAGCGGCATCTTTGTGCTCAGCTACATTCGCCGCGGCCGCCGCCTCTCCCGCCTTTCGCGCCGGCGCGGGCGCCACGTTGGGCGACTCGGTAGCAGTTGCCGGTTTCGGCGCTGCTGCTTCGAGTGGCGCCTTAGCAGGAGCAGATGAGACCGCGCCCGCAGCCTTCAGCAGATCGTCTTCGGGCGCAGCCAGCGTGACCGAGCTTGCCAGCAGCAGAGCGCTGACCAACGCGCAACTCACGGAATTAGCGAACATAGAGAGTCCCTTCAAATGAAACGCCCTGTTCGGACGTGATCGAAATCTTGGTCGCCCGTAGCCCCGGCAGATCTGTCGCACGCAACATTGACCCACTCTGCAGACGGGATGCGATGAGTGCAACCTTGCTCTGCTTCCAGCCGGCCGGTTCATACTGCTGACCGCTAGGCAGCGGCGGCAGCGCTGGAAGCGCCGCGGCGTCGACGCTGTACCGCACATTGATTGCCTGCAACGCAGAGATCAGTTCTCGAGCGGCGTCAGCAGCCGGCAGCAGCGGTCGAGTGTCCGCTGAGCTTTCGGGAATAGCCGCGACGTACGTTGCCGTGGTTCCGGTGTTGTTCGGCACCGCACCGGGAACCGCGGTGAGCAGGTCAGCGATCGTCCCAGCCGTGGGACTCCTGGTAAACGTCACAGCCAGATTGCTGCCTTCGCACGAGGCTGACGTGGCCGTCCAGCCGGCGGGACGCGATACGAACTGAGCGTAGGTTTCGATGCAAGCGCCCACCCGGGCGGCCGCTGACGGCTGCTGCGTCCACGGCGTTGGAGCTTTGACGAGTTGAACGGCCGCCTTTGCGCTCGCCTTCGTTGCCCGCTTTGCGGCTTCGGCGGCCAGGCGGTTTGCCTCTTGCTCCTGCGCATCCAACCAGTACCATGCACCACCGCCCAGGGCCAACATCAGGATGGCCCCGACGGGCAGCACCCACAGTTTGACCGAACGCGCCGCCTTGTCTCCCGGGCGCATCAGACGTACCTGATCCACGCCGCGAGGCCGCGAACCAAGCAGCGACTCAATCGAAGCGCGTGAATTCGTCGGCACGCAATCGCTGACCCTGAGTTCGATGCCTTCTCTGGCCGCAGATTCCAGGTATTCCGCCGCGACTTCGTGGGTAACGATCATGTCGCCTTGGGGGGTGATGGCGGAGTCCCTCACCATCACCCACTGCGCCATGCCGTTGCCAATATCAAACGCCCCCGCCCAGGTGGCAGGATACGCATGCGCCTTGGCGGCGATCGCGAGCATGGCCGCAGCCGCATAGACCGAGGACTTCTTTGTGGCGTCCGCTGACGCGCAAAGGCCATATTGCCAGGTCTTGGCGAACTGGTGCAATGCGTAGGAGTCAAACCCGGTCTCCCGGAACTCGCCACGCGCTTTCTCGGCGGCCGCCTTGCGACTGAGCCCAGTGTCGGTAAGCCAAACCAGCCCCGCCACCAAGGTCGTACCGCCGACGGTGTAAGCGTTCTGACTTTCGATTACAACTTGCGGCATGGCGCGTCCTTAGCGAGACTCCGAAATAGCCGGCGTCACCATGACCACCAGCAAAGTACGTCCACGACCGCCGCTCTTCCCAAAGCTGAGCAGTCCCGTTCGCTGTTCGCTGGTCTTGCTGTCCGACTCGAAGCCAGCGAGGAGCAACGTCTCACCCGAACGGATAACCGCTCGCTGGATGGTGCTGGCCTCGTCTGTCTCCGGCGCTTCCACACGAGTATTGCCCGCGACGATCGAGCGCAACTGACGTAGCTGCGAGATATTCATCGTCATTTGCAGCATGACGCGATCGTCGTCAAGCAGGGTAGGCAACAGGCTCAGCGTGTAGCCCTCGGAAATAGTTCCCGGCGTCAGTGCGGTGCTGGTGCCGACTTGCGCAACGGAGCTCACCGACGACTGGGCTAGGTACGCGACGTTTCGTCCGACGCGAAGCGGTACCGCGTGATTGTTGAGCGACACTAGGTTTGCAGTGCGCATGTTCGAGATGTCGCCCTGCTGCTGCAGTGCCGACAGCAAGATCGAGGATCCGCGCCAGTTGACTGCCGAGCCGGTGGCTGTATCCAGGACAGACAGCGAAAGCGCGGACGAGCCGGGCGCCGCCACGGCCGCGCCAGCGCTTGATTGCATGCTGAGGCCGTAGCGCGCGAGATAGTTGGTCACCAGATTGATGTCGACACCAAAGGAACCCTCGTCACTGAGCGTCAGGTTGAACACCTGCACCTCCATCGCGACCTGTCGGCTCAGAAAGCGCTTTTGCTCTTCGAGGAAGCTAGCCACTCGATCGAGCGAATCGGGCGCATCCGTGACCACCACGGCGCCAGTCGCCGGACTTGTGGTTACCTTGCCGACCGGCGTGAGCATCACTCGAATGGATTTTTCGATGTCGCTCCAAATGGACTGCGCACTCGTCACTTCGAGTGTGCTTTTGGCTCCTGCCGAGCCAGATGGACCGCTCGCGCTGTCGGAGCCTCCAGACGTCTCCTTCGAGGTGCTGCTAGCCGGAAGCGCTGGAATGAAGAACGTACGTGTTTCAGTCAGGTAGAGCACGACGACCCCGTGATCAAAGCGCCACGACCCGCCGAGCCGTGCTGCTACAGCATCGAACAGGCCGCGTTTGCTGCCGGCGTACGTGAACTGCACTCCCGCTGGTTCGTCTGCGAAGGTAAGCGTACTGCTGGTGGGATTGATGACGGTTGGACGGGCGCTTTCGCGACCCGTGGTCTTTCGCGCGGCCAGGAAATCCTCAAGATCCCGAGAGACGCGGACTGGCAGACCGCTGATGCGCCCTAATCGACGTGCTAGATCGTCGATGCCCGTAATGTCGCCGCGATTCAGTGTCACCTGCTGCTCGAACTCTGGCGGCAACGCAGGAGCACTCTTCGCCCGCGCCAGCACGGCGCGAGAAGGTGGTGCGCCCACAGGCCTCGCCGCCGGGCTTGCCTGGCTGAGCTTCGCACGGGCATTCAGGTAATCCACCTGGGTGTCAGACGCTCGCATAGACGAGCAACCCGTCAATGTGACGAGCGCACTGATGGAAGCGAAGAAGATCGTGAAAATTGGTGTGCGCATGGGTTTGACTATGATCAGTTGTCGGTCACGGTTACGTTGAGGTCTTGAACCTTGATGGCGATGCCGGCGTCCTTCGCAACGGCGGCGAGCACTTCACGCAAAGAGCCGGAATAAACCGCGCCGCGATCAACGGTGATGGTGTCGGGGACATGCCAGAGCAGGCGGTATCCGGTCATCTGAGTCCAGCGCTTCAACGCAACGTCCAGAGTACGGTCGGTGTTAAACACCTCCCACTTGGTCAGCATCTGGGCGCGTTGTTCGGCGTCGCGAATCGCCGAGCGCTCAGCCAGCGCCGGCTTGTCGGCAACGGCCCGCTGCATTGGCGCGCGACCGCGAATGCCAACGTACATTGCTCGCGCCTTCGCGGCACCGACCTGTAGATCAATGACAGAGCCGACGCCTTTGAGCTTCAGCCGCGGCGTAGGCCCCGAGATCGGTGGCGGCTCCTTGCCGTCAATGCGCACTGAAATTCGAGTGCCACTCTTCAGACTGTTGTTGGGCCACTGGATGTAAGTGAAGAGACCGTCGTCAAAGATTTGCACCGGTGCCGCCTCGGTCGTGCCGCCAATTTCGTAGGCGAAGTCGAATCCCGGTAGATCGGGCTGTTGTGCGCCTGCTGCTCCCAAAATCGAGCCAGCAACAGCGCTTGCGAGAAACGCTTTGAGTTTTTTCATCACGGACGCTTGGATGTGATTGAAGGAACGAGGACCAGCGGCGCCCGAACAATGACAGTGAATGGCGTCCCTGCTGGCACCACCAACAGGTCAGCCACGTTGCGTTGCGCCTCGATGTAGGACTTGGTCGTGTCTGCCAGCACGCCACCCGCGTACTGACTCAGGGTCTGCTGCTGCTGTGCCGCTTGAGCGCCGACGACCACGACTTGATTGCTCGGATTGCGGCGGTCGACGGCGTAAGCAATCGCCCCGAGTAACAGGCCAGCCCCGTATTTCCGGAACAAATGCCTGGTCACGTCCGCCGGGAGTCCGGACGCCCCGCTTGCATCAGAACCTGTCAATCCACGCAACTCGAAGCTACGTCCATCGGGAAAGTACAGGGTCCGAAATGCCGTGTAGGCACGCTCCTGCCCCGGCTGCAGGGTGCTCGACGCGCTGCCGAGCACCTGGGAGCCCTTGGGAATCACAACGGTGCTGCCATTCACGGTATCCCGAACGTCGTCGGTGACAACCGCAACAACGTCGCCCTCGAGGTCGCTGCGAATGGTTGTTCTGGTAACCAGATTCAGCACTGAGGCCGGAAGAATCACTGGACCGTCAAGGGCTGGCTGCGACAGGACCACTCCCTCCGCCTTGGTATTGCGCTGCGCGCCCAACCATGTCGCCTGGGAATTCGCGGCGGCCGCCGGTGCAGCCTGAGCCTGTCCCATTCGCCCGAGCATGTTGAGGTAACCCTCGACCGGGTCCTGTGCGGCAGGTTGCCTCTCTGTTGCGGCGGTGGTGCCCGTCGGCCGACTCGCCGCATCGCCGAAAGCGACCGAGGTCGTGGGCGGCACCGTTTCGCCGCGCGCGAGAAGTGGTGAGGAGCGCAGGTTGAATACTTCCTGCTCGTCCTTCAACGCCTGCTCCCGCTTGAGCGCCGCGGCGGCATCTTGTGCGCCTGACGGTGCACTGGCGGACGCGGCCCGCGCGTCTCCCGCCGCTGGCGCCGGGATTGCCGCAGTCCGAGCGCTGCGGGTCACGAGGGAGTCCGGCGTCGGTGCGTTGGGATCAAATACTCGCGTCTGGTTCTTCTCAGTAACCGGGGCGGCGCTGGACGACTGAGCAGGTGCAGTGGGAGCCGGAGTCTCCCCGCGCGCGGCGGCTACGGCTTCTTGGGCCGTCAAGTTGGCCGGCGCGGCAATCGCCGCTCGCACTTGCTCTTCCGTCATCTCCTTTTTCTTCGGCGTGGCGTCAGTGCCGACGTGCGCTGCGGCATGAATCTTGGCGCTCTCATCGTCTGTTGGCAGTTCGCGTGGCCGCTGTTTCGTGGTCGCATCCTCGCCAAACGTACCGCTGCGCAGATCGGACACGAATTTGGCGCCGACCATCAGCACCAGGAGGCCGACAATCACGCCGAATACTAGGTTCCGCGGGACGCCAGTTTTCGGCGCTGCTGTCGCGATGCCGCCCACAGCCTCGGCCGCTGACGGAGCGTCATCCTTACCTGGGACAGGGCTGGTTTTGCTGAAAATTCCCACTATCGCCTCAACGCGCCAGGCCAAGCCAGCGCATCGCAGACGACGCGGCGGACGGCGCCGACGAGGACTCGCCGTCGCGCAGAACCTTGACCTCAGCTGGCCCAATCTTCAACAACAGCTCACGGGCCAGCCGATGCAGCATCACCAGATCACCCTTTGTCGTGTAGTTGATCAGCGTCAGCGTGCCGTCACTGTCACGAAGGAAGATCGCTGGATGCTGGGACTGAGATGAGGCAAACCGCAGGTAGGTCGATTTGCCGTCGTCAAATACCGCCACAGGTCGAAACGAAGCTTCGCCCGTGATCGTGTAGCTCCAGTTCAGACTCTCGGGTGCCGGCGTGGAAGCCACTGCCGCCTGTTCTGCGCTCACGCGCGCTTTTCCTTCAAGGCGCTGCTTCTCAGCTTCCACCACTTGCAGCATGTCATCTGCAGGGTATGCCCAGCTCACCCTCTGGAACCAGGGACCATTGAGCGCACCCGCCCGAAACGTCAGCTGGTACACGCGCTTGTCCGTGAGAATCGTTGCCGACGTAAAAATGTCCGGCTTGAGCGGTTTGACGAAGAGGTGTGTCGGCAATTTCGCGACGATCCACTGCACCGTGTCACCGAGGACCACATGCTGCAGCGTCTCGTCGGCAGCCAGCTGAACATGCGTCGCCGACTGCGGTCGGGTCATGATCGTGAAGGTGTCGTTCGCGTCGTACACGTATTGAACGAGTCGATTCTCGCCGGGCATGGGCGCCACGGCGGGGCCGGCCCGGACATCAGTTGCCTGCTGGGTAGCTTGGCTGGCGCCAACATGCACGATGGCCGCAAAGATCGTTATGAGCCCGAGAATCCTCACTTGATATCCTCGTTGATTGCAAAATCGATGACGAACATGCCGAGCGGGTTTTGCAAAATCTCGGCAGTAGACGTGGGCTCGGCAAACGCGTAGTCGAGCTTCACGATGTAGCGGCGCAGTTCGCTTGACCGGCCCCGCGTAAGGTCTTCCGTCTGAAGCTGTACGGTCGCAGTGTTCGCGTTCTTGAGGAATGTGACCGCGCGCACGGTCACCCGGCGTGAAAAGTCCGGATCCTCCATGATGGTCTTGATCGGTTGCGTACGGCGCAGGTAGTCGGCCAGCTGAGTCGCAGCCTTGCCCCGAGCCTTTGCTCCCGCTTGCCGGATGTTCTCCTCGGTGACGTCGCGGCGGGGATCAATGGTCAGCGCGCCCTTTGCGAACTCCGACAACCAAAACGACTTGGTTGCATCGTCAGGGCGATAATTCTTCGCTGAAACGGCAACTTCGGCGGCGCGTGCCTCGCCGGAGAGTTTGTTGACCTCGACGACATAGGGCTGAATCGTCTTGAGGGGCAGGAGCACGAACAGGGCCACCGTCAGCAGTAAGTTGATTGCGGATGACGTCAGCGCCCACAACAGAAGGCCTCGCTTCTGCACGATGGATTCGCCGAGGCGCCCCTCGTACTCGAAGCGGGCGCGCGCGATGTCGGCTGCGCCCAGCGCGATCGCCGGCGCTGTAGATTTGATGGGGTCGGACTGCAAAATGGTCGGCCGTAAGATGATCTCCGTTCATCATCGCTGCCGCGCCTACGTGGCCGGATACGGAAACTGGCAACCATCCGCCGCTTTCAATTTCCGGAAATAGTTACTGCCTCGTCATCTCTTTCGACGGAATATCATGCCTACGCTGCGGTCGACGGCAAAAAAAAAGCCGCCCAAATGGGCGGCTTACGGTGACAAAGTGGCTTCGACCGCTGTGATCGCGGTGGTTCCAGTACGAACGTTAGCAGTTGCGCACTTAGCGTTATTTCACGCAAAATTTCACTGCCAATCCAGGCCAACGCCAGATTGATAGTCGACGACGCGAGTCTCAAAAAAGTTCTTTTCTTTCTTGAGGTCCATCACCTCGCTCATCCACGGGAACGGGTTCTCGGCCTTGTCAAATAGCGGGTCGAGGCCGATTTGCTGGCAGCGGCGGTTGGCGATGAAGCGCAGGTATTCCTTGAACTGGGTGGCGGTGAGGCCGAGCACGCCGCGTGGCATGGTGTCCTCGGCGTAGGCGTACTCGAGCTCGACGCCGCGCTTGATCAGCTCCTTGATTTCTTCCTTGAACGATGCGGTCCAGAGCTGCGGGTTCTCGAACTTGATGGTGTTGATCAGGTCGATGCCGAAGTTGCAGTGCATCGATTCGTCGCGCAGGATGTACTGGTACTGCTCAGCGGCGCCGGTCATCTTGTTCTGGCGGCCGAGCGAGAGGATCTGCACGAAGCCGACGTAGAAGAGGATGCCTTCCATGATGCAGGCGAACACGATCAGGCTCTTCAGCAACTTCTGGTCGTTTTCGAGCGTCCCGGTCTTAAAGCTCGGGTCGGTCAGCACGTCGATGAACGGGATCAGGAACTCATCCTTGTCGCGGATGCATTTGATCTCGTGGTACGCGTTGAAGATCTCCGCTTCGTCCAGGCCCAGCGACTGCACGATGTACTGGTAGGCGTGGGTGTGGATAGCCTCTTCGAACGCCTGGCGCAACAGGTATTGCCGGCACTCGGGCGCGGTGATGTGGCGATAGGTGCCAAGCACGATGTTGTTGGCGGCCAGGCTGTCGGCAGTGACGAAGAAGCCGAGGTTGCGCTTGACGATCAGGCGTTCGTCGTCGGTGAGGCCGCCGGCGCTGGTGGGGCGCTTCCACAGCTCGATGTCGCGCTGCATGTTGATCTCTTGCGGCATCCAGTGATTGGCGCAGCCGCTGAGGTACTTGTCCCAGGCCCAGGTGTATTTGAACGGAACCAGCTGGTTCACGTCTGCGCCGCCGTTGATGACGCGCTTGTCTTTAGCATTCACCCGGCGAAAGCCACCAGTGTCGTCAGCCTGATCGAACGTTGGCACAGCTGAGGACGCCGTCATCAGCATCTCCGCGGCACCTGACGGAATCCGAACTGTCTCCGTTGCGGCAACTGTGGCGCTTTGAGTGGAAGCTGGGGGCGCACTTGGCGTCGATGGCAAGCCAGCGGACGACGCTCCAGCCAGCCGCGGAGGACGGGCAGTGAGCGCCCCTGTCGGCGCGGTCGGGGTGCTGTCGCCCCAATCGAGGGTAACCATGGTATCTCCTACGGGCAACCCGGTTGGGTTGCCCGCTTTCATGTTATTGACAGCTCTCGCAGGTTCCAGCCTGGATATCCTCAAGAGAGCAGAACTGGCCGGCCGACGCGTCAAGCGAGAAGTCGGCTGGTGGCACGGCCGCCGGCGGCGTATTGCCTGTCGGTCGTACAGCATTCAATTCGCCGCCACGCCCGGTTGACTTTTCCGCACTGGTCGCCGCACGCGTGCGGAGGTAGTACGTGGTCTTGAGGCCCTTCAGCCAGGCGGCCTTGTACAGCTCATCGAGCTTTTTGCCAGACGGTTGGGCCATACAGACGTTCAGGCTTTGGGCCTGATCAATCCAGACCCCGCGCGCCGCAGCGGCTTCGATCACCCACTGCGGATCAATTTCGAACGCCGTCGCGTAGACAGCCTTGATGTCAGGCGGCACCCGGTCGATCTGCTGTACCGATCCATCGTAGTACTTCAGGTCGTTGATCATCATGTCATCCCACACACCGCGGGCCTTGAGTGCCTGCACAAGCGCCTCGTTGATCACGGTGAACTCCCCGGAGAGATTGCTACGCACATGCAGATTCAGATACAGCGGCTCGATGCAGGGCGAACAGCCGACGATGTCTGAAATCGTCGCCGTTGGTGCGATCGCCATACAGTTCGAGTTACGCATACCGAATTTGGCGATGCGCTCCCGGAGCCCCGCCCATTCCGGACCGAGCACCGACAGCTGCTCCCAGTTGGGCGGCAGGTGATGACCAGCGCTGCGCGCCTGTGTGACCAGATCTACCGTGTCCTGCGGAAGAAATCCCCGGTCCCACATTGATCCGGGGAAGCTCGGATAGCGCCCGCGCTCCTCGGCCAGTGCTGTCGAAGCCCAAATTGCATTGAACGCGATCACCTCCGTGATAGCGCTGCCGAACGCAACGGCTTCCTTCGACGCGAACGGCACACCGGCCCGTTGCAGCGCGTCATGCAGTCCCATCATGCCGAGCCCTACGGGACGGTGCTTGAGATTGGACGTTCGCGCCTTCTTGACCGAGTAGAGATTCAAGTCGATCACATTGTCCAGCATCCGCATCGCCGTTGCGACCGTTCGCCGCACCTTTTTCATGTCGATCTTGAGCTCGCCATTGGCGCCGACGCTGACGTGGTTGGCCACGTTCACCGAGCCAAGATTGCACACGGCGATTTCTGTGTCGCTCGTGTTGAGCGTGATTTCGGTGCACAAGTTTGAGGAATGCACAATACCGACATGCTGCTGCGGCGAACGGATATTGCAAGGATCCTTGAAGGTGATCCACGGATGCCCGGTCTCGAACAGCATCGTGAGCATCTTTCGCCACAGGTCGACCGCGGGCCAGGTCCTGTAAAGCTTGAGGGCACCGCGCGCGGCGAGCGCTTCGTACTCGAGGTAGCGCTTTTCAAACGCGGCGCCGTAGAGGTCGTGCAGATCGGGAACATCCGACGGTGTGAACAACGTCCACTCGCCGTTTTCCATAACGCGCTTCATGAACAGGTCGGGAATCCAGTTGGCGGTGTTCATATCGTGCGTACGGCGACGGTCATCGCCCGTGTTCTTGCGGAGGTCCAGGAACTCCTCGATATCCAGGTGCCAGGTTTCCAGATACGCGCACACTGCGCCCTTGCGCTTGCCTCCCTGATTGACAGCTACGGCTGTGTCGTTGGCAACCTTGAGGAACGGGATCACGCCCTGCGATTCACCGTTGGTTCCTTTGATCAGGGAGCCCATCGCGCGAACCGAGGTCCAGTCGTTACCGAGACCGCCCGCGAACTTCTGCAACATTGCGTTTTCGCGGATGCCGTCGTAGATCGCTCCAAGGTTGTCGCCGATGGTGGTCAGGTAACACGACGACAGCTGGGGATGTCGCGTTCCTGAATTGAACAGTGTCGGCGTGCTCGACATAAAGTCGAAATTCGACAGCAGCTCGTAGAACTCAATCGCCCGCGCCTCTCGGTCGGCTTCATTCAGAGCCAGCCCCATCGCCACGCGCATGAAGAACGTTTGCGGAGTTTCGATGCGGACTGTCGGCGACACGGTTTTGTCGACCACCAGGTAGCGATCATGCAGAATCTGCACGCCGGAGAAACGGAACTGGCGGTCACGCTCGGGTTTGAGCGCCGACGCCAAGGCCACCAAGTCGAATTCCGCGAGCGCAGGATCCAGTACGCCTGCGTCGATCCCACGGCGAACGTTCGGCCCAAAAGCCTCTACCTCGTCGGCATAGCTGCCGATAACTTCGGCCTTGACTGCGGCCAGCGCCAGCTGTGCGGCAATCTGGTCGAAGCGCGGCTCGCGCTCAATCAGCGCTCGCGCCGCCAGTGTGATTGCCCTCTCGACGTCTCGCCAGGCTACGCCGTCGAACAGGTCTCGGATGGCGGCGGCGGCCACAGGGGCGGCCTCTTCGGGCGTCGCATCGGTGTGCTTGCGGATATACGCAGTCAAGGCATCCACTGACGCCACCTCGCGGCTTCCACCGGGCAGTACCCACTGGATCGTTACGCTCGGCGCCTTCTCCGTAGCCTGGCGCGCCTCGGCTCGTTTGAAGCGGTAGAGCACGTAGCTACGCGCCACCTCATGCTCGCCGGAACGCATCAAGGCAAGCTCCACCTGGTCTTGAATCTCCTCGATGTGAACCGAGGCCATGCCGCGGCTTGCCGCAAGTTCAGCGATCCGTGTGGCAGCAGCCCCGGCTGCGCGCGCCGCGGTGTCGCGGACAGCCGCGCCAACACCCGCCCGCTCGTTGCCGCCGGCGTCCTTCAGGAACGCTGCCAACACGGCCGCCAGAATCTTGGTGGCGTCGAATGCGACAGCGGTGCCGTCGCGTTTGATGACCATGAGCGCCATAGTCACGCTTCCTTTCTCCCCGCTTGTAGGGGCTTAGTGGATGGGATAATTTCCGTATGAGTTCGCACCCTTTGGAATCCCTTCCTGTTTACGTTGTTTTTGAAATCGGCCCACTCGGCGAAATGCGCTGGACAAGCCCGCGCGAACGCGAGTTGATGCGACGCATGCTTGGATCGACTGAGGCCGTAACGACTGCGGCTGGCTTTTGTGCGGCCATGAAGCTGAGACTTCCCAGCGTGGCAGACCCCGAAAAGCGAGCCCATCTTTTGAAACTGCTGCAGGTGGCGCAGCAGCACATTGACCAGACTCCATCGCACTCGGTGAAAGAGCGGTGGCTTCATTGAACGCCTCCAACGGAGAGGTTCGTGCGTCACGAAACGTGACTGGAAGAACGTTGCGGCATTCGCCTATCACCTTGAGCGAGGCCGACGGAGCGCAGTGCGCTTGACTGTTGGTCAGTCTAGGGGCAGTTCGAGTCTGAAATCCTTCGAATTGCGCTCCGCAGAGTGTCTTTTCGCTTCCCGATGGAAAGCCAAAAGACACCCCGAAGGGTGCCTTGCTCATACCGTGTGCTCCGCAGAGCACATGGCGAGCCAATCGTCTTCGTGATCACCGCCTTCCGTGTTTGCGATGTGAACAGTCACACGCTTTCCCTCAGCGAGGAGACGTTGACGCAAGGCCTCAGCCTTTTCCTGACTGTGTCCACCCGGATGCCCTTTGCTGGGCAGGTTGTGGTCAGCGAAGATATGAACCACCTCCACCTCAGCGGGCAGCTTTAGCGCGGCCATGTTGTCGGCTGAGCCTGCGGCCCACACCGGAAACTTGCCACCGCAAGCTGTGTAGATAGCGCAGGACTTCTCGACCCCCTCCGCGACGCCGATCACGCGAGTCAAGCCTTCGGTGTCCGCGGCGCCAATCCGAACGGCACATCCTGGCACCCAGGCACCCGGCACGTACATCTTGCGCGGGGAGTCTACCGGTGCTTTTCCTGTACCGTCCCGGGCAACGTAGATGCGATGCATGTACCGCACCCGGCCGGTCTCATCCCTGAAGAGTGCGAGCAGCGCTGGCCATTGGCTACGCTGTATGCGTCCGGCTTCGAGTTCCTCGAAGTACGATAGCCCTGGATGCGCGCGCAAGTCGGAGCCGAGATCCTTTACGTCCAAATGCGGGACACGCGTCTCAAGAAACGTGCGCGCGTGGCTGTGCTGGGCACCGATTGCCTTCGAGGCGATCCACCATTTGCGCATTTTTTGGATATTGGCCCGTTCCTTTTCCTCGCGAGCCACCGCCTGCTGCGGCGTCTCGCAGGCAACGATTGCTCGCCGGGTTGGCGCGCCGCCATGGCGAAGCGCGCTGAAAAGTTCTGCCCACGTCCAGCCGTTTATCTGTCTCGCCAGCATCGGTCCGGTCAAAATCCCACAGTCGTTGCAGACTGCCTTCCCTCGGTCGTATGGCCGAAGAAAGCGAAACTTTGTCGAACCGGGTCTTGGGTGCAATGGGCAAGGACGCGACTTTCCTGGCCGTTCGGTGTACATGGCATCAAGCCCGAGCCTCGGAAGCTCGGTGAGCCAGTCGATTGCATCCAGATCTACCTGGTCTCGCTCGACGTTGGAAGTCACGCGATTCCCCAAGTGTTGAAGATGCCCAAGACCGACGTCAGGCTGAACGCGACATGCTGCCAGCGCAGCCCCGAATGGCCGTTTTCACGGGCAAACTTGATCCAAAGGACGTTTGACACCAAAAACGCCATCCAGCCGACCACCGGCACAGAAATGCCGGCGGCGAGCCAGAATGCGCCGAAAATGCCAGCGCACGCAGCTTCCTTTTCGGTCGTTGAACGCTTCATCAGAACGGGATGTCGTCGTCAAAGTCGTCGAACTTCGACGTCTTCGCCGGTGCGGCACCGCCGCTCGCCGTGGGGGCAGACTGACGCGGTGCACTCGCTGCTGGCTCGCCCTGCGACGACCCTGTGTTCGAGCTGGCGTTGCCGCCGCGCCCACCAAGCATCTGCATGCGTTCGCCACGGATCTTCGTCATCGACTTCTCGACGCCTTCCTTATCCGTCCACTTGTCGTACTGGATACGGCCCTCGACATAGACCGACGCGCCCTTTTTCAGGTACTCGCCACAGACTTCTGCCATGCGACCGATGAACTCGATACGATGCCAGTCTGTGCGCTCCTGTTTGTTGCCGCCCTTGTCCTTCCACTGCTCCGTCGTCGCGATCGAGAACGTAGCTACGGCCTCGCCGCTCGGCAGGTAGCGCATTTCCGGATCGCGACCCAGGTTGCCGATGAGCGTGACGCTATTTACTGATGCCATTTCGGGCGTCCTTTCTGCGGCTTTCGCCGCGTTTCGTTCAATGGGTTACAGACGCCGAACCGTCCATTTGTTGCGGAAGCGCTTCTGTCCTGAAGCGGTTCCCACATATTCCTTGCCGACAAAGCAAACCTCGATTCGGTCGCCAATGTCGGCTCCAGAAGACGCAATTGCGGCTTCAAGCTCCTTGCCCTGCAGAATCTCCTCGTTGCTCCCACACCGAAGATGAAGGGCATAGCTTTCGTAGCGAGCCCGCCCTGCGGGGTGAAACTCCTGAAGCCCGTGCCAGGAAATGAAACCCTGATACGAGCGCTCTTCTCCAGACGCGGCCTTCCGTGCCTGCGGTTCACGTGACGGGCGAGCAGACGGAGGAGTCCTGGGCCTGCTAATCGGCGCGGCCTCTGCACGCGCAGGTACCGCCGGAGTCATCGCAGCGTCGCCCTGAATTGCCGGTCCTGTTACCAGGCGGCGAGGGGCGTGCGTTTCGTACGTCGGGTGCGATGGTTGCGGCGGCATTGCCGTGGCATGCTCGACTACTGGCGCGTAGGAGATCAGCGGTGCTGCGCTCGTCAATGTTGACGTGGCAGCGGGCACCGCGACGGGCGCCGGCACCACTACAGCAAGCGCTTCAGCGCGTTGCACCGTAGCACCGGACTCGACACGCTTGGTCAGGCGGATAACCAGCACCACGAAGAAATTGACTGTCTTGGCCACCAGCAAGATGATGGCCGCAATCAATTCATCGAGCGCCGCAAATGCTCCGCTCTTTGGTGCACTATCGGGCGTCATCTCGCGAACAACTCCCCACCGGCGTGCCGCTCTTGCCAGTACTTCACCTCGCGGGGAAACCCCTGGTACACCAGGTCGATATATGCATCGATATTCCCGCCCGAGTCACACATCGCGATCAGGAAAATTGGGCTCCTGCTGATGACGCAGCCGATATCGATCATCAGGCCCTCGGCCCATTCCTGCTCGTCTTTGCCCTGCGGTGAATAGAGCTTCGCGAAGTACGCCGCTTCATCAGCGCGCCTGCTAGCCAAGTAGCCCGCGAACGATGCCTCCAGATCCGGAAGCAGCGATTCCAGAACCCAGTCGGCCATGCGAGCGAGCGCGCTCTCCTGCTCCTGGCCGCTCCAGCACCTGAACAGATCGTCGCTGGATGCTTCAATTTTTGGCCCGAACTTGCTGACGGGCTTGGCGACAATGGGGTCCCCAAACAGATCCATCATGATTGTTCTCCTTCCACGTGGTCCAAAATTTGTGACAACACAGCCACGCCATCGTCTTCATCGTCCTGCCGCATTGCGACCCATCGGGGCTGTACGCGCAACGACACACCCTTGTTTACCGGAACCGCGATGGCCAACAAATCAGCGAACTGATCAAGCGCGACAGCGGCTTTGAATGCGCTCGCGGTTGCCGGCAGCTTCACCCCTAACTTGACGTCCTTCGCGTCTCCTGCGGCGGATTGCCCCACCACACTCACGCAGTCGACGGACCCGGTGAGTTGCACCGCGGCGATCCCCGCCGCTTTGCCCACCGCCAACACGTCGTGCAGAGTCCTGACCGCGTCGGCCTCCAGCAACGCCGCGCGGGGCTCAGCCTCAACCGCGCCAAGGACTCGGTGGAACCGTTCATACGACTTGTCCAGCGAAAGATCATTGCCGGTGTTGCCCGACAGCAGCAGACTCGACAGAATCGAAACACCGTCGGCACGCCCACGTGCCGAGGTTTGCGACAACTCAATGGTTGAGACGCCAACTGTTGCGAGGGCGCGAGCTGCGTCCGGCGGAAGGGTCACACCGCACTGGTCCGCGCCAGCAGTTCCAATAGGCCGAGCGACAAACCGCTTGCCATTCGTGCCGATGGCAATCCAGTGGCCATTGCGCGGCACAAGACTCACACCGCGGTTTGCCGGGGCAACCAGATCGAACCCATCGACAACCTTTGCGGCAGCGCACAGCGAAGTGGCGTCGGCCACGTCAAGGTGTCGCTCGAACACCTGGGCCTCGCGAGGCATCTGCATGGGCAAGGTAAGCGGGCGAAAGGCCAGGCTACCGAGCGTCGACGTTACCGACACCCGACTCTCACTAACCTTCATCGCAAACTCGCCCAAGCGAGCGAGCGCTTTGACTATCGACGGCGGAACCATGAAGGCGAACGGCGTCTCGACCGTTGCCGCGACGTGCATCGTCATGGCGGGATTCATCGCGATAACTTCGCCGGTTCGCACAATGACGTCGCGGGACTTTGGGAATGCACTCGTGATGAGTTCAATCGCTTGGCAAAGGGTGCGACTCACTTTGCACCTCGCTTGCCCATCATCGTTCTGAGCTGCCCCAGGAAGGGGAGCACCACCGCGCGCCGGGCATCCCAGTCGGCTTTGCGAGCCGCGGCCTTCTTGGCCGGCCTGGCGGACGCCAGTTTGCGCTGCATCTCTGCCGTTTGATCCGCCAGTTCGCGGCCAACGATATTGGCTGCACGCTTCGCGCCAGCCCATGTCTTGAATCCAAAACGACTATTCATTGGCATCCTCCGTTGAGTCGTGCAAAGAATTCGTTGGCCATCTCGCGGCATTCGCCCCGGCTAGCCCCCTTGCTTCGCGCTTGTTTGTCGATGATTTCTTCGATGCGCCGGACCGAAGCCAGACGCACCTCGCGGTTGTTGACGGTCGCGAAGATTTCCCCCGGCGCGCGCACCTTGACGGCGCTCGGCATTGGAGAGACCAACGGGACTTTGAAGACCGCGGCGAACACCGCGATCTCCGTCGGCCGACATCCCGCAAGGGACGCCGGCGTGTTTCGTGTGATGAACATGTGTTCCCCTCGTCAAAGGGTGGTTACGTCAATGGCGGTATCCGCCATTGCCCAAAGCTCTGGGCTCTGGGAAATGAAAATCTGCTGCCCGAAATGTCCGATGGCGATCGCCTTGCGCATCATCTGAACAAAGAGGCGCTTGTTTGCTGCATCGAGCGCGCCATCGGTCTCGTCAGAGACGAGCGACACGTACTCGCGTCCGCTGCGCTGGGCAAGGTGGATCGATATTGCTCGCACAATGGCTTGCTCAATCCATATCCGCTCGCCTCCGGACATCACGGAGACGCTCTTGCTGCTGCCGTCGCGATCGTCATAGACAAACACGTCGAAGCCTTCTTTCAGCGCACCGGTGGCGGTGGCGATTTGCGTTCTGATTTCGACCGTGAAGCGCGCGCCGTAGCAGGAAACGAGCAACTCGTTGGCGAGCGTCGCGAGCGTCGGGCCGGCTTCGTCAAGAATCAGGGCCACTATGCCGTTGGCAGAAAACGCCTTCGCAAGGGTTGTCCAGGTCTCCGCGGTCCTCACCACGTTGTCAAGGGCTTTGCGTTTGGTGTCCGCTGCAACCAATGCCTCGTTGGCGCGCGCCAGATTGGCTTTCGCCACTTCGACCTTGCCATGCCAATCAGTCAGACCCGCGCGGGCATTCGCCAGAACGCGCTGCTCGGCAGCCAGGTCCGACTCGATGCGCTTCAGGTCCTCAGCTGCGTTGCCGAGCTTGAGCGCCTCCCGTTCGACCACAAGCTTTGCGCGGTCACCACCGTGCTCGCCTGCAATCCTCGCGAGTTCCTCAGAGAGTCGCTTCGCTTCCGAGCTCAGCTCACCAGCGAGCCTGACGCCTTCGGCCTCCAATCGTGAGAGATCGGGCGCAAGCGCAGCGAGTTCGCCCCGAGCGGCAACAATCTCGCGTTCGCGAAGCTCCAATTCGCCCTTGCGTCCGACAACCTTTTGCAAGTCGGCAAGGCGCTTTGCAGCTGCATCCCGAGACTTGCGAGCGGCGTCAACAAGCGCTTGCTTGGTAGGCACGTCTGGGACGCCGATTGCGTCCACATCTGCCTTGAGGATGGCATACGCCTGGCGCAAACGTTCGAGCTCACCGTTCAAGGTTGTGACGCTCTGCGTTGCCGATCGTGCTTGCTCGAGCAGCGGACAGGCGCTCACGAGGGCGCTCTGCCCGTTGCAGGGCACCTTGTCGATGACGGCGGCCTGATCGGCAACCAACCGCAGTTCGCTGGCCTTCGCCTTGCCGGTCGCCAACCTGGCTTCTAGTTCCTTGCCGGCAGATGCAACACGGGTTGCTTTAGTGTGTTCTTCAACGACCGCCGCCTGAGCAGCAACGAGCGCTGCTTCCGCCAGCGGTACAGCCGCCTGCGCTTCGCCGATGAGGGCCTCCGCTTCTGCCACGTCGCGCTTCAGTGCGTCAATCTCTGAGCCCTTAGTCACGACCGCCGAGTGAGCAAGCTGCGCGCGCTTCCTTTGCTCCATGTCGCGCCGCACGGCGTCAGCCTGTTGACTGAGTCCTGCGACAAGCCGAGAGGACTGGACCCTGGCCGCTTCGACCGCAGCCTGCTCTCGCTGTGAGGAGGCAATGATTGCTGCGTCGATCGTTCTGCCACGCGCAATGGCAGCTTCGGCCGTTGAAAGGTTTGCTTTCGCCGCCTCCCGCGCTTCCAGGAGCACCCTCTCTCTCGCTTCGGCAGTGGTGACCGCCTGCTGTAGCCGGACCTGTTCTGCCTCGCCCGCTGCCTGCTGCGCAACGGCGGCTGCCGCTGCACCCTTTTGCGTGTTGGTCGCGGCCACGATCGCCAAATTCGCTGCGTCAATCTCCGTCGCAAGACCCTTCGCAACGGCGGCCGCCTTGGCGCCGATCGCCGGAACCTCGCCCAACCCAAGCATTCGGACCATGAGGTCCTTCGCTTCTGTGTTGGTCGCGGAGTAGATCGGGCGTCGACCCTGGGCCTGGTGAATCGCCGTAAAGTACAGCGACGATGGCCCAACCAACTCCTCGACAAGCCGTTGATAGGTCTCCAACTTGCCGTCGGATTCCAGTCCCGAGGGCGACGCGTAGGGCACCCAATCTCCGCGGTCCGACATCACCAAAAGATGTGACTCGCCCGATCGCGTCTTGGCAGTTTTGCGCCAGCGGGCTACCTGTCGATATCGAACGGCGCGCAGCTCGAAGTCATACTCTTTGGTTGCCTCCTCGCTGATGTGCTCGTAGAACGAGAACTGACCCCCTGCGCTTGCTCGCGATGGCATCGTCAAATAGGGGTGCAGATTGTCGACCAGTGTCGTCTTACCGGCGCCGTTGCGCCCGGTAAGTGCGATCAGCTGGCCCGTCTGGTGTTCGAGGTCGAGCGTGATAGTGCCCGTCCCTTTTGCTGCCAGGATTCCGAGGAATCCGGACAGTGACAGTCTCAAGTGCCGCATGGGCTCCTCCTGCGGTTTCCCGCGTGTTCGGCCGTAGGCCAGAAAAAGACTGTGAGTGGCGCGATGCGTTGAGCCGCTCTTTGGAAAGGACCGTGAACCTTCCCAAAGCCGGCTCGGGCTGCGCGAAATTGCGCCGGTGGGGCGCGGGCGTCGCGTCGAAAGAGCGGACGCTCTGTTGGGTGCGACGAAGACCATTGTGCGGTCGAACGGCGGCGATGATTCCACCGAATAACCGCCCAGAAGCCTGCAATTCGCACCTGCGGTTGCAGGACCGAAATGCAGGCCCCCGCAGGGGCATTGCAAAAGGCAGTTAAGCGATTGCGGTCGTACGCATTATTTGCTCGACGATCGCTGCCGCGTCGTTGGCCAACGCAGCAGACAACCCTGCCTCAAGTTCCGGCAGGCGCTCCTCGAGACCCGTGCTCTCGGCCCACAGACGGAGCCGGTCATGGTGAGTCGCTTCGCCAACACCCTCCGCGCGGACGCGGGTGACGGGCACGTAGATCGGTTCGACCTTGACTTCGATCGCGTCAGCCAGGGCCGCTCGAACGGTGTCAGCATCGAAGCCATCCCGGGCAGTAATCGGCAGGGTCACACGAACCCGAACCTTCTTGCCACGCACGTCAGCCAGTCGGAGTTCCGCGAGTACGCGATCAATGTTGTCGACGCCGTGGAACGCAAAGTCGGCAAACTGCTGGGCGCCGGAGGGCCTCGCCTCGAACTCGGCATGGGTCGTTGCAACCTGCCAAACCAGAAACACCTTGTCACCCGTCTCGCCGTAGTGCAAACAAGGCAACGAGCCACTGTAGGCTACGCGGCGGCCGTTGACGTCCCATTGCTGGTGGAGGTGAATGTGGTTGAGCATGAATGCCGAGCACCCTGCCGCAAACAGCATTCCTGTCGTGTACTCGTGATCCATGCTGTGCATGGGGACGCCGTGCTCCGACCGCGACTCCTTTGTCGTCCCGTGTGACACGCCTATCGTTGGGATTCCGAGCTCGCGGGCGTGATTGTTGATTGACCCCCAACCGGCAAGCACCGCAGCGGTCGCATCGCCCAACGCCTGGGCGTTTGACACTGCTGCCTCCGCTGTGCCGCCGCGGAGCGCAAGCACCGCCGCTGGGTTTGCCACTGGCAAGCAGCTGAACAGCGCTTTAACCGAATGGTCACGATGCAACGCCTCCAGCTCGCTGGGGCCAAACGCGTACCCGGTTGGAGCCGGCACCCAGAGGCCATCATTGGTGAGTGCGACCTGACCGATTCTGTCTGCGACAAAGATGTTGTCGTGCATCAGGCCGAGGGTCCGCAACATCCCCGGTGGTTCGTGAGAGAAGGTGCCCTGCAGCAGCAGCGTTGGCACCTGCGAAGCGATTTCGCGTATCCGACTTGCCAGCGCGTGAAAAGCAGGGGTGTGCGCGTCGAGGCGATGGTCGGTCGTGTCGCCTCCGATGACTACGGCGTCCACGGTGGCGTCAACCGCCGAGAGCACCGAGCTCATGCAACGTTCGACTTCCGAAAGCGTGTCTGCACTGTAGTGCAGGTCACCCGTGTGAATTATCTTGACCATCTGATTTGGCCGGGGTTGCCCCCGGCCGCTCCTTTTAAGTTGCGTTCAGACGAGCGTTGATCTCGTCGGCGATGAAGTCCCAGAAGGGGGGCGTAACGTCGTCCTTGAGGAAATCCTCGATCGCGATGTCGGCGCATTTCAGAGACTGGACGAGCTTTGCTCGCGGCTCCACGATCGACTCGAGAACAGCCACAAGTTTCTGCAGCGCCTCGCTGTCACGCACCCAGCCAGTGCCGAACATCTGCGTCGCGTACGCCTTTACCCGCTGGCCATCAGTGAACCCGGCGGCGGCGGAGAGCTCGGCGACGCGTGCCTGAAGGCTTCGGCCGGAGGGCACCAGATCCTGATCGGCCGGCTTGCGGTCTTCTGCGGAGTTGAACGGCTGACGGGAGTCATCGGCACTGTCGGCGTAACCCGCGGCATCAACTTGCGCCCCGCCATCGTTCGAGGGTGTGTGACCTTCCGCCGGTTGCGGCGCTCGACCCTCAAGCAGCAGTGCAGCGTCCTGTCCAGCGGCAGCGCCACCCTGTAACAACCGCAACTTGGGAACATCCACAGCGGCTTCGAGCACGGTGATGATTTGCTCGACTTTCTTGGGTTTGCCCGTATCAGGGTCCAGCATCGGTACCGTGCGACGCTCCTTGGTGAGAAAAAACACGGGCTTATCGAAGCGGGTGAGATTTCCATTCGTCGCGTTGCGCACGAGTTCCAGCGTTTGATCTGCCTCGATGCCGAAATACTTCGAGCCGATGGGCATTTCAAACGGCGCTGACACACCCACACCAGGGATGTGAAAGTAGAACTTGCCCCGCAGGTTGCACTCGCGCGATTGGTACTGCGGGCACGTCTGCGGGTCGCACTTGCCACGTGTTTCAACGTCACGGCCCATGGGCAGCCGCACTGCCTTCCCGTCCCGTCCCTTCGGGACTTCGCGGAAAGTTCGGCACACACGGTCGCCGACCGCGATGCCGCGTTCAGCGGATGCTTCCGACGCATCTGCCGTTGCGGACCAGAACTTCATGCCCGTAGCGGAATGCGCTTCGAACTGGTAGTCGAGGTTTTGTTCCACGGTGTCACCGTAGAGCGAGACTGGAAGGCGCTTGATCACCTTGACAGCCACCCCCTCCAACTCCACTTCTTCGCCGTAACGCTCAAGCACCAGGCCAAGCACCGCGGGATCGACGCACTCACGCAACGTGAAGAACGGCGTGTTCTGTGGGGTGGTCCCTTCGAAGCCGCATGCTTTTTTGACAGCATCGGCTACTTGTTCAAACGTCGCGCCAGTCGCGAGCGCCGCTTTGTATGCCGCAAGCGCCTTTGGGTCATTCCGCGCTTTTGCCGTAAGCCTGCGAATGCCGGGTCGCAGTACACCCGCCGTCCGCGAAGGACGAGCGCCGTCGAACTTCTTCGACGGGGTTTGTGTGATCAGTGATGGACGCATTGCCAACCTTTCCTACCACGGTGAGAAACCGCCCTCTTGCGAAGGCGGGCCTTTTTGCGACCTCACAAGTGAAGGCGCAAAAATAGCTAAGCCCTCCGCGGAGGGAGGGCTTAGGAAGCTGGGAAGACCCAGTTTCGTTGCTGATTCCCCTCGCTCCACCTTTCGGATGGCCGCGAGAACGAATCGATGGTTGCGACATACCCGGCGTTGCGCCTTGGGTGTGTTGTCGCTGCGTCGCATGTTTTGAGGCCCAAGGCGCATCGTCTGCACCGTCACCTCTACTCCACGCACCGCCCATCGTCTCTGGTCAGCAACCAGCATCGCCCTTGTCGCAGGCTCACGTTGCGACAAGGTCGCGTGCGGTGGGTCAGGATTCGCGTCACGTACCTTCCACCAGGAGATACGGGCTAGGGCGTTTCACCCAGAGAAGCCGCTTTGCGGGGTTCTCTCGTGCGACCAACAGGTCATCACATATGGTTAGGCTATCCCCGACGCCGCTGGGTAATCTTCCAATAGCAGTCAATTCACGCAGCTATTTGAAGGTCCTCGCCGATGCCATCGCGCACGATATGGACATGAACATCGCTGCCACCTCCGACGCTCCAAACACCTCGGCCGCCGGCGCTCCTCGGCTGCCGCTTCGCTACCAGGACAAGGTTGAGCGCATCGCCAACAACCAGCAAGCGGTTCTGACGATCCCGCTGCACACGCTGATGATGAGTCGTTGGGTGCGAACCGAATTCAACTTTCTCAACATGGCCCTTCGCCTTCTGGCTCGAACCGGACGGGACGAGCGCTTTCGCCAGCGCTCGGTCAATGCCACTCGCTTGCTTCTTGAGTTTGAAGCCTTGACCCGAGACTGGGAGGCGCGCTGCAAAGTGGCGGTCGCAGCTGACGCGAACATGTACACACCACCGCCGGTGACCGACGCTCGTGTGGTGCTGCTGACGCAAAAGAGCACGCGGCTCATCACGGCGTGCGCGCGTGCCGACTTCGTGTTGTTCGCGACATCGATCCTGGTGATTCGAAACCGAATGAAGCCCGAAGTTCGGGACGCCGCACAACGCGCCATCGAGGACATGCTTTCCGAACTGAAGCGCGCCGCCACGCAACCGGGGCAGGTTGACGCAGCGAACGTCGCCGCTGATGAACGCGAAAGCATTGCCACGCCCGCCGTCGTCTAAGCGTCGCAAGAGCGCGAAGAATCAGCGGCCTTTGGAGGTTGCCTGACCAGCGGTTGCCGGTAGATTGATTCCTCAACATCCGGAGGTGATCTACATGGAAAACGCTGCGCTTAAACAGACGGAGCAGCTGGCCATACGCTCAGTCTATAGAACGCTCGCAGCCCAGTCCGGATCCTTCACAAGTCGGCCTCAGCAGCTCGCGCTCATCGGCCTCGTTGCCCGCACCACCGCGTCAGGGCGCATTGCCCTCTGCGAAGCGCCTACCGCGGTTGGGAAGAGTCTGGGCTATCTCGTCCCAGTGATGACGCTGGCAGCAACAAGGCAAACCCGCGTGGTCGTCGCTACGGCCACGGTGGTGCTGCAGGAGCAGCTTCTTGAGCGTGACGTCCCGCGGGTCCAGACCGCTCTTCGCGAAGCGCTCGGAGTATCCGTGCCGGTGGCAGTGTTGAAAGGGCGCAGCCGTTACGTCTGCCCAGTGCTTCTCGACCATCACACTTCTCAGCAGGACATGTTCCTGGACTCAGAGACCCGCAAAGGCCTCAGCGCACTCGCCGACGCGATGAGAGGAGAAGCGTGGGACGGCGACTTCGACAGCGCACCCGTGAAACTTCCCAGAATCACCCTCAAACAGGTGGCTAACGACCGCAACCACTGTGCCGGCAAGGCTTGCCCTCGCTACAACGACTGTCCCTACCCTCTCGCCATCCAAAAGTGCCGTGCAGCCCGGGTAGTCGTCACCAACCACGACATGCTGCTGCGCATGATCAACACGGCCGACGTTGAAACCTTACCTCCCCTCTCGGACGCCACCCTCATCTTCGACGAGGCGCACCACCTTCCGGACAAGGCGATGGATGCGCTGGCGGCTCGCTTTGACACCGTGCAGCCGTGGTTGGACGTGGCCATCGACCGCTACAGTCGCGAGGACTCCGGCAAGTCGGACACAGTGAGGCGCTACCGTGCCGTTGCTGAGCGAGCCGTCAATCGCGCCGTGCGCATCCTTGAACGCGAGGCTGTACGCAACAGCCGGATCGTCCATATCGACGCTGCCCTCGCTGCAAAAGTTGAAGCACCGCTGCGTGAGGCGATGCACGGGTATCGCCAGATCGGCGACAGCATGGAGACGTTCAACGCCGCGATCAAGGAGAAAGGCACGAGCGGCGGGAAGCGGCGCGCGTTGCACCTGCGCGACATCATTAACGTCGGCGACGCCAACCGCATCGCAGGCGTCATCGCAGCTCTCGATGAATATCTTGCTGAGGACGATCCGTCGTTACCCTCAGCGCGGTGGGCAGAGCGCACTGCCTCTGGTTGGACGTTTTGCCGCACTCCGTTCGAGCCCGGCGGCATCCTTCGCCGGCGACTGTGGGACAAAGTGCATGCGGCAGTCGCCGTCAGTGCCACGCTGGCGCCATCCAGCGGCTTTGGACCGACGCTCCATCGCTTTGGGCTGCTAGCCAACAAGCGGGTCGAAACGATGAGCTTGGACTCCCCCCTCGATTATTCGCGCTCCAGGCTGATCGTCCCACGCCTCGAAGCGACTCCGGATAAGAGCGAAGAGCACACTCGGGAGGTTGTTGCCACGGTTCTGCAAATCGATCGCGACGAAGGCGGGGTGCTCGTTTTGTTCTCGTCACGCCGTCAGCTTCTTGCCGCAGAAAGCACCCTGCGACATGCGCTCGGCGATGCGTTGCTCGTACAAGGCAGTGCACCGGTGGCGGGGTTGCTCGCCCGCCATGCCCAACGCGTGAACTCCGGTTTGCCCTCCGTACTTATGGGCATGCAGAGCTTCGGCGAGGGTCTCGATCTGCCTGGGCGCTTGTGCGTCGCGGTCGTGATCGACAAGATTCCGTTTCCCGCCGCAGACGATCCGATCCTCAAGGCGGCCTCGGAACACCTACGAGCCAAAGGTCGTGAGCCTTTTGGGCTGCTCATCCTACCGGCCGCCTCGATAACGCTCAAGCAGAACGTCGGACGACTGGTACGGGCACAGGGCGACGGCGGAACGGTGTACCTGCTGGACAGTCGGGCGCGCACCCGAACGTACGGGCGGCAGCTACTCGCCGGATTGCCGATGCAATCAGTCTTTCCGTAGCGTTGTTGTGGTCCGATATCGCCTTGCGCCGGTCGCCTTTTGGCGCCTGCGGATGACCTGGCTACAGGGGAAAGCACGAGGATCGGGCAAAAACCGACCTACAACCTGCATAATTTTTAAGCTATTCCCGCGAATGTCGCAGTTTTAAGCGCACATTCGCCATAAAACACCTCGCCGACTGCCTCCGTGACGACGGTTCGCGCAGCGTCTTGACCGGCCGAACCCAAAGCATTGGACCCAGCGCCAGGTGTATTACGGCGAATATCGACGTTAAACGCACACAATCGCCGTAATACACAATTTTTTGGCACGAAAATCGATGGTTTTGAGCCTCTAAACTCGCATTTCGGTTGCGCACAGTCGCAATTCCTCTAGATTGGGGTGATGCAAACCCTGCACCGCCCCCTCAATTCACTCCCGAATCGCCTCTACGGCGCCCTCGCCCCCCTGGTCGTACCATCGGCCCTCCTGATCGGGTTGATCCTGGTGATCGCCACCGCCTGGTTCGCGTACGGCTGGTCGCAGGCGTACGAAAGCTTCATTCAACAATCCGCTGCCCATGCCAACGTCGATCGCTGGTCGGTATTGGCCGGTCTTGCCGTGGGTTTCAGTGTCGCCGCCTTTGTGCTCAGTTGGTTGGGCGCCGGCTATGGCCCGCTCTGGTGGTGCGGCCTGATCCTGATGCTGGTGTCGGGGTGGATGGATGCCAAGGGCGACTACCTGCCGCTTGCGGGCCTCTGGCTCTGGGCGGCGATGGCGGTGGCGTTTGCCTGGCGGACGTGGCGCACCAAGGCAATCCACAGTACGTTGTGGTTGCTGGGCGTGATCGGCGTCCTGGCGCTGGTGGCCTTCAAGTATCCCGGTACCCGCTTCGCGCACCTCTCCGCCGCTGACCTCCACCACGGCCTGCTCGCGGTGCTGGCAGCGCTGACCCTGCCCGCCGGCGTGGTGCTGACGTACCGGGGCCTGTGGCGCGCTGGGACACATCTGCCCCAGCCCGGGCAAGGCGGGTCGTCGGCTACAGCGCCCGCCCCCACGCCGCTCGCGCCCTCGCCCGACGAAGCCGACCGTGCTGCCGAGGCGAAGCGCAGAAACCATGCCGAGCTGGCGGAACGCCGCCGCCAAATCGACGCGTTTCGGAAACCACCCGCGATCAACTTTGCCGACGTCGACGGCTACGAACGCGAGAAGCTGAAACTCCGCCAGGCGATCGAGCCGGTGCTGCGCAAAGCGGCCGATGCCGGCGTCGGCGCCCTGCTCTACGGTCCGCCCGGCAATGGCAAGTCGCTGCTGGCGGTCGCCACCGCCGGCGAGCTCGGCGTGCCGATCCTGCGCATCAACTACGCCGACACCAATTCGACCTGGGTCGGCCGCACCAGTCAGAACATCTTCGAAGAACTGGACGAGGCGTTCAAGTTTCCTGCCGGCGCGGTCGTGATCTTTGATGAGTGCGATGCGCTCTGGACGGATCGCTCGCGCGCTATCGCGGGCTCCGGCAACGACGAGTACCAGCGCCTGATTGGCGGCTTTCTGGAGCGCTTCGATCGCCTGCGCGAACAGGGCATCGCCGTGATCGCGACGACCAACCGGCCGGACACGCTCGATCCCGCGCTGATCCGCGAGGGCCGCATCAACCTCAAACTGGAAGTGGGCAACCCCGACGCCGACGGTCGCGACGCGGTGATCGCCAAGGTGGTCGCAGCGCATCAGCTGCAGATCGAGCCGGCACTTCGTCGCTGGTTCGTCGGATTCTCCGCCGGGTTCTCGGTTGCAAGGCTTCGCGCGATCGTCGTGAGAGCGGGTGCAGCGTGTCCCGAGCTTAGCGCCGACGCCCTGCTCGCCGCCCTGCGCGACACCAGTGGCGAAGCACGGGTGAACGCAGAATCGGTGGTGCCGCTCGACCAGTTGATTCTTCCGCCGGATGCGCAGCGCTTCGCCGACGAGGTGCTGCCGGCGTTGGCGGATCCGTTTGTGTTCGAGCACGAGAATGGTGGCGTACCGCCGCAGGGTGCGGTCTTCTGCGGCTCGCCCGGAACAGGCAAGACCGCGCTGGCGCGCGCACTGGCGCTGGCCGCTGACTGCAATCTGGTGGTCGCCGGCGGGGCCAGCCTGGCGGCCTCGCCGGCGCTGGTGCAGGAGACGATCGCCAAGGCGATTCGCCTGAAGCCTTCAATTCTGTTCATCGACGAGGCGGAACCCCTGCTGCAGCGCCGTGATGGCGTGCTGCCCAATAGTGGCGCAATCACCCAGTTTCTGGAGCTGACCGGCTCGTCGGCGAGCGGCTTGAGCGGGGTCCTGTTGCTGGCCGCAACCAACCTGCCCGATACGCTGGATCCGGCAGTGCTGCGCGGCGGACGCTTTGGTCGCTCGATCTGGTTTGCGCTTCCCACGGCCGAGGTGATCGCGAAGGCACTGCGTGATTTGCTGGCGGCGGCACCCATTCCTCACGAACTCGACGTCAACGAGCTCGCCCGCACGCTGGCGGCCCATCAGAAGTCGCTCGCCGACCTCAATTCCATCGTGCAGGTCGCTCGTTCACGCGCTGCAGCGCGAGCGATGCGGACTCAGGCGCCTTCGGTGATGATCGGGGAGGATTTCAGCTGAGGGCTAAGCAACGGATGGGGGCCGCCGCTGGCGGCCTTTTTTTGCGTTCGCGCGGCGAATTTTTTTTCGCGCGCGCGTATATAGAAGATCCATAGTTATTAGATTGATAGGTATCTTAACTTTGGATAGGAGGGCCGAGTTCTAGTCGCCCTTGTCCAGCGTATCCGGGCCGTCGCATGGAAGCGAGGTCAAAGATTCAGTTTGTTCATACGCATTCGCTGGAATGAAAGACACCTTTCGGCGCGGAGGTTTTATTGTCACCCATTGCGCAGCGGAGACCGACCATTAGTAGGTCACTAACTCTATGGTCTTCAACTCAATGCGCTCGTTCCCCCTTAGTCGCTCAGGGTGCCGCCTTACTTCAAAGTCCAGTCAACGCGGCCTGTCGATGCTCGACTTCATCATCTACATCGGCGTCGCAGTGGTCATCATCTCGCTGATTCTCTATGTCGCTTCGATCGTCCGCGATCGCACCGATGCAGTGGCGTCCGAGCAGGAAATCACCGTTCTCGGTGAGGCCACACGCGCGGCATTCGCCACGCAGAACTCCTACGGTACCGCCGACATCACCACTTTCCTGGCGAACTCCAATGATGTTCCTGGCAGCTTGCGCAAAACCGTCTCCGGGTCCACGACGACCCTTACAAACAAGTGGAATGGCGCAGTCACGGTAACGGGCAACACAACCTCGTTCTCCATCGACTACAAGAACATGCCGAAGTCTGTATGCAACAAGCTGCTACCGCGCCTGCTTAAACCCAACTGGACTTCAGTCACCGTTGGATCCACAGCAGTCACCATCCCTGTGTCCCCGGTGCAGGCAGACGCGGCCTGCGCGGCAAGCAATGACGTGGTCCTCGTAGGGGGCTAACGCATGTGGCCGCTGTTCATGCTTGGGGCATTCGTTGCGATCATCGGGATCGTAACGACTTCGGCTCGCGTGCAGCGGCCCGCCGAGGAGGCACTCGCGTCGGACGCAGTCGCCTTGAATATTCTAGTTTACGATCGCGCTGCCGCAGCCTTTGCGACCCTTGATCCTGCGTTTGAAGGCGAGATCGGCCCCAACCAAGTTGCAGACCTGTTGCCCTCGGGCTACGTCAATCTCGGAGGCTGGCGCGCCCACGTCCAGGCCCGGCACATGATCACCGCGCCCGTGTCCAGCGTACGCTTTGCGCCTGACGTCGCCGATGCCTTGGCCCACTATTCTTATGGGCAAGTTCTGGTCGGACGCATGTCGTCTCGGGACGAGGCGTACACCGGCCCCCTCACTTGTTGGGGTTTTGTATCACCACAGGCGACCTGTGTGCCCGGCACCGTATATCCGTCGCTGATCACAGCCTACGCCCCCAGGGGCGCCCCGATTGTCTTGCGCAAACTCGGCGCATAGGAGGCTCGCATGCATCCCGCACACCGCCCCGCACAAGCTGCCGGCTTTTCAATCCTCGAAGTCATCATTGCGTTGCTGGTGGTTGCCGCCCTGGTGCCGTTTGTGACGAGTGCGATCTTCAAGCGCCAGCAGGATGTCAAAGAGCAAGCCGCAGCGCAGCAGCTCACAGCCTTCGCCAAAGGAGCGAGCTACTATTTGCGTGAAAATTTCAACTCGTTGTACGCTGCGGCCGGGTCGGGTACCGTGGCCGTTCCCGCTGCAACGATCGTCGCCGCCGGCAACCTGCCGTCGTCGTTCCAGATCGCAAACGGGTACCGGCAAACCCACTGCATGCTTGTACGGCGATCACCCTCTGCCACCCCGACGCGCAATCTGATTGAGGCCTTTGCGGTCACCGAGGGGGGCAGTGACATCGAGCCTACCCGCCTTCCGTTTGTCGCAGCAATGGCTGGCGGCCCGGGCGGCGCTATCGAACTGGTCAGCGGAGCAGCTACGATCCGCGGCGCGTATGGCGGCTATGCACTTCCGGCCGGCCCGTACGCTGCAGCGAATTGCTCCGGAACGGCAATCACCCCTGGACGACTGGCGTACGCCCTTTTCTTCGACAATCAGCATCTCATTGCCGACTATCTCTACCGCTACCAAGTGCCGGGCTATCCCGAAGCGAACACGATGCACGCGAATATTGACATGAGCGGCAACAACATCGTCAACGCCAACGAGGTACAAGCGACCGCGCTGGTAGACCGGAACAACTCAAGCTTTCGGGTCGAGCCGGCCGGCAACTCATTGATCAACAACCTGACCGCCAACTCGATCACGGCGCGGATCTACTGCGATCGTGACAACCCAACCTACTGCGTTGACCCCGCATCGACCTCGCGCATTTTGGACATCTACGTCGACGCTCGAAGCAGTACGGTACGCTTATCCAGCTTACTCCCGAACTTCGTCGATAAAGGGGCTGTGGCACTCTTCAACAACGCGTTGCTGGTCAAGCCAAACTGCCCCGACGGCGGTACTCCCGAACTCCGGCTTGCGCCTGCCGTGTTCCAACCGGACACCGGTATGTTGTCAAACGTCTTCTATCAGGACACCGGCGCCGCGTGGCGGATGCGCCTAACCAGCACGGGTGGCGTCGATATGCCTCCCGGGACCCAAGTGATCGCCACCTATGGTTGCCGGTATTTGTGACCCGGCGCGCGACAAGTCCCGCGGTTAAGAACCGGGACGATTTGACATCCTCCCCGGCCTGAAGGCCGGAGATTCCTACGGTGCTCAGGCGCGGCATTGAGCCGCACCGAAGTCGTATCGGTGGGCTCCTGCTGCTGGCGGCCCGACCGCACCGCTCACTTCACGGACGAACCGGGCGTGTCCGGCCCGACACACCCGTGACAAAGGCTAAGTCAGCCTGGTGGGCGGCACCGAATTACCGAGCCGAAGGAAGCGCCCGCATCGGCACGATGCCGGCTTCGGCGAGGAACGGCGAAGCGATCCCACCAGCCGTACTGATAGCGAGAGCGTCACGTGCCCGCGTCATAGCCACGTAGAAGAGTCGCCGCTCCTCGTCGACCACCGGCGAATTGCCGGAGGGGCAGATTCCGTCGTTGGCCTGCACGATGAATACCCTGTCCCATTCCAAGCCTTTGCTTGCGTGCATCGTGGTGCAAACCACCACACGCTCAGAAGGACTGTCTTTCGTCTTTTTGGCCATTTCGCGAAACGCGCGCACTCGCTCCTCCAGGGAACCCCTGAGCTTGCGCATCACACCCATGCAGATGTCCAACCGGCGGTAGCGCACATGGGTCTCACCCCAACCCGCTTGCTCCACCAACCAGGAGAACACGCCCGCTAGCATCAAATCGACCCTCGACCGGTCCTGCTGGTACAACGACCGCAGGCGCAGAAAAGACCCGCTGAACAGCTTGGCGGCTGCGATCCCCTCCTCTGAAACACCGAGACTCCGCAACTTTGCTGGTCCGATCTCGGCTCCAAACATCAGCAACTTCGCCATCTTTTTCAGGTCACCAGACGGAAAGTGCGTATGGGACAGCATGTGTTCTATGCCACGGTTGCTGGTTCCACACACGTAATCACACACGTCAATGAGAAGCGCAGCCTCGGCCGAGGTCAACGCGTCGGCACCGGCGGGGGCAACGTATGGAATGTTGGCAAGTTTCAGTGCTGCCGCAATATCGAGCAGCGCGGCGTTTGTCCGCGCCAATATCGCAGCGCTGTAGTTCGCTTGAGCAAAGTCCTGTAGCGCGGCGACCACGGAGCGTGCCTCCTCGTCTTTGCGCGGGAATGCGGCCGCCGTAATCCGTCCGCCGGAGCCTTTGGCCGCCACCAACGCCTTTGGTATCCGCGCCGCATTGTTCACTATCAGGCGCTCCGCGGCGCCAAGAATTTCCGCCCGACAGCGATAGTTGGTGCCAAGTACGATTTCCTCAGCGCGATGGTGCTTGGCGAATTCGACCATTCCGGGATACCCGAGCGCGAACCGCCAGGAGAAAATCGACTGGTCATCGTCGCCCACGACCGTGACCACGGCGCCGGCGGCGCTGTGGTGCTTGATCCAGCGCATCTGCATGTTGTCAGTGTCCTGAAACTCATCGACCAGAACGTGCGTCATATTGAGCGGTGCTACACGTCCCTCATCCAGTGCGGTGATCGCTTCAACGACCAGGTCGGTGAAGTCGACTTTGCCGTTGGTTCGCATGATGGCGAGGTAGGCTTCGGCAATGCGCTTGTCCTGCAATTGGGTCAGACTGGGCGCTTCGGCGCGATGTCTTTCAACCGCTGCGAGCACCTCGGCTGGCTCCAATTCCAGCCCTGCGTTGGCAATGACTCGAGCTGCGTAGTCGAGCGACTCGCCAGAGCTCAGGATCGCCTTGAGATCAATTTCGCGAATCGTTCTCAACAGTCGGAAGCAAATACTATGGAAGGTGCCAGAGAGCAGGCGCCGCTGAATCTCGGCAGGCGCGCTTCCAAATAGCGCCAGCGTCCTGTCGCGCAACTCCTGGGCGGCATCCTTGGAAAATGTCACCACACACACACGATTGGCAGGGTTTGAGAGCAGCATCGCCGCCTTTACCGAAAGCATCTTCGTCTTACCGCTTCCGGGGCAGGCAGTAACCAGCGCATGACCTTTGGCGTCCACCGCTGCTCGCTGCTCGGGGTTAAGTTGCGCGATCGAGTCGATTATGGTTGGGTGCATCGGAAACCAGGCGGCGTTTTCGCCGACAAAGTGGGTAACTGACGTGGAAATGAAAAAGGGCGCCCCGCTATCGGCTGGCGCCCTTTGTCTATAGGCCTTCGCGGCCTGGCACTAGGCCGCGCTGTCGCCTTCGTGCGGTCCATTGAGATCCGACTGGCGGATCCAGACCGCGCGCAGCGTACGTTCGGTGTGCGCAACGATGTTGATAAGCGCGCGGCGAATCGGCGTGAACACTGCGTCGACCTCGGCGAAGTCACGGTGGTCGGACCAATAGAGACGGTCCGCATTGCACAGCACGACGTCCGCATTGCGACATGCGAGCAGAATTCGACGTGACTCAGGGGAGTTCGACCGCACCCTTTGCTTGACGGGGGCAACGTATTCCAGTTCCACGTCCTTCGGACTCGTCGCGTTCTGGACTGCGTCCGCCTGTTGAAGGGCCGCGTCCACATTTCGGCTCGCGTCGTTTACCTCGTCTTCCAACTTCTTGATCAAGTCCACCAAGGCAGCGTTCGCCGTCTTCATGGTGTCCCCGCCCAAAAATGCGGGACCAAGTCGCCGGACAACGCTGATTGCCCGATCGGCTGCTGGGTAACAACGGATGAACACCGTGGCCAGCGTACGGTGCTTGAGCTCGACGTCCGTCGAGGTGAAAGCGACCCCTTCCTGTCCGGGGCCGGCCAGCAGCTTTTTACCCAGCTCGGTTCTGCGGCGAGCGCGCTCCGCACGCTGACGCGGGGTAAGCGGCTTGCGTTCCACGTCACGGCGCCGGGTACTAGCGGATTCGGGCTGGGCCACACCCAGCGCCTCAAGAGCACCGCGCGTGTCGTCCATCGCAGCCGCAACCTCATTGGCGGCAGAACCGATTAACGTCGTCGCATCTGCGCTGGTTGGTTCCGCCGTCGTAGCGGAAGTGTTGGCAGATTCCGCGGTCGTTGTGTCTGCGGTTTCCTGGGTCGTTTGCGTGTCCTCCGCTGCTGCCGTCGCTTTACGTGCCATAGTATTTCCTTTGCTTGATGACCAATTCAGTCTCAGCGGCAAGGGCGGAACTCTCGGCATCGAATCCTTGGGTTTTGGGTTCTCATTCCAAAACGGCGATAAAAAGCGGGCTTTTTGATCGCTTGTTTACGGCGGCATCCACGCTACTCTGGTTGCCATGAAGGCAATACTTGATTTCAACCTCATCTCGGTTCGCCCGAGCGCAACAGGCGGCTGGTCGTGGACTGTCAACGCCGGCGTTCACGCTGTGGGCCGAGGCATCCCAACCAACGGGCGTGCTTCAACGCAAGAGCTCGCCAGTGGCTGCGCAAAGACGGCGCTCCGCGCCCTTTTTGAGCCGCCGGCCGTCGGATGAGAGCGGCGTTTTGGCGCGCCGTCGCGGCCGCGGTGGTGGCTGCTATGGCGGCTCATAGTCCCGCCGCTTCGATTCCGTGCGAGACCAACGGGCTGTTTGACCGTGTTGGCAAACGCTATGGCATCGATCCGATGCTGCTCTACGCCATCGCCCAGACGGAAAGTGGGGCTCGCCCCGATCGCGTAGCCAGGAACAAAAATGGAACCGTCGATCACGGCGCCATGCAAATAAACTCGGTGCACCTGCCCACGTTGGCTCGCTTCGGCATAACGAAAGAAGATCTGTACAACCCGTGCGTTAATGTCGATGTGGGCGCATGGGTTTTGGCACGCTGCTTTGCCCGGTGGAACGTAACCTGGGAAGCGGTCGGGTGCTACAACTCGGAGACGCCGCGCTTTCGGGACGCGTACGCTCGCACGGTCGCAGCTCGCTATCAGCGCCTCCGCAGTGGACGCTACTCGCATTCCGCCGGCGGTCGTGCGCCGCAGCAACCTTTGCCTCCATCGCCCGAGCTGAACAGCGCAGCCTTGTCGTCACGATTGGTTTGCACCGCGCCGGCAGGTTGTGTTGTCGAGCGAACCCAGGGTGGGCAGCTTCTTGTGACTGAGGCTGCATCTCAGATGGCGGGGCTACTGGTGCGCTAGCCATGGCATCGCCGCCCGCCATGCTCTTTCGCATCCCTATCCGATACCTCGACTTCCGAGCGGTACGGACAGCGCCGGTCGCGCATTCGGAGCCCCTCGTATTCCGTATCACCTTCGTCCCGTTTATGGCAGCCGCCGTCGAGGCACCGACCTCGAGCGCTGGCGGCAAGGCGGGAGAGCGGCGATACCCGGCGGCCTTTGAAGATGGCACATTGACACAGGTCATCGTATATGGCCGCGACGAGGGACTGGAGGAAGCGAGCACGACAGGCGCCACTTTGTTGATCGCCGGAAAATGTCTGCTCAGCCGGAACGGCTGGCTTATGTGCGGCACGGAGGCTGTGCGGCGAAATCAGGTCGGGCGAGTCGTTCCGGTCTACCGGAGAACCGCAGGACAAGACAGCGGCACCCAGCATCGTTCAATCACCAACGCCCTTCGCGCGCTTGTCTGCGGCACCACCGTGGCTGCAAGTTGCAGCGACGACTTGGCAGAGGGGAGTGACAAACCCGGGCTCGGGGAGCTTGAGCGGACACTGGCGCTGATCGGCTATCGGTTTGGCGCGATAGCGTTTTTCAACGCGCTGCATGCCCCGCTCTCGGTTGAACAGGGACGCGATGCTGTGCGGTGGGCTCACAAGCTCGCTGGCGCTCTTATATTGCTCGCATGTCGCGCATCAACATCGCAATGCGCGGCCAAGCCGCTGCATATCGACACAAACTATCCACTGCTGTCGCATGCGAAGACCCTCGCCGGCGGGCCACTCAGTGCTGACCAGCGCATCGCAACACTGGAAATCGCCAATTTTCTGCAGTCCAGCGAGTCCAGCATGTTGCTCTCTGGCGACGTAGGTACGGGCAAAACCGCCTGCTTCCTCGCTGCTGCTAAGGCCTGCGTAGACGCAGGCCATTCGGTGGCGGTGCTCACTCCAAATACCCTGGTTGCAGAGTCGGTGCGATCCCAGGCCGTACGCGTCTTTCCGACCGAACAACTTGCCTTCCATACGGGGGAAAGCGTTGTCGGCAACAGCGCGACAGCGGCCCTTGTCATAGGAACCCATGCCATGTTTGGGATCAGGCGCCGCTTCTTTCTGCTCGTCGTGGACGAAATGCACAAGTTCTCCGCAGCTCAGCGCGGCAAAATCAGCGCCGAGAAGGCGATCGAGGCGACGGCCACCTGTCAGCCACGCAACGTGGCGCTGCTGACTGCCGCCAATGTCCGCGTGGCACGCCTGCGTGAACGCCCTCGCGGCGGGGTCGTCTCCACTCACGTGTTCGACGGCGAGGAAGGAAGGGGACGGATCACCGCCATGATCACGGAGGCGCTCACCGCCGGCGGCCAGGTTGCACTGGTTTACTCCCGCCGCGAAAGCGTTGCCGCCAAGGCTGCAGAGGCGACTGCGTTCGCGGCGTTTGAACGCTTGCGGCAAAGGTTCGGTGACCGGGTCTGTCTCCTGCACGGCAAGCTCTCGGACACAGAAAAGCGAACTGTGGTTGACCGGATGAACACCGGCGCCGCCTCTCTTCTGGTATCCACCGTTGTGATTGAAGTCGGCATCACTTTGCCTAGTCTCCGTTTGCTGGTGGTGGTGGACCCGGACCGACTGGGTCTGGCCTCGCTGCACCAGCTGCGCGGCCGCGTGGCCCGGCACGGTGGCAGCGGTGACTTTGTCTTGCACCACAGCGCCCCACCGGGTGAACCCGCGCACATGCGAGCGCAGGCTCTGGTCGCCACCGTTGATGGCTTCGAGGTCGCCTCCCGCGACGCGGAGCTTCGGGGGATCGGCGACTTGATTCACGGCAACGTTCAGGCAGGCAAGGCAGCGACGATATTTGACGGCCTCTCGGTAGGCATCGCTGACATCGTTGCTGCAGACGAGGCCATCGCGCTCAACGCTGCCGACGCGACTCAGGACTTTCAGATCGATGCTCCCCGCTCACTGGCAACCGCGTAGCGCAAGCTCCATCGACACTTCAGATCCGCTGGGGTGGCTGCTCTCCTCACGCGGGCGCTCGACAGCTGAGCTACAGATCGGCCTATCTGACCTGCTGCCAGTGCGCAGCTTGGAAGGCGTTACCGAGGTCGCCGGACGTCTTCTCGATCTGGCCCACAGTGGCAATCGAATAGCTGTCGTCGGCGACTTCGACTGCGACGGCGCAACTGCCAGCGTGGTCCTGCTCAAGGCGCTGCGTGCGATCGGCGCAGACGTCTTCAGCATTATTCCGTCGCGAATCGCTCATGGGTACGGTCTTAGTCCGGCGGTGTCGGAGGCGGCCCAGCGGGCCGGCGCCACCGTGTTGGTGACAGTCGACAACGGCGTCAGCGCTCACGCGGGGATTGCTCGCGCCCGGGCGTTGGGCGTGGAAGTACTGATTACCGACCACCACCTGCCCGGCGACATGGCGCCAGACGCCCCGATGATCAACCCCAACGGTCGCGGCAGTAGCTTCCCATCGCGCGCCTTGGCCGGCGTCGGTGTCGCGTTTTATCTCGCCCTCGAAATCGGAAGGCAGGCGGCTGAGCGCGGCCGTGGTTTCGCCGACCATCGGCAACTGCTTGGGCTGGTCGCCGTTGGCACTATCGCAGATCTGGTACCGGTTGACCGCAACAACCTCCTGCTGATCAACGCCGGGTTGCGACAAATTCGTGCCGGGCGCGCCGGCCCTGGAATCGAAGCATTGTGTCGGGCGTCCAATATTGACGCCGCAGCCCTCACATCAACAGACATCGCCTTCTCCATCGCGCCGCGCATCAACGCAGCAGGTCGCCTTGCTGAAATGAGCCTCGGCATTTCCTGCCTTGACGCTGACGACCATGTGCAGGCCCAACACGCCGCCCTTGCGCTTACCTCAAAAAACGCTGAGCGCAGGCTCATTCAGGCTGACGGAGAAGCGCTTGTTCTGGACGAAGCCGCCGCGCAGTCCGACCGCGCCGCGATTGTTGTATGGTCCAACCAACTGCACGAAGGCGTCGTCGGCATCATTGCCGGGCGGCTCCGCGAGAAGTTTCACAGGCCATGCATCGTGTTCGCGGTTCGCGATGATGGCATCGCCAAAGGGTCGGCGCGCAGCGTCCCCGGCGTGCACCTGCGAGACGCTCTCGCTCACCTTGATGCATCGCACCCTGGCATGTTGCGCGCGTTTGGCGGGCACGCTGCTGCAGCTGGTCTCACGGTCGAGGCTGCGGACCTACCTGCGGTGCGCGAGGCAAGCATCAAAGCGATTGAAGCGGCGATGCAGCGCGACCCCGCCGGTGATGCTGGCTTGCTCCATGACGGTCTGTTGCCGGCGCAGCTTCTGGAGTTGAGCTTCGCACTGCAGCTCGAGTCCGTTCCGTGGGGACAAGGCATTCCCGCACCGCTCTTTCTGGGCGATTTCAGTGTCCTGAGAGCGCGCGAGATGCGCGGTGGTCACCTTCGGCTTCAGCTAAATCCCGCAAATTCGGACCGCATCGTCGACGCAGTCTGGTTCAACCCGCCCGAGCCAGCGGCGGTTGGCTCGCAAATTCAAGCGCTTTACTCCATGGCTGTCAATCGCTTCGCCGGCGAAGCGAGCGCGCAGATCACGATCAAGGAAGCCGTACTCGCTGAGCGGTGCGTTATCACGCGATAGCGCGCGGATTCCGCAGCTTCTCCATTTTTGCAGGGAGTGTCGCACCGTCAAGATAGTCGGCATGCCAGCACCAGCTTCCCCCGCCATCCTTTCGTCCAGACTTCCGTCGGACGCAGAGATATTGAGCGCCGGCTTGGTCGCACCCACATCACAGAACGATTCCCTTGGAATACCCGCTGCCGAGCGCGTAGCGCCAAGTTTCGATGCCCACAGTCTCGAGTTCAGGCCCACAACAATCAAAGGGCAGGCTGCGCAGTTTAACCCGCCATGCGACACGCTGTCGACGGCGAACTTGCCTAACGCGAGCGCATCGGAGTCCTCGCCCGACGTTCCTGTGCCTGGGAATCACGCCAGATCAACCGCCACTCCACGTTTCTTCACTATTCGGTTGCTCTTCACTTGTGCCGCTGCAGGTGCAGCTTCGGCATTTGCCGTTTGGGCGTACACCGAGTTGCAGCCTCTGCAAGTCGACCGATCCCCGATCAGAGTGCCGCGTCAGGCTGCGTCGACTGCGCCTGCAACTGCGCAGTCGCAAACATCGAACTCACAAGCCGCCGAAGTTTTGCCGCCGGCAGCTGCCCCTCAGGCGCCGGCGCCCCTTTCGACGGTCCGAGTAACCGAGGAGAAAGCGCTGGCCAGCGACACGCCCACGCACGGTGCGCCGGCGCCCACACGGCTCGTGCCCGGCAACGGGGCACCTGCTGCACGGCCGCCGAAGCCCGTGGCGCCCCAGCCTGTCCACTCGTCGGCGCCTCCTGCGCCGACACCAATTCGGCCGACCACCCCGAAAGTAACGCAACCTCAAGTTGCCCCGTCATTACCCGCCCCCCAAGCGGAGGCAGCGACTGACGACGTTGCGCCCGGAGCCCGTTTTTCGCGCACCCGCCGCGCTCCCGGCGAACTCAACGAGGCGGCGGCTTCCAGCCCACTGATCGTTCCCTAACTAAAAGGACTGCCACATGTCAGGTGTTTTCCGTGCAATCAGCAAGCTGCTTGGGAGTGGCAATACAAGCCCAGCGGCCCGAGCCGTCGCAGGACACGAACACTCCGTCGCGAATGCATCGACCCAACAGCACCACGGTGCCAACGCACGCCCGGAGCCCCAACCGGAGCGGGTGCAATCGTTGCTCTGCGAAGGGACCACCTTCACGGGCGATCTGGACGCCGCCGGCGGGATAAAGATTGCAGGCGAGGTAACCGGTAGCGTGCGCTGCCTTGATGGCGCGCTTGTGCTGACGGGCCGCATCGCTGGGGACGCTTACGCCGATCTGGCCTTCGTCGACGGCACGGTGAAGGGCAACTTGCACTGCGGCCGAGTGGTGCTTGGGCCTAGTGCGGTGATCGAGGGTGCCATCTACTACGGCTCAATGCAGATGCAGGAGGGCGCCACGATTTCGGGCGACATGCATCGCACTGACGGCGCTCAGGCAGCGCGGATCGTGCCAACGGCTCACCCTAAATCGCCCGCACCCCAACAGACGTCCGCGAAGTTGTCTGCTGTCGCGACCGCATAGGCAATTCCGTATGAACCGCGCCGTCCGGTTGGCGGCATCTACAAGGAGATGAACATGAGCAAGTCCACAATCGTTGCAGTTGCGGTGTGCGCAGCAATCGGCACCGCAGGCGCCTATGCCTGGTTGCAACCCGGCACTCAGGCGGCTACCGCAGCGATGTCCCCCGTCGCCGAGCCGAACGTCCCCCCGTCTGCTGTATTGATCGACGCGCCGCCAGCACTGAAGCTTGACGCAGGAGGCAGCGAGGCCTTCGCCCTTCGCATCGAGCGGGGCCGCCGACAACTGACCGACGAAGAGCATTCGCGACTCGCCGCGCTGGCTCCGTCGCTCGCATCTCAGCCACACAAGATTACGGGCAAAGAGCCGGCGGCCCCGGGCCAGACTTCAGCGGCGCGTCAAGTTGCGTTTGAGCGCGCGTTCGCAGCCCGCATCGTGCTGGCGGAGCACGGCGTCGACCCGAAGCTCGGGCGGATCTTTTACCTGACGCGCGGCGCCGGCTTGGAGTCGGGCTTGGAAGTGTTGCCGATGGCCGGCGAACAACTGGCGAGCCTGAAAGGCGTGCGCGCTCGCGCCAAGCGGGCCGATAGCCCACTTGCATCGATCCCGCAGGGGAGCGCTCGGGTCACCTTGGCGGCGACCAATCAAGGCCTGGTTGGAGCCCCCGCTGCGATGGTCACAATGGCCACCGCGCTGGAAGTCGGACTTCCGGCCTCAGCCCAGCAGTCCTTGCCGCTCGCGCCATTTGCTGCCGCCTTGTTGAGCGAGAACAAGCCTCGACGGTTTGTCTGACAAACCACTTGACCCCGCGCTCGACAAGCCCCGTCGTTCAGTGCGGGGCGGATGTCAACGTTCTGTGTCAGGAACCGAGCGCTGACCCGGCCACGCCTACGCCAGCGCTCCCTACCCGCGTCGTCATCTTCGGTCCAATGGGGTCGGGCAAAACCACGGTCGCGCGGCTTTTGGCGCGTCGTCTGCTCATTGCTCAGCAATCGCTCAGCGAGCAACTTCGTTCGGCGCAAGCGGCTTCGATACGCAGACGCCATGCCGCAGGCCGGGCACCTAAAGATGCGGTGCCCGGCCCCACCGACCAGGAAGCCGACGCCGAACGCCGGACGCTGCGACTCGACCGGCTCCTACGGGTGATCGCAAAGCGTCTCAACACCAGCGTCCCCTGCGTCATCGAAGGCTTTCCACGACACCCTGCAAGCTTCGCATCGGCCTGCAATATGTTGCAGCCAACCCACTTCCTCTTTCTCACTGCTACCGAGGCCATTCGCTCACAGCGCATCGAAACCCGTGCCCGGCGGAGCGATACGGCTGACAAAATTGCCGCCCGACGTCGCGTCGAGGCGGTATATCTGCCCGAACTAGAGCGCCTTGCTCGCGCCAGCGGTTTGCCTGTGGCCGCGATCGATACGACTACTCTTGACCCCTTGGACGTGGTCACCGCCTGCGTGAGCAATTTGAGCCTTGCTACACGCGACCCGTTTGCAGACGTAGGCTAGCGGATGAGGTGTCACTGCTTTCCTGCGTCTCGACATGAAACACAGGAAAACAGTGCTCCCCTTCGGGAGCACCGCCACAGCATGGGCCTAAGTCGACCGCATTTGCTGCACAAGGGCGAACAGATCGCCACTACGGAGAACGACGGGTTGGCCGGCCGCTTGGAGCGTCAGGGTAATTTCGTCGCCCGGACTCGCCTCGACGGCATCCAGCAGGTAGCGCGGATTGAATTTGGCAGTCGCCTCTTTCTCCATGCGTTCGCCCGTGTAGACGACGGGGATCTCGATTCCCGCTTGTTCATCGCCATCGACGGTGAATTCCATCGATTCGCCCTGAATCCGGACGTCAACCGCGGCCGTGTCACCAGCGAGAACGCGGCACGACTTGATGGCAGAGAGAACGTTGGCCTTCGACACCTTCACACTAGGTTGGAGTGTATCGAATCGGTCCACGAGGGCTCGCCAAGGAACGAAGTCGCCAATAACCTTGGGCGTAACCAGCTCGACGCCAGGCGCTTTGAATCGCACAAACTCCCCATCCGTTTCACACTCAACGGCATCGCCGTCTGGCAGCATCGTCAACACATCGAGCACTGCAGAGGGGACGGAGAACTCCACTCCCGGCGGCGCCGCGCCGACGCGGTGCAGCCGAACTTTGTCCGTCGCAACTGCATGCAGAACACCTTCGGCCATCACCAGACGCGGTACGCCGAGCGATGGCTGTACCACCGGACTTGGCACCGTCGCATCCCGAGTTGCGATAACCAAGCGCTTCAGATCCTTGGCTTGAATCTCGCCTTTGGCAGTCGCTTGCCCGGTGGTTGGCGGGTGCAGGGCATCGAGCGCCAGGGGGACGAATCGCGCGACCGAGCTGCCACAGGTGAGCTCCAAACGGTTGTTGGCCAACCGTACTGAGACTTCGGCGCTGGCCTTGAGGTTTGCCAGCCAACCCGAAAGAAGCTTCGGATAGACAACCACACTTCCAGGACGTGCGCCATCCAGCTTGACATAGTGCGTTGCCTGGACATATCCGCCACCAAAATCTTTGGCTTTGAACTCGAGCACGCCATCATTGCGCAGTTCGATGGTCACCGCCTTTCGCTCGGGAACAATCGACTGCGCCACAAACTTCGCCGCCAAAGCGAGCCGGGACAGCATTGTCCCTACTTGAATCGAGAACAGCATCAGTGTCGCTCCTAGTTGACGCGTACGTGTTCACCCCAGGGAGGCTGTACGCTGCTGTTGATTACCCAAAGCACTGGATAGTCCGGTGCCGATTCCGGAAATCTCCCGTAGCCGTCAGTGAGATACACGACGGCCACCGGTTCGATTCCCGCTTGCTTCACCCATTCGAACGCAGGCACGAAGTTCGTACCTCCGCCCCCTCGCATCGCCAGTGCCGCGATGTCGTCGCCTGGTTCAAAACGCTGAACCGAGCGCACGGCCGTGTCGACGCTGACAACGTGCACGAGACTCGGTCGCGCAATGAGTCGCGCTTGCTCGACGGCATCTTTTGCCTTGACGAGATCATCGGGTCCCATGGACCCGCTGGTATCGACGAAAACAACGATTTCGCCCATTTCTTCCGAGTACAGCGTCGGCAGCACGATGTTGTGCCCAAAAAACACAGGATCGGGCTGTTGCCAGCAGTAGTCAGCGCGCGCATGCTGGTCCATGAAACGAAGCAGTTCTGCCGCCCAGTTCTCCCGATACCGCAGGCCATCCGCAACGAGCAACTCGACGTCGCCCGGAAGCTTGCCGGCACGCTTGGCCGCCTTTGCCGCACGGGAAATCAGGGTTCGCACCTGCCGCTCAAGGGTCTTGAGTTGATCACCGCTGGCGTGGGGCTTTGCAGCCTGCGGCGGCCGTACTTCGCCTGGAACGGTCTTGCCACCGTCCTCGCGGGGGCGCCGAACCAATATCCCATAGATCTGCTCGGCCGACATTCCATCGAACGTTGAGTCAACCAAACCACCCTCCGGCAGCACATACCCCGCCTTCGCCGCGATTCCATTGATGACGTAGTCGCACGCCTTGTTCCAAACATCCGCCTGCCGCCGCCCCTGGCGCAAGTGATGCATGTCCGCGACATGCAACACCTCGTGCACGAGCAGACCAGTCATCTGCCTTGCGCTCAGCGACTCGCACCAAGCCAAGCCAAAGCAGATCTGCTCGCCGTCGGTCCACGCGGTCGTCTGGGGATTCGTGTCATCAACTGTCAGACGCAACGACGAAGCCAGAACACCGTAGAAAGGCGAGGTGAGAAGCATTGCCACCCGCGCCTTCCGGACCCGATCGAAAAGCGCCTTGCGGCGCATCTCGGTTTTGTCGGCCGTCACGCCAGCGCGCTTAGCAGGTCGCATTGACCCTCTCCAAACTCGTTGCCGAGCAGATCGCCAATATCGATGGCGAACGTATCGGCCACAGATTTCGCCACGGCGGTTACCTGTTGCGCGGCCCGCGACTTGGCGCCAAGGGAGCCACGCACCGCGTCAGCGTTCAATCCTGCAAGGACTCGCGCGTGGTTTACTGCGGCGGCCACTTTGGCGTCGTCGAAGACGTTGAGCTTGGGCAACAGCTCCACCGCCTCCGCGACCGCGTCGAAGTGACAGTCGTACAACTTGCCCTTTCCAGCGGCCGCCTTGGTAAGCGCTTCTGCGAGGCGTGAAGTCGCACCAACGATGCGATCGCGCAGCTCCACCGTAGCGCGCTCGCGGGCTTCATCAAGCGCGGCTTGCACCGAGAGCGCGATGGCGCCTTGCTGGTCGGCCGGCAAGTCAATGCCGTACGCCTCAGCATCCGGAAACGGAAGAAAGGCGATCTTCATTCCGAAAGCATCAGCCACTTCCTCCGCCGGCGGGTAGTCGCGCTCGTTGAAAAGGCCGTTCTGCTCCAGGCGTGCAAGCTCGCGGATGCATTTGGCTGGATCTGCGCTGCGGTACTCCCGCATGAAGTTGTCCACAGCCACTTCGAACACCGCTTGCGCGTCCTTCAACGTGCTCATGATGTCCGCATACGCCTTGGTTGGTGCCAGGCGTACCTCAAACGCGTCGTACGGCAGCGTGAACTTGTTGAACGCTTCGCGCGCCTTGCGCTCGGCCGCCGCAACGGCGTCGTAGGACGGGCAGTGCTTTGGCAGCAGGCGTTTGTTGTAGCGGCCGATGTCGTTGCCATGATTTTGTGCGACCTCTGCAGTCGCCTTGGCGTCGAACGTACGCGCGTACCACTTGGAGACGTTCAGCCTGGCAAGCATCAGCTTGCCGTGTGTGTTGTTCGCTTTCATAGATCCTTTCCCCGTCGTAGATTTGGCGGGAGAGTGATGTTTTCTGCTGTCTGAGGGCAAGGCGCCCGTGCGCAGACCGCTAACTGAGCAGTTGCCCAATCACGCCGTCGGAGGCAAGTTCGGCGATCATGGCCGGCTCCTGGTCGAGCCCGGCGACGAGTCGCGAGCAGTCCTGGAACATCAGTACCGCCATCTCGCCATGCCCCTCGTCGCTCAGACGCCTCAACAGGGTCACCACCTTGGGAGCAGCCTGCAGCGCACCGTCCTTTGCAGCGATGTTCGCGAGCGCTCCGATCAGCGCATAAAGGACTGATGGCTCCTGCGGTACAGGCGCATTGGCAGGATCGGCCCAAACCTTGCGCGGGTCTGGCATCGTGCGCAGCAGTACCCGGTAGGCATCGAACTCGCCTGCCGCTCCCGCTCCAACGCAACCAGCAATCGCCTCGAGCAAAATTCCGGCCGACAGCGCCGTCGCCGCTTTGATCCATTCGGCCGCACCTGCCCAACCACGCGGACTGGGCGAGTTGCTCATGTCACCGGTCGGCGCCGGGGCTGACAACAGGTCGGGCCGGAAGCGAAGGAATGCGACGAGCTCCGGGTTCACGCCCCGCGGCTCGGCATAGTCGGCAATCCATTCAGGCAGGTCGACCTCCATCTCGATGATGGTGAACCGGCTCTTCAGCGGTTCAATCATTCCGCGGACGCCGGCACGGTCTTCACGCCGGTTTGTAGCTGCAACGAAAACGACGTGATCGCTGATTCGCTGCCCGCTGATTTCGCGTGCGAGCACCAACTGCATCAGCGCCGCCTGGACCGCTTCCGGGGCTTGTCCCACGTCATCCAGGAACGCAACCGTCAGCCGGTCGGCGTTGATCAGCTGGCGCAGTTGCCCGTAGGGCAAGAACTCAGCGCCGCCATTTACGACAGCGGGAAGTCCCTTGAAGTCGACAGGATTCGAGATTACGGGGTGCATGATGACCACCTCGGCCCCCGCGGCGCGCGCGGCGCGAACCACAACATCCGACTTGCCAATGCCCGGCGCACCGACCAAAAGGACGGGCCGCAGTTTGCTTTCGATAGCGCATGCGAGCGCTTTTGCTACGCCTCTTGGCGTCATGTCATCTCCTCGGCGGAGAAGCGTCCACGCGGACGCGTCTCCGCATGGTTAGCGAAGCAAGTCCCGATAGGGCTTGCAGTGGGTACCGGTGACGACCGGCGGCGATAAAGCAGTACTCCTCCGCTGCAACGGCAGGGGGCGAGCACCGCGGCATGCCGCGCATGTCAGAGAGGAGAACTCCTGGGTGGAGCTAGAACAAATGCCGCGCAGTCGGGCTGCGGCGTGCGTCGCGTCAGGGAACTGCGACAAAGCTGGTTTGCTATCGAAAGCTACCGAAGCCTCCAAATTGTCAGGCTTTGGTAGCCCCCGAAGGGGCGAAAAGCAGCCTCTTACTGCTGCTTATTGAGTGCGGCAGCAAGTGCCGCGAGACATCCGTCGGAGACTGGCATGTACGCCTCGGCGCCATTCACCGACTCCGAAGGAGCAAGCAACGCTACGTTTGGCAGCAGGTACCGATAGCTCCGCGGTTGTTTGCCAGCCAGATTCGGGCGGGATTCATGGAGCACCAGATGGCTGTCCGGCCTACGCTCGTGCGTAGGCCATTCCTCCAGGTCTCGCAAGGGGATCACTCGTCGCCGCCCTGCCGGTGGCACGTCGATCAACACAAGGTTGGTTTGACGCAGGCGGGGAAGCTGAGACTCAATGTTGGAGTAAAGCGTCCAGGGCTCATCCTCATCGGCAGAATCGTCATCTTCCTCCCAGAACCTTCGGTTGAGTCTCTCAAGCGCGGTTTTGACTGCCGGCAAGCCGAGCCTGCAAGCGACCACGAACTGCTCATAGGTCATCGGCACGTCCAGTTCAGACCACACGACCGAGAACGTCGCGATCTCCTGCTGAGTTGGCGCACCGGCGGACAAGGTTTCCAACAGAGCTTCGCACTGATTCAACTCCAACTGGAAGCAGGCACCCCCAAGCCTCGCCCATTCGGGCAAATGAATGCTGCTCAGATTCCTGACTTTCACGTCGCTCCCCTTGCGCGCTTGAGTTGCGACCCATTCAGTCGGCCGCCGAAGCGGGACACCAGATCCGTGTAGCCAAACGCAACAGCGGAAAACCCGTCCCCGGACGACAACGCAAAGGTCGGTTCTCCTCTCAGGTAAGCCCTGACAGCCTCTCGCGCGCTTCGCGCGCACCGAGCGAGGTCCTCGTCGCTGGTCACGGCCCACCACCGTTTAGATGGATTGAAGTGCGACAATGAGCCTATATAGCAGCCAGGCTCCTGCAGACAGGCGCTGATGAACTTGAGCAACTCCGCTCCAGTCATGCCCCGAATTGGCCGTAGCGCACCAGAGCCCGGGTTTACCAGCGCAAGGTCACTGTTCTGAAGACGCCCAAGCATCGTTGGGTCTGACAGGTCAACAATGCGGGGATGTTGTCCGCGCAGGCTGCGCAGCCCCAAGAGCAGCGCACTCCGAAACGCATCAAACGGAAGCGTATCAAGCGATGCGGCCCAGAAAAGCCACGCCTCCACCTGCCTTAACTGGCTGCCAGCGTCGAATGCTCCTGTCCCGTCATCCTTCAACAAGGGGTCAACGAGCACCTGCGCCCGCGACCCGATGGTTCGGGGATGGAACATGAACGCGATCGCTTTCCCGAGCGTTTTCGGCGGTTCCACCCCACGCAGTCGCAGCCGATCCACTAAGCCGCTCGGCGCAGCGGTGCGCGCTTGACGAGGTCAAGTTCGACATTGTTCCAGTCCTCGCGACAAAGTTCGCGGGCGATGGTGTCCGCGAGCGAGTCGAAGTCCGCCACGCGACGCCCGACGCAACCGTGGACCGCATACGCGTCTGCACCCCGGTCGTAGCTCAGCTGGAACAGCCCTTCCGAGAAGTTGGCAAGCTTCGCCTGCATAGTAATGGTGAACGTCTCCTGCCCACAATCCTCCTTGATTTCAAGGAGGGTCCCAGGCACGATTGCATCGGCCATTATTCCCGCGCCGGTACGCAACCCGCAGGTTAGCCCCTCTAGTTGCTCGACGCATTGGATCAACTGTGTCGTTTGAGCAAAGTGCGAATAGTGGTGCTGGGATGGTTTACGTTCTAACCGCCCAAGTTCCTTGTTTGCCGCCCAGTGAACTGGCAACAACGTCTTGACACCGGTGAGCTTGATGCTTCTAAAGCCGTTTTGCGGCGGATCATCCTCGCCCGAGGCGCGCTTGCCATCAAACCGTCGAATCTGCGGAAACCGGAAAACCACCTTCGCCCCAATATCAATGTGTCCCAGATACAGGGGGCCGACGGAATTGGTCGGCACCAGCACGAACGAGTTTCCTGCTTCCTTCATGCCAATCCAGTCGTCGTCCCTTGCGACGATTTTCCCCGCTCGCTGCCTGACGCCGCCGAGCAAGCCAAACGCGCTTTGGCCGTACGGTTTTGCCGGATCGTATGCCCACCACTTGTAAGTCTTCGCCCCACTACGGAGCGCACGGAGACAATGGGTGGTGACGAACTGTTGTTGAGTTAGCACGCTAATCTCCTATTGCGGCGCCAAACGGCGCCGTTTTTTTTGTTGAAAGTAGCGGCGCCAAAAAACGCCGGTCAGCCCCCGCCGCTCGGGGGGGTTACGTTGTGACGACCTGAGCGCTGATCTGGCGATCAAGCTCCGCAAGCCGCTCTGTTGCTTGATCGAACTCAGCGACCAGGCGCTCCTGCTCTGCCATCAGCGAAGGCAATTGCGAGCTAACCGAATCAAACCGCTGCTCGATGCGTTGTACGGCCGCCTGGATTTGCGCAGGGAGGGTACTCGCCGATTTGTAAGTCTCGGCGAACGCAGCAGCGATCGAGTCCTCGGCGTACGCATAAACGCGCATCGACTCCACGGCATCCATGTCGACCAGCGCCGCGGGGCGCATGGTGAAGCCGTGACCATTGGCTACGGCCCAAACCAACATTCCGCCGTAACGTCCCACCGGCACCGGGCTCCGACCATGTTCAAGACGCAGATAGGCTGCTGTTACGCGTGCCTCCTGAAGCCAATCCGAAAGCGACACCGGCGCACCCGTCTTGGAACGGCACGCGACGCTCTCGCCATCGGCCAGTACGCACTCGCGTACCGCCGCTTCGACCAAGCCGGCCGCTGCTCTTGACTTTTGCCTTTGCACGGTCAGCCAATCCAGATCTTGCTTCGCCTGTCGAACCCGACTTGCGACGTCCAGTACACGTGCCCGGAGGCGTCGTTCCTGTGTTTGCAGCATGACCTGCTCGCGAGCCAGGGGGTTGCCGCTCGCCAGCGCCTTCACTTCGGCGTACGACAACACGCCGGCATCGAGATCCTCGATGACGCGATCGGTGCCGTTGTGTCGACGAAACTGCGCCGTGAATTTGGCCTTGCGTTCGACTGTCTGCCATTTGTACGCATCGAAGGTGCCAGCAGTGACGTATCGAAAGATCGCCACCTCAGCGCAGGTATTGCCCTGCCGGATACCGCGACCGTCGCGTTGCTCTACTTCGTCAGCACGGTACGGCACGTCGAGGTGATGCATGGCGCGAAGGCGCCGTTGAACGTTGCGGCCAATACCCAGCACCTGGGTCGAGCCAAGAACAACCCGGATGTCTCCCGCGTTGACCTTGCGATCGAGCTGCGCCGTCTTCGCATCTGTGTTGTAGTCCTGTGCGAAAGCAATTTCGCATTCGGGAATACCCCGTCGAACCAGCTTTGCCCGGATGTCACGATAGACAGAGAATCCGTTTTTGTCGTGCACGCCGAGATCAGAGAACACAATTTGCGTATGACGCTGCTCCCGTCCCTTGGCCCAGATTTCGAACACGTTGCGCACGCAGGCGTTGATCTTGCTTCCTGCATGGTCCGGAATTTCCGCGTCGAACAGTCGCAAGTCCATCGCACACTTTGCGCCGTCGCTGACGATCGCTAGCATGTTGTCCTCGTTGGGCTTGACGCGTCGGTTGCGAACCGCGTCCGCTCTCTCGACAAGGCCACGCACATACGCCACTTGAGCCTCGCTCGGAGCAACGTCGACCACGATGGGACGTCCACTCTCCATATCGGGACGCTTCAACCCCGGGATGTCCTCCGGGAACACCGTGTCCCAAAATTGAGCGCAAATTCGCGACAATTCGGGAACGTTCTGGAATTGGCAGAAGCGATCCTTCGCTCGGAAGCCGCTTCCGTCTGGCGCGATTTCCACCTCGTTGGCCACGCGACCGAACATGGCGGCCCACGCGTCGAAATGGTCGATTCCCATCTGCTCCAAGGTGTCTGGACGCAGGTACTTCTGCAACACAAACACCTCAGTGAGCGTATTGGTGATCGGTGTCGCAGTTGCGAACGCGACTCCCTTTACGCCGCCCCGCCGGACGTGGATATGCCGCACCTTGAGCAGCATTGACAGGGCTCGTTGGCTTTCGCTCGTCGCGACGCCAGCCACCCCGCTCATCTTGGTCTGGACGAACAGGTTTTTGTAGGCGTGCGCCTCGTCCACCGCTAGATAATCCACCCCGAGGTCTTCGAGGAGAATGTGGTCGTCCTTGCGGGTGCCCGCATAGAGCGCTTCTACTTTCTGTTGTAGGCTGATCGCCTGCTGACGCAAGCGACGTTCCACACTTGAGTCGTCGCAGGACGCGGCCGCAGCCTCGATTCCGCTCGCGAGCTCCTCCGCATAGGCCTTCACCGTCTCCTGCCGCACCGTAATGCGGTCGAAGACACTTTGAGCCATGATGACCGCGTCCCAGTCCCCAGTCGCAACCTTCGCCACAAACCGGCGACGCGCGCTCTTCTCCATGTCGTCGCGCCCCATCATCAGCACCTTGGCCGCCGGATAGATGCGAAGAAACTCGGCGGTGAAGGCCGGCAAGGTTTTGTTCGCCACGACGATCAACGGTTTCTGCGCGAGCCCCATGCGGCGCAGCTCCATTGCAAGTGCGCAAAGAGTCAACGTCTTGCCGGCACCCACGAAGTGATCGAACAGCACTGGCTCGAGCATCAGCCCCCGCCACACAGCGTTGCGCTGCGTTGGTCGCGGCGAATAGACACCGGACATACCAGGAAACGTCAAGTGCGAGCCATCGTAGTTGCGCGGCGCCATACAGTTAACCCGCTCGTTGTACAGACGCTGCATTTCTTCGGCCCGGTCCGGGTCGGCCCGCAACCAGCGTACGAAGCTTTCCTGCAACTGCTCTGCGCGCGCTTGGGCCGCCAACGTCGCATCGGCGTTAAGAACCGATCTGCCGTCGTCGAGACGGTCGTAGACCTTGGGCGGGACCTGGTTGAGCACGCCCGCTAGCAGATCGGTAAAGCTGACGCGCCCGGTGCCCTGGCCGTTATGTCCCTTCACCATCCACGTGGCGTTGGCCTGCGTGTGGTTTACACGAACGGTTGCTTGTTCCTCGGCGCGCGCCCATTGAACGACCCAGTCGACCGGGATCCAGGGTTGGCCCAAAGACGCGACGATTGCGTCTGCAGGGATGTCGGCTGGCACCACCTCAAGCAACGCCGTGACGTTGCGGACGTACGCTTTTTCGGTTTCGACGGCAGCACGGGCCTCGACCAGCTTTGCGCGAACGTTACCGCTCAAATAGGATTCGACATGAACGGGAGCGTCTGTCGCCGGGTCGAGAAACACCGATGGCAGAGAAAGCAGTTCAAGGCGAACCTCCGCTTTCGACCTTCCGAGAGCGCTGGAGATCCACTGCACGTCGATGCCGCCTCGCTCGGCCAGGGAACATGCCACGGCGTCTGCGACATTGGTTGGTCGGGCGGCGGGCGGCGTAGGCCACGTCGTACGCCTTGAGAAAATCGGGGCCTTGGCAAAGCTCTCGACCTCCTCGTTCCACACCTCCAATGAAAGCAACAGCGGAAACGACGGATCTTCATCCATCGCACTCACGTTGTCGCGAGCGCTGATCGCACCCAGTGTCGCGTGGTGAGCGTCGTAACGCGCGTTCAGCTCTGCGCGGGCTGCCTCAACGGCCTCGTCAGTTGCGGTTAACGAGCTTTGCAAACCCAGGAGGCTGCGTAGCACGTCGCGAACGGCCAGCATTGAGCGGATGCGCGCGGCGCGCTTGCCGTGCATCGCAGGCGCGGTGCTCAGCAGCCCGCTTTCGACGACCATGAGCTCCCCGTTGATGATCTGGAAGCTTCCTTCGGGCATGCCCTCATCGGCCACGGGTTTCAATTCGATCGGGGCAATGGCCTCGCCGACCGCGAACTTCACCGGTATCGCCCCCAGGGCAGCTGCGAGCTCGTCGCCAGTTGGCGCCGCGCCTTGCACCTGCAGACGACATTTTCCGTACTGCGAACTTGCTGTGCCAAGCTCCCCGAGCACTTGCGCGGGATTCCTGGCGAAGTACTGGTTGAGCGGAAGTCCGGAGGGTCCGTCCACCGTCTCGATCCACTGCTCGGGCGTCGCACGTGTCGCGTGCGCGTGCTCTGAGCGGCGCTGAAACACCAGAATGTCGGTGAGCACCGAGACACCTTCTTCCTTGAAGGTCGTGTTGGGCAGCCGCACGGCACCGCAGAAGTCGGCGAGCGCGGACATCTTTCGACGCTCGTTGGCGTTTTGCTTGTCCATAGTGCCAGCGCTGGTAACGAACAGCGCAACGCCCCCCGGGCGCAGCTTGCGCAAGGATTTGGTGATGATGAAGTCATGCACCAAGGCCCGGCCTCCGCCGACTTCCTTGTCGTAGAGCGCAAAGTTTCCGAAGGGAACGTTACCTACGGCGACGTCAAATTGCGCGGGCAGCACACAGTCCTGGAAGCCGGCGCAAATGATTCGTTCGTGCTCGCCGTACACCGCCTCCGCAATCTTTGCGGATGCGGGGTCTACCTCAACGACCACAAACTTGCTCGCCGCTCGCAATGCCACGGGGCAGTAGCCAAGAAACCGGCCAGTGCCAGCTGACGGTTCGAGCACGTTGCCGCCGGTAAAGCCGTAGCCTTGCAGCGCGCGCCAAATCGCTTCGATCACGCTTGCTGGCGTGTAGTACGCAGTCAACTCGGCGTCATTTGTCACTTCGATGCCAGCGCCACGAAGGCGCCGCGCGTGCTGGGTCAAGGCAATAGAGCGCATGAACGTCCGTGGATCGCGTGCGACTGCCCATGCTTCGAGTCCGGGCCAACCTGGCATGCCGGCAAGCAATCGCTTTTGGTCGACGCTTACAGCTTCGCCAACCATGAGGGTTTCGAGCGCAGCCATAACGGCCTCGTAGTTGCGAGCACTGAGTGGCGGCACGCCCACCAGACTGAATCCGGTCCAGACCGCCGCCTTGACCGCCGCAGCCACCGCCGTCAGTGGAAGGCCGCTCAGTTCTGGAACGTCACAATCGCCAAACAGATCCATCTGGCCCGGCATGGGCCGGAAGCGACGGCGGCTCAAGGTTGCACCAACGCAGCAACTGGGGGGTTCAGCGCAATGATTCGCGCGCGTTCCGCACGCACGTAGCTTTGGAGCACCGCGAACGCGGCACTCTTCATCCAAATAAGCATGGTCTCTCCTGCGGCAGAGCCGCACCGGTATGCCCCTGATGGGGACGGGATGCCGATGCCTGCGGTGTGCAGGCCCGACGTGTGCTCCTGCTGGAGCGTCAAAGGAATTGCGCCGAAGGCGCTTGCTTAGCCCGTCACTCGGCTAAACCTGCGCCTTACTGGCGGTGCTCTTCACACCGGTGTCCTTGGGTGTTTCCGTCGATGGCAGACGGGTGCGTCGCGTCCTTGCGTGCGACAGACTCAGTATCGCTACGCCTCGCGTTTGTCACTCCACGAAATCCGAGCGCATTCAGGCCGCTTTCGGTGTCTGATCGCCGTGGCACGCACGCAACATGATCGCTTTCCGGAGCGTGCGATTGACGCTTGCGACCCTACCCAATCTGCCGGCAAAGAACATGACGACCACCGCCAAGAAATCCCCAGCCCTTCCCCCGAAGCTCCGCAAGGCGCACTACATGTGCGAGGAGCAGCAACGCTGGTTCGAGTCTCGCCTGCGCGACGACATCTCCGAGGCAACCAAACGGCTCGATCGCCTCCGAAGTGATGAGGCTCAGGCGCTCACGGGCGACGTGGGAGACGAAGTGGACCGGGCGAGCGCTGAAGCGGCGGCGGCAACCCGGAACAAGGAAATCATCGGGCTCACCCAACTGGTCAGCCAGTGCCGTGCCGCGCTTGACCGCCTCGATGACGGTGAATACGGCTACTGCACGAAGACCGGCGAGCCGATTGGTCTTGATCGCTTGGTCGCAGTTCCACACGCTCACCTGTGCATTGCCGCTGCGGAGCGCGCGGAGCGCAGCGAAGCGATGTACGCCAGGTCCGCTGCGGCGTGATCGGCCTCGGCCTCGACCCCGGGCTTCGGCGTGTCGGATTCTGCATCATCGAGTGGCCCGCCCGCGCGGACGCTCGTATCCTTCGCATGGGTGTCATACGCCCGCACTTGGACAACCCGCTCCCACAGCGTTTGGCCGAAATCGCGGCTGACGTCGCCGTCGTTACAGCGAGCCAGCCAGTCGTCTGCGTCGGCGTCGAGGAAACCTATGTGAACAACAACCCACGGAGTTCACTAGCGCTCGCCCACGCGCGCGCTGCGGTGATCCTAGGCGCATTGCGCGAAAACCCAGCGCTCCCGGTATTCGCGTTTGCACCGGCTGCGATCAAAAAAGCCGTGGCCGGCCGCGGCACGGCGACAAAGCAACAAGTAGCAGCCAGCCTTTGCGCGATCCTCGGTGAGCGGTGCGCCGGGCAACGACATGACGCGACCGACGCAGCCGCTGTAGCGCTATGCGCCATACTCTCCCAACGGAGTACGCGGGTAGACAGTGGCGCTGGCTTGAGCGCACAGAACGCTTCTCCGACTCGGCGGTTATCTCTGGCGAGTCGGAGAAGCGCCCTGTAGGGCGCGTCCTGCGCGACGACTAATCGTCATCGCACCATCCAATATTCGCCGGGACTCGGCTCATACCAACGGCGGGCCGCGGCCACGGGAAATCGCTTGGTGCGGAATTCGAGACGAAGGCAGCGATCCTAGCAAGCCTCGAATCGGCGACCATCCCAATGGAAAGTATCTCCTGCTTCGCTCACAAAGCAGATGTCCTGGTACCAAAGATTGGCGGTGCATGGATGCGGCGCGCTCCGCGGGTCCCATCGTTCAATGGGACCGTACGGGCCTTTTGCCCAGTACGACGGCAGACCGGCGATCTGGCCCGGCTCATCAACCACAGGCAACGGCGCAAGCTTGGTGAGGCGACCGGACCGGAGGTCAAGCACCGCTTCCCACTCGGCGGCGGCAGCCACAAAGCGGTCGAAGCGCTCTACCGCCGATGGTGGACCGGCCATGAGAACCCCCTTTACCCCGCTCATTTCAACGCTCCTAACGCGAAAATCATCGTCAGGCCGATGACAAGGCAAACGACCGCGACCGCAGCCGAGAATTTCGACTTTGCGGTCACTGTTTCTCCGGCCGGAGTAACAACCGGCAAGCAAATCGATCCTGCATCAGCAGGCGTTGCCGTTGGTCCCTCCGCCGCCTGTCGGGATCGTGTATCGTCGTACGCTAACCACGCGCTTGCGGCATAGACTGCGTCCGAGAGCGTACGCAACGGTGCCTCTCCGCGCGCGGCCCGTGGAGCGAACGTAGCAATAAAGCGCAGCTGCCGCGTCTCAGCAGGGTTGATGCGTCCAGTTTTGCTGGCTGCGTCTATGGCGCGGTGCAAAGATACGTCCTTGCCCGCACCGAGGCGCAGCCGGATTTTTTCGGCAAGAGCCAGCAATTGTGTATCGGTCATGATGTGCCTTCCTGTCCACTATGGACGAAAAAAAGGACCATCTCCCCCGACAGGAAAGGATGATCCTGACGGGTTGCCCGCGATCGCGGGGATTCATCGGCCGGAGCGGCTACGTCTTGCGACGCAGCTGCTCCGCCTGGTGCGCTCTTGAAGCCGAGCAGGCTGATGCTTCGATTGTCTTTTCGGGGCACTGGAAACAATCCCCCGAAAAGACCCCCGAAGGGGTCGCTTTTTTGTTTTCTCTCGTTCTACGCAGGGATGAGAGGTGTATAGGACGCCGACGACGCGACGATTCGCGCCAGGCGCCTGCCTTCAATGACCGTCGGGTAGATGGCAATTGCCAGCGGCTCGCCGGCCTGGCGAATGGGCCGGACTTCGACGGCTGGTTCCTCTGACACTGCCAAATGGCAAAGCCCACGTCCTACCCGGATAGCACACCCGCGCTCGTTGGCCAAACGTTCAGCCTGCAGCACAGCTTCCACTAGCGACACGTGGTCTTGCTGATGTTCAGCAAGACCTTCAGCGCCGCGCAAATAGACACCGAAGAGCTCGGCGTCTTCGGCGCTACGAACGGAGTAAAGGCCGTCCGTAGCGCAGCGCAGCCCCTCAATTTCCACGGTTTGGTCAAAACCGCCGCTCACTGCTGCGTTCCAGGCTCGATACGCACGACTTCGGTCAAGTCCATCACCTCGCGCATCTTGCTCAGTGAAGCCACAAGTCCATCTGCGGTCATCGCGACTACCAGCTTCGCGCCGAGTGAGTCTTCGATCATTTCGTAGCGCTTATGGTCGATCACCCGTTCAGCGATCCGTTCAAAGCAGGCCAGAACCGATTCCGGCACATCGCCAGAGGTCCCCTCGCTCTGCACCGGCTCGGATGCCCCCGAATCGCAACAGCCAGCGTACGTGACGCTGAGAATAGCCCCCGAGGGTTGCCCCTGCAGAAACTCAGCGCAGGCACGATAGTCGGTCTTTCGCACACGGAACGAACGCGCTGGCAGCGTCAGGCGTTCAGCGGCGTTGTCCCCGACGCCCCCTCGGAGCACATCGGCTATGCGCTCCCGTTGCTCGTCGCTCAGGCTCACCAAGTCGCCAAGCTCACTGAGCGCGAATCGAATCCGCGCCTCACTGCGGTCACCGAGGTAGATGGCGGTGCGTCGCATTTCGGCATCACCCGTGTCCAAATTGTCAAGGACCATGTACGCCGGCTCTGCGACCAGGGTCTTCATCGCATTCTCCAATGCGTCGACGCCAGATCTGTCAAAGTCGTAGACCTGACAGTCCACGTTGAGGAGCAGGCGCAGTGAGCCGGCTTCCTCGCGAATTTCGATTTGGTCGCTGGGCTCCCCCGGGTCCAGCGGGTCCGCGCAATTCGTCGTCAAAAATTCATTCAACGCTCGGATTCCGAACTCGAGCATTTCCCGGTTGGGGAAGCGCACGGAACCCCACAGGGTCGCGTCCTGTCGTGCCATTTTTGTTGTCCTTTCTGCCAGCCTCATTAGCCGGCGATATAGAGACTGTTGAATCAGCGACCGTCAAGCGGCAGACGTTTCAACATATTTCGTGATCAACTCACGCAAGTGCGCCTCGTCCTCGTTGTCGTGAGCCACGAAAACCTCCGGCTCACCCGTCATCAGGGCGTCGAGCAGTTTGAAAAGTGTCAGCCACGCTGTTTCCACCCGCGTGTTGCCATACTTGGTATCAGCTTGGAGCCAGCACCCAGTTGTGCACACGTACATTTCGTCTCCGCACGTACGTGGCACGTCATCGCCGTACCATTCAACGTTGGCCGCGAACTGAGAGGCGATTAGATCGTTCGCGTCCACTACCGATGCCACACGCACCAGGTGATCGATGTCGGCCTCAGTGAATTCCCAGCGAGCCAGACTGATGCCGCTCTCGGAATCCGACATCATCTGTACCGTCGACCAGAGGGTACAACCCGCGCCAAACGCGCAGTCGTCCACGGTTACTGACTCGATAGCGATCTGGACACCCTGGTTGATCGCCCACTCGCGCGGTTGCACAGTAATGGCAGTCCCGTCCCAGTGTAGTTTGGCCTCGACCACGGGCTTTTCTGTCGTGCCACCCAGCGACTGAGGTTCACCGGCTCCGAGCAAGATCGCTCGATTGCCGTATCGACTGACTTCGCCCTCGTGGTTGGTGATAGCGAGGGTGAATTTGACAACTTTCATAAGCTTCCTTTTTGGGCGCAAGAGCCCTCTGGCGATGTCACGCGCTGAGGTCTTGCGCGAACGACATGTCGAGTAGCAGGTGCGGGGAGAGGCCCGGACCCGTTGGCTGGGTTAAACCCAGGCTCCGACGTCAATCCAGCCCTCAGCGTCGACGTCGAACACATCTTGCAGCAGCGTCCTAGTTGCGGAGGCTGTGTCCTGCAAGGAAACAAGTACGCGTACAACCACGTGGCCGCCGTCATCCTCAGTGGCCAGCAGCTTTACTTCGGATCGATGGACAGCACGCTGCTTGAGGCGCTCCGTGATTTCATTTGCTTGCGAGAGCGCCACGTCGTGACGTCCGGGCCGGATCTCCAAACCATCGCCACAGGTGTAGGAAATCTCCAGGTTGCCTAGTACCATCGGCCGCCCGTCGACCTCTACCAGATAAGGCAAGACGAAGCCAGGGCCATTTTCAAACGGTACGCGGTGCAGCAGGTCATCAGTTACCTCGACCGTGCCGTAGCCGGTCGGCTCACCGAGCGCGTTGGTCAGGTACACGACGTCGCCCAAATCGGACTGGCGCCCCGCTCTGGTTGCGGCGCCAGATTGGCCTTTCGTTACCTCACACTGGAACTGTTCGCCCCTTGCGGCGCTATCGCCGGTTGAAAGCCCGTGGCCGAAAGCCGCCTCTTCGAGAACCGCACAAAGGATTTCCTGCGCGCGTGTATCTCCCGCGCTTACTGCGCGTAGAAATGCAAGCGGATCACCCGATTCGATCAGCGCCTCTGTTGAGTCCTTTGATACCGTGAAGGAAAAGTCCTGCTCGCCGAAAAGCCCACCGCCGAAGGCCGCCTGAAAAAGCCCCGTTAGCTCGTCGGCGTACTCAGACGCGAAATGCTCCTGAATACTGACTTCCTCTGTATCGATTCGCGCCGCGAAGCTGTCAAAAAATCGCCCCGAGTCGTCGTGCTCGGTCATCACATCAATGTCAACGTTCATCGGCTCTGAGCGGTCCGTTCGACTTCGCTCAGCATCCGCGAGGCAAGCCGCGAAATTCGCGGCTTCGCATGCCCGTACGATACGGCTTGCCGTTTTCAATACTGCGCGTGCCGCCGAGTGACGTGCAGCAACATCGGGCGAGAGTCGCAGACCGTCAGCAGTCATGACAAGTTTCATCGTTGAGATTCTTTCCGGCGTGCGCGCCGATGATTGCCTTCAGTGAAAATCACCGAATTGGCATGAACGTGGGGCAGCAACGACCACCACCACGGCTCGTCCTTGAGCGTTTGGTGCTGGTCTCCGAGACCGTCGTTGTCGCTAAGATGCACTTCGGCGCAGCGTTCGCATGCAAGCATTTCGGTCACCAACGTTGTTTCGAAGCGTCCCGTGAAGTGCGCAACGATGTTGAGGTGACTCAAGTCGAGCGCATACGGGACACCGGACTCGAAGAGCGCCCGGTATTCTTCCCATGTGGCGACGTGATACTTGGCCGAATTGCCGCGTTCGGGGTAGTGGCCCTCGACTGCGACCTTGCAGCCGAACAAGTCGGCGGCGTGACGTGCAGCGTTCAGCACGCCATCAAACGAACAACGGCGTTCACCGGCATGCGCCGAGTAGGCTGGAGCACTAAGGAGACGAGAGATCGTCGCGGCCTGCTTCCAGTGCGCAGAATGCTCCGCGAAGTTCGACAGATCCCACACCGCCATCTCGCGCAACACGCGAACGTTGGCGTGGAGTCGAAACTGGGTTTGCGGATATCGCGTTACCAGCTCATCGACAGTGACCTCATCGAGGATACCGAAGTTTTGCGGAACCAGTTGCGCGTGCTCCCTGGCAAGGGTCCCGAGGAACGGTTCCGTGAGCGGCTCACTCAAGGCAGACGCCGCCGCCTTAAGGTGTCGCATCGCGGGGAAAGCCGCGAGCGAGAGGTTGACCTTCACGACAAGGCCCCCTTTTCAAGGGGCCGTTCTGCGATTCGCTCAACCCAGTCGAGGTCGACGCCAAGTACTCCTGTCCGACCTCCGCGAGTGATCGTGCTTGAGGGTCGATTGGCACGTCCATACTGAACTCGGCCTTGTTCGACTCCGTGTTCGTCGCGAACCGCAAACACGCAGCCACCGCTCAGCGGGTTCAACGGGGCGCTATCGACGCGCAACAGCGGACGCCCGCACCCTTGTGCCCGCGCCCACTCAAGAAGGTGCGGAACTGACAACTGGAATTGCGTCATCGTCGAGTACGTCTCGACTGTTTCGCCATCGCAACTGAGTTTGACCAGCGCTCCGATCGTGCCGTGGTTGACGTGACGCGCACGGAACAGGAAGTTCCGCGCTACACCCTCATCGTCGCCTTCGTGAACCACGGTGGTGACAACCGTGGGTCCATACTCGTAATGTTCAACGACTACGCTAAATGCGTGGCGCATGGGCCACCTCCTTTCCTCAGCGCAACAGCGCCGCAGTGGATGCCGTTTCCGGCGTGCTGAGCGAAGCCCGCTCAGAGAAGTGGTCAGCACCGAAAGGCGCTTACTCGGTGGCACTCCGAGTAAGCACCCTCCGAAGGAGGGGCTTAGTCATTCACGCAGCTAGCTCTGTGCTCTGCGGTTCGCGAACGCACGGATAAACCGGACTGTTCGAAGCCAAGGCTCAAGCGCGGGCCGCAAGGCGCGCGGCCGCCGTTGCAATGGCGATTCTCACGTCATGACTCCAGTCACTTCGGAACCTAAATCCATTCCCAACATTGAGCGCCGTCAACAAGTCACGGAAGTCAACGAGCGCAGATCGTCGCTCCGTGCCGTCGGCGCAGTGGTGCATGATGCAGGCGTGTGCCTCCTGGTTGCGGCGCCACCGCGGCCTGAAGATCGCCAGCTGGAACTCCTCACTAAGGTCCCCTCCCGGCGATCCAACGGCGTGAGCTTCGATTGCATAGCGTACGTGCGTCGCACTGGGCGACGCCATAGAGATCCGCGCGTCCTCGATGGTTTGCAGTGCGTCCGCGGCGCGCCAGGTGAAGAACGGCTCCGCGGTGGAACCCATGTCACCGACCACAGTCGAAAACCCGGTACAAGCGCCGGGCGCGGGTTCCTGCAACAGCGCAGCCACTTCGTCGTCCTCAACCCAAACGGTGGGGCTACCTTGCGGCAATCCGGTAGTGAACTGTCCAATTTCGCTATACCGGGTAGCGCTTTTCAGAGTTGTCCAACCATCACCGTCCGACCAAAAGGCGGCGCCAGACGGCACGGCCTTGTCGGGACAGGCGATCACATACCGCCCAATGCCAATGGTACCCGCGCCCCTCGCGGACGCGATGCTTTCGTTTTGCATAGCTTTCCCTTTGCTGCCAAGAGTTTTGGCGTTGATGTTCGTCCCGACGGGACGTGCAGTAGCTTCTGGCGCTACCTGCCAAAGAAAAGGTTCACCGCAGTCAGTGCGACAAGGTCGGCCTCAGCATGCGCCGTCACGGCGGATGCGGACGCATCCTCATCGTTTCACGAGCGATTCAACATTGCGAGCACCGGAAGCGGCGCCGCGTGCGTTGCGCATGGCAACATAGCGATCATCGACCCCGACCAACCAGGCGTGGCGCCAAATCGTCGCCCAAAACACAAACTCTTGTGTTTTAGGCGACGCCCTCCGCAGAGGGGTCGCTTCTTGTAGCCTACTTGAGCTGCAGGTCACACGGAACGACGACGCGCAGGGCATCGAAATCCGCCATTGTTGCCTGGCGAAACGTTCGGTAGCTAACCGGATGCTTCGCGGCTGGTAACGCTTCCCATATTGCCCCCCGCAAAACGGATGCATGAAGCACCTGCAACCACCCATTCGGCAAGACTGCAACGAGCGTATGCTCATCACACACTTTGTAGAGGGGGTTTAAGCCCTCGACGGTTACGGCCGGGGCGCTCACAGTTGCGTCATTGGCGTCGAGCTACACAGGACACAGTCCACAAAGATCGTTTCACCATACCGTTCGGTGATTCCCGCCTTTGCTGCCACTACGCCTTGTGCGTCTGCACCACGCGTCGCGACCTCGTACATTTCCTGTTCGAACATGCGCAGTGCGTCCTCACGGTCGGCAGCACTGTCAAGGAGAATGCCAGTCGCCTCATCCTGACCCGGAATTCGTCCTGAGACAAACCAATAGCGGGTTTCGGCAGGCTTCGCACATGGTGGCTTCGCTGCCAGTGACTTGAGCCGCGCCAGCAGGTTAACCGCGTCATATGCAACGTCCGGGACAGCGGCCTCACACGCGTGCTCTTCGGAGTCGACCAGACGCGCAACGATCGCGTCGATTTCGCTTTCGAGGTCCGTAGGTTCCTGATCGGCAGCCACCGCGGCGGTCAGCGAGTCCTTCGTGGGTCCAGCGTGCGGTTCGATCCGGGTGCCGGCGATACCTTCCTCGAACTCCCCATCGTCGAATTGAACAGCGTACTCGCGATCATCTGGATTGATGCCGTCGCTCGCCACGGTGATTTTCCCGATACGAGTCCGGCCGTCGTTCTCGCTCCTCGACACTGTGACCTGCGCACCGACCTGAAGTAGGTCGCGCGGCAGGTCGGCGTCGGGAACCCAACGCCATGACGCCAGCCACCGCCCGCGATCCGATACGGACACGACAACGTGTCGCTCCAACTCTAAGGAATCATCCCTGTCAATCGACGCCGCAGCGACTTCGTGCGCCGCGACGTCCACCGGGTCGTCGCTGGCAAACGCCGCAAAGCAGTCTGCAAGGGTCAAACCTTGCGAGACTAGCGCAGGAAGCGCTCGTTGATTTTGGTTCATCTGTTTACTCCTTACCGGTGTGTGTGCTCCGCAGCGATCTTGTCAATTACTGACAACATGGCCAGCGCCTGTGCGGGGTTGCAAGCGTGAGAAAACACGCGCTTAGCGTCGAATTCGTACGAGTCCAGAACGTAGTCGATGGCCTTCTCGATAGTCGGCACCAGTTCACCATGGGTGCCGTTGTCGCGTTCATCACGAATCCGGTACTGACCGTCTACTAAACTGAGCGTGAACAGCGGCCGCCATATCTGGCCCTCTTCGACACACCCCTCAAAGACGGTTTGCCACACGTCAAGCGGCGCGGCGTCGAGAGCGCTTTCGGGTGGCGTGACGCCCTCCAATGCCTCGGTGATCCAGTGATCCACTCCGGCCTCAGCCTCGCACATAGGATCGAGCCCGGTAGCACACGCGAGGTGAAGGGCGTCCGCGATCAAGTCGCGAAGCCCATGTTCAAGATAATCATGGCCACCTTTGCCGGCAAGTACCATTTGAAGGCGCGCTGCACGATCGGCGTTGGTCGGTGTTGCGCTCATGCCGCAGTCCTTTCTGCGCCGGTTGGCGCGCTATGTGGTTTCACGTTTTGCGTCGCGACATCTGCACGGCCGAACAGGTCATCTTGCGCTTGCACGTGCGGTTGATTCGCCGCTTCGCCGCTCATAGTCCAGTTGGTTCTGGTGCGCGGCAAGTGCGTCAGCCACCAGACGGCGTTCTGATCGAGCGTCAGTGTCGCTGGTAACTGAACTCGAAAGCCGGAAGCAATCGGAGTGATGCAACTGGCAAAGGCACGTCTGACCTCAGTCACCGTCGACTCTTCCCAAGCGTTTTCGTAGGGACCGACATCGTTGACGTCGACCGTCTGCGGCGTTGCGGCGCAGGCGTGCGCGAGCGCAGTGCGAAGCTTACGCACCCGTCGGCAAAATCTACCCGGCTCCGCGAGCTCGGTTGGACCATAGTTGCGAACGAACTGGCTCACCACCGAGTAGTCCGCCCCTTGCAGACGCCAGCAACCGTCACTTTCCAAAACAAAGGTTTCCCCGTGCGGTTGGCCAAGGCGTCGGTATTCCGGCAACGGCAAGTCGGTCAAGGCGGCCCGCTTCGGAACGTCTGGTTTGTAGCCCAACGCGGTGTCCTCGATGTCCAGCCCCCAAACGGCTCTTCCGGAAATCAGCCTCGACACGTAGAGCGGGGCATCGGATAGCGTTGAAAGCAGATTCGCGTCGGCGTGGAGTTGGAAGGTAATCGCCTCCCCAGATCGCAGCGTTTCAACGTCGGCGCCGCGGCCAGCAGAGTTCAGAATCGCTTCGACTGCCTCGATGCTCTGGGCGAGCACCTCAGCGTAGAAGTCGTTCTCGTTTCGTGGGTAGCGAATGCTTACCGGTCGGTCTGGCATACGCGCGGGCGATGCCAGCGTCTTCATCCACGTGGCGACATAGCCCTCCGGCGAAATTGCTCCCGATCGGTTCTGCAGCATGCCTCCCTCGCAGTCACCGGCAATTCGGAAGATGCGGTGGAGCACCTGCCCGACGGTGCCAAACCCGACGCAGTCCCAGCTCGGTGTGTGAGGGTGGGTACGCTTGTCGTAGGTCTCCTCGAAAAGAACGTAGTACGTTTGGGCATCACTGCCCCGAAACGCGGCTGCTCGCCGCGTGATGGTTACTGTTGCACCCATGTCTTCTCCTTCCGCTGACCAAGAGGCGAGCGGTGCAAATCGTTGATGTTGCGTCGCGCGGGATGCGCGCGGCTCACTCAGTGCCTGTGTTCGCAGGCGGCGCACACTTCCGCGCCATCGGGGCAGAGCAGTACGCTGTCGGCCTGGTTGCCGCAATCACTGCAGCGGCTTGGGGCGGCAGAGCCCCACTCGAGCACTGCCTTCGCTTCCGCTGACGCGAGCAGGCCATCACGCTGTGCCGGCGTCATACTTTTCCAGGCTGCGCGCAACAATTCCTGCAGGTCGCCCACCGTATGATCCGGGTCGCCGGCATCATTGCCGTGGTGGTCCGCTGCGTCGAGCAAAGTTTGCAATCGAGGCGCATCGGACTGGGTACGGGCGTCATTGACATCAGTCGCCCCACCGTGGGCGGCCAAAGCGTGGTTGTACTCGTTGATCAAAACGTTGATCGGGTTGTCATCACCAATCAGTTGTCCGCGCGTAGCCTGTAGCTCTCGGACCAAGTGCGCCGGACCCACGAGGGCGGTCAATAGTGTGTGGAGCGCCACAGCGCTCACGTCGACCATTTTCAAGTCCTTCTCCTAAGTTGGCCCACACCCCTCGGCAAACGCGCCCGGCGGGAGCGTCCAGTTTTCGAGGACTATGGGAAGTTTGAATGAGCTGGCCCGCGCAATGGCGATCCAGTAGGGCTCCATCGGATACGGCTCTGCGTTGGCGATCAGCTGCTCCAAGGTATGTTTGCGCTTGATTGTGACCCCGAACTTGCGTTCGTAAGCGTCCACGCGCGCGTGTTGCTCCGGGACCACAACTTTGGCCGATGCAAACTGCCGGGCGTTGCCGAAGATGCAGTTGACACAGCTTGTGCGGCCCCAGCCCAGCCAGTAAGCTGGGTGAGGATTCACGCGATGGCGCTCAATGAGTGCCCAGACATCAGCCCTCGAATGGCCGTGCACCGGTCGCCAGTGATCGACCCAGCGACGCGCTTTGCCCGTTCGATTGTCGGCACGATGGGGCTCGAACACACGATAGTTTGCCCGAGCGGCCGACTCTTCAGCGCGCTCGCCGGTGACCACCAGCGTCTTGCAGTGCGCGAAGCGCGGCTCGTTGGTGAGTACCCGCGCGCCTACGTCGATTTTGAGATAGCTGGAGCACCAGCGCACCGACAGGTCAGGTGACACCTGCGGGAAGCGTTGACGAGTTCCAGGCGGTCCGTCTCCTCCCTTGGTACCCAGACTTCCATCAGGGCGTTGCCAACACACCGGCGCAGTGGCTGCGTTGTCTCGCAGCATCTCACGCTCAAAGCCGCCAACTCGCCATGATTGCAACAGCGACATTTCGAAGTGCTTCGCGAACGCCTCGCAGTAAGCCGCGGTGACAGGCCAGTCCATGAAGGGCTCAGCCTCACCGTCCACTTTGTGGTGGTGCAGCTCGATGCGGTTCGGGGAGACGCCAAGATCCAGCAGGCGCAAAACGCACGCTACAGAGTCCTTGCCGCCCGAAAAGAACACGACGATCCGGTCGTAGTCGTTAGGGTCAGGTGACGGGCAAGCCTGGTGCTGGCCAATGTCTTCGGGCAGCAACGCGAGTTGTTCCATTCAGCCCATCCCGATTGCAATTGCGTCGGCGTGGACGAGTTGCCAGCCCAGGTTTGGCAGCCATTCCACGCGTGGTAACGACTTGCCGCTGGCAGCCTTTGTCCGGCAAGCTTCGTCGAGATCCTCGGTCGCTTCGTGTGTCACCATAAGTCCTCCTGAGTCGGCTCGCGCCGACAAAAAGTGGGCGCGCAGTCGCGCAGGCGGCGTGCCTCGGAAGTGAGGCCCCGTCGAATTGCGGTGGTCGGCTTATGCAGCCAGCAGCTCGGAGTCCCCGACCGCTGCGGTCATTCGCCAACCATGGTCGGGCGACCAACTTACCGTGGGCAGTGGATCACCGCCCGTGACCGTTGCCCACCGATTGATGTAGAAACGGCGAGGCGACTCCATGAGGCAAAGAGTGACGAATTCGTCACCTTCAGTCCAACGCAGCCGCTCGGCTACGACTCTGGCCGCATCCAGCCCTGCTTCATCGTTCGTGGCGAACGCAGCGACGAGGTTTAATTGTTCCGTGTCGCTCCGCCGGTAAATCGCGACATAGTCCCCTGGCAGGGTTCCTGTTGCCATGAGTTCTTCTTCCTGGTCGAATATCCGACCTGTTCAATGCGCACGCGTTGCCGCGTGGCGGGCGCCGTCAATGCGGCGATGAAAGGGAAGCGCACGAGGGCAGCAGCCAAAGAAGGCCTTTGGTTGCGGTCCTATGGCGACTCGATGGTGCGACCGGCAGCCGCAAAGGCGAAACAACTTCCACGAGTGAATTGCGCGAGGCGCGCGGGCGTCGCGTCATGGTGTCGAGCAGCGAACTGCAAGTTGGGCGACTATTGAATCCTACCGCTGACTGGACAGGGAGCTTCGACGAAAGCGCGTGTGAGCTGCGGCCTTTCGGATTTGTTTGGATTCGGGCGATGGCACGGTCGGCAGGTGCACACGAAGGCGTCGCCCACGATAGAACCGCGCTGCAGTCTTCCCATTGGGGGGCGCCCGCGAGTGCGGGGAGGCACTTGGCGGTCTTTAATGGCCGCTGCTCGCGCGTCGTGGCCGTGGGGCAAATTCCACCGGCAGACAGGCCGGCACTTAACGGCGGGAGTTGTTACGCCCCCGGAAAAACGCGCCTATTCCTTGTTTGTGGATCCTACCTTGCTGCGAAGCAGATCGGCGACTCGACGGAAATTCTCGACGTTCGGTTCCTCACGCGACGCGAGGTCTTCCATCATTTTCATTGCGTGCAATGCCTCGTGCGCAGGCATGTCCCGCAGCCAATCGGCTTGGGCGTTTAAGGACGATGCGCGCTGGTGAATTGTCGCGATGCGGGCGGCAGCTTCGCTGTTGACCTCAACGCTCATGGGATAGGTTTGGTAGATCAGGCGCGTGGCGTTGTTGAGCGCGATGCCGATGCGCTGAAATACTTGGCGTGAATTGGGTTCCATATCCCAGCTCGCGAGAGGGTAACTCTCATAGAGCTGTTTGCTGGCGTCAATATGCCATGAAGCCAGTTCCATGATGGTTTCCGCCTGGGTGAGCAACAAGCCCCCGGCGCTGTTGTTCCGCACTACGTCGTAGGCTCGATCGAACATCCCGTCGATGAGAGCCTGTTGTGCCGCAAAACCGGAACTGGACAAGTCGTCCTCGATCGCGATTGTGCGTGGCGGCGCCGCGTGGTTGTCGTGGAAAAGAGTGGCGAGTAGCTGAAGGACCTGTTCCGTTTCCTCGGCGCCGAAGTTTTCTGAGGCCTTCAATGCAGCGAGCGTGTTGGTAACCTGGACTTCAAAGGCGTTTGCAAACATCACACACCTCTTTCTTCTGTCCCGTCTTGGATTCCCGTGAGCGCAGCGAACTTCGGGGCTGGTCGTTCGCTTGCCTCTCCCGCGCTCAGCTCGTTGACTACGGCAAGAAGCGTCCCCAACGTCCAGTCGGTGAACTCGCTTCGTAACGCGATGTAGCGTTCGACAATCTCCAGCGATGACAGCTCGTGCCAGCGATCGACGATGCGTGCTCTGGTCAATATGTCGGGCATACGAGGCCGACCTCTGCCGACCGCCGGGCGTCCCAATTTTTTGCGGACGGCATCAATGCGATTTTCGCTGACCCCCAGCACTTCTACAAGCATCTCACGCGTCGCACCATTTTGCACGAAGAACTCGAGTTGCGACGAACGCGTCTTCGTTTTGGTAATAACGTCGATTGCCGACGTCAACGCGTCACGATCAATCGTTACTGACACCGCGTCTTGGGCGGTCATCGCTAGAGTGCGCACCTCGCCAAGCGACAACATCGATAGACCGCGCACGACAGGATCACGGGACAGATGGTCCGAACCTCGTTCGGGCGTCGCAGTTCTGCTGATCCAGTCGAGCAGTATGGCGCGCAGCAAATCATCATTTAAGAGAATTTTCATGGAGCGGTCGCCTTAACGATAGATTCGTAGGTATTTCCGACAGGAGTCAGTTCGCGCAGCAACTGCTCGCCGATGCTGCACCATCCCTGCCATCTCGCAGCTGGCCCAGCGCCATCTGGCTGCGTGCGCATTCGGCTTACCTCAAGATTGAGCGAATCGTCGTCGACCACGCTGCGACAGACCGCCCGCGCGACTCGTCCCACCATTTGCTCGTCGCCCCACTCGTCCCATGGTCGACCAAGCGGACCGGACCCGCAGACGGTTTCCTCGCGTTGCGTCACGATCGAATACTCAACCGTATCGCGCTGAATGCCGAGTGCCGCCATCAGTCGGTACGCGGTGGTAGCGATAAGCGTCTTCGTCTGGGCCGTCGCACCCAACGCCGCCACCAGGTAAGCCGTATCGCCCAAACCATCCAGCTGCAGGACACCCGCCAACAGTTCTCCGCGATAGCAAGCGGTGGCCCAGTCGTCTCCGCGTTTTCCGCGCAAAGCAATCTGCCGCGCCGTTGATGCCAGCGCGCGCAATTCGCGCAAGTCATTGGTCGGCAGCGACGCCTGGACAATTGCAAGCGCCCGGCCAACCGGATCCTCAACGGCGTGATCGTCGCGTGAGTCTGCGCCGGTTCCAAGCAGTCGGCGAAGCACAGGCATAGCCTGCTCGAAGGCAGAGGTGTCGGGTCCTTTTCCTGGCCCGCGAATCGCCACAATCGCGGTGCAATAATGGCCCAATTCAGACAATGCCGCATCCAGGTCGTTCTTGGCGACGAGCACACGGATCAAGCCGCGTTGCGCGGCGAGTTTGGACAGCTGAGGCGCGGTAGGGTCAATCGCGATGCCGCGGAACTGAATATCTGCCTGATCGTGCTTGCGCTCGGCTTCGTCTATCGTCGCACGGGCGATACGGACGTACACCTTGGCCAACCCGGTCAATTCTCGGGACGGAAGCGCGTCCGCGATGAGCTTGGCCTCGTCAGAGCGGCCGCATGCGGCGAGCGTACGGGTCTGGAGGGCTTTCACAAGGTTCAAGTGCATCAGGCCAATACGGTGCGCGTTGACCAGACGTTCCGCGGCAGCCAGCGCTGCAAGTGCCATACCGTATTCGCGCTGTTCGTGCGCGGCAGAGGCCCGATTGACCAGCACTGCCACCATAGGCTGAGCGTGCAAGGGTGACTCGACTTCCATCGTCGCCAGCGCAGCCGTCCGCCTGAGCACGTCGCCATAGGCCATGCGCCCGAGGTCCAAGAGAGACCAGTTGGAGGCGATGGCCAACTGCAGTACCTGATCATCGAGCACCACCGCGATTCGGTTGGCCTCACGGAGTAGGCGCCCGGCGAGATCCCCTCGCCCAGAATGGCACAAGATCCCCCCGGCTCCGGCGAGCGCGCGCCCTCGAAATGGCGGATCGGGGTCTTCTCCAAGGAGATCCATGAAGCGAACAAGTGCTCCCTGCGCATTTCCCGCAAGGTAGGCTGCTCGCGCTTCGTCCAACGCCCTTTGCCACCGCTCGCGCTGACTCGCATCTCCATTTGGGTTCGGTTCGGGCATCAAATTCGGGCGAAAGAACGGCATTTTAGAAAAGTAAATATTACATCGTCATGTCGCCGATGCCACACCTTGTCACAAAATGGCCCGAGTTGGCAGGCGTTTTTGTTGCGGAATTCGGTGGTCGGCTGGCCTAATATCGGCTCACGGCGCCCTTGCCGTATCTCAATCCGCTAGGAATCGATCATGCAAACCACCCAAATCGCCCACGCCATTGAACTCGGCGCTGCTGCTTCTGACGCCCCGCAAACCGCTCCGCTCATCAGCCCCATTGACCCGTCCCTGCTCGCTTTCATCGGCGGCGGTGACGGACTCGTTGCGTTTGCGTAGTCACGCACACGGCCAGATCTCTCCAATTTCTCCTCTTTCTCATCAGGACCCACCATGCAAACCACCCAAGTCGCCCACGCCATTGAATTCACCACTGCCGTTGAAGATATCCAGCAAGCCACTCCGCTCATCAGCCCCGTCGACCCGTCCCTGCTCGCTTTCATCGGCGGCGGCGATGGCCTCGTTGCATTTGCGTAGCCAAGGGCCTGGTCTGGTTTTTTTGGTAGGCACGCAGTTCGAATTTCGCGCCCGTTGGCATCGGCGCTGGTCGTGCTGCGTGGCTTTGGATTGCCGCCGGTAGCGCCCCAGAATCCAATCCCGGCGCGGATGCTTTCGGCCGTCAATGGCCGCCACAAGTCCTGTTGCGCTGCGCAAAAACAGCAGCATTCCCGCGTCAATCTCGGTTGCGTAGTAAGTAGCTTTGGCTAGTCTGAATCATCCTCATAGCTGAATTGATTCATGCAATCCTCGCTTCGTGCTTTCGCCACAGTCGCCCTCGCTTCCGTCGCCTTTTCGACGGCGCACGGCCGCCCCAGTCCCACAATGTGTCCGTCGCACTACGCGGACGGGGTGCCGCCAACGTTGACAGCATCGCTGCAAGCATCCACGCCGCGCGAGCTGTGCTCGTCAGGCTACGCGGTACTTCATTCTGGACGTAGTCGGGGTGCGCTTTACGCTGCGGAGCACCTTACACGAGAACGCGTTCGAGCGGCAAAGAACATGGCTCGAACGAACTCCTTTCGACCGGATGACAGGTTGCCGGTAGACGAACGGGCTGAATTGCGCGACTATGCGCGAAGTGGCTACGATCGCGGTCATTTGGCACCGAACGGCGATATGCCGACCGAGGCGGCGCAAGCCGAGAGCTTTGTGCTGTCAAACATGGTCCCGCAAGACCCCGCCAGCAATCGCCATTTGTGGAGTGACATTGAAGCGGCCGCGAGATCAATGGTGGCCCGGGAGGGAGAGGCCTACGTGTTGACTGGCCCGGCGTATTTTGGCAAAGGTCGGTGGTTGCACAATCGGGTACCGGTACCGGACTACATGTGGAAGGCGATCTACTTGCCGAAAAGCCGACGCGCCGCCGCGTGGTTTGCACCCAATTCCAGCAGCCGCGACTATCAAATCTTGTCGATTGCGCAGCTGAAGGATGCGATCGGCATCGATGTATTTCCGTCACTACCGGCCGCCGTGAAAGCCACTGCTGCTGACATCAAACGCCCGTATTCGCGCGGGGAGAAATACTGATGCAGTATTTCACTGACGAGCAAGCCGTTGAGGCGCTTGCGTGTGGAGTCATCGTAGAAAACCGCGTTGACCGAGTTCGCGTCGGCGAGTCAGACATCACCCGCGACCGCCTGGGGTTGAAGCTTGCGCGCGCACTCCTGGGCACGACGCACGAATCCGAGGTCCGCACAGTGCTCGGTGGGCTGGTTCAAACATTGGAAGCTTTGGACCGCGACAGGAAGTTGCCTGACCGAATCTCCGTCGCCAAGCCAAAAACCGGCCCCTCCGTTTTTGGTCGCACGAAACCGGCATTTATCAAGTAGCTGTGTCGACGCATCGGGCGCAGCGAACTCAGGCAACATCCGACACAACCGGCCGCGCTTCGCACGGCCCGGCATAGGTGCAATGTCGATGGTCGCGGGTTCGACTACCTCCGGACTGTCCCGGCCACCCCAAAAATCGGAGGCATAGCGAGGCGTCGAGTCCGGCCACGCAATTTCAGAAACGCCAAATTTCGCTTAAAGCGCCTAAACATCTGCCTGATATTTAAGCTATTTCAGCAAATGTCGATTCAGAAGTGCGATTTTGGCCGCGCTCTACTGCGCCGGCACTGTTGAAAGCACTGTTCAGTGGCGCCGCGTGCGCATCGAATTCGACGACGCGCCTATCCCCGGAGTGGTTTTCCGCCGAATACTCGATTGCCCGCGCGACTTTCGCCGCAATACCACTGTGTGTAGCGCAAGTCCCACCGGTCAGGGCGTGAAAGAGTAGCGCTGACGGCGTAGCCGTCCCTGGGTTTCAGTGTGGTATTCGCTGCGGTTCGATGCACTGGCTCACGATGGAAATCGGCGCACCGCCACAGGGAGAGGGGGAACGGAACGGCGACGACAGCTCGCTCGACTAACCCCTACCAACCATCACGCCCTCAAAGAGATCTGACATGTGGCGAAAGCCCAAATGGCCGGTCTGCGTAACGCGGATCGCCGCGACGCTGTTGAGACAACGTCGTGCGCTCCGCAGCGCATAGTCGAGCGAAGACACGCGATCACTGGCGCCGACAAGGAGCCGCACCGATCGTCTCCGATGCGGCAACGCCTGGTAGTTGGCATGGGACGACAAAATAGCCGCGGAATGACGACAACTCAGGGCTGCGGTCGAACTCAACGCTTCGATAGCGCTCAGCCCGTCCAACGGCATCGGATTTAGCAGTACCAACCGGGACGCATCGAGCTGGTCAGCCACGTGGGTCGCAATGACAGCTCCGAGAGAGTGTCCAGCAATCGCCAGCGGCGGCCGCTTGGTCAGTTGAGTTAATGCGGAACGCAGCCGCGCCGCATACGACTCCATTGAGTCTGCACCCGAAACCCCAGCACTCAGGGGATCAATGATTGGCGCCATCATCCGCCATCCGGCTCGTGTCAGCTCCCGTGCAGCTGACCGGAACTGCCACGCGTGCCCCCCTGATCCATGCACGCAGTAAACACCAGGCGCGTTCGCGGCGCCTACCGACAGGTGTTGCACCCCGTCGACGCTAACCATCGACTCGTTGGCGAGAGCATCCGCACCCGTTGGCGCCGCCCAATCGCCGCGAGCAGTTTGCACTGCCCCCACTTTGCGTGCGACGTTGATCATCACCCGGTTTTGTTGAAGCACATCGAAGCGCAGCTCGACGACATGGTGGTGCTTCGCAGACCGCATCATCGCGCCAAGCAACGCGGTGGCGATGCCTGCACGCCGGTAGCCCGCGTCCACCGAAATGCTCACATCGCACACCGCGCCGCCATTGGCCAGGTAGTGACGACCGACGACTGCCGCGGTCACCCGCGTGTCACTTCCCGCGCCGACCATCGTCACAATGACCTCGTCCTTAGACGGACGCAAGGCCCCGACCCAGGCGCGAATGCTCGCATCCGTGGCGACACTGCCAAAGCGCAAGTAGCGGTCTTCATCGTCAAGTCTCAACAGATGGGCCGCGAGCAACGGCAATTGCGCTGGTCGAAGACGGACGAGTTCCATAGTTGCAGTTCAAAGCCACAAGCTTGTGCCCGGCGAGCGCTACGAATGCGACAAAAAGCGCGAATGCTTCGACGCGGTCCTTTCCCGCAAATGCGGCACGTAGTGCAGCGCATTTGCGCCCAGAAAGCCGAGATCGCCGATCCAGAATTTCCGGATGCGCGCGCTCCCCCTCCTCGCCCTGCCGAAGTTCAGCGTCGAGTTCGTACGGCCAATGCACGTGGGCCTCCGATCAGATGAGCGAGAAGCGCCGCAGCAGGTGGCACTGGCAGTGAACGTCTGGCACCGGACGCGCGTGTGGCCACCCGGTTCAATAAATGACACGTGGAACTACCAAGGACTCGCGGACCTCATTGGCTCGATTGGCAGTCGTTCCGATCAGCACGTGGACCTGCTGGAAACCGTAGTCCACATGATCGCTCAGTGGCTGTGCGACCAACGGGTGTTCGCATTCGAAATCGCCGTTCGCAAGCCCAATGTATTTCGCTGCGGAGGTGCCGCAGTCGGGATCGGTCCTATTTTGGCGGTCGACTACGAGTCTATGGAGATCGAGTCGTGACCGCACCAAACCCCAGGCCCCACGTTTTGGTGACGGGTGCCGCGAGGCCGCGCATTGGCCGCGCCATCGCCAACAGTCTTGCCGAGGCAGGTTATACCGTCCTTGCTCAGACGAGACGCTGCGAATCAAGCTACCGGGAAGGCTTACACGAGCGGGTCGTGGTTCTCGATCATTCGATTGACAGCCCAGAAGCTGCCCGCTCTCTCATCTCGTCGGCGGCCGCTCGCGCAGTGGCCGACTGCGGCTGGCTGGCGGGTGTCGTGGCAAACGCGGCGGCGTTTGACTACGACCTCCCGACCAGCCGATCCGACCACTGCCTGACGGAGCACATGCGCATCAACCTGGTTTCACCGCTGGCCGCGTGGCGCGAGTTGCTCCACCAACATGAAACGTACACGTCACTCGTTGGCGGCGAATGTCTGCCGGCTTTCTACACGGTAATCCTCGACCAGGTGGTGCGCAACCCGAACACGGACTACTTCAGCTACGCGATCAGCAAGGGCGCGTGGACTGGCGTCTTGCGGCAGCTCGCGGTCTGCGGCGCACCGTTCGTGCGCACCAACGCGATCCTCCCGGGTCTTGTATTGCCCGGCGGAGCGATGACAGCTGAGGCCTTCTCGCGACAACACGCGCAAACGCCTCTGCGTATCGGACCGACGCCCGAGGACATTGCCGGCGCCTGCGAGTTCTTCGCCCGCAGTCGCGCGGTGTCGGGAGAAGAGATCGCTGTTGACGGTGGCCGTCACTTCGCTCCCTCCTTTCGCGACCCTGCCTTTATCCCTTGTTGAGGATCCCACTCTGAAATGGCCGAGCACAAAGCAAAGGTTACCCGTATAGCCCATTTGACCGGCATACCGGTACAGATCACGTTCGCCCACCGGGTGCAGATGACCCCTACCGGAGCACCGATTCTGCTGCACCATCATGAGCGCGTTCACGACTCGGTGCCGCGCATGGAGAAGGTCATCTTCGACATCGACATCTACTGGGACGCGCCCGGGCACCTCGACAGCGGCGCCCGTTTGCCCGACGTAGTCAACTATTCACCGGTCTATCGATTTCTGACCGAGGAATTCGACGGCAAAGAGCCGGTGGAATCCCCGCTCGAATCAATCGTAGACATCATCGCGCAAAAAGCATCGCTCGACACTCGCGTCACAATGGTCAAGGTCCGTGCGCTACGGACGCAGATCCTACGCGACGGTGCCGTCGGGTGTTCCGTGGAATTTTCCAGGCCGCGCGTTCAGATGCTGCCCTCCCCGGAGCTTGCCGAATGACCGAGGAGATCGACGTCGCGGTGATTGGCGCCGGGCCGGCTGGCGCCAGCGCGGCCCTCTGGCTAACCCGGTTGGGAGCGGACATCCGGCTTTATGAGGCAGCCAATCGCGTAGGCGGCTTGCTTGCCAGCAGCCCGTTTCCAAACGCCTGGAACGTCTCTCACCCCTCGCCGCGGACCGGCGAGCAGTGCGCGCGCGACATGAGCGACGCGATTAGCGGCGCCGGCGTCCGCCTACAGCTGGGCTCGGCGGTAGTGGCTCAGCGCGAGGGAGGCCGGTTCCTGTTGTCCGACACGAACGGCCGCGCACTGGCGCGTGCGTGCTATCTGGTTCTTGCAACGGGCACCGTGCCGGTCGACGGCGGCATTGCGCCGAGCGACACCGTCCACATCGGTCTCGCGAAGTTCGCTGCGACCTCTTCCCTCCTGCGCGCCGGCTCACGCATTGCCGTTCTCGGTGGCGGTGACACCGCCATCGAGGCGGCGATGTTTGCCCTGCGCCACGGCGCCGAGACCAGCATCTTCGCTCGGTCCGGTATCCGCGGCGGCCACCTACCCATTCGAGCGGCAAATGGGGCTGACATTCACTGCGGGCCAATCGACGTCGATCCGGTGGCGAGTACGGTCAACGGAAGGAAATTCGATCACATCGTCGTTGCGTTTGGTTTCGCCGCCAACCTTGCAGCTCTCAGCTCTTGTCTACGGCAGGACGTTGTTCTCGTGAGGGGGCGAATACACGTCGGCCCCGACCTGTGTTCAAGCGCGGAAGGTGTTTTCGCAATCGGTGACATCACCGCCGCAATGCACCCGTGCAGCGTTACGGCGATGGCTCAGGGCGTCATCGCGGCGAAGGCAATCGTCAGCCGGCTACCTGGTCGCAGCTTGACCACGCAGGCAACAGCCGTAGTCTGAACCACCCGCACCCATCGAACAGCGAGAGCGCCATGCCCCAATACACCTTCTATCGACTGAAGGACGCACTTGAGCCGCAAGCCCTTGCCGCCGTCCGCTTCCCGGTGTTCAAGCCCCTGACTGACGAGAACCCGACCGCAGCGCGGTCCTGCGGTTGGTTGCTTACCGGCGGGAACGCTCAGGTGACTTTCCGCGGAATCCATCGTTTGCGCTTCGCGGAGGACCGCAAACAGGTTCCCGCGTCGGTTTTGGAACGCGCACTCGACGCGCGAGTGCGCGAACTGGAGAGTCGGGGTTCGCCGGTTGGGCGTAGCCAAAAAAAGGATCTACGGGACGAGCTGAACTTGAGCCTGTTGCCGCGCGCCTTTCCTGTGCGCAAGGTCACCCCAGTCTATCTTTGGCCGGACGGCCTAATTGCGATCGGCTCGACCTCGTCCTCCCAAGTCGACAGCGTGCTTGCTGCAATACTGGCCGCCTTGCCCCCTAACGCCGCGCTCTTGCCAATCATCGCGCGCCAGGCAAGTGAACGACTTGCAGAGGTTCTGCGCTCACCCGATGAGTGGTTGCCCGCTGGTGCAGAGTTGGGCGACTTCGCGCAGATGGTCGGCCTCCCGCGCGACGGCACCGGCGCAAAGCAGGTCGTCGCCTGCCGGGGCGCAGATTTGGGCTCATCTGCGGTACAAGAGCACTTGCGATGGTTGCCGCAAGTTCAGGCGCTGCGCATCGTCGCCCAGGCCGAACCGCTGCCCTACGCGGAGCCCGATACGAGCCCCCTTGTCTCCTGCGTGATCGACCGTGAGCTCCGCCTGAAGCAGGTGAAATGGCTGAGCGCCCAGCCCGCCAATCCGATCGATCCAGAGTTGGACGACATTCGTGATGCAGATCGCGTGGCTCGGGCTTTGCTGCCGCTACTGCAACTCCTTGGCTCGCGCCACGACGAAGCAACCGAGGCGCGCGCGGCGTGAACTACTCTGCCGGCACGCGGTTGCTGCTCACGGCTGAACGCGCGTTTGTCGTAGCGGCCCTTGCTTGCGCGGTGGCCATTTCCGCCGCTGCCATCGCTCAGTTTGGCGCCGATAGCAGCGCACTCGCCAAGCTCCCGCCGATCCTGTCCCGAGGGCTGGCAGCGCAGGACTGGCTATTGAGGTCGGTGCTGGACGTCTCGCTATGTTCCGGCGCCCGCTGCGCCGGCCTCGGTCCGTTGGCGTCGTGCCTTTTACTGCTGCCGACTATTTGGATCGGTGCCACCGCGCTCACGATCTTGGTGGGTTCAGCGTTGCGGACCCTATCACGCTTGGCAGCCGCGTTGACCCGAAATGTAGTTCGCAAATCGATGCAAAGGCGCGCCGATCACGGCCGGGACGATCGGTCATGTCCATAACCCCAAGGAGAACACAATGATTGAATTCGTAAGCATGTACGCGCAGCCCGCAGCACTCGCCGACTTTTCGGCGCTGCGCAGCGCGTTCGCGAAAATCCGAACGCCGACACACTTCGCACTACGCGTGGAATCCACGCTGGCAACGCCTGTTGATTCGACCCTGCTCGCCCAGCTACGTGAGTTTGTTACGCTGGTTGACCGCGAAATGGATGATCATTTCTCTGTCCACCTTGAGCTTGCCGGTGACCTGGTGCCTGCGATGCTCGACAACTGCTTGCCAGCCGAAATCTATGATCTGTCGCTTGACTGCGTTCGTTTGCGGCTCGACGGGCGTGGCAGTAACGCCACTGCCGAGACCATTGCCCGAGCGATCGAGAGAGAGGCCGACCACCATTTCGTGCTTCGCAACTTCCCTCGCCCATTGCTCGACCAGTTAGCTGCGTCCGGTAGCCACTTCGGCGTGTTGGGGCCGGAGTTTTTACGCGGCGCTCGCTACGCAAGTGTTGCACAGGGGATTGCTGTCGATTCACTCGACGCTGCGCTTTCCGGGGCCGCGGGGATAGCTTCCGCTTCACTGCCTGTCCGCAACGACTGGATTGACCTCGGACAAGTCGCCGCAACGGACACCGACTGGAACCCACGAGTCGCAGCAAGTGCAGTCCGGGCAATGGCCGCCGCCACATATATCGGCATCGACCAGTTTCTTCCCTCTAACCTTCGACCCAACGCCTAACGACGCCGACGTGCAATGCTCGACGAGTACGCCCTCGTTGTCGGCCTCATCATGGCCTCGGCCTCTCTCGTCGGTTTCGTTCTCCGAGGCTTCCATCGAGGGATGGGTTCGCGCCAGCACACTCCGTCGTGGTCGCAGATGGCCGCTCTCGCGGCGGCCTGTCTGTGTCCGGGAATCGCCTTCCTGCTGGGAGCGAGCCTGACGCTCTTGGAGGGCGACAGGCTTGTCCACGTGCTGGTGGCTGGACCAGTACTTCATGGCGAGTGGCTCGTGCTTGGGCGCTTACGTGATGTCTTTTTTTCTCCTCGTTCGTGAGCACTTCAACGGGTCTAATAGCGGCCAACAGTTGTGTTCTGACGTAGAGGGGATCGATGCGGGGCGCAAGCCGAGCACTGCGCTCGCCGGATGCGACTGTCGACATGCGCTTGACGGATCAACGCAGTAGCCGCAAGTTGCGGCGCGAGGCAACCCCGATTCGCTTTCGCCTCCAGGTGCATTGGCCTGGAGTGGCTTTACCGGCCGCCCAACCGCCTCGCCATAGTGCCAACTGAATGCTCTCTTTTTCACTTGCTTCCAGAGCCGCCCGCAGTACAGTAGGTTTTGAAGCCACCAACAACCTGGTGGTTGCCGTCCGATCACTGTCGCCGCAACGCCGTGATTTCTCACCACCCGTTACTACGGGCTGCTGGAGCGGTACAACACCGATCCGGCGCCCCTCTCCGTCTTCGCCACCCGAGGCGCTGACACCACGCATTCGAACAAGGCCGATTTTTGAATATCTGCTCGTCATCCGTCCCGGCGCTGGGTACTATCGACCAGTACGTCACCGCTATCAACAAATATCCATTGCTCACACCTGAGCAGGAGCAGGAGCTCGGCCTGCGCTGGAAGTACATGCAGGACGTGGAGTCCGCCCGCCAGCTGGTGATGAGCCATCTGCGTCTGGTGGTCAGCGTCAGCCGCAATTACATGGGCTACGGCCTGCCGCAGGGTGACCTGATTCAGGAAGGCAACGTCGGCCTGATGAAAGCCGTGCGCCGCTTTGACCCGGAGCGCGGTGTGCGCCTGGTGAGCTTTGCGCTGCACTGGATCCGCGCCGAAATCCACGAATACATCCTGAAGAATTGGCGTCTGGTCAAGGTCGCCACCACCAAGGCACAGCGCAAACTGTTCTTCAATCTGCGCGCCATGCGCACGGGCGAACATCCACTCACGCAAGCGGAAGCCAAGCGCATCGCCAAGGAGCTCAACGTCAAGCCGGAAGAAGTGTTCGAGATGAACATGCGCCTCTCCGGTCGCGACGTGGCGATGGACGGCACGCCCGACGACAGCGAAAGTGAGGCCGTCGCGCCGGTGGCCTACCTTGCCGCCGACAGTGACATCGCTGACCCGGCCAAAGTGATCGAGGCTGAAGAAGTCGGCCGGGTGCATAGTGAAGGCCTGAAGCGCGCGCTGGTCAAGCTTGACGAGCGCTCACGCGACATCATCACCCGCCGCTGGCTGGCCGAAGATCAGGAAGAAACGTTGCAGCAGCTCGCAGACAAGTACGGCGTCTCGGCTGAGCGTATTCGCCAGATCGAAGTGAAAGCGATGAAGCAGATGCGCAAGGAGATTGAGCGATAGCGGCGCGCCGCAACGCTCTCGCCAGCAACCATGGCACGGCCACGCGACCTCGCTCTGCAGATTGATCTGTTCAGTGCTCCGGTTTCACCTCTGGCGCCCTCTGTGTCCAACGCACCGATCGCACGGAGAACTTTCGCGCCGACCGCAGAACAGTTGGCGGTCGTGGCAGCATCGGACGCTGGTGAAAGCCTCGCGGCAAATGCGTTCGCAGGTGCGGCGAAGACGACCACGCTGGAGCTTGTCGCCGAGCGACAGCATAGTCGGCGTCAGCGCGGAATTTACCTTGCCTTCAACCGCGCAATCGCCGCCGAGGCGGCTGGGCGATTTGGGACACGCGCGCAGTGCAAGACCACACACTCACTGGCCTACGGCGCGATCGCCGGTCTGTACGGCGGAGACTCTTCCAAACTCACTGGAGCGATGTCGGTAAACGCAGTGATTCAGTGGCTTTCGTTACAGCGCGACGATATAGATGGCATGAGCCCGCGGCACGCGGCGGAAGCGATCAGGCGCACCGTGGCGGCGTACTGCTACTCGGCCGATGCGCAAATTTCGATAGATCACGTCTTCTGGCCTACGGCATCGAGGCAGTGGAGTCCAGCCTACAGTGCAAACTATGCGCAGGCGGTCGTAAGCTACGCGACGCGGTTGTGGACCGCTGCACAGCAGCCTGATTCTCCGGTGCCGCTCGGGCACGACGGCTATCTCAAGCGCTGGGCGATGCAGCAACCTCGCTTTCGCTGGGACTATGTGATGTTGGACGAAGCACAGGACTCGAATCCGGTGCTGCTGCAAGCGTTGTCGGGCGCATCGGTGCCAGTGTTCTACGTTGGCGATCAGTATCAGCAAATCTACTCGTTCCGCAACGCTGTGAACGCTATGGCGGCGATCCCGAAGGAGCGAAGCTACTATCTCACGCAGTCGTTCCGCTTTGGTGAGGACATTGCCGCGCTCGCAACACGGGTACTGAATCTGCTGGACGAGGAGCGAGCGGTCGTCGGGGCTGGCGGACCAGGCGTAGTTGTGACCGACAACGGACATTGCGCGCCGAGCCTCCCGTTCGCGGCGATCGGTCGAACCAACGCGGGGCTGATTGGAGCTATTTTTGAAGCTGACCGAAAGGGCCTTGCGGTGCATGTCGTCGGCGGTACAACGGAAATCATGGCGCTGATCGAAAGTGCCGAGCTCCTGCAAGCGGGAATTTCTCCGGCGGATGGCCCTCTGTTCGGGTTCGAGTCCTGGCAAGCGTTCATTCAGCACGTCAAAGAGTTTGGCGGCGAGTTGCGTCCGTTCGTCCAGATCGTGGAGTTGCATGGCCTCACCGCCATCCGATCGGTCCTTGCGCGGGTCGTAGAGGTAGAGGCGGACGCCGGCGTTGTTGTCAGTACTGCTCACAAGTCCAAGGGTCGCGAATGGCAACGAGTCGTGTTGCTGGATGACTATCGATTGATGCGTCGCACGCTCGGCGACGAGACTGCACGGGGTCTCGACGAAGAGCTGCGCATTTTCTACGTCGCGCTCACACGGGCCAAGAGCGAGCTATTTGTGCCCACTGTTTTGCTTCGTGACCTGTCCGAGGCGGAAATGCTGTGATGCCTTGCGGTAGCAACGACCCGTGACACACTGACTAAACACGATGGAGGTTGCTTTGATCCTTGACGAAATGGAACGCCTGCTTGGCCGTGAGCCGCGGGTACTCAACCCGGTCCCTGTGCGCTACCCGGTTGCCGGTGCTCAGCCGACCGATGGAACCCGACGCCTTGCGATCGTCGACTGCGAAGGTACTGGCCTCGACACTGAAAACGATGAACTTATCGACATCGGTGTGTTGGCGGTGGATGTCGCCGGGGATGGCTCCGTCGCCGCTGCCTGTCGGCCCGTTCACGGCTTTCGGGATCCCGGCATACCGATCCCCGAAGCGGTGGTTCGACTCACAGGTATCGACGACACCATGGTGCGCGGCACGGCGCTGCCGATGCGGGAGCTGCAGCTCGCCTTGCAGCATTGTGAGTTTGTCGTCGCCCACAATGCCGCTTTCGATTTCAAGTTCTTCGCGAGAGTGTGGCCGGAGAGCACTTGCATTCCGTGGCTCTGCTCGCTTAGCGACATTGATTGGGCGGGTCATGGCGTCAGCTCGGCCAAGCTCGACTACCTGGCGATGCTCCATGGGTTCACCTTTCGTGCCCACCGGGCGATTGCCGACGTTTACGCGCTCGCTGCTGTGCTTGCCTCGACCCTGCCGGACGGATCGCGCACGGGCTTTCGGGAATTGCTCGACGCCGCGAGCTCGCCCGGGTACGCGGTCAAGGCCACTGGGGCGCCCTTCGCGGCCAAGGACACCCTCAAGCGGCGCGGCTATCGATGGGATGCGGAGGCGAAGGTGTGGCACACGCGGGTGCGGGGCGCCGCGTCGCTGGACGAAGAAAGGGACTGGCTGACGAGCGCTGTATACGGCGGGGTTTTCCGTGGCGCCGTGGTGCCACTGGATCCGCTGAACCGGTTCGGATAGCAGTCCAGCGACGGCTTGAGCACTACGAGTAACCTCGGCTTCTCAGCCACGAGCTGAACGAGCGCTTCACGACCACCCCGTCAAAGCCTGCCTTTTTGATGCGGTCGCGAATGGTTGGCGGCGCCTCGGCCAGAAATGCGGCCGTCAGTTGTTCGCGCTCCGCCACCGGCAGTTCGCTAAATGCCTGCGTTGGCGCTTGAGCGGGAGTCGGTGTACCGAGATCGCTTTCGCTCGAAGCGGCTGCCAAGGGGCTTTCTACCAGAGACGCCTGGGTGGGTTCATGCGCCGCCACAGCTTGCGCTTCGCCTCGGTAATTTGAGAAATTGCCCTGTACGGATGCACGGAAAAAAGCTGTGGTTGACGTCAGCGGGGTCTGATCCCGGCGCGCGCTCCTGCCTCGGCAGTAAAGCAACTGGCTTTTTAGGTAATCGTGCGGAACGCCCGCGGTCAGAAACTGGTCCAGGACATCCCGAGGGATACGAAGTTCGGCGCACAGATCGAGAATCGTTTGGTCCACCTCACGAGCGACTCCCGCCTGCAGATCGAGCTCACCTTGGCGTTTGAGATCGACCGCTACGCGCATTCGATCAAACTGCTTGCCGCGCTTGGTGAATTCGACTCGGATTTCGTGTGACGTATTGGTGGCGTTTACCTGTGGGACCGCGCGGCTTAGCACCTTTACAAAGTCGCGTGCCTGGGCGTGCGGTTCGGGATCGCCGGATAGGAACACGGAGTATTCCTGCCACGGCAACCAAGGCGAACCCCGCTCCTGGGCAAATGCGCGCGACACCTGGTAAAGAGTGATCGCCGTGCGCGAACTCAGATCACGTTGAACACCGAGATCGAGTTGCCAGTAACGATCAGGGGCAAGCAGGGCCTTGCGAATGACCTCCGGGAACTCGACCCGCATCAGGTTGCGCGACGAGTCGATCTCAACGAAGCTGACCAGCTGCACACCGGCAATCCGTTTTCTGGACCGCACCCGGCGCTCGTCGCCACCGCTTTTGCCGCCCTTCCCCCCTTCGTCTCCGAAAAACTCGCCATAGGTGACCCGGAGGTCCATCAGAGAAAGCGCGGTCTGGTCGAAGTGCGCGCGGTTGTAGTTGGACGACTGGCCGGTGGCCTCGATTACTTTGTCCAGTGGGAACTCAAAGATTTCAGTCCCACTGCGGCGCGCCTGCGGATACTGCTGCGCGAACGCCAACCAGACGTCGTACAGTCGCTGCTGCATCAACGTGATGGGCTTGTTGAGCACCCGGATGTCTATGGTTTCCAAGGCTTTGCGAACCGTGCCCACGCCGCTGTCGGTGGCCTGGCTCTGGCTGACCACCACCACCGAACGGGAGCCTGTTTGCGCCAGGGTCGGCGCTGCGGCCTTCTGTGACATTGCAACCTGCCCTATGGATTTTCCCCGGCGGAGTCTAACCCTGGGAAATGTTCGGTGCCACTCGGCAGCAACGATGGAACCGGAACTGTGCCTTGCTGGCATCGAGCGAACCGGGGCCAATGCCTGGTGGCCCGTGCACGGTTTGATTCAGCAACGATGGAACCGGAACCAAAATGGCTGGAACCGAAGCATGAAATTAGCACACGACAGCAGCAACGGTGGCGCCGAATTCAGCAAGCATGGCACTGCAGATGTGCTAACCCGTTGTTTTTACTAAGCAAATTGCCCCTGTAGTGAGTATTTCATTGTAATTTCACACAGCGCAGCTTCCGGTTCCATCGTTGCTGAATACTTGCGATTGTTTGTGTGTTTTTCGAGTTTTCGCCAAAATACCGCAAAGCAACCGCACTTCCTTCCTTCAACCGAATTATGGCCATCGTACAAAATTCCGCTGCCTTGTTGCAAATGTTCGCACGGCGAGGTGCAGAGAGCCTGCAGGCGTTGCGCTCCGAGATCACCAATCCGCATGAGGTGAAGACGCTGAGGATGTGGGGTATTCAGGAGGCCGCCCGCATGGTGGATCGCTCACCTCCGACTCTCAAAAAGGCTGAGCTTGAGTTTCCTGAGTTGCAGCCTGCTCGAGACGTCGCAGGCCGGCGCGCGTACGACTTGGCACTGATCAATAAGTATCGCGACAAGCTAGGCAGCAGGTACCGTCGCCCTGACGGCTCACGTCCGATTGTCTGTGCCGTCACCAATTTCAAAGGCGGCGCAGGCAAGTCTACGACTGCCGTTCATCTCGCGCAGCGGGCAGCGCTCGACGGACTTCGTGTGCTCGCGATTGACCTGGATCCGCAGGCGACTTTTACGCTTCACTTCGGGATCATCCCCGACCTCGACCTGGATCCGTCCGACACCATCTCGCATGCCCTGGTTGTTAACCCGGCGGACCTCTCCGAGAAAATTGTCTCAACTTACTTTCCCGGTCTCGACTTGGCACCTGCCAACCTCGGTTTGCAGGACGCAGAGTTACAGCTAGCGAATCGGGACGAGAACAATGAATCGGTCCTTGGGCTAGGCCCGATTGATCGCCTGCGCGCGGCGCTGGATAGCGTGCAAGGACAGTACGACGTTGTGCTGCTTGATTGCGGCCCAAATCTGGGCGTTCTGACGCTCAATGCGATCAATGCAGCAACGGGCTTGCTAATCCCCATTCCGCCACAGATGCCGGACTTCGGTTCCGCTCGGCAGTTCTTTGAGTCCATGTCTCAGCTCCTGCGAAACCCTCGGTTTGCGCGGCCTCTTGACTTCGTAAAGGTGCTGATTTCCCGCCACACGGGCACTACCGAAGCATCGAAGGTTGAGGCGCTCATGCGGATCAACTTTGGGGAGGCAGTCATGCAGCAGGTTGCGCTCGAGTCTGTCGAGGTTGAACGAGCAAGTAATGCGTTTGCTGGCATTTACGAGTCTGCGGCACGAGGCACTGAGGCGTACGAGCGCGCATATCGTTCGATTGACGGCGCAATGTCCGAGCTGATCGCCACCTTTCGGTCGACCTGGGAAGCGCAGGCGTTGGCAAGTAGCGTTGTACGCGCTTAGTGTTGACTGAGTTGGCAGCTGCCAACCCAAAATTGCATTGGAGACAAGCGAATGGATAAACGCAAGTTCACCCCGCCTCCTTCGAGCACGCAACGGAGGCAGGGCGTTGCGAACAGCGGCGCCCTCGCTCGTGTTCTAGGCCGTATTCCCCCCTCGTCCGCGAGCGATGCCGTTACCGAGGTGCAGGCGGCCGGGGAGGAAGTGATTCATGAGGCGGCGAGCGAACAGCGCGGCAGTGTGCGACCGTTTCCGTCCGCTACCCGAGCCAAGGTAGATCCAAAGATCTGTCGCCCGTGGAGACTCGCGGACCGTCCAGACGGAGACTTCGGGGATTTGTCAGACCTCGGCTCCTCCCTGTTCGACGCCGGACAGGTGCAGGCGAGTCTCGTGCGTCCTATCGCCCATCCGGGTGATGACGGCGTCAAATTTGAGGTCATTGCTGGTGTCCGGCGCTGGCGTGCCGCACGAATCAAGGCGATTGATTTGGAGGTTGTGATCAAGCAGATGGATGACCGAGAGGCATTCGTCGCGATGGCGGCGGAGAACGATAAGCGGCAGCCGCTTTCCGCTTATGGTTTGGGTTGCCGGTATCTGGTTGCCTTGAAGGAGGGTTTTTTCGCTGATCAGAAGGCGCTCGCTGAGTGGGCTGGCGTGGACAAGGGCACGATGAGCCGATACCTCGCCATCGCTCAGCTGAACCGCCCGATCGTCAAGGCCGCAGGCGATGACATTGGAAAGTTGGGTCTTCGCCTTCTCTACGAGCTGTTCCTTTGTCAGGCTGAACATGAAGGCGAAATTGTCCGTGACATGGCTGATCTGGTCGCGGGGAAAATTCGACTGGAGGATGTTCCTGCCATTTGGAAGGCGGCGCCTGTAGAGAAAAAGCCGGCTCGCGTTTCGGAGCGTACGACCTATCGTGGAATCAACGGAAAGCGCATCCATTGCGACGTTTCTGGCAGCGCGGTTCGGATCTCTGGGCTCCGCGACGAGGATCGCGAGCACGTTATTCTGAGTGTCAGATTGATGTTGGAGTCCCGCCAAATTGCTGCGCAAGCGCTGTTGCCCGATGGAAAAGCCGGTATGGACAATGCCGTTTTCCCCGTCCCGAAGGGGCGTCGCCGTTGAGTTGGCAGCTGCCAACTCAACGTCCTGCTGAGCGAGTTCAACGCTACTGCGCTTTTTCAGTTCGCTGCTGGCAACTCGATTTCCGACCCGGACGTTAGGCTTCCCTAGTGCCTTTTTTTTGGTTGGCAGCTGCCAACTCAACGTCCTGCTGAGCGAGTTCAACGCTACTGCGCTTTCTCAGTTCGCTGCTGGCAACTCGATTTCCGACCCGGACGTTAGGCTTCCCTAGTGCCATTTTTTTTTGGTTGGCAGCTGCCAACTCAACGTCCTGCTGAGCGAGTTCAACGCTACTGCGCTTTTTCAGTTCGCTGCTGCCAACTCGATTTCTGTCGAGGCCCTTGCGCTTCCCGGTGCCTTTTTTGGTTGGCAGCTGCCAACTCGATCTTTGTGGTGGCAGTTCTGTTCCCTGGACCCCATTTTTTTTGGTTGGCAGCTGCCAACTGGACCAACAGCCGGACGCTCATCATCAGCTAGCGTTCCCTCGCGCGTCCACGAACGCAAGAAGGGAAGATTTAAGCGTTCTCTTTAGCCCGCCGCCGGGCCGAAACTGCTTCCAGCGCCTCGGAGCGTCGTCGCATCTCCGAGCTCAAGTAAACGCTGGTCGTGGCAATGCTGGCGTGCCCGAGCACATCGCGCACGACGTCGAGCGGGGCCTCATCGGCGACCGCGTGGCTGGCGAAGGTGTGGCGCAGCCAATGGGTACTGGCGGCCGCGAAACGTGCGCCGTCGCGCGCCGAGCTATGCGTGGCGTTGTTGGCCAACGTCCGGAAGAAGTCCTTCAGCGGTCGGTACAGCGAAGAGGGGTCCAGCGCCTGATCGCCTTCGCGGCCCAGATCTAACCCGCGGAGCAGGGGGGTTTGCGCCGGCACGCGCTCGAGCAAGGCGTGTAGTGATGCATCAATCGGCACATCCGCCACCGGATGAGCAGCACGCAGATAGTGCTCAACCAATGCGACCGTGTCAGCCGTCAACGGGATCTCCCGGTCCTTGGTACCCTTGCCCATCGGTGAGATGAGCCACGTGCCGATGTCCGGATCGAAGTTGAACTGTGCCAACCGCAAGGTCGCGAGCTCCGCGCGGCGCAGTCCGGTGGCGTACAGGAAGCGCACCAGAAACCGCAGGCGATCGTTGGCGGGCGTCGCATCGAGCGCATCCAACGACGCCTCGACAAGCGCCCACTGCGCGCGCGTGAAAGCACGCCCCGCGCCGATCTTGTGCCGGGTAGATCCGGGACGCGCGACGCCATCCCACGGATTGGTGTCCAGATAGCGCTGTCGCATCAGCCACTCGCACATCGCGCGCAGCACTGACTGCGCGTGTCCCGCACTCGAAGGTGAAAGCTTGCCTGCGAAGGGTCGCCAGTGCGGACTCCAGCGCGCAGCAGGTCGGGGGTTGATCCAGCGCGCCGCCGGCGCCGGATCGGACAGAAAGGCCTGGTAGGCGATGCAGTCTTCGGTGGTCAGATCCGACATGGCGCAGCCGCGCTCGACAATGGCCCAGAGCAGAAAGCGCTCGGCCTCCGTCCGGTAGCTTCGCCAAGTCGCAGAGCCCTCAGTGCGCCGCGACAACCACGCGTGAATCGCAGATAGATCATCGTTGGCGGCAATCGCGCA
>Ga0208826_1000080_pt1 | contig 108745 bp, 82 predicted proteins | sample AD_UKC115_MetaG_FD_184451 | JGI IMG/M metagenome (GOLD analysis project Ga0208826, IMG submission 184451) | Active sludge microbial communities of municipal wastewater-treating anaerobic digesters from Hong Kong - AD_UKC115_MetaG (SPAdes)... | ecosystem: Engineered > Bioreactor > Anaerobic >... | reverse complement strand
TCGGCAAGTGCCTGTTCTATTTTGCGGCTCGAATAAATATTGTTCAAATAACTGTACAGAACTACTTTCAGCATCATTCTCGGATGATAGGCACTCGTTCCGCCTCCCTTGTAAGTATCAATGATTTTTGCAATATCCAGGTTATCGACTATTTGATTGACCAGGCGGGCAGGAGAATCTTGGGGTACTTTTTCATCCAAACTGGCAGGAAAAAGTACTATTTGTCCTTGTTCACTGGATTTAAATACTACTCTCGACATAATTCATGTTATTGATATTCAGCTATAAAGATACAAAATAATATGCAATTACACAAATCATTTGTCCTGTTTTTTTTCCTGTTTTTTATGATATTTCCCAACTAAAAAAAGAGACTGTCCTTACTTTTGAGACAGCCCCTTTTATTTTGCCGGGATTTTTAATTGAACTGCTTCATTTGCGAAGCTACTTCGTTATGGATTAATTCTGCAAATTCTTCCACACTCATGCTTCCTGCATCGCCTTCTCCCTGTCGGCGCACTGAAACACAGGATGTTTCCATTTCCTTTTCACCCACAATGAGCATATAAGGAATACGTTTCAGTTCGTTGTCCCGAATTTTTCGACCGATTTTTTCATTTCTTTCATCTACAGTAACCCGGATGGATTTTTCTTTCAGTTTTTTTGCAATGTCGAAAGCATAATCATTGAATTTTTCGCTAATTGGCAGCACTGCAACCTGATCGGGTGTAAGCCACAGCGGAAATTTTCCGGCTGTATGCTCAATAAGAACAGCAATAAATCGTTCCATCGAACCAAAAGGTGCTCTGTGAATCATCACCGGACGATGTTTTTGATTGTCTTCCCCGGTATATTCCAACTCGAAACGTTCCGGTAAATTATAATCCACCTGTATGGTGCCAAGTTGCCATTTTCTGCCAATGGCGTCTTTTACCATAAAGTCCAGCTTGGGACCGTAAAAAGCTGCTTCACCTTGAACAATTTTGGCTTTCAATCCTTTTTCTTCGCAAGCTTCGATAATAGCTTTTTCGGCTTTTTCCCAATTTTCGTCAGTGCCGATATATTTTTCTTTATTGTTTGGGTCGCGCAGGGAAATTTGAGCTTCAAAATTTTTAAAATCGAGGGCATTGAAAATAATAAAAATGATGTCCATTACTTTCAAAAACTCATCTTTCACTTGATCGGGGCGACAGAATATATGCGCATCATCTTGCGTAAAACTTCTGACGCGCGTAAGCCCGTGAAGTTCGCCGCTTTGTTCGTAGCGGTAAACCGTACCAAATTCGGCAAAACGCAAAGGCAAATCTTTGTAGGAACGCGGTTTAAATTTATATATTTCGCAATGATGCGGACAATTCATGGGTTTGAGCAAATATTCCTCTCCTTCTTCGGGAGTATGAATGGGCTGAAAAGAATCTTTTCCGTATTTGGCATAATGACCGGAAGTAACATAAAGCTGTTTGTTGCCAATGTGTGGAGTAATAACCTGCTGATATTCAAATCGTTGTTGAATGGTTTTCAGTACATTTTCCAGTCGGAGACGTAAATCTGTTCCGCGAGGCAACCAAATGGGAAGTCCTTTGCCAACCATGTCGGAAAACATAAATAATTCAAGTTCCTTGCCAATCTTTCGATGGTCGCGTTTCTTGGCTTCTTCCAACAACAGAAGATATTCATCCAGCATTTTTTTCTTCGGAAACGTAATGCCATAAATTCGAGTGAGCTGTTTGCGCTTTTCGTCGCCACGCCAATACGCGCCGGCAACACTTAACAGTTTAATGGCTTTAATTTTTTCTGTATTGGGCAGGTGAGGCCCCCGACACAAATCAGTAAAGTTTCCTTGACTGTAGAGTGTAATGGTTCCGTCCTGTAAATCGTTAATTAATTCTACCTTGTATTCGTCGCCTTTGGTTTGAAATTTTTTCAGCGCATCGGCTTTGCTGATGTCCGTTCTTTTCAGTTTTTCACCTTGAGCAGCCAATTCTGCCATCTTTGCTTCAATTGCGGGTAAATCGCTTTCGCGGATTACGGCTTCTCCAGGATCGACGTCGTAATAAAATCCGTTTTCAATGGCCGGACCAATACCGAACTTGATACCGGGATATAATTCCTGCAAAGCTTCAGCCATTAAGTGGGCAGAAGTGTGCCAAAATGCATGTTTCCCTTCTTCATCATCCCACGTATTGATTTTTACGGCAGCATCCGTCTCTATGGGACGAGTCAAGTCCCAAATCTGACCGTTAACGGTTATTGACAAAGCATCCTGAGCCAATCTTGAGCTGATGCTTTCAGCAATTTCGAGTCCGGTAATTCCTTTTGGAAATTCCTTTACCGAACCATCTGGAAATGTTATTTTTATCATGTTTATGAACCTTACAAATGGTTTTTAAATTTTTTCGCAAAGATAATGGTTTTTATTCAAAGCCCGATGAAAATCTCTCTGCTAAATTCGCACTTCTATTTCGAACTTATCATTCCATGTTGCAAATAAGACATAAATTATTTCTTGTTGCTACCAACTAAAAAGCCCTGCTCTGAAATTTGACAAAGAGCAAGGCTTTTTTCTTAAATAATTTTACTGATCAAATCAGCATCAATTGTTTTCGGGGCGTAGTTTTCTGACCACAGCACCTGTTCTCCACATTTCGCTTTCGCGCAATGCTTTTAATTCCTCTTCGAGTCGTTCCCTGTAATCGGGACGCGAATTGGCGTCGATGGAACGTTGTGCTTCACGACCTGAAGCCACTTCGTTATAAAGTTTTTCAAATACCGGTTTGGTAGCATCGTGGAACGGTCCCATCCAGTCCAACGCACCACGCTGAGCGGTAGTGGAACAATTGGCATACATCCAGTCCATGCCGTTTTCAGCAAAAAGTGGCATCAGCGATTGCGTCAATTCTTCCACTGTTTCGTTGAAAGCTTCTGAAGGTGAATGTCCGTGTGCCCTGAGCACTTCATATTGAGCCGACAGAAGTCCCTGAATAGCTCCCATCAAAGTCCCGCGTTCACCGGTAAGATCGGAATACACTTCTCTTTCAAAAGTAGTTTCGAATAAATAACCCGAACCAACCCCAATGCCGAGTGCTACAACTCTGTCATAAGCCTTTCCTGTAGCATCCTGAAAAATAGCGTAAGAAGAATTTAATCCACGTCCTTCGAGGAACAAGCGACGCAAAGAAGTTCCCGAACCTTTTGGTGCTACCATTATTACGTCGATATCAGAAGGGGGAACGATGCCTGTACGATCTTTAAAAGTAATGCCAAATCCGTGAGAAAAATACAAGGCCTTGCCGGCGGTCAGATACGGTTTAATACGCGGCCAAACTTCTATTTGTGCTGCATCCGAAAGCAAATACTGAATAATGGTTCCTTTTTCTGCAGCTTCTTCAATATCGAAAAGTGTTTTGCCGGGGACCCAACCATCTGCAACAGCTTTTTCCCAAGTTTTGCCACCTTTGCGTTGTCCCACAATGACATTAAAACCATTGTCCCGCAAATTGAGCGATTGACCCGGCCCTTGAACACCGTAACCAATTACGGCAATTACTTCATCTTTCAGTACTTCACGAGCTTTGCTCAAAGGAAATTCTTCGCGGGTTACCACGTTTTCGTCGACACCGCCAAAATTAATTACTGCCATTTTTTTTAGTTTTAAAAAATTATTTATTGATTAAATTATTTATTTTCAATTATTTACTGATTTTATATAAATTTTATTCTCGCTCTACAAGCTGTTTTTGTATTGTTAGCTATTTCAAAATAAAAATCGTTTTTTTCTTTTTCCTCTCGAAAAATCTTAATTTCTTCATTTTCGTATAATTCGGAAAGATAGTGAATTTCGAAGCGGACAATTTTCTTTTCACGATAAATGGATAAATCGAAACAATTGCACAACCATTGAATGTAACGAATGCTGTTCACATGACCATTGATGTCGATGTCGCTATATTTCACAGATAGCCTGTCAGCCAACTCACCCTCTACGGGATGAAGTTTTTCCAATCTTCCCGCAGTGCTTTCTTTCCCCGTTGCAAAATCTTTAAAACCCTGTAACGAAAACAAATTTTTGGGTTTGCGATATGCCAAATCCATCATAATCCATTCGGAAGTAGCTGAGGCAATAACTTCTCCTTGTGCATTTTCGATGCAAAAATTACGTATGGTTTTTATGGACTGAATTTTTTCAATCCATGTCGATATTTTAATTTCATCATATTGTGCTGGGTAAGAGTTTATTTCCAGCACCAGACCTAATACTACCCACGAAGCATTAAATTCGTTGAGTTGTCGCATTCCGAAGCCATTTTCATCAGCATGTCTACCCGCCGCTTCCATTAACAACTCTACCAGCGATGCTACAGTGAGTTTTCCTTGAAAATCAACACTCGATGGATAAATCTTAAAAATATATGAAAACTCTTTTTCCACTACTGTTTTTTAAGTTGTTTTTAAAGAGACATTTAAGGTTTAACTTTACTCTTGTGTTTCAGAAGTGGTATTGACTTTTTCTTCGAGTTTTTTCATTTTTTCGAGCATATCGCTCAGCCGTTCCACTTTCGACTTGGTGATGGCAATTCGTCCCGAACGAATAAATTGCAAAACGCCAATCGATGAACTCAATTCTTCAAAAAGTTTTTGCGTTTCCTGATAATGACCGGTTTTTTCAAACACTACGCAGTTTTCAGTCAATTCCAGTACATGAATCTGATAATCTCGAATTAATTTTTCGATAGAACCCATAGCCAAAAGTTTGCTGGTGTCAACTTTATATAAGGCAATTTCCTGATGGACCAAATCTTCATCAATATTATAATAGGCTTTCAGAATATCGACACGTTTGTCGATTTGCTGTACCACCTTTTCAATAACATCCTGAGTAGTAAATACAGTAATCGTAAATTTATGAATACCTTCGATGGCTGATGGAGAAACCGAAAGAGTTTCTATATTCAATCCCCGTCGAGTAAAAATAACGGTGATCTGATTCAGTACGCCAACCGTATTTTCCGAAAAAATGATAACGGTATATAATGTTTTTTCCATAATGTAAAGTTTTAAAAAAGCTAATAAATCTCTGAAGTTAGATAATAGAAATTTCTTTAACGAATTACTCCAGAATAATGTTGGTTACACTTGTTCCGGCCGGTATCATGGGGTAAACCATTCCTTTTCTTTCAACATTTACTACCAGCAGGTAAGGATTGTCGTCTTTCAGCATTTCGGCAATGGCGTCATCTAGTTCTTCCCGTTCGTTTACCAATCTTCCATTGATATTGTAAGCCTTTCCGATGGCCACGAAATCGGGATTTTTCATTTTAGTGAAAGAGTAGCGCTCTTCGTAAAATAATTCTTGCCACTGACGCACCATGCCTAAAAACTGATTGTCGAGCACAATCATTTTTACGCCGATATTGTTTTCCATGATGGTTCCCAGTTCCTGGATAGTCATTTGGAAACCTCCATCGCCGGCAAATAGACAAACTGTTCGGTCGGGAGAAGCAATTTTTGCACCAATAGCTGCCGGAAGTCCAAAGCCCATTGTACCCAGCCCCCCGGAAGTTATTAAACTTCTGGTTTGTGAGAATTTAAAATATCGAGCTGCGGCCATTTGATTTTGCCCCACATCGGTAACGCAAATAGCATTGTGGTGCGTTGCTTCCGATACTTTGTTGATAACTTCTCCCATTGTAATTTTTCCGCTTTTTGGAAATACTTCGCGTTCAATTACTTTTTCATATTCCGTGTTTTTATAAATTTCAAAGGAATCGATCCATTCGGTATGTCGGGCCGGTTTAACCAGTTTAGTCAAAGCCGGTAGCACATCCTTTGCCGAACCCAGTACCGGCACTTCAACCTTCAAATTTTTATTTAGTTCGGCTGCATCAATATCGATATGAATCACTTTGGCTTGACTGGCATAGGTTTTTAAATCGCCAGTTACGCGGTCATCAAAACGCATTCCAATGGCAATAAGCACATCACATTCATTGGTTTTCATATTGGGAGCAACATTCCCGTGCATTCCTACAAATCCTTTATTCAGTCGAAAGTCTGAAGGCATGGCTGATGCACCCAGCAAAGTCCATGCGGCGGGAATATCGGCTTTTTCCAATAATTCCATTAAATCTTTTTCTGCCTGACCGAGGATCACGCCATGACCTACCACCGCAAAAGGTTTTTTGGCAGCATTTATCAACTCGGCAGCTTTTTCTAATTGCGAAATATTAACTTCAGGGACAGGAATATAGCTGCGGATAAATTTACAGGGTTTGTATTGAAAATCTACTTCTTCCGACTGGGCATTTTTAGTAAAATCGAGTACCACAGGACCAGGACGCCCGGTAGAAGCTATATAAAAAGCGCGAGCTACTGCCCATGCCACGTCTTCGGCTCTGCGAATTTGATACGACCATTTTGTTATAGGTTGCGTAATGCCAATCACATCAATTTCTTGAAAAGCATCCGTGCCAAGCAAACCTGCCCCAACTTGTCCGGTTATGACTAACAGTGGTACACTGTCGAGCATGGCGTCGCTGATTCCGGTAATGGCATTGGTTGCTGCCGGCCCCGAAGTAATCAGGCAAACTCCCACTTTACCCGAAACACGTGCATACCCTTCGGCTGCATGGGCAGCACCCTGTTCGTGGCGTGTAAGGATATGATTTACTTTCTGGTCGTAATCGTATAAAGCATCAAAAACGGGCAAAATGGCTCCGCCAGGATATCCGAATATCGTTTCTACTCCTTCTTGCAACAACGATTCTATCAATGCTTTTGAACCTGTCATTTTCATATTTATATTCCTCCTATTTTTGTTTGGGAATCTTTGAATCAAATAATAAACTATTTTGAAATGAAAAAAATCATTTTTTATATTAACCGTACAGCACCTTTATCAGCCGAACTTACCATCGAAGCATAAGCTTTTAGTGCTTTAGAAACTGAACGCTGACGGTCTTTGGGCGTAAAAGCTTCTTTTCCTCTCGACAACTCTTCCTGACGACGTTTTTCCAATTCTTCCTCACTAAGTTTCACTTGTATGGTACGGGTCGGAATATCTATTTCTATAATGTCGCCATCGCGTAATAATGCTATATTACCACCAGCTGCAGCTTCCGGTGAAACATGGCCGATAGAAAGTCCCGAAGTTCCACCGGAAAATCTTCCATCGGTAATCAACGCACATTCTTTTCCCAAGTGGCGCGATTTGATATAAGAAGTCGGATAAAGCATTTCCTGCATTCCCGGACCTCCTTTTGGTCCCTCAAAATTGATGACTACCACATCACCTGCAACAACTTTTCCACCCAAAATCCCATCGCAAGCTGCATCCTGCGACGAAAATACTTTTGCCGGACCGGTAAATTTCCAGATACTTTCATCTACACCGGCAGTTTTAATAACACATCCATCCTGAGCCAAATTTCCTCTCAAAACAGCAAGTCCGCCATCTTTGGTATAAGCATGATCCATATCGCGAATACAGCCGTTTGCCCTATCGGTATCCAATTCCTTATAATAAGAATTTTGTGAACCCATTACCAGATTAAACCGGTTGGCAGGTGCACTTTTGTAGAGCTGCACTATTTCTGTCGACACGTGAGGCGACGTAATATCATATTTCTGAATCGCTTCTTTCAAAGTCATTCCATCAATGCGTCGAACATTCGTATCGATTAATCCTCCACGACTAAGTTCTGCCAGTATTCCCAAAATTCCTCCTGCTCGATTGACATCCTGAATGTGATATTTCTGCGTGTTGGGTGCTACTTTACATAAACAAGGAGTATGGCGGGAAAGTTCATCAATATCGTCCATTGTAAAATTTACTTCACCTTCGTGGGCAATAGCCAGCAAGTGTAAAACCGTATTGGTAGAGCCTCCCATGGCAATATCCAGTTTCATGGCATTAAGAAAAGCTTCGCGCGTGGCTATGGAGCGGGGAAGAACAGAATCATCGCCATCCTGATAATATTTGTAGGCATTCTCAACAATCAGTTTGGCTGCATTTAAAAATAATTTTTCACGATTGACATGCGTTGCCACAACCGTTCCGTTTCCCGGAAGTGCCAGTCCAATGGCTTCAGTCAAACAGTTCATCGAGTTGGCGGTAAACATTCCCGAACAAGACCCACAAGTAGGACAGGCCGCATTTTCAATTCTTTGAATTTGTTCGTCGGGAATCGAATCGTCGGCCGACTGCACCATTGCATCGATCAAATCGAGTTGTACGCCATCCAGTTCGCCGGCTTCCATTGGGCCTCCAGACACAAAAACGGTTGGAATATTCAATCGCATGGCAGCCATTAACATACCCGGAGTAATTTTGTCGCAATTGCTGATGCAAATCATGGCATCTGCCTTGTGAGCATTGACCATGTATTCTACACTGTCAGCAATCAAATCGCGTGAAGGTAGCGAGTAAAGCATTCCGTCATGCCCCATGGCTATTCCGTCATCAATGGCTATGGTGTCAAATTCTGCTGCAAAACAGCCAAGTTTTTCTATCTCAACTTTTATTTTCTGACCAATTTCGTGTAGATGAACATGTCCCGGTACAAACTGAGTAAACGAGTTGACTATTGCAATCACAGGTTTTCCCATTTGTTCATTCTTCATGCCGGCAGCTCGCCACAAGGCTCGTGCTCCTGCCATTCTTCTTCCGGAAGTGCTGGTTGTACTTCTCAATCTTTTTATCATCGACTGCTCTTTCGAGTTATTTATTGAAGTTTCCATTGAAAAATTATTTTTAATTTATTACTACTTGCTGATTTTAAAGCGGTTATTTACCTGCGTTTTTTCTCTTCTCTTCACAAAAGAGGCAAATTCATTCAATAAAAACAGAAAAACCTTTCTCTTCTAAGGTGAGAAAGGTTTCATGTGTTATGTTTTTTAATGCAAAAAAATAGTAAGAACCATCCTCACCTTTGATTGTAGACCAAAAGTAGCACGACGATTCCTACAAAATTATTTTTCCGATACATCATTCTTCAAAATTGAATTTCGGTGCAAAGATAAATGAAAAAATTACTTTATCAAAAAAAATCCATATTTTTTTTCAATTTATCAGATTAACTTGCCGTAAAATACAAAAAAATAATTTTTTAGCCTTTAAATTTTTTTTTGTGCATAACGTTACTTCTCAAATATACTCGGAAATATAAGTCAGAAATTATTTGTTTAAAAAGTGTCAAACATTAAAAAATGTATTATTTTTGTGCACAATCATCATCTCAGAAAATGGAAAATAAAAACTTTAAATATATATCCCGTATCGATTCGCCGAAAGATTTGAAAGTTCTTAAAAAAGAAGAACTTAACTCTGTTTGTCAGGAATTGAGAACATTTATTATCGAAGAAGTTTCTCAACATCCCGGTCATTTGGCTTCCAGTCTCGGCGCCATCGAGCTTACTGTAGCGTTGCATTATGTTTTTAATGCTCCTTACGACCGCATTGTTTGGGATGTAGGTCATCAGGCTTATGCCCATAAAATTCTTACCGGTCGTCGTACTAAATTTCGTACCAATCGTGAGTTTAAAGGAATCAGTGGCTTTCCTTCTCCCAAAGAGAGCGAATATGATGCTTTCGGTGTGGGTCATGCTTCAACTTCAATTTCAGCATCGCTGGGAATGGACATAGCCTCCAAACTGAAACATGAAAAGGACAGGCATGTCGTTGCCGTCATTGGGGATGGAGCTCTTACTGGCGGACTTGCTTTTGAAGGACTGAATAATGTGTCAATGAGTAAAAATATCAATGACCTCTTGATTATCGTCAACGATAATCAAATGGCTATCGATCCGCTGAAAGGCGGTATTACCGAATATTTAATTGATATTACAACTTCTCAGACTTATAACAAAATAAGGTACAAAATTTATAAAATGTTGAAGGGATTAAATTTGATTGATGAATCAAAGAAAGACAATATCATTCGCTTCAACAATGCACTGAAAGCTGCACTCACTCGACAACACAATCTTTTTGAAGGACTGAATATTCGATATTTTGGACCGGTAGATGGACACGATGTTAATGAATTGGTAAGAATTCTTACAGAAATTAAAGATTATAAAGGCCCGAAAATTCTGCATTGCCTTACCAAAAAAGGAAAAGGTTACGAACCTGCCGAAAAAGCCGTAACCGAATGGCATTCGCCGGGAAAATTCTGTGTGGAAACAGGAGAAAAAACTACTTCCAATTCTGTTTCAGAGCCTCCACTTTTTCAACATGTTTTTGGAGAGACGCTGCTGGAATTGGCAAAAAATAATGAAAGAATTGTCGGTGTTTCTCCTGCTATGCTCAGTGGTTGTTCCATGAATATCATGCAAAAAGAATTTCCCGACAGAGTATTTGATGTAGGTATAGCCGAAGGTCATGCGGTAACATTCTCTGCTGGGATGGCGAAGGAAGGGCTGATTCCTTTCTGTAATATTTATTCTACATTTTGTCAGCGAGCTTATGATAACGTGATACACGATGTAGCATTACAAAATTTGCAGGTAGTTATTTGTCTTGATCGTGCCGGCTTGGTAGGCGCCGATGGCCCAACTCACCATGGCGTATTCGATTTGGCCTATATGCGTTGTATCCCCAATGTAATTATTGGCGCTCCTCGAAACGAGATAGAATTACGCAATTTGATGTTTACGGCGCAACAACCCGATATGGGCCCGTTTGTAATCCGTTATCCTCGTGGAGCAGGTTCCATTGTTGATTGGAGAAAACCAATGCAATTACTTGAAGTTGGGAAAGGTGAATGTTTGAAGCAAGGAGAAGATTTGGCTGTATTAACAATTGGAACAATGGCAATAAAAGCAGAAAAAGCCATTGAAAAAGTTGAAAACGAATATCATTTGTCCATTGCTCATTACGACATGCGATTTCTGAAACCTTTGGATGAAAATATTCTCCACGAAATAGGGCAAAAATTCTCACACGTTTTGACCATTGAGGATGGAGTACTACAAGGTGGTTTTGGCAGCGCAGTGCTGGAGTTTTTTGCCGACCATGATTATTCGGTTCAAGTTAAAAGACTTGGCATCCCCGACAATTTTATAGAACAGGGTTCGCCTGACGATTTGTATGCCATGTTGGGACTTGATGCAGAAGGTATTGCCGAAAGCATTAAGGAATTGATGCAGCCAAATAACAAGGAAAATATTTCCAATAAAGTTAAAATCTCTGCTAATAATATTCAAAAAAATAAATCTTCATTTATAAATAGAATTTTTAAAGGGCTTTAGGAAATGAAAATTATTATTGTCGGTGCCGGCGAAGTCGGGACGCACTTGGCAAAATTATTGGCTCGCGAAAGTATGGAAATAACCTTGAGCGACGAAAATCCTGATCGTTTGGTTGATTTGGAAAGCAATTACGACTTGCTGACCAGCGTGGGTTCTTCCACTTCCATCAATCATCTGAAGGAAATTGGTGTGGAAAACGCCAATTTGTTTATAGCTGTTACTCCCTATGAAAGTGTAAACATGACAGCCTGTATGTTGGCTACCAACTTGGGAGCAGAAAAAACCCTCGCACGTATCGATAATTACGAATATCTTTTCCCCGAAAACAAAGAGTTTTTCAAAAAACTTGGAGTCGATTATTTAATTTATCCGGAAGTACTGGCAGCCAAAGAAATTTCTGAATCATTGAAAACCAGTTGGTTGCGACAAAATATGAGTTTTTGCAATGATGCGCTTATTTTGTTGGGTATTAAGGTTCGCAGCAATTCTGAAATTATCAATAAAAAATTTAGTACCGGATATTTTGATCACGAAAAATACAGAGTGGTAGCCATTAAGCGGGGTATGCAGACCATTATACCAAAAGGAAGTGATGAAATTCTGGCCAACGATATTGTGTATTTCATTACCACGCCGCAGTATTTGAATTTTGTCAGAGAGCAAGCCGGGAAAGAGGATTTTCCTATAAAGAATGTTATGTTTTTCGGTGGAAGCCGCATTGCACAAAAGACACTGAAAAGATTGCCACCGCATATTCACACCAAAATAATGGAAAAAGACAAAGCTCGAAGTATTGAGCTGGCGGAAAAATTTCCCGATTCGCTTATTATCAACTGCGATGCAAGTAACATTGAAGTTCTGAGAGAGGAAGGAATACAGGAAATGGATGCTTTTGTGGCAGCTACCGGAAATTCTGAAGTAAATATTCTGTCCTGTTTGGTTGCCAAACGTTTTGGAGTAAAGAAAACCATTGCCGAAGTGGAGAATTTCGATTATATTCCACTTGCCGAAAATATGGACATTGGAACTGTCATCAACAAAAAAATGATTGCTGCAAGCTATATTTATCAAATTACTTTAAACGCAACAGTACTGAATGTCAGAAATTTGACTTCTGCCGATGCCGAAGTTGTGGAATTCATTGCCAAAGCTGGTTCAAAAATTACCCGTTCAAAAATTAAGAATTTAAAACTGCCCGAAAATGTCAACATTGGTGGTATTGTGAGAAACGGAAAAGGAATGATTGTGAATGGAGAAACAAGCATAGAGCCCGAAGATCATGTAATTGTTTTCTGTGTATCTTCAGCCATTCGTAAACTTGAACCTTTTTTCAACGCCTAAATATAATTTGTTATCCACAATGCCATGAATCGTGAAATTAATTTCAAACTGGTGATTCGTATGCTGGGCAATCTCCTCCTGAGTGAAGGGGCTGCTTTGTTGTTGGTATTTTTTATTTCATTGATTTACAGAGAAAATGATGGCATTTATTTTGTTTTCACATCATTGCTTTGTTTTGCAGTTGGTTTTGCCGGATTTTTTTTTGGAAGAAATGCTCCCATGTCTGTTGGCAAACGCGAAGGTTCGCTGGTTGTAACTTCTGCCTGGATAATTTTTTCATTGTTCGGTGCCCTTCCCTTTTGGATCAGTCAAAGTATTCCTTCTTTTACCGACGCCTTTTTTGAAACAATTTCCGGATTTACTACTACCGGTGCTTCCATTTTGAATAATATTGAAGAATTGTCGCACTCCATGTTGTTTTGGAGAAGTCTTACCCACTGGATGGGAGGTTTGGGCATCATTGTGATTTCTTTGGCATTGTTGCCACTGTTTGGGACGAGCGGAACGCAGCTTTTTGCCGCTGAAACCAGCGGACCAACCAAAGACAAGATTCATCCGAAAATCAGTGAAACGGCAAAACGCCTGTTTCTAATTTATTTCATGTTGACTTTTACAGAAACAATTTTACTTCGTTTGGGAGGAATGACTTGGTTTGATGCCGTTTGTCATTCGTTTGCTACTATTGCCACCGGAGGGTTTTCAACAAAACAAAGTAATATTCTTTACTGGAATTCTCCATATATTCAGTATGTTATTATTATTTTTATGATTTTGGCCGGTGTGAATTTCAGTCTTTATTATTTTGGATTCAAAAACAAGCTGGAAAAAATTCGCCAAAATGAGGAGTTGCGTTATTATTTGATTGTGCTGTTTGGTTTTGCTATTATTGTTGCATTTTCCATGATTGATTTTTCACGACCCATTTCTTTCCATCAAGTGGAAGAATCATGGAGAAATGCGCTGTTTTCGGTTAGTTCACTAATGACTACAACCGGATTTACTACGGTTGATTATATGCAATGGAAACCCTTTACGTGGGTAATTCTGCTGATTGTCATGCTGACGGGTGCTTCGGCCGGTTCTACCAGTGGCGCCATCAAAATGGTGCGTATCGTGATTGTTTTCAAGTTCTGTTATTACGAATTCAAAAGACTTATTCATCCAAAGGCAGTTGTTCCAGTGCGCTACAGCGGAAAAATCGTCTATCAGGACGTGGTTACCAGAGTATTGGTTTTTGTATTGCTATATTTGATTATCGCTATTTTTGGAATTTTGATTCTTTGCATGTCGGGTGTCGGTTTTATTGAATCGGTAGGAGGGCTTATTTCCTGTTTGGGAGGTGTCGGACCCGGATTGGGAATGGTTGGCCCTATTGGCAATTATTCTTATTTTCCTGTTTTTGCTAAATGGTTCCTGTCATTCATGATGTTGTTGGGACGTCTTGAACTTTTCACTGTTTTGCTACTTTTTACTCCAGCATTCTGGAAAAAATGATGCTCGATAAAGGTAAAATTTTTGAATTAGCTGCTTTTGTTGTAATTTTGGAAAATTCAATAAAGGAGGCTTTTATTTTTATCGTTCAACAATGGAATCTTTTCTCTATCGCATTGCTCAAATTTATTATAACCGGTATCAAGAAAAAATATCCGATTTTACTTTTGTCTTTCCCAACAGACGCGCAGGTACTTTCTTTCAACGAGATATTTCGCAAATAGCACAAAAACCTCTTTTTTCTCCCGAAATTCTTACCATAAATGAATGTTTTGCTTCCCTTTCTTCTTTACAGCCTGCCGACCGATTGAGTCTTCTGTTCCGCCTTTACAGAATTTTTAAGGAAAAAAGCGGAAGCAACGAAGGTTTTGATTCTTTTGCCTATTGGGGCGAGATGTTGCTCAATGATTTTGACGATATCGACAAATATCGCATTGATGCCCGCCAGTTGTTTACCAATATTACTGAATTGAAACAAATTGACCGGATGTTCAATTATCTTTCCGACAATCAGTTAGAAGCCATTCGTCAGTTTTGGAAAAACTTCATTCCTATTCCTAAGGAAAAAACTCAGGAAGATTTTATTCAAATTTGGAAAATACTTTATCCTGTTTATCAGGCTTTTACAGATAAATTGCGACAGGAAAATCTGGCAACGGAAGGAATGATTTACCGACACGTTGCCGAACGTCTTGAAAGTAGAATTGCAATGCCCGAGTGGGAAGGGAAACAATTTGTTTTTATTGGGTTCAATGCCCTCAACCGATGCGAAAAAACTCTTTTTGAAGTTCTGAAAAACCAAGGGAAAGCTGATTTTTATTGGGATTACGAAGCTCCTGCGTTGCGCGACGCCGACAATCCGGCCTCTACTTTTTACAAGGAAAATACCATAACCTTTCCGTCCAAATTTTCCATTGAAACAGTTGTGGAAGAAGATAATCAACAGCATTTTGAACTGATAGCCGTGCCTTCTGAAATCGGTCAGCTCAAACAAGTGTATGAAATTTTAAACCGGATTTATCCTAAGGATACGTCAGTTCAGCAGGAAAACTGGATGAAAACGGCTATTGTGCTGCCGGATGAAAATTTGTTGTTGCCTGCTCTTTATTCCTTGCCTGAACAAATCGAAAAAGTAAATGTTACTATGGGTTTTCCGCTTAAAAGCACTCCCATTTCAGGATTGATTGAACATATTTTCGATTTGCAGCGACGAATTCGCAATACTGGCGAGGGTGAGTTGTTTTATCATCAACCGGTTACCGAAATTTTGCAACACTCCTACATTACATTACTTTATGGAGACGACAGCAAAAGTTTCCTTCAGCAAATGGTGGAAAACAATTTGATTTACATACAGCCGGAAATACTTCAAATCAATGAGCTTTTTAATGCTATTTTTCGTCCCCAGAACAATGCGCGTGAAATGCTGGCTTATTTGTTGAATATTTTGTGCATTCTACAGAAGAATTTCCGACAAATCAGTTTCGATCATCATCAATATCGCTTGGAAACAGACTTTGTGATTCAGTACTATCGTTTTCTAAACCGCATGTCAGATATTTTGAAATATCAGTCAGAAGATATTGAAATGAGTATGGATACTTTGATGCGATTGATTTTTCAATATTCTTCTTTTATCACGTTACCTTTTGTTGGCGAGCCGCTGGAAGGTTTGCAAATTATGGGTGCGTTGGAAACGAGAGGTTTGGATTTTGATAATATTCTGCTTACTTCTTTCAACGAAGGCGTTTTTCCGAAAAATGCTCCTGTGCACAGTTTTATCCCCTATAATTTACGTCGTGGTTTTGGATTGCCGGCAAGAGAACATCAGGATGCCATCAGCGCTTATAATTTTTATCGACTGATTTATCATGCCAAAAATGTTTATTTCCTTTTTAATTCCAATTCTGAAGGTTTTCAGACGGGAGAAGTCAGCAGATTTCTTTATCAGCTCGAGTATCTTTACGGAATAAAAATTGAACGAAAAAACATAACTTACGATATTTTTTTGAAAGATTCAGTTCCTGTATCGGTAGAAAAAAATGCACTTATCAGGGAAAAACTGTTGCATTTCTCTTCTTCGGGCGATGACAAATTGTATCTTTCTGCCAGTTCCATCAATACATATTTGGATTGTCCGTTGAAATTTTACTACGCTCAGATAGCCGGAATAAAAGAAACGGAAGAAATTACCGAAACAGTGGAAAATGATTTGTTTGGTACGTTGTTCCATTCTTCCGCCGAATTGCTTTATAAACCTTTAAAAGGACTGCAGCTGGAAAAAAAAGATTTTGAAATGATTTTGCGTCAGCCTGCAATGGTGGACGATGCCATTTTAATGGCTTTTTCAAAACATTTTTTTAAAAATAAGGGGAACGAGAAACTTCTGCCATTGGAAGGTAATAATTTACTCATTAGTAAAATACTGAAAAAGTTTTTGATACGTTTATTAATGGTCGATCAGCAATTGACGCCATTTTATTATTTGGGCGCTGAGGAATTTTGCAGCATTCGCTTTTCTCTCGAAAAGGGAAACACACATGTGAATATAAAAGGATTTATCGATCGGCTGGACGAAACAGAAAGTTTTTTACGTATTATTGATTATAAAACGGGAACCGGAAATACCACCTTCAAATCGTTGGACGACTTGTTTGATGGTTCACTACCTATGAAAAGTCGGCCAAAACATATTTTTCAAATATTTATGTATTGCCTGCTTTATCGGTCCAAAGCCGAAAAGAAAATTATTTCTCCTGCCATTTACTATTTGAAAGATATTTTTAACAGCGGCTTTTCTTCCGCAATTCAATACAAACAGGAAAAGGAGATTATTCCGGTAGAGGATTTTGGCATTTTCGAGGAAGAATTTAAGGAAAAATTAACGACGTTGCTCGAAGAAATTTTTAATCCGGAAATTCCGTTTAAGCAAACTGATATAGAAGAAAACTGTGTTAACTGTTCGTTTAGAGAGATTTGCAATCGCTAAAGCTTTATTTTTTAAGGAATTGGGAACCTCAAAAACATTGTTGCTTCTTAGAGGAAATTTAACTTACCTGAAAAGTGTTGATAAATTTTTCAATTCCTCACGAAGTTGTACAATATTAAATTTCAAAAAACGGTGTTTGACTGAACAAATTCTACTGATAAGTTTACATCGACAAATTTCTTTTAAAAAATGAAAATAGAAATAGAAAGAAAATTTTTGGTTACGGGCGATTTTAAATCACAAGCTGTCAAAAGTCATCACATTACTCAAGGATATTTGTGTTCTGTCCCTGAGCGTACAGTTAGGGTTCGTATCATGGACATTTTTGCTTTCCTCACCATTAAAGGGAAAAACAACCTTTCGGGGTTGAGCCGCTTTGAGTGGGAAAAAGAAATTCCACTAAATGAAGCAAAGGAATTGATGAAAATTTGTGAACCGGGTATCATTGAAAAAAAACGATACGAAGTCGTTTATCAGGGACAGCATTTTGAAGTGGATGAATTTTTTGGCGAAAATGAAGGATTGATTTTGGCTGAAATCGAATTGGGAAATGAAAACCAAGAGGTTTTAAAGCCTGATTGGTTGGGAGAAGAAGTTACAGGGAAGTCAGAATATTACAATGCCATGCTCCGAAAAAATCCTTATTCTTCATGGAAAAAATAGAACTTTTGAAAAATTTTATTGTTATATATAATTCATGTAAATTATAAAACTGTAAGGAAAACTCTCTTTCAAACCCAGATTTATACTCTGAAATTGATTATAATTCATTGAAAAACATTTATATATACTAAAAATTATTGGCTTATGAAAAAGTTTTTTTCTTTATTGTGCTTTTTTTTGTTCTTCAGCATGTTGTCACAGGCTCAAAATGAATTGTTTCTGAAAAAAGAATTTATTTACAAAGGTGATACTTTACCTTATCGTATTTTATATCCCGAAAATTACAACAAGTCTGCTTCTTATCCACTCGTTCTTTTTCTGCACGGAGCAGGAGAAAGAGGAAATGATAATGAAAAACAATTGGTACATGGAGCTTCGCTTTTCACTGATCCACAGAACAGACAAAAATTCCCCGCTATTGTTGTTTTTCCACAATGCCCTGAAAATGGCTTTTGGGCACCTATCAAGGAATGGGATAACGGATTTTCGTTCATAAATTCCAAAGAACCAACGCCATCCATGCAAATGGTTATTCGGTTGCTCAAGAAAATCAGGAAAGAAGAAGCGGTGGACAGTAGAAGAATTTATGTGTTGGGACTTTCCATGGGCGGAATGGGAACTTTCGACCTCATTTGTCGTCAGCCCAAAACTTTTGCAGCAGCTATTCCCATTTGCGGAGGTGTAAGTTTGGAAAGACTGAAAAAAGTTAAACACATGCCTATTAGAATTTATCATGGGGGGAGTGATGATGTGGTTTCTCCTGAACATTCACGCAATGCCTATATCGAATTAAAAGCTCATGGATCAACCAAAGTAGAATATATTGAATTTCCCGGAGTAAAGCACAATAGTTGGGATGCTGCTTTTGCTCAACCTGATTTTTTAAGCTGGTTATTCAGTCAGAAAAAGTAGTTGATAATCAAATATTAATTTCTAAAACGTTTTCCAAAAGGAGAATATGTCGCAAAAAAATTCCAACTATTTTCTCAAATTTTATTACTTTTGCGAAGAAAAAAATCTAAAATAAAAACAGAATGGCTAAAATAAAAGGAACTGTGGTGGTAGATACGGAACGCTGTAAAGGATGCAATCTGTGTGTTGTTGCTTGCCCGCCAAAAGCTTTATCGCTGTCAAAGGAAGCAAATTCAAGAGGGTACAACTATTCTTACTTGAGTAATCCTGATGCATGTGTAGGATGCGTTGCTTGCGCCTATGTTTGTCCTGATGCTTGCATCACAGTTTATAAAATGAGAGTACAATAAACATTTTACTCTCTTCCGTATTTATTCAATGTTTAAATGGTAAAAAAATGAACAAAAACTCAAAAACAGATAACAAAGAAGAAGTCCTTCTAATGAAGGGAAACGAAGCCATTGCTCATGCAGCTATACGTTGCGGTTGCGATGGATATTTTGGTTATCCCATTACTCCCCAGTCGGAAGTTATGGAAACCTTAATGGAACTGCAACCATGGACGACAACCGGAATGGTCGTATTGCAGGCTGAAAGCGAAGTAGCTTCCATTAATATGGTTTATGGAGCAGCAGGATGTGGAAAAAGGGCTATGACTTCTTCATCCAGTCCAGGAATTAGTTTAATGCAAGAAGGAATTTCCTACATGGTTGGCGCAGAATTGCCTTGTGTTATTGTCAATGTAATGCGTGGAGGTCCGGGTTTGGGTACGATTCAACCGAGTCAGGGCGATTATTTTCAGGCTGTCAAAGGCGGAGGACATGGCGATTACAAACTTCTTACGCTGGCGCCTGCTTCCGTGCAGGAAATGGCCGATTTTATGCCGCTGGCTTTCGATCTGGCTTTTAAATACAGACATCCGGTCATGATTCTGGCTGATGGAATTATTGGCCAAATGATGGAAAAAGTAGTACTTCCTCCTTTTCAACCACGCCGCACCGAAGCTGAAATTCGTGAACAATTTCCGTGGGCAACATTGGGTAAAACTCCCGACCGACCACAAAACGTAATTTCGTCCTTAGCGCTCGAAGCAGAAGTAATGGAAGCTATTAATTTGAGAATACAGAAACGCTATCGGGAGATGGAAAAAAACGAAGTGCGTTACGAAACTTTTATGACCGAAGATGCCGATTACCTGATTGTAGCTTTTGGAACTTGTGCCCGAGTAAGTCAGAAAACGGTTGAAATGGCGCGCGAAAATGGAATTAAGGCCGGTTTGCTTCGCCCTATCACGCTTTATCCTTTCCCTAAAGAAATTATTAGTCAATTGGCTTCGTCAGTTAAAGGCATGATTTCCATCGAAATGAATGCCGGTCAGATGGTGGAAGATGTACGGCTGGCAGTGAACGGGAAAGTTCCCGTTGAATTTTTCGGCCGACTGGGAGGAATTGTCCCTTCACCCGATGAAGTTTACGATGCTTTGGTTTCCAAATTGATTAAATAAAAATTCTTCAGTGTATTTGCTTATTTGCTGAAGTTTAATTAACAACTTTATTCATTCAAAAATTAAAAAAATGTCGAACAACGAAATAATTAGTCCTGAGAATTTGGTGTACGCAAAACCAAAGTCGCTCAAAGAAACTTATATGCACTATTGCCCGGGCTGTAGCCATGGAGTAGTTCATCGGCTTATTGCCGAAATAATTGATGAAATGGACATTCAGGATAAAACCATTGGAATTGCTCCTGTTGGATGTGCCGTATTTGCATACAATTATATTGACATCGACTGGCAGGAAGCTGCACACGGACGTGCACCTGCTTTGGCAACAGCCATTAAAAGGTTATTGCCCGATCGTTATGTGTTTACTTATCAAGGCGATGGCGATTTGGCTGCTATTGGAACAGCCGAGACCATTCATGCTTGCAATCGTGGTGAAAATATAGCGATTATTTTTATCAACAATGGTATTTATGGAATGACGGGAGGCCAGATGGCTCCAACTACCTTGACGGATATGGTAACATCTACCACTCCATATGGTCGTAAAACGGAATTGAACGGTTATCCGTTGAATATCACCAATTTGTTGGCGCAATTGCCCGGCACCTGTTATGTTACGCGTCAAAGTGTTCAGTCGGTTGCCAGTGTGCGAAAAACAAAAAAAGCCATTCAGAAAGCTTTTGAAAATTCTATGTTGAACAAGGGGACTTCTATTGTCGAAGTAGTTTCTACCTGCAATGCCGGTTGGAAAATGACACCCGAAAATGCCAACAAATGGATGGAAGAAAATATGTTTCCGGCTTATCCGTTGGGCGATTTAAAGGACATTTAATTAGACTATAAATGCTCTTTAAATAAATATTGAAGTTTAAAAAAACTGATCACACTTATTAGAATAATAACAATAAAATCATATTGTCTTCAGGGCAAATATATTTGTGTTTAAAGACAAACGGTGTTATTGAAAAAACAACAAACAGATGAAAGAAGAAATCATTATTTCAGGTTTTGGCGGACAAGGTGTTCTTTCCATGGGAAAAATTCTTGCATACTCCGGCTTAATGCAAGGTCAGGAAGTAAGCTGGATGCCCTCTTACGGGCCGGAGCAACGTGGTGGAACAGCAAACGTTACTGTTATTTTAAGCGACGATAAAATCAGCTCGCCTGTTTTGAGTTCTTACGATACAGCTATCATTTTAAATCAGCCTTCGCTGGAAAAATTTGAAAGCAAGGTAAAACCTGGCGGCACATTAATATTCGACGGAAATGGATTTCATAAATTTCCTACACGCACCGACATCAACGTGTATCGAATCGACGCAACCGAATATGCAACGGCTCATAATGCTGCCAAAACGCTTAATATGATTATTTTGGGTGGATTTTTGAAGGTTCGGCCTATTGTGAAGATAGAAAATGTGCTGGAAGGTTTGAAGAAATCCTTGCCTGAACGCCATCATCATTTGATTCCGCAAAACGAAAAAGCTTTGCAAATTGGCATGGAACTCATTAAAAAGATTAATTGACTTTTTTTCTTTGGTACACAATATCATCAATAAACGTTTCTTTTCGAAGAAAATTAGCGTTTATTGATGTTTTTTTATAAAAAGCAAGTTCACTTTTTTATTGTTTTTACCAGTGCCCAGTTATTCTTTTCTTTGAAATTCATTAATTGCAAACCATGTTTTTTGGCTTCTGCTTCAATCAGAGGAATGTCTTCCACATAAAAGCCGCTCAGATACAGTTCCCCGCATGCCGATAAACAAGCTGCATAAAATTTCATATCGTTCAGAAGTACATTTCTGTTTATGTTGGCAAGTACCACATCAAAATGCAAATTTTCAAGCACTTCAGCGCCCCCTTTTCTGATTTCGATATTATTTATTTTATTCAGTCGAATGTTTTCCATAGAATTTTCGATGCACCAGTCGTCAATGTCCACAGCTAAAATGGAGGCTGCGCCACGAAAGGATGCGAGTATGGACAAAACTGCCGTTCCGCAACCCATGTCCAAAAGATTTTTCCCCTTTAAATTTATTTTTAGCAATTCGCTGAGCATCAATTCGGTAGTTTCATGATGACCGCTCCCAAAAGCCATTTTTGGGTCGATAACAATATCATATTCTGCTTTGGGAACATCCTGATGGAATGAACTGTGAATAACACAATCCTTTTCAATCAATATAGGTTGGAAAAAATTTTTTTCCCATTCTTCGTTCCAATCCTTATTTTCCAACAATAATTTGCTGTAATGAATAGAAACGGGATAATCAAATTCGGATAGGCTTTTATCGAGGGCTTCCTGATTGAAATTATTTTCCTGAATATATGCAAAAACTTGTTTGTCAACAACTTGAAAACTATCAAATCCTATTTCTCCCAATGTTTCCATCAAAAGATCAGAGATATATTCTTCGTAAGGATTCAACGTAAAAATAACTTCCAGATAATTCATATTCTTTACTTCGTTAAAATCGCTAAGAAAGCATAAACGAATTAAACCTTTTCAAAAAAAGTAAATCTAAACATTAAAAGCCAACAAAATTACATATTTTTGTTGACTTGTTCAATCGACCTAATTTTTAGTAAAGCCAAAAAAATAAATGTAAGTTTTTCTTGTAATGGTACAATTATTGATGTTTATATAATGCAAAATATATCTACAAAACACAGGAGGTAATATCATGAAACCTACAAAATTAATTATTCTATTTTTTTCTGTTCTGTTTACCGTGCCGGGATATGGACAGAAAAACAAAACATCGACCGATGATGTTTATTTTTCTTGGGACGATGCAAAAAACAATGCCAAGATGAATACGGCAACCGATAAAAAGCCTAATACCAAAAATGGAGCAAAGGAAATTATTTTTATCGATCGAAATGAAAATGCTCAGGAAAATTCTTCCAGATTGTTGATAGCAGAAGCAAATGACAGTATAATAGTTGATTCTGATTCTGTTTCCAACGAAGAAGGTTCTTATTTGAGAGACTTTAATGGAAGCGAATCGGATTATGAATATGCTGAAAGAATTCGCCGTTTCCACGATCCGAGATTTACTATTCACATTTCTGACCCAGAATATATGGATATTTATTTTTTGGACGACGATCAGTGGAATGTTTATGTAGGCGGCTCTTACGCATGGATTACTCCTACATGGACCAACCCTTCATGGTTTGATTATTATTACCGTCCTTTTAGTTACAACAGCTGGTATTGGCGAAGCAGTCTTTATTATCCCTATTCTTTTTACGGATACCATTCTTGGGCTTATTCTCCATGGTATTACGACCCTTGGTATGATCCATGGTTCTATTATCCCAGCTATTACAGTCCTTACTATGGTTATCCCTATTACGGATATTACGGTTGGAGTCGACCTTATTACAAACCTGTTGATCCAAGCCATAATGAAGCTTATCGCCGTCAGGTTGCCAACGGTTCGAGAAGTTCAAATACTAATAATTCTACAAGATCGGGAATTCTTTCCGGTGTTGCCAGTGGAAGCTCTTCTACAGGACGAAGTAGCAATCCTTACACAGTTGTAAGCGGTACCGGTTCGAGAAGTACTGCTTCTTCCGACATAAATACGACAGGCCGCAGAAGTACGACTTCAACTTATGATAATTCGAGATCTTCAATTAATTCAGGAAGAACCACAACCGGCACCAGAAGTCAGACCGGAGTTACCGGTTCATCGGGTAGCCGTTCAACAGGAATTTACAGTGGAAATTCTTCGCGCAGAACGACAGAAACTATCAATACACGACCGAGAACCAGTTCAGGAAATAGCGGAAATTCCGTTGCAACACCTCGAAGCAGTACACGAAACACTTATTCTCCTTCTTCCGGTTCCTCAGAAAGGAGATCTTCTTATACGCCCAGTAGTTCAGATAATAGTTCTAACAGCTCTGGCAGTTCCTATTCCGGTGGTTCACGCAGCTCGAGTGGAAGTTCCGGCGGAGGCAGTTCAAGTAGTGGATCGAGCCGAAGCAGTGGTGGAAGGAGATAAACAAAATAAGAGATATTTAGAAACATAATTTTGAAAAAATAATACTTAAATGACGTTTCAAAGCGCCTGTATTTAAAAATAATCTATATGAAAAAAGGAATTGGAATATTAGTTGTAATGCTGAATAGCTTAATAATAAGTGCACAAAGTGAATTAGATATTTCTAAATTCATTATTCCGGATATTGCAGGAACAGCTCGCTACATGAGTATGGGAGGAGCTATGGGAGCTGTTGGTGGAGATGCTTCCGCTATTAAGGATAATCCTGCCGGTCTCGGAATTTATCGAAGTTCAGAAATGACGGGAACTTTAAATATTCTTAGACAAAATACGGATGCAACTTGGTATGGTTTGAATAGTACGAATAATTTGTATAAATTGGGTACAAATAATTTCTCACTAATTATTTCTTCTGCAACTAAAAGAAGTAAAAGCGGAAAAACTAGCGGATTGCAAAATTCCAATTTTTCTTTTTCCTATCAAAAGTTGAAAGATTTTAATCGTCAGTTAAATATTAATGGCGGTTTGTCATCTTCTTCCATGACTGAATATATGGCCTATTTCACTCAGGGAATTGCCGAAGGCGACCTGCAAAGCACCAATTCTTATGAGCCCTTTGACAATACATATATTCCGTGGCTTTCGGTTTTGGCATATGAAGGTTATTTAATCAATCCTTCTACCAACAATACCGAATGGAACTCTATTCTGGGTGATGGTGAAAAAGTTACACCTTCGTATTATTTGACTGAAAGAGGGTCGATTGATGAATATTCTTTCAGTTGGGCAGGGAATTTCAGTCATCAATTTTATTTGGGTGTAACAGCCAACATTCAAAGCATTTATTATAATGCTACTACAAAATATAATGAGGCTTTTAATCAGGGTGGAAGTATGGATTTAAAAAACGTCGTTGAATCTTCCGGTAATGGCTTTAACTTGAATATTGGCGCAATATTGCGTCCCATCGATGCTTTTAGAATGGGAATTTCTTTTCAGACACCGACCGTTTTCTCCATATCAGAAGATTATTCTTCGTTGCTTAACTACGATACCCAGCAACAAGGCAATATTCGCACTCCGGGCGGATACAATTCTTTTAAACTTCAAACGCCGCTTCAATTTACTGCCAGTGTTGCTTATCTTTTCGGGAAGAATGGTTTAATCAGTGCCGAATACGATTATATCGACATGAAAACAACCAAGTTGATGGATAATAATAATTCTACCTACGATTTTGTTGAAGAAAACGAAGGTATGAATACGGCATATAACTCGACAAATACCATTAAAATAGGAGCTGAATACAGGCTCACCGATAACTTTTCATTGCGTGGTGGTTATGCCTTTATGGATAAGATTAATCCCGACAATGCTCAAAAATTCATGAAAGACAATACTATTCGCACCGATACGGAATATTTTCTGCATAACAGCACTCGGTATATAACTGGAGGTTTTGGTTATCATGAAGAGTCGTGGTTTTTGGATTTTGCCTATATGAATAAGCTAAACAAGGAGAAATTCTATCCCTATAATTCTAACAATCTGGCAGAAAGTGTTCAAGGTTCACCGGCTAATGTCAACACAACAAACAATAATTTTGTTATAACGTTAGGTTTTAAATTTTAAATATTCCATCAAATCCTGAGTTTTAAATTTTGCGTAAAAAGCCGGTTGTTATTCAGCCGGTTTTTTTATTGAGAAAGATTCTTTTTCTTTCACAAACCACTGTCAAATTAAACTTCCGACTATCAAAATGAATTTTTTCTGCTTTTCATTTGTGAATTTTTTCGCATAATATTTCTTCATCTTACTTCAACAGGTCGAAAGTCATATCACTACATATTCTCGTCTTGTTCTAAAATTGATTTGTAAAAGAAATTGAAAAGAAACATTCGGTTTTTAATTTTTCTATCCATGTCTGATTAGGAAAAATGATTTTTATGGAGAGTTGTGAATCAGCAACATCCTTTCTCTATTTGATTTAAAAATGGGAAGAGTTGTAAGAATTATTCTATAAAAGCTAAACTATTATGCCGGCAAAAATTTTTTTGTTTTTTGTTGCGTTGTCTATAAGTAGAAATTATTCTATCTATCTGTTTAAAATATAATCTATATATTTGTTTTTCAATTGATAAGGTTAATATTCATTTTTTTCCTTTATTAATAGATAGTGTAATCCAAAGGATTTATTGTTAAAAATCGGCGATAATTTTCTGTCGTCAAAATGTTATTGATAATATTTTTTCATTTTTTGATACAAAAATTTCATGGTGAATTTTTTTTAGTATCTACATTTATCGAGCAAATTTTTGTCAAATTTATCAATTAAAAAAATTAGATCTATGAAAAACAAATTTTATTTATTATTGGTTCTTTTATCCTTTCCACTTTTAATATTTGCTCAAGCGCAAAGAGAAGTAAAAGGTAAAATTTTGAACGAAAATGGAGAACCTGTTATTGGAGCTCATGTTATCGAGTCTGGTAAACCTTCAAATGGAGCTATATCAGACTTAGATGGCAATTTCACGTTAAAGGTTTCGCCTGAGTCGGCGATTGAGGTGTCTTACATTGGCTATCTCACCCAAAAAATTAAAAATCCTACATCGCCTTTGGAAATTCAACTTCAAGTTGATCCGAAATCATTGGATGAAGTTGTTGTTATTGGTTATCAGACCATTAAAAAATCGGATTTGACCGGTGCTGTTTCGGTTTTTAAGCCTGAGACAATGAAAAACACGGTTGTTACCGGTACCATTGGAGAAGCATTATACAGTGTTCCAGGTATCTTTGTTCGGTCAGCCGGTGCTCCGGGAAATGAGGGTTTTATTCAAATCAGAGGAACTTCCACTTTTGGAACCAGTAATCCTTTATACATTATAGATGGAATCGATGTAGGAACAGCCAATCGAGACTTTAATTATAATGATATAGAAAGCATACAAGTATTGAAAGATGCTTCTGCAGCAGCTATTTACGGGTCGAGAGCAGCCAATGGAGTTATTATTATTACTACAAAAAAAGGTAGTAAAGGAAAGATGAAGATCGATTTTTCAGCAAAAAACACTTTTCAATGGTTGCCTCAGTATAATTTAACAAATCGTGAGCAGTGGATAACTTTGAACGATCTTGCTTTTAAAAACGCTGGAAAGCAACCAGCCAATCATAGCGATGGAAATACAAATTGGCAAGATGAGGTTTTCAAAACCGGTATTTTGCAGGATTATGATTTGAGTTTTTCGGGTGGTGGGGATGCCAATACATATTACTTATCTGCAAACTATCAAACAAATAGTGGAACTACCTATGGAACAAGTAGTGAAAGAATTACTGCCCGCATCAATACCTCTTCTTTTCGTGACTTTGGGAAAAATGTTAGATTTACAATAGGTGAAAATTTGATTATCAGCAATTATTCTGTTGATGAATTGAGTACGAATCCTATTACTGATGTTTGGAGAATGTTGCCAACCATTCCTGTTTACGATCCATCTCATCCTGGTGGATTCGGTTATGGAGATGGAGCTAAAGATGTTACGTTTGGTACAAATCCCATAGCTCGTGAAAATTTGGAAAATACTACTAACGAAAATTTAAGAATCAGAGGAAATGCTTTCGCCGAATTTAATTTCTTTAAATCATTGAAGTATAAGTTTAATCTTGGTTTGGTCACCAGTTCAGATTCTCACATGTATTTAAGGAAGATAGGTAACTGGACTTATAATCAGCCAATCGATCCTTCAAGTTTGAACAGGAACAAAGCTTTATATAAATTTATAGTATATGATAACACACTGGAATTTAACAAGACTTTCGGCGTAAACAATATTGCTGCTGTTGCAGGAACAAGTTTTTCTACTGAAGATTACTCTCAAATTTGGGGAACAAAAAATAATGTATTGACTTCAGGAGATGATTATTTCACGCAATTGGATGCCGCTTTGTTGGATCCAAAAACTGGTAGTTATCAAAATCTGGCAAAATTATTCTCTATTTTTGGAAGATTTAATTACAGTTACGATGATAAATATATTATTAGTGCAACAGTTCGTCGTGATGCATCTTCAAAATTTGGTCCAAGTTACAGGGATGGAGTTTTTCCATCGATAGCCGGAGCATGGAGAATTAGTAAGGAGAAATTTTTCAATGTATCTTGGATCGATGATTTAAAAATAAGAGCAAATTACGGTATCTTGGGAAGTTCTAATATAGGTTATTGGGACTGGGTTCCATTTATCAACATATTTCCTCAGGCAATTTTCGGAGCAAGCCAGAGCATTAATACAGGCATGACTCAGGTTAAATTGGTAAATACCGATTTGAAATGGGAAGAATTGCATCAAACAAATGCCGGATTCGATGCTTATTTGTTGAATCGTCGTTTAGAAATTGTGGGTGATTATTTTAACAAAACAACTCAGGATGTTTTGACTCCTATGCAGATATTGTTGACAACCGGTAATAATGGAGGTAATCCAATGGTGAATGCCGCTACTTTAAAGAATACAGGTTTTGAAGTTGCAGTAAATTGGAGAGATCGCATAAATGATTTCAATTATTCAGTTGGTTTGAGTACTTCATACTTAAAAAATGAAATTGTTGAACTTGGATATGGCCGCGAAAGTTTCACGCAATGGGATACTAAATCTTTTGTGGGTAAACCAATTGGCGATTGGTATCTTATCAAAACAGACGGAATTTTCCGATCTATGGATGAAGTGTTGAACCATGTTAATAGTAAGGGACAAGTAATCCAACCTTCCGCTAAACCCGGAGATATTCGTTTTATTGATTATAATGATGATGGTCAGATTACAGATGCCGACCGTCAATATTCCGGCCATTCTTTCCCTGCTTGGAACATAGCTTTAAATGGAACGCTCGAATACAAAGGGTTTGATTTAATGTTCCAGTTTACGAGTTCTTTCGGAAAAGATTTCAAACTGTTCAATGGACCAAGAAGTGGGTATGACAGGTTTGACGATAATTCAAATTACAGGGCAGATTATGATGGGTACGATGCTGTTACCAATCCGGACGGAGTGGATCCACGACCACTTTATGCCGATGCACGGAATGCACGCGGAGATCAGGATCGTTGGCTGGAAAATGGTAGTTATCTGCGCTTAAAACAAGTAGGAATTGGATATACATTTCCGAAAAAGGCTTTCAATAATGTTCTTAGTAATTTTAGATTATTTGTCAATGCTCAGAATCTTTTCACCATTACCAAATATCGTGGCTTAGACCCTGAATTTCTCAATTCTAATATTTGGGACAGAGGCTACGATACGGCACCTTTCCCAAATCCCTATGGAATAACAGTTGGAACACAAATTACTTTTTAATAATTGACCATTTAAATTAGAACACAATGAAAAAATATCTTTATTTATTGATAATAGCATCATCTTTCCTTTTAAATGGATGTGATGTAGATGTTATAAATCCCAATACACTTACTCAGGCAACATTTTGGAAAACGCAACGTGATGCGGAATATGGTGTTAATGCAATTTATAACATGTTTTACAAACCCGGTACTTACAGCCGTTGGATATGGTTCCGGCTGGATTTGACTTCCGACGAAGGATGGAGTCAAAGTCCATGGGCTGAACTTAAAGAATGGACACGGTTTCAGTATGTAAATTACAATTTTTGGGAAGGTAATGCATGGACTTACAGGGATTGTTATGAAGCCATTTTCAGAGCTAATCAAGCATTGGAAAATATTCCGAATATAGAAATGGATGAGACTGTTAAAAATCAGCTTTTAGGGCAGGCTTATTTCTTAAGAGGCTTGTATTACTATGATCTGGCTTTGCTTTGGGGAAGTACCAACAACAGTCTTCCAATCAATTTAATACCATCCAAACCTTCTGATACGCCAGAGGGACATACCGGTGAAGCTGTTTACAATCAGGCAATTAGTGATTTGACTGAGGCCATAACTTTATTACCAGAACAATGGGACAGTAATAATCTGGGGCGTGCTACTAAAGGAGCTGCTTATGCTTTAAGAGCAAAATGTTATATGCAATTACATAATTGGACAAATGCAAAAAGTGATTTGCAATGGTTGGTTGAAGGTAATGGGAAACAGTATTATGATTTGGTAGCAAATTATGAAGACAACTTCACAAAAGATACCGAAAATAATATAGAATCCGTATTTGAAATTCAATACTCGGACGTTCATAAAGCTCCTGCAGGTGATGGCGACTTTGATGTAGATCCTAATTTGGGACTGAATCGTGGACAGTTTTTTGCACCTCCAGGAATTGGATGGACAGATGGTGAATTACGCCCATGGATAGTAGATGAATTTAAAAAAGAAAAAGATATAAATGGGAATTACGATATTCGCTTAAAATATACAGCTTTCTATGAGGGCATGAATCAAGATTTTACGGATAATAACAGAATTTATCGTTATCGACTTGATGGTGCTGATGCTAATATTTGGAATTTGCAGAACTGGAAAGGACGTGTATTTTTCAGAAAATATGGTTCCGATTATTATCGCGATTATGATGATTATCATAATCCAACAAATGTAAGATTGATCCGATATGCCGATGTATTACTTATGTACGCCGAATGTATTGCCAATACAGAAAACGATTTTTCAAAAGCTGTTGACTTGGTCGACAGGGTTCGTCAAAGAGTCAATATGCCTAAATTATCAGTAAATCACTCGACTGCCACTCAAGATAAAAATTTGTTCTTAAAGAGGTTGCAAGTAGAAAGAGCGTTGGAATTATGTTCTGAAGGACAAAGATGGGCAGACATAAAAAGATGGGGATTGGTGGATAATCAGGATGGTTTGAACGAGCTGATTTCACGTGATGCAGATTTCCAGAATTTTGTTATTGGGAGACATGCAGTGTTGCCTATACCTTCTGATGATGTGCATAATAACCCCAATCAGCAACAAAATCCCAATTACTAATGAGGTTTAGGAATGTTATATTGTTGAGTCTGGTTCTTTTGTCCTGTGGAAATGGTGCAATTGATGATCAGGAAACACAAAAAATACTGGTTCCACTTGCCGATCCATATATTTTGCTGTATGAAGGGATGTATTATGCTTACGGAACTGGCGCGGAAAATGGCATCGAAGTGATGACTTCATCTGACCTCAAAACGTGGAAACGTATGGCCAATACTCCGAGTGGACTTGCGCTTTACAAGGATGATTCGTATGGAGAAAAATGGTTTTGGGCACCGGAAGTGTATTATGTAAATGGAAAATTTTACATGTATTATTCGGCTGAAGAACATATTTGCGTAGCTGTTTCTGATTCACCTTTGGGACCGTTTCGGCAAACAGAGGAAAAACCCATGTTAGTAGAGGAAAAAGCCATCGACAATTCTCTGTTTATTGATGATGACGGAAAAGCATATTTGTTTTTTGTCCGCTTCAACGACGGAAACAACGTCTGGGTAGCAGAATTAGAAAAGGATTTGATGACATTGAAAAGAGAAACCATGCATCACTGTATTAGTGTTTCTCAACCATGGGAAGAAGTTTGGCCCAGAGTGAATGAGGGTCCATTTGTCATAAAGCGCAACGGCGTATATTACATGACCTATTCGGCCAATAGTTACGAAAGTCCTTTTTATGGAATTGGTTGTGCTACGACAACGAATATTATGGGAGAATGGACAAAATATCCCGACAATCCGATTTTACAAAAACCGGGTGATTTGGTTGGCGTTGGCCATAATTCTCTTTTTTGGGACAAGGACGGCAACTTGCGGATCGTTTTTCATGCTCATCACAGTAATAACACCATTCATCCTCGAAACATGTATATCAGTAAGGTTAATTTCAAACAAGTTGATGGAACGGATAAAATGTTTATTGATCCAAATTATCTGACACCAGTTTTAGAAATAAAACATTAATTGCTACTTTTTTCTTTAACGCGTTGGAGGGTTTATTAGATTTAATCGTCAGTAAATTACTTTGACGCGTTATTTATTATATTATTGATATAAAGGGAACCGTCAGTTTTACAATATATTTAATCAGATTTTGTTTAATCAATAGACACAAAACTTCATGAATTGTTTTAAGTATGAAAATTTTTAAATAATGATAAGAAACAAATCTATATCGATCTTCGCAATAAACGGGTTGATATTAAGTGGAAATATTTCAGCTCAGGAAAAAGAAGTTCAGAGGCCGAATATTATACTGATAGCTTTGGATGACATGGGATATTCGGATTTAGGGTGCTATGGAGGAGAAGTGCAAACGCCCAACATAGATAATTTAGCTGTCACAGGCATTCGATTCACACAGATGCACAACTGTGCACGTTCCTGTCCCAGTAGAGGCTCCTTAATGACCGGACTTTATGCACAGGCTGCAGGGATAAATGGGATGGGAGTAAACCTGAACTTAAATGCAGCAACCATTGCAGAAGTGTTAAAAGATAATGGATATCATACGGGGATGGTAGGGAAATGGCATCTTTCCGACACCAAATCATTGAAAGATCCGAAAGAACAGTTGCGATGGCTGGCTCACAGGACAGAGCACGGTCCATTTGCTCCGCTATGGAGCTATCCATGTAATCGTGGTTTTGAAGAACACTGGGGTACGATTTGGGGAGTAGTAAATTATTTTGATCCCTTTAGTCTGGTTCATAATGAAACACCTGTCAGGGAAGTGCCGAAGAATTTTTACATAACGGATTTTATTACGGAAAAATCGATAGATTTAATTGAAAGTTATTCGAGAGAGAAAAAACCCTTTTTTCTGTATGTGGCTCATAATGCACCTCATTGGCCGCTGCATGCACTGCCTGAGGATATAGCCAAATACAGGGAAACATATAAGGACGGCTGGGATGTAATGAGAAGAAACCGCTATGAACGAATGATAAAAATGGGTTTGATTGATCGGAAGACGTATCCATTGCCTGAAAACTCTTCAGGAAAATCATGGGCAGATTGCAAGCAGATAGAATATGAAGCTGCCTGCATGGCGGTGCATGCAGCCATGATTGACAGAGTAGATCAGGGTGTGGGTAAAATTATTCAAAAGTTAAAACAAACAGGTGAGTTTGACAATACGGTAATTTTTATATTTTCAGATAATGGAGCTTCACCCGGAAGAGGTTATCCACCAGGATTTGACCGACCGGCTTTTACTCGGGATTCGGTAACGATAGAATACAATTCGCCTCAACCTGGAGCGGAGACCACATGGAATTATATTGGCGATGCATGGGCAAGTGCCTCAAACACACCTTTCCGTTATTGGAAAAAAGAATCGTATGAAGGCGGTTCTGCAACTCCGTTTATTATTCATTGGGGAAAAGGATTGAAAGGGAAGGAAAATACCATTAACCGAAAGGTAGCACATTTTATCGACATATTGCCGACATGTCTTGAGTTAGCAGAATCTAATTATCCTGATAGCATTCATGGCCAAAAAACTTTGAGAATTGACGGAAAGAGCCTAATGCCTTTGATAATGACGAAAACGAAATCGATTCATGATACCTTGTACTGGGAACATGAAGGAGGTCGTGCCATACGTGTTGGAGAGTGGAAAATGTCGGCATTAGGAGGAAAAACATGGGAATTGTTTCATGTAAGCAAAGATCATACTGAAACGCAAAATTTGGCCGAAAAATTTCCATATAAAGTTTCAGAAATGAACAAATTATGGCAAAAGTGGGCTGACTCTTTGAAAATTCAAAATCGATGATTTCTTTTTTGTAACGATGTAACTGAATTCCTGTTTTGCATGGTAGGAACTATAAACAAATAGAGTTAAATTTGCAGTGCTTTATTGAAATTCAAAAAGGAATAATTGTATTAGTTGTTAATATTTATGGATGCAGTACGGATCTCTGTCATTCCCTATAAAGTATAAACTTAAAATCGAATAGGATGAAAAACTTTAGTAAATTTTTGTTTTTGAATGTTTTTTTATTGATAAGTTGGACACTTGTTGCTCAGTGTGTTAAAACTGCTAATGGACTTGTTATTTCTTCCGAAGGAAAATCGATTGAATTGTCGGTTGTTGACAATTCAGCTTTTTGCCTGAGCTTCAGTAATTCGGCTAATTTAGATAAAATCAAGAGTGTTTTTTTGGATGAAAGGAAGGATTATTCAAAAAATCATTTTTCAATTGTTTCCAAAAAATCCGTTGTGGGCATTAAAACCAATTTTGGAAAACTATTGTATGACACACAAAAACAAACTTTGACTTTAACTGATTCCAAAGATAAAATTTTGATTTTGGACGCAACCCTGTTATGGGGAGATTCCATTCAGAAAATCAATTATACTCTTCCACAAAAGAGTTTATTTTATGGTTCCGGTAATTTTTCCACCAAAAATTTGCTAAAATCGCAGTCGGCAGGGAAACAGGGTAACGGTACGGTTGATATTCCCTATTGTTTTAGTAGCGTTGGCTTTTGCACTTTTGGAATCACCGCAAACGATAATCATCCTGCCACGTGGAAAGCCATTGATGATACTAAAATAGAATGGAATTTCTCAGGAAAAATAGGAAATTTATATCTTTGTCCTGCTTCCGATCTTTATGAAGCTACAAACCGGTTAATTGCACTTACCGGAAAGTCTAAAATTCCACCCCGTTGGGCTTTTGGTTTCTTACAATCGCAATGGGGATGGGCAGATCGTGCGTATATTGAAGATGCTATTCATAATTTTCGTTCCCGTAATCTTCCCGTAGATGCTTTTATTTACGATTTTGAATGGTACACCACTTTCCCCGATTATTTTGTGAAAGAAAACGGGATCAAAGACTTTTCCGATTTTTCTTTCAACGACAAGTTATTTCCCGAGCCGCAAAAGCAAATTGCTGATTACAAAAATCAAGGCATCAAATTTATAGGCATCCGTAAGCCTCGATTAGGTGATTCGCTTAAATTAATAGAAGCACGGAAAAAAGGTTGGATTTTAAAATCGGACTACAACAATCGTGATTTGGATTTTAGCAATCCCGATTTAGTAAAATGGTACAAAAATCAGACTCGACCCTTATTGGAAAACGGAGTTGATGCATGGTGGAACGATGAAGGAGAATCTTACTATACCTGCTATTATTATTGGAATAAAGCGGAATTCGAGTTACACAACGAAGTGCTCCCCAATACTCGTTTTTTCTCTATTAATCGATCTTTCTCACCCGGAAATCAGCGATTTGGTTACTGTACATGGAATGGTGATATAAAATCCACATGGGAAGTTTTGCGGGAAACACCGGCTGATTTGTTAAATTATAGTCTTTCCGGTATGTTTTACGGGTCTTGCGATATCGGAGGTTTTGGTAATACGGATCCCAGTAAGGAGTTACTTGTAAGATGGTATCAGACAGCCGTTTTTTTACCAGTCATGCGTGCTCATTCCAATTTGTTTACCACACCTCGTTTCCCTTGGTTGTGGGGAGAAGATGCTGAAGCTGCTATTCGTAAATCGCTAAATTTGCGCTATCGGCTTATTCCGTATTTTTACAGCTTAGCTCATGAAGCATATCAAATGAATAAACCAATTATGCGCCCGTTGATCATGGAATTCCCGAATGACACAACGCTTTTGAATTTGACTGACGAATGGCTTATGGGAAAAAACTTACTCGCTGCTCCAATTTTAAACGAAGGAGGAAAGCGAAATATTTATCTTCCTGAAGAAAAATGGTACGACTTTCAAACAAATCAATTAATTATCGGTCCTTGTAAACTGGCAGTTTCTAAAGCTCTCGACGAAATTCCTGTCTATGTAAGAGCCGGAGCCATCCTCCCTGTTGGCCCAATCATTCAGCATACCGAACAGGATACCACTTCGGTCATTGAAGTTCATATTTATCCGGGGAAAAATGGTACGTTCTGTTTAACGGAAGATGACGGCAATTCGTACGACTATGTTTCCGGAAAAGTTAGGAATATTGTTTTTGCATGGAATGATGCCACAAAAACGCTCAGTTGGAAAATTACTGGCAATTTTGAAGGAAAATACAAAAGGATTAAAGCTATTTTATTCGATATCAATCAAACTGCATTGCTTGGTAAAGAGGGGAAAATTAAATTTTAATTTTTGGGGAAAAGAAGATTTTCAAATGATACGGAGCTTTCTCAATGTTTCCTTCGAAATATTTTGATTTTTCCCGATACAAATATTTTAAAATTTCACATGTGCAAATTTCATAATTCTCTGATTATCTTTTTTCTGTTTTTCTCTATGTCGTTTATTTGGGGCATGCCTTCCTATCAATTCAAACATTTTGATATTAATGATGGTTTGTCGCAAAATACCGTTTTGTCTATTTTTCAGGATAGACAGGGTTTTATGTGGTTTGGCACTAAAAACGGTTTGAATCGATTTGATGGCTTGACATTCAAAGTTTTTAAATTTTTCCCGAATAATGAAGTCAAAGACAATGTTTTTCGGTGTATTTTACAAGACAAGGATGAAAATTTATGGTTGGGAACCGATGAAGGAGTTTATATCTATGAGCCTAAAAGTGAAAAATTTAAGCGTTTCGATGTAAAAACTTCTTCGAATGATTCTGTAAGAGGCGTGGTCAGCGATATGATAATCGACAGCGAAGGTGACGTTTGGATTTCAGTGGAAGAAAAAGGCGTTTATTTATATCGTTATGAAAATAATTCATTGGATCATTTCCGTGTTAAAACCCCTCCGGGTGGGCTGAAAGGAATTAAACTCTGCGAAAACAAAGGAAAAGGTGTTTGGGTTTTCCCCTACTCAATGCCTTTTTTGCAAATTGATAAGAAAAACCGTAAAATCCAGCAGTTTTCTTTGAATCAGAATAACGAAATTCTTTATAATACCGGTGAAATAGGAAGTGTGCTGGCCGAACAGAATAGCCTGCTCATGGGAACTTCCTTACAGGGACTCTTACAAATTAATCTGGTAGAACGAACTTATAACAAATTATTGGCTTCTGATGGGGCCGGACAACCAATTTTTGTGCGGAATATTTTACGAAAAGGTGATGATTTGTGGGTGGCAACCGAATCGGGTGTTTATATCTACAACCTTTATTCCCGTGAAGTAATTAATTTAAGACACAACAATGCTATTCCCTATTCACTTTCCGATAATGCCGTTTATTCCCTTTATGAAGACAATGAAGGTGGCGTATGGATGGGAACTTATTTTGGCGGAGTAAATTATTTTCCGAACCGGCTAACTTATTTCGAAATTTTTTACCCACTTGAAAATGAAAATTCCATTAAAGGAAGAAGAGTTCGGGAATTTTGCGAAAATACGGACGGAAAATTGTGGATCGGAACGGAAGACAACGGATTGAATTTATTTGACCCCAAAACCTCACAATTTCTTACCGTCGACAGTAAACTAAACTCCTTGTACCATAATATCCATGCACTTTTCAGAGACGAAAACACACTTTGGATCGGAACTTTTTCCAAAGGTTTGAATCGCTATGATTTGAAAACAAAATCGCTCAAAACTTTCTACAAAACCAGCCAGCCCAATTCTTTGTCGGAAAACAGCGTTTTTTCAATCTGCAAGGACAGGCAAAATACGCTTTGGATTGGAACTTTATCGGGATTGAATACGTACAATTACGAAAGCGATTCCTTTACAAGAATAAAGGAATTGGAAGGAGCTTTTGTTCAGGATATTTTTGAAGATACGGATGGGAATATTTGGATTGCCACTTTTGTAAAAGGTTTGTTTCTGTTCAATCCAAAAACCCGTACGTGGAAAAATTTCATTCATTCTTCCAATTCCGGTAGTCTCCCCTACAATAAAACCACTTCGGTGTTCGAAGACAGCAAAAGAAGAATCTGGATAACCACTGAAGGTGGAGGTTTTTGCAGGTACGACAAAAAAACTCAATCTTTCGTAACTGTCAATAGCACCAACGGTTTACCAAATGACGTCGTTTATCAGATAAAGGAAGACAATTCAGGCAATTTGTGGCTTTCCACCAATTCGGGTTTGGTTAAATATGTTCCCGAAACAGGCGTAATGGAAAATTTCACTGTAAATGACGGACTGAAAACCAATCAATTCAATTACAAATCAAGTTATAAAGCTGCGGATGGAACGCTTTACTTTGGCTCCATTGATGGTTTTGTCCGGTTTAATCCGGCTTATTTCAAGGAAAACAACATTTTGCCTCCTATCGTTTTGACTGATTTTTATTTGAATAATTCTCCGGCGAATGTTTCTGATGCCGGTTCTCCTTTGAAAGAAAGCATTTCGTATGCTCAAAAAATTCAACTTCCCTACAACAAAAATTCTTTTACGATTAAATATGCCATTTTAAATTATTCCGGGTTGCGTCCAAAAAATGTAGTGTACAAACTGGAAGGATTCGACAAACAATGGATTCCGGCCAACGGCTCTCAGTCGGTTGTATATTCCAATTTGAATCCCGGAAAATATCGGCTGATTATCTCTTTCGATACAAATTCTTCGGGAAGTGTAAAAAAGGCTACAAAGACATTGGATATTGTCGTTAAACCTCCTTTTTGGAAAACTTGGTGGGCTTATCTGCTTTACTTTCTGATTATTATTGCCGGAATTTTTGAAATGATCAATTATTTTCATCAGAGAACCAAAAGGATACATTCCCAAAAAATGCGCGATTTTGAACAGGAAAAAGAAAAAGAACTCTATGAATCGAAAATCGATTTTTTCACCAATGTAGCTCATGAAATCAGGACACCGTTGTCTTTAATTAAAGCTCCGCTCGATCAGATTTTAAGAAATGATGAAACTGTTGCAACCGATGTGAAAGACAATCTGAAAGTAATGAGTAAAAATACCGACCGGCTTTTGGATTTGACCAATCAATTGTTGGATTTCAGAAAAACAGAAGCCGAACTATATAAATTGAAAGAAAAACGCACCAATTTGTCCGAGTTGATGAAAGAAACTTTTGATCGTTTCACACCGTTGGCAAAACAGAAAAATATTTCCTTTAACTTAAACCTGCCTGAAAAGGAAATTGTTACAAAAATTGATGCGGAAGCTTTTACAAAAATCTGCAGTAATCTGATTAACAATGCCTTGAAATATTGCGACAGTTTGGTGAACATTTCTCTTGAAATTTTGTCGGATAATCATTCCGAAAAACTCTGTTTCAAAACAGAAAATGACGGTGCTGTAATTCCCGATCGTTTTAAAGATGAGATATTTAAACCTTTTACGCGGTTAAATAAGGAAAAAGATAAAATCGTTACCGGAACAGGAATTGGTCTGGCACTGACTAAGTCGTTAACCGAATTGTTGAAAGGTGAAATCACTTATTCAGTTGAAAATGGGATGAATGTGTTTCGGGTAAAATTACCATTTAATCCTTTAACAAACAACGAATTGCTTGACGAAGAACCCGACAGGCAGGAAACTTTGAATATGAAAACAGAGGAAAAAAGCGAAAAATCGTTAAAGCGACCGTCGATTCTTTTGGTAGAGGATGATAAAGGCATGATGGATTTTCTGACAAAATGTTTGAAAAGAGACTACAGCATTCTTTCGGCTTCAGATGGTAAAGAAGCTTTGGATGTATTGAAAAATAAAAATATCGATCTTGTTGTCAGTGATGTGATGATGCCCGAAATGGATGGTTTTGAGCTGACGGCTTTTATTAAATCGCATATCGAATACAGTCATATTCCTGTAATTCTTTTAACGGCAAAAGTTAATGTTCAATCTAAAGTTCAAGGATTTGAAGTTGGAGCCGATGCATATATCGAAAAACCTTTTTCGGTGGATGTTTTACAGGCTCAAATTGCCAGTTTGTTGCAAAACAGGGAAAAATTCCGTGAAGCTTTTTTAAAGAATCCGTTCAAAGGAATCAATCATGTTGAAATGAACAAGTCGGATGAAGAATTTTTACAGAAATTGGATGATATTATTCAGGAAAACATATCGAATCCTGATTTCAACATTGAAGATTTGGCAGATCATTTCTTTATGAGCCGCGCCAGTTTTTACCGAAAAATAAAAGGTATTCTTGATTTGACGCCCAACGAATATCTACGTGTGGCAAGGCTCAAAAAAGCAGCTCAGCTTTTAAAGGAAGGCGATCACAGAATAACGGAAATATGTTACATGGTTGGATTTAACTCACCTTCCTATTTTGCCAAATGCTTTCAACAGCAATTTGGCGTTTTGCCGAAAGATTTTTCGTAAATTCTGTTATTTTGAGATGATATTTTTATTTTTCGATTCATTTTTTTCTTTTGATTATTGAATTTTAAGCTAAGTTTGCTTGACAAAGAATTTTAAAAAATTTAGCCAATGTTCAGAATAAATTTATTACTGTTAAGTTCACTATTTAGTGTTATTGCTTTTGCCCAATGGCAACCCGCTGGAGAAAAAATCAAAACCCGCTGGGCGTCTCAAATTGATGTTAATAATGTATTGCCCGAATATCCCAGACCTTTGATGGAACGGACTGAGTGGTTGAATCTCAATGGTTTATGGAATTATGCTATTCTTCCTGTAGGCAAACAAGCACCTTCAACTTTTGATGGAAAAATTCTGGTTCCATTTGCAATCGAATCGAGTTTGTCTGGTGTTCAGAAGAATGTAGGAAAAGCAAATGAATTATGGTATGAACGAGAATTTACAATACCTTCAAAATGGAAAAATAATCGGATAATTCTACATTTTGGCGCTGTGGACTGGAAAACAGATGTTTGGGTAAATGATGTTAAGGTTGGTCAGCATAGTGGAGGATACACGCCTTTTTCCTTTGAAATTACTTCCGCACTAAAAAACGGTTCAAATAAGTTGATGGTGAAAGTTTGGGATCCAACCAATGACAGTTATCAGCCACGCGGGAAACAAGTGAATAAACCCGAAGGCATTTGGTACACTTCAGTAACCGGCATTTGGCAAACAGTTTGGCTCGAACCTGTTTCAGAAACATTTATTACGCAGGTGAAAACAATCCCAAACATTGATAAAAATATTTTGAATATTGAAGTTGCGACAAACGATTTTTCTGCTTCGGAAAGGATTGAAGTGAAAGTTTTGGATGGTTCAAGAATTGTGGCTACAGCTAAGTCCATCAATCATCTTCCCTTAGAAGTTGTTATGCCCGATGATGTAAAACTGTGGTCGCCCGATAGTCCTTTTTTGTACAATTTGGAAATCACGCTTTGGAATGGAACAAAACAAATCGATAAAGTTAAAAGTTATGCTGCCATGCGAAAATATTCCATTAAGCGAGATGAAAATGGAATTGTTCGTTTACAGTTGAACAACAAGAATTTGTTTCAATTTGGTCCGCTGGATCAGGGTTGGTGGCCCGATGGTTTGTACACTGCTCCAACTGATGAAGCTTTAAAATTTGATGTTCAGAAGACCAAAGATTTCGGTTTTAACATGATTCGTAAGCATGTCAAAGTTGAACCGGCACGCTGGTATATGCATTGTGATCGTTTGGGGATGATAGTTTGGCAGGATATGCCAAGTGGTGATCATGGGCCACAGTGGCAACCCCGTCAATATTTTAACGGCGTTGAATTTCTTCGTTCACCTGAATCTGAAGCAAACTATCGTAAGGAATGGAAAGAGATTATCGATTTTCTGTATTCTTATCCTTGTGTGGGTGTTTGGGTTCCTTTTAATGAAGCATGGGGTCAATTTAAAACGAAAGAAATTGCAGAATGGACAAAACTTTACGATCCTTCCCGTTTAGTCAATCCTGCAAGTGGAGGCAATCATTATCCTGTGGGTGATATATTGGATTTGCACAACTATCCACAACCTGCGCTGTATTTATATGATGGGCAACGTGCAACAGTTTTAGGAGAATTTGGCGGAATTGGCTGGGCTGTAAAGGGACATTTGTGGGAACCTGATCGCAATTGGGGATACGTTCAATTTAACAGTGCCAAAGAAGTTACGGATGAATATGTGAAATATGCCGAACAATTGATGAATTTGATTCAGCATGGTTTCTCCGCAGCCGTTTATACACAGACAACAGATGTAGAAGTTGAAGTAAACGGTTTGATGACTTACGATCGAGAAGTTTTAAAAATGGATGAATCGAGAGTAAAACAGATAAATCAGAAAATATGCAATATTTTAAAGAATTAGCCATTTGTATTTCTATTTTGCTCTGTTTCTCATGTCAGAAAAACAATGAAATAGCTGCAAAATCACCTTCACTTTCCATTCAATGGGAAGAAAGTTCACTTGTATGTATTGCTGCCGAAGGTGGCTATCCACGCGTGAAAAGATTGAACGACGGTTCGTTGCTGGCTGCGTACGAAAACAGAAAAGGAGATGTGCTTGTAAAGCATAGTTTCGACGAAGGAAAAACATGGAGCGATTCAGTGCTGGTTTTTGGAAATTTCGATTATACGAACGCAACCAATGGACTTTCCGCAAAAATCAATATTGCCAATCCGGAATTTATTCAGCTTGCAAATAACGACATATTGTTTGCCTGTAATTTCCGTCCTAATAAAGATGAAGTTTATCCTTTTTCCATTGCTATAAAAAGAAGTCGAGATAATGGCAATACCTGGAGCGAAGAACAAATTGTATATCAAGCAGCTCCGCGATTTATTGACGGATGCTGGGAACCTTCTTTTCTTCTTTTGCCGGATGACAGAATTCAACTTTATTTTGCCAATGAATTTCCCTATCAGCAAAGCAACGAACAGGAAATTTCCATGCTCGAATCCGACGATAATGGCACAAGTTGGTCTACCGATAAAAAGACTGTGAGCTTCCGAAAGGGTTTCCGCGATGGCATGCCGGTTGCGACTACTGACGGAAAAGAAATTTTTGTTGCAATAGAAGACAATGGATTTGATCAGTTCAAACCTTTTATTGTAAAGAATGCCATTGCTGATAATTGGAAGGAACCTGTTTTGGCAGAATCTCCCAATCGCTATTCGGCTTTAAAAGAGCCTCTTCCTTCTTCTGTTTATGCCGGTGCTCCATATTTAATTAGTACCGAAGATGGATATTATGTACTGTCGTATCAAACAACCAATAATCGAACTTCCAATTGGGAATTATCCACAATGGAAGTTGTTGTCAGTGATAAACCGTCCGATTTCATTTCACCGTCGCAACCTTTCGCTGTACCTTTAAGCAAGGAGGCTAAATGGAATTCCCTTTGTGATTTGGGAAATGGTGAAATTGCGGCTGTTTCTTCTACCAATTTCAAATCAGATAAAATCGGCGTTTGGATGATTAAAGGGAAAATTGTAGATAATCGAAAATAATTAAAAAAAATGAAACGTACGCTCGGAATAATATTCTTTACATTGCTTTTTATTTCCTGCAAAGGAAGTGAAGTAATTATTCACGAAAATGGGAATGAAAATACGTACAAAAACCCTGTAATTCCTCGCAGTTTACCTGATCCAACGGTGTTGAAAGCTGCAGATGGTAATTTTTATCTTTACGCAACGGAAGATATCCGTAATGTTCCTATTTTTCGTTCCTCTGATTTGGTAAACTGGAATTTTTTAGGAACCGCTTTTACCGACCAAACCCGACCGACATTTGTTTCGGGTGGTGGTATTTGGGCACCAGATATCAACTATATCAATGGAAAATATGTACTTTATTATGCTATGTCGGTTTGGGGTGGCGAATGGGGTTGTGGAATTGGCGTAGCTACTGCTGATCGCCCTGAAGGTCCATTTACCGATCATGGCAAACTCTTCCGTAGTGATGAAATTGGAGTACAAAATTCCATCGATGCGTGTTATTTTGAAGAGAACGGCAAAAAATATCTTTTTTGGGGAAGCTTTCGTGGAATTTTTGGCATTGAACTTTCCGATGACGGATTGTCTCTAAAGCATGGCGCTCAGAAAGTTCAGATCGCTGGAACTGCCTACGAAGGAACTTATATTCACAAACGAAACGGATATTATTATTTGTTTGCTTCTACTGGTACGTGTTGTGAAGGCTTAAACAGCACCTACACAACTGTGGTTGGTCGTTCTGATAATTTATTTGGACCTTATTTGGATAAATCCGGACAATCCATGATGGAAAATCACCACGAAATTTTGATTCAGAAAAATAGTAAATTTGTCGGAACCGGGCATAATTCGGAAATTGTTTCGGACGACAAAGGGCAGGATTGGATATTTTATCATGCCGTTTGGGTGGATAATCCTCAAGGAAGAGTGTTGATGCTGGATAAAATTCAATGGATGAACGACTGGCCTTACGTTACCGATAAATGTCCTTCGTTAGAAGCTGATAAACCGTATTTCAAGAAATAAATCTACAATAAAAAAGTTTTAAATATTGATTTGATAAAACAAAAAAGTTATGAGCAAGAAATTGAATATCATTTTTTTAATGTTGGTATTGCTGTTTCCATTGCAGGCAGCAAAAACATTACCTGCTAAACAGTCCGTTTGGACAAAAGAAAAAGCCAATGCATGGTATGCTTCACAGCCGTGGTTGAGCGGATGCGATTATATACCAGCTTCAGCCATTAATCAGGTTGAAATGTGGGCAAAAGATACGTATGATGCCGCAACGATTGATAAAGAATTGGGTTGGGCTGAAGAATTGGGTTTCAATACCATGCGAGTTTTCTTGAGCAGCGAAGTTTGGAAAGACGATCCGGCAGGTTTGAAAAAAAGGATGGACAACTTCCTTTCCATTTGCGACAAACACCACATTCGTCCCATGTTCGTGTTTTTCGACGATTGCTGGAACGAAGAAACAGTTAAAGGAAAACAACCGGCGCCAAAACCCGGTATTCACAATTCAGGTTGGGTACAAGATCCTGCCTGCAGCCTGCGAGCTGACACTGCTTCACTTTTCCCAGTTCTTGAAAAATACGTAAAAGATATTGTTTCCTCTTTCAAAAACGATTCGCGTATTCTGATGTGGGATTTGTACAACGAACCCGGCAACAGTCGTCATAATATAAATTCACTTCCGCTGCTGAAAAACGCATTCAAATGGGCACGTCAGTCCAATCCTTCCCAACCACTTTCGGCCGGAATCTGGTATTTTGGTTGCCCCGAACTGAATGAATTTCAGCTGGCAAATTCGGATATTGTAACTTATCACAATTATTCCGACGAAAAAAATCACGAATTGTGGATTAATTTCCTTCGCATGCAGGGGCGACCCATGATTTGCACTGAATATATGGCACGACGGAACAACAGCCATTTTGAGAATATCATGCCGTTGCTCAAACGCAACAACGTCGGAGCTATCAATTGGGGATTTGTTTCGGGAAAAACCAATACAATTTTCGCGTGGAGCGATCCTCGCCCCAACGAAAAAGAACCAACCGTATGGTTCCACGACATTTATCGGCAGGACAAAACACCTTTTGATCCGAAGGAAGTTGAATTTATCAAAAAAATGACGGGAAAAATTTCCAATGTTCAACTAATGAAACCGGAGAACTTCAATGAAAAAATAGATGGCAAACAAGTATCGCTTTTCACATTGAAAAATCGTCAGGGAATGACGGCTCAAATTACCAATTACGGCGGAAGAGTAGTCTCCCTTTGGGTGCCCGATAGAAATTATGATTTTGCCGATGTAGTAACGGGATATTCTTCGCTGAAAGGATACCAACAATCTACAGAAGTTTATTTTGGAGCACTGATAGGAAGATATGGAAACAGAATTGCCAAAGGAAAATTTGAATTGAATGGAAAGACCTATCAACTCCCGATCAACGATGGAGAAAATCATTTGCACGGAGGCCCCAAAGGCTTTCATACGGCGGTGTGGGATGCCAGACCTTTTAAAAACACTAACAACGAAGATGCATTGGAACTGAAATATTTTTCTCGAGATGGAGAAGAAGGTTATCCGGGCAATTTAACGGTTAAGGTGGTTTATACCTTGACGAACGACAACGAATTGAAAATTGAATATTCAGCTACAACCGACAAACCGACTGTTATCAATTTAACTCACCACTCGTTTTTTAACCTGCACGGTTTTTCGGAAGGCATTGCGCAATCGATTAATTCACACGTATTGGAAATTAATGCCTCCAATTACACTCCGACTGACAAAGGCTTGATACCGACAGGTGTTATTGCTCCGGTAAAGGGAACGCCGATGGATTTCACAAAACCAACGTCCATAGGAGAAAGAGTAAATGATAACTTTCCCGATTTAATTAACGGAAAAGGATACGACCACAATTGGGTTTTGAATAAAAAAGGAGATAAGCTGACAGAAGCAGCAGTCGTTTATGAACCTTCTAACGGCATTCAAATGCGTGTTGTTACCGACCAACCCGGTTTGCAATTTTATGGAGGTAATTTTCTAAACGGCACGGAAAAGGGGAAATACGGCGAAGTTTATACATACCGTACTTCATTTGCCATGGAAACCCAACATTTCCCCGACAGCCCAAATCATGCGAACTTTCCTTCAACGGTTCTGAATCCGGGTCAAGAATATCAACATTTGTGCGTATATAAATTTGAAACAAGATAAGAGGTAAATAAGAAGTTGTGTTGTTAGTGAATGATTGCAACAAATTTTTTGCAATGATTGGTTAAGAAAAGGGCTTTCAGTTTTTTTCATCTCGGAAAAATTGAAAGTCCTTTCTTTTTTAACTAAAATGATGTAAATTTGGTGGATAATTCTGACAAAAACGTTCTTATTTCGTGTTCCTATCTGTTGCTGCGTTCATTCATTTAAAAAATCATCAAATAAAATCTTTTCACAATGAAAAAACAATTATTTTCAATTTTAATTTCTTTTGTAATAATTCCATTGCTTGTGGCTCAACCTAATTTAAAACCAGGTGATTATGACATTACAAAAGACAGACTTTTATATACGATTGGTTATGCTCATTTGGATACCGAATGGAATTGGGATTATCCTATTACCATTAACGAGCATATTTTGCACACGATGCTGGAAAATTTCGCACTTTTCGAAAAATATCCCGATTATGTGTTCAATTTTACCGGTTCCCGTCGATATAAAATGATGAAAGAGTATTATCCACAATTGTATCCTCAAGTTAAAAAATATATCGAACAAGGACGTTGGAAAGTTTCAGGATCTTCCGTCGATGAAGGAGAAGTTAATATTTCTTCTTCAGAATCGCTTATTCGTCAGGTGCTTTACGGAAATGAATTTTTTAAAAATGAATTTGGAAAAGAAAGTGCCGACTATATGTTACCCGATTGCTTTGGTTTTTTGTGGAATTTGCCTTCTATATTAAATCATTGCGGTTTAATCGGATTTTCGACTCAAAAACTTACTTGGCGTTCTGCAGCAGGAGTTCCGTTTAATGTTGGCGTTTGGAAAGGTCCGGATGACAAAGGAATTATTGCTGCATTAAATGCAACCAGCTATACTTCCAGAGTTGAAGAACGTCTCGATAAAAATCCTCAATGGGTGGAACGCCTGAATCAGGACAAGGAAAAAATAGGATATGCTTTTGACTACCGCTATTACGGTGTTGGTGACCAAGGTGGTGCTCCGCGTGTAAATGATGTGAAACGGGCTGTCAACAGTTTGAACAATGACGACAGTAATTTTAAGGTTTTGTTGACTTCTTCCGATCAAATGTACAAAGATATTACTCCAGAAATTAAAGCAAAACTTCCGACTTATTCTGGCGACTTATTGTTGATTGAGCATAGTTCCGGTTCGCTGACTTCACAAGCTTTTATGAAAAGAATGAACCGTAAAAATGAACTTTTGGCTTCTTCTGCAGAACTTGCCAGTGTAACGGCTGATTGGATGGGAACCGCAGCTTATCCGTTCGAGAAACTGAATAATGGTTGGGATTTAGTGCTGGGAAGCCAATTTCATGATATTCTGCCCGGAACATCTATTCCAAAAGCGTATGAATATGCTTGGAACGACGAATTTATTGCTGCCAATTGCTTTGCCGAAGCGCTTAAAAACAGCTTGAGTTCCATTGCCGGGAAAATGAATACACAAACCGAAGGGAAATCTGTTGTGGTTTATAATCCCGTAAGTCGGGCAAGACAGGATGTCGTTACTGCAAAGCTGAAATACAAGTCTTTACCTCATACTATTGGCGTTTTCGATAAGAATGGCAAGGAGGTTCCATCCCAAATTATTGAAAGAAAAGGAAATAGTATTACAATTTTATTTTTGGCCGATATGCCTTCTGCAAGTTTAAAAGTGTATGATGTTCGTGAAATTTCACACGTTGCAAAGCAAACAGGACTTTCCATTTCCGAAAATTCTTTGGAAAATGAATACTACAAGGTAAAAATTGCATCCAATGGCGATATACTTAGCATTTTTGATAAAAAGAATGCCAAAGAATTGTTGGCAAAGCCTGCTCGTTTGGAATTTTTGGCAGAAACACCAAATGAATGGCCGGCATGGAACATGGATTGGAAAGATCGTCAGAAACCGCCCATCGATTTTATGGATAAAAATGCAAAATTAACTATCGTCGAACAAGGTCCGGTAAGAGTTACTTTGAAAGTGGAAAGAACAGGACAAAATTCTACCATTATACAATACTATAGCTTGGCTGCAGGAGAGGCTGGTAAACGTTTGGAAGTGAGCAATAAAATTGACTGGCAATCACGTGCAGTCAGCCTGAAAGCTTCTTTTCCACTTACAGTTTCTAATAAAAATGCAACCTACAATTTAGGCGTAGGAACCATTTCTCGAGGAAATAATGAGGAGAAAAAATTTGAAGTTCCTTCCAAAGAATGGTTCGACTTGACTGATCGAACAGAAAAATATGGTGTAACGATTTTGGAAGATTGCAAATATGGTTCCGATAAACCGAATGACAATACATTGCGTCTGACTTTACTTTACACGCCGGGAATTCACGTGCCGCAATGGCAATGGACAATGTACCAAAGCACACAGGATTGGGGCATTCATGATGTGAAATATGCCGTTTATGGTCATGAAGGCGATTGGCGAAAAGGAGAATCCGCTTGGCAGGCACAATTTTTTAATCAGCCGTTGATGGCTTTTGAATCCAACAAACATGAAGGAGAACTCGGTAATAGTTTCTCAATGATTTCGATAAGCCGTCCAGAAGTAGGTTTAATGGTTTTCAAGAAAATGGAGTCAGGAGAAGGTTATATCATTCGCGTGAATGAATTGTCGGGAAAGGATATTAAAAATGCAAAAATCACTTTGCCGAGGGAAGTACTTGAAGCCTACGAAGTGAATGGACAGGAAAAACGAATTGGTGATGTGAAGTTTACAAAAGACGGAATTCAGTTTGATTTAAGTCACTATACGATAAAAAGTTTTGCTGTAAAATTGAAGAAAGATAATGAAGCTGTCGTTACGCAACAACCGGTAACGATTCCTTACAATACTGACGTAATGAGTTTTGACGATAATCGGGATGATGGCGTTATGTTCGACGGTCAGTCGCTTCCTGCCGAACTTTTGCCTGAATTTGTTGAAAGCGAAGGAATACGTTTCAAAATCGGAAATAAGGAAGATGAACAAAACAATGCCGTCGTTTGTAACGCCCAAACTATTGCTTTGCCTGCCGGCAATTTCACCAAACTTTATCTTTTGGCTGCCGCTGCAAACGATGTGAAAGATGAATTTTATATCGATGGGAATCCGGTAAATTTGAAAATTCAAAAATGGACAGGTTTTATTGGTCAATTTTACAACCGCATTCTGAGTTTGGATCAGAATAAAGTGTTGAAAATGAGTGACCCATATTCAAAAACCGATAACATTGCCTGGTTCGCTTCGCATTGCCACAACAATTATCCGATGAAAAACGAAGCTTATCAGTACAGCTATCTGTATAAATATGAAATTCCAATTACAGCTGGAGCTAAAAATTTAACTTTGCCCAATAATAGAAATATTAAAATTGTAGCGGTAACAATGGCCGCTCCAAAAGCTGAAAATTTGCAGCCTCTACAACCAATTTACGACAATTTTGAGAATAATATGCCTTTTCAATTGCGTGAAAAATAGTATTTTCAAAAATAATAGATATTAATACTATTAAAATAAACTAATAAAGACCAAATGATAATTTCTCTGCAAAGTCTGTGATGGAATTTTGCAGAGAAATTTTATAATATCAAAGCAGTTTTAAAAAACTTTGATTTTATTAAACTTTATATTATTGTTTATCAAACTTTTATGTAAATTTTCATTCTATTTCTCTCCATTATCTTTAATTATAATCATACCATATTCGAGGTAGAAAAAATTAACCCTTTTTTGTGATTGTCTTGTTTTTAGTTGTTTTGTACCTTTGCAAAGAGAAAAACAAAATCTTTTGTCAATATTATTTCTGATAAAGATGGTTTTGTAAATTAATTAAAAATCAAAATCTTATGTCGAAAATTGCTAAAAATCTTACGGAGCTGATTGGCAATACTCCTTTGTTGCAACTAACTCATTTTGTTTCCAAAAAAGGTTTGCAAGCCAATATTATCGCCAAATTGGAGTCGTTTAATCCGGCCGGAAGTGTAAAGGACAGAATTGCATTAGCCATGATTGAGGACGCAGAAGGGAAAGGCCTTTTAAAGCCCGGTGCAGAAATAATAGAACCAACCAGCGGAAATACGGGTATTGGTTTGGCTATGATTGCTACAGTAAAAGGTTATAAACTTACACTAACCATGCCCGAAACCATGAGCATTGAGCGTAGAAATTTGCTTAGAGCCTTGGGCGCGAATATCGTGCTTACACCGGGAGTAGAAGGAATGAAAGGTGCTATTGCTAAAGCATTGGAACTGCATGAACAAAATCCATCTTCATTTATTCCTCAACAGTTTGAAAATCCCGCCAATCCTTTGAAACATTTTCAGACTACAGGTGAAGAAATATGGCGTGATACGGAAGGGAAAGTTGATATTTTTGTTGCCGGCGTTGGGACAGGTGGAACCATAAGTGGAGTAGGGGCTTCGTTAAAGAAACATAATCCTGCAATAAAAATTGTGGCCGTAGAACCAGCAAGTTCTCCTGTTCTTTCTGGAGGAAAACCAGGACCTCATCAAATACAGGGAATAGGTGCCGGTTTTGTACCCAAAAATTTTGATCCGGCAGTAGTGGATGAAATTATTCAGGTTAGTAATAATGATGCCATTCTTACTTCGCGTCAATTGGCTCAACAAGAAGGTCTGTTGGTTGGAATTTCCTCAGGTGCTGCAGCTTTTGCTGCTTCTTTGATTGCTCAGCGACCCGAAAACAAGGACAAAATTATTGTCGTCCTGCTACCCGATACCGGCGAAAGATATCTTTCCACAGCGCTCTACGCTTTTGACGAATATCCGTTATAAATTACAAGTATTGAAATCTAAATAATTAGTATTATGAATATCAACAATTTAAAATTTGAAACCTTACAGGTTCATGCCGGTCAGGAAGTGGATAAAACCACAAAGTCGCGTGCCGTACCTATTTATCAGACTTCGTCCTACGTTTTTGACGACGCAGCCGATGGTGCCGATCTTTTTGCTCTGAGAAAATTTGGAAATATTTATACCCGAATGCAAAATCCCACTACCGATGTGTTTGAAAAACGTGTGGCAGCCCTTGAAGGTGGCGTTACAGGGTTGGCAACTTCTTCGGGACAGGCTGCAGAATTTCTCGCTCTCAACAATATTGTGCAGGCTGGAGATAATTTTGTAGCTACTTCTCATCTTTATGGTGGAACGTATAATCAGTTCAAAAATCAATTTAAGCGTCTGGGTGTAGACGTTAAATTTACGGCAAATGATGAGCCGGAAACTTTTGAAAAATTAATCGACGACAAAACCAAAGCTATTTATATCGAAACAATTGGGAATCCCGATTTGAATATTCCCGATTTCGAAGCAATTGCAGCTGTTGCCGATAAATACGATATTCCGCTCATTGTGGACAATACTTTTGGCGCTGGAGGTTATCTTTTCCGTCCCATTGAACATGGAGCTTCTATTGTGGTGGAAAGTGCTACCAAATGGATTGGCGGACATGGAACTTCGCTGGGAGGCGTAATTGTCGACAGTGGAAAATTTAATTGGGGAAATGGTAAATTTCCGGCTTTTACGGAACCTTCTGAAAGTTATCACGGATTGGTTTTTTGGGATGCTTTTGGTGAAGGAAGTCCGTTCGGCAACATTGCTTTCAATATTAGGGCACGTGTGGAAGGCCTTCGTGATTGGGGCTGCGTTATCAGTCCTTTCAATTCTTTTTTGTTGCTGCAGGGCTTGGAAACTTTGTCGTTGAGGATGGAACGCCATGTTCAAAATGCGTTGGATCTTGCTCGATGGTTACAAACATTGCCGGCAGTGGAATATGTTAATTATCCAGGATTGGAAAACAATTCTTATCACGAAATGGCAAAAAAATATCTGAAAAATGGTTTTGGCGGCGTATTGGCTTTTAAGTTGAAAGGTGATGCTTCATTGGCCGACAAGTTTATAAACAACTTAAAATTGGTAAGCCATTTGGCCAATGTAGGCGATGCTAAATCTCTTATTATTCATCCCGCTACAACTACTCACGAACAACTTTCGCCGGAAGATAAGATGGCAGCAGGTGTTTTTCCCGGTTTGCTGCGTTTCTCGGTAGGAATCGAAAATATTGTCGATATTAAAGCAGATATTGGACAGGCTCTTTCCCATATCTGATCTTTATTTCTTGAATTTTACAGGGCTGCCGGCAAATAGTTGACAGCCTTTTTTGATTTCTTGCTTTGAATTTCATAAAAAAAATTTGGAATGTGTTCTTGAATTTTGATATTATAGAAGACTTATATTTATCAAAAAGTTTGGTTTTGCTATTAAAAGGATATTATTTTTAATTTTTCGATTAAATTTTGCCGACATTTTTTCAGAATTTGAGTTTTTCTATTTATTTTTGTTGTCTAAATGATACAATTAAATTTAAAAGACATGGAAAAAATTGATGATTTGGACAGGCAAATTTTAAAAATAATTACGCAGAATGCGCGGTTGCCCTTTCGCGATGTAGCTGTTCAATGCGGTGTTTCTCGTGCAGCCATACATCAGCGCGTGCAAAGGCTGATTGATATGGACGTCATTACAGGTTCAGGGTATTTTGTCAATCCTAAAAAACTTGGTTATCAAATGTGCGTTTATATCGGAATCACTCTTGAGCGTGGCTCCATGTACAAAGAAGTGGTTCAGGAATTGGAAAAAATTCCCGAAATTGTTGAATCGCAGTACACATTAGGACCTTATACCATTTTGATAAAGCTTTATGCGAAGAATGATGAACATCTAATGGAATTGCTGAACGGAAAAATTCAGGAAATAAAGGGTGTTGCAACCACCGAAACGCTCACATCACTCGATCAGCGTATCAGAAGGACAATTCCCATCGATTGAACGATCGAAAGGAACTTGATTTATACGTAAATAAATTTTCATTATGCAGCATGATTGCCTTTTATAGTGTATATCATGCTGTTTTTTAGTTTCTGCCGACATGAAAGTTTTGGTAACGGGAGCAACCGGTTTGTTGGGGCACAGGGTAACTATGGAGTTGCTTGGGCGAGGTCATCAAGTGAACATTATTGTCCGAACAACGAATAATATTTTTTTTGATCTGAATTCCGTACAGGTTTTCAAGGGTAACTTTACCGATTACGAACAATTGAAAGCTGCGGCTTCGGGGTGCGATGCTGTGATACACATTGCAGCAGTAACTGATGTACGTTTGTTGCATTACGAAGATTATAGGAAAATTAACGTGGAAGGGTCGGCACAAATAATTCGAGTTTGCAGAGAATTGGCTATTCGACGTGTGGTGTATATCAGTTCTTCCAATACGATCGGTTTTGGTTCAAAAAACAAACCGGCCACGGAAGATTTTCCCTTTCAATATCCGTTCACCCGCTCTTTTTACGCTAAAAGTAAAATGGAAGCGGAAAAGTTGTTTCAACAATTTGCTTCAGAATTTGGCATGCATGTGATCATCATTCATCCCACATTTATGATTGGCTCTTATGATGTAAAGCCGAGTTCAGGAAAATTACTGCTCTTGGGTTATCGGAACCCGTTGTTGTTTATTCCGAAAGGAGGAAAAAATTTTGTTCCTGTTCGAGATGTGTCAATGGCTGTTTGCAATGCTCTTACACTGGGGAAAAATGGTGAGCATTATTTGGCTGCCGGCGTGAATCTTTCATTCAAAGAGTATTATAGGTTGCAAAAGGAAATAGCCGGTTATCGACAGATGATAATAGAAGTTCCCGATTTTTTGTTGAAAATATTGGGAAGAGTAGGGGATCTTCTTCGTTTTTTAGGTATCAAAACGGATGTTTGTACTATGAATCTATCGCAGTTAATGATTCAGGAATATTATTGTGGACAAAAAGCTGTAAAAGAACTCGACATGCCTCAAACCGATTTGAAAATCGCTATTGTTGAGGCCATCGATTGGTTTAAAAAACAAGGCCGGATACGTTGAAAATTTTTTAAACTGAAATTTTGGCGTTAATTGTTTTGCTGGTTCTATAAAACTTCTACCACTTTTCCCAATTCGGCATAACAAACATAACCTTCTGTTTGATAACCCATTTGAGCAATTAAATCTATATATTCTTTCACTTGTGAAAGATAAAATTTGTTTTCTTTCTTACCGAATTTGTAGTCAATCACCGTTGCCTTATTATCTTTGATGATTACCTTGTCGGGACGATGTTGCCGACCTTCGGGCGAAAGAATGGTTGATTCGTTTAATATTCGACCTTCGCCGTTGAACCACTCTTTTGACTGTGGAAGAGACCAAAATTTTTCCAATCCTTTTTCAACCGTTTTTCTCTCTGTCTCGCTGATTTGACCTGATAAAACAAATTCCTGCAAAACTTTATCCTGATCCGTCTTATTTACAATTTTCCGTAGTATTTCATGCATAATGATGCCGTAATTCAGTTGACTGTCAGATAAATCCTTTTCTTCAATAAGATATTGTGTCTGCTGATGCCGAATTTGGAGTTTTTGGGCGCTGTTGCACGAAGGATATTGAACAAACTTTTCAAATTTTATGGAAGAAATATTTTCCTTTTGAGGAGCGTGAGTGGTTTCTCCCCATTCGTAAATTTGATTTTCGTCATCCTTTCTTGTCGACGAGGTTGCTCTATTGTTATTTGGCTGGTTCTGAACAAATTGCCAAAGCACTGAAGAAATATTTTTCATTTCTCCCGAAGCAGATTTTTTCTTTTTTTCTTCTTTTTTTTCATCAGGTGCCGGTGTCAGGCAGACGAGTTCGTTTTTTGGGCGAGTGAATGCCACGTAAGCAAGATTCAAATTGTCAATGTATAAGTGCATTTGCTCTTCGAAGTAATTTTGGGCAAAAATACTTTGTTTCAAGTACTGTACGTAGGAAATGGGCAGCAATGGCAGTTCGTTGAAAGGCGGGACATTTGTTTCGCACCACAGCACGTTGGTTTTGTGAATATTTCCTTCCAAAGCCCAATCGCAAAAAGGAAGAATAACAACCGGAAAGTCCAGTCCTTTTGCCTTGTGGATGGTCATAATATGTATGGCTTCCTGGTCGGCAGGCATAGCTACAAATTTTTTACAGCCTGTTTCATCCCACCACGTGAGAAAATCACTGATGTCGGAAGAACCTTTGGCGGTAAAACTATATACCAAGTCCTGAAAAGCTTGAACAAAAGGAGCCTGATTTTTCCATTTTCCAATTTCGAAAAGGGAAATAATTTGCTCCACGCGGTCGAAAAGAGAATAATGACGAATTTCCTGAAGTGCTTTTTCTTCTTCGGAATTAAAAATTAGGGAGAAATTTTTTTTGGTGTTTTCATTGAAAGCGGAAATATCCCGTAAGGCTTCATTTAGAGATTTTCCCAACACATTGAGAGCATATTCGATGTTTACAATAGCCAGCTGAATATCGTCAGAAGGAGAAACTAAAAGTTTAAGCAGTCCGATAATAAAACGTACCGAAGATGCTTCTCCTATCACCAGTCCTTCATTCCCTAATACGTCGTAACAATAACCTTCTTTTGCAGAAAGCGAATTTTTGTAGTTCATCAGACTTTGAATGATGATGGCAGCATCTTTCTTCTCACGAACAAGTATGGCAATATCTGATGCTTTATATCCATGATCCTGAAAATTTTCCAGTATGGAAGGTAAACGTTTCAAACTTTCTTCTTGCCAGTTTTTCCCTTCGTTGGGAATGAATTGAATGCACACGTGACCGTCACCAGCTTTTTCGGAAACTTTCTGTTCCGTATCCGTGTAAGCATGTTGAATTTTCGTCGAGAGTTCTGCTGCAAAAGGATATTTTTCGACTGAAAAAATTTCCTGAATATTATCATTCAGTTGTTGTTGAAGGAGTTGAGAAGTTTGCGTAAAGAACCGGTTGTTGAATTCCACAATATTTCTGTCGCTGCGCCAATTGACTTTGAGTGGCTGCTGACGAATTTGTTCAGATGAAAAATCCTTGAATATTTGTTCATCCAACAATTTCCAATCGGAGTTTCTCCATCGATAAATACTTTGCTTTACGTCCCCTACAACCATGTTGAATTTATCTTCTGCCAGGCTGTTTCGTACAAGTGGTAGAAAATTTTTCCATTGAAGTACGGAAGTATCCTGAAATTCGTCAATCATAAAATGTTGCAGTTTGTTGCCGATTTTTTCGTAAACGTAAGGAGTATCGCTATTGTCGATAATTCTATTGAGCAACAGGTTGGTGTCGGAAATTAGAAGAGTGTTTTGTTCGGCAGTCAACTGATTGATTTCCATAGCTAAATCGGAAAGGATTCCCAATTTGTAAATGTGCTTCAACACTATGCCGACAGAATTGTAGCGAATAAAAGGCTCTTCAAAAACCTCGTTAATTTTCTCAAAACACTTTCCCAATCCGTTTATATAGGCTGAGTTGACTTTATCTTTTACCCAATCCGGTGTGTTTTTGTTTGTACAGTTTTCTACATCTTCGGCATATTTTCTGAATCGGCTGTTGGGAGCGGCTACATTTCCGCTGATTAGTTTGTCGAATAATTTTGTTTCCTTATAACTAAAATCGTCATGAGTGAGCTCAAAATTGGTCATTAAATTAATGCCCTCCTGAGCCAATATTTTTACTTCTTCCTCGAAATCTGTTCTGATTTTTTTCAGTTTGCCGATATATTTTCCCAGAAAATCGCGATTGTGAAGTTTTTTGCCAATTTCTTCAGCTCTGTATTGATAGTTTTCCTTGAAAATTTCAGAACCAAAGCCAACAATATCATTTTTGAGATTCCATTTTCCACTTTGTTCCATGCTTTCTTCGGCAAAACTAATTAACCATTCCAACAATTGTTGATTTTCTTTTTTTGATAGGTTGAAAAACAAGTTATCGACAGCCTGAGAAAGTACTGTGTCGGTCTCCATTTCGAGGTTGTAGCCTCCATGAATTCCTATTTCGCGGGCAAAACTGCGAATAACTTGCTGAAAAAAACTGTCAATTGTACTTACAGAAAACGAAGAATAATCGTACAACAGACTTATGAGTATCTGTTTGGCTTTTCGATTTACATCAGATACATCACCGCCATATTCTTCCATTAAGCTGTTTCGGTAGTTGCTGGGTTGACCTTGTGCCAATGCAAAAAGTTCCTTCAATATACGTGATTTCATTTCTTCGGTAGCTTTGTTAGTAAAGGTTACCGCGAGAATATGACGATGAAGATTTTCCCCATTGTTCTGAAACAGCAAATGAATGTAATCTTTTGTCAGTTGGAAAGTTTTTCCTGACCCGGCAGAAGCATGATAAACATTCAGCATTTTAATTTTTTTTAATGGATAACGGAGGTTTTTGAAAAAAAATTTTACTTGAAATTGATTTTCTTGACTTTATATCCCATTTTTTGAAGTAGTTCTGCGACTTTCACCCTGAAATCTCCTTGTATGAGCGCCATTCCATTGTCAGCTGTACCTCCTGCGCTACATGACACTTTCAGTGTTTTTGCAAGCTCTTTCAGCTCCTTTTCCGTCCCTTGAAATTCGGAAATAATGGTTACCGGCTTTCCGTTCCGTTTTTCCATTTGCACACGCAAGGGCTCGGTTTGCACTTTTTTCGCGGGCTCGTCATTTTCAGTAGATTCACTGTTATCTTGAGGCAAACTGTTTTTCAGTTGATTAAGTTTTTCTTTCCAGTCCATAAAAAAGTATTTATATCGAATGTCAATTGTTTAGCAAAATTTTACAGTTGATTTGAATAAATTGAAGTTGTTATTGAAACTTTTCTTCTTCAACCAATTTTTTAAAAAATTCCCAGATAACAATGCCGCCGGCTATGCTTACGTTAAGGGAATGTTTGGTACCATATTGGGGTATTTCAATGCAGCCATCGCAGGCATCTACCACCGCTTGTTGAACTCCTTTTACTTCGTTACCCAATACGATGGCGTATTTTTCCTCAGAATTTAATTGAATGGTATTTAAAGGTAAACTTTCTCGTGCCTGTTCAATGGCAAAAATTTTATATTTCTCCTTATGTAATTCTTCCAGAGCCTTTTGCGTTTCTTCAAAATATATCCATTCTACGGAATTTTCTGCGCCAAGTGCAGTTTTATGTAATTCGGCATTGGGCGGCGTACTGGTTATTCCACATAAATAGACAGCCTGAAGCAGAAAAGCATCTGCCGTGCGAAAAATTGAACCTACATTATGAAGACTGCGAACATTATCGAGGACAACAATCAGTGGCGTTTTTTCCTTTTTTTTAAATTCCTCAACTGTCAACCGATTCATTTCCGTAACTTTCAGTTTTTGCATTTTCTCTGATAATGTTTTTATTTTGATTCCTTCAACTATTGATTTTAAAAAAATTTAATTAGTGCTACTGCGCTATCAATCAGCGTATCGTAACCTTTTGCGGCATCTTCCGTTTTTAAGGCGATACTTATATCAGGGTCTATGCCCCATTCAATGTGTTGCATGTTGGCGTTAAACATAGGAGATGTAGGTACTCTGACCATCCAACCGTTGGGAATTTCGCTTGAAAGAGGCATTCCTCCACCACCGCCTGTTTTGTCTCCCAAAATAACTGCAAAAGGTGCATTTGTCATTCTGTTCACAAAATCATTAGTGGCGCTGTAGGTCATTCGGTTAGTAAGAATCACAACAGGTCTCAACCATTGAATATTTTTATTGGCGGGAGTAAATAATTTTATCGGAGTCGAAAAATCGGTATGTCCCGGTCCCGTTTTATGACAAAGATAGCCGGTGAGCGTTTTTTCGGTAAAAAAATATGAGGCTAATTGTTCGGCTCCGCTCATGTATCCGCCACCATTATTTCGGACGTCCAGAACAATTCCTCTGCAGTTGGAAAAATATTTGAAAATATAGCTCATGTTTGCATCGCTGAAATCGCTGGTGAAGTCTCCATAATAAATGTATCCGATATTACCATTGTCGATTTTTTGATAATGCATTCCGCCTTCAATTCTGTAGTTTTCACCTAAATATCGATTGGAATAAATAATATCCGAACTGAAATTTTCAGGATAATCGGTGTACCATTTCCAGTAACGGCTGACATCGAAACCGGAATATAAATTTACATGTCCATCTTTCAATTCTTCCAGCATTTTGCCGAGAAGATCAAAAAAATCCAAATCTGTTTTTATGTACGGAATTCTTTGATGATAAACAGTGTAGACAGAATCCCAGTTAATATTTTTATAATCGAGATAGCAGTATTTGGTATCGATAATTTCCCATAAGGCATTAAAATTTCCTTCATATGTATTGTGTTGAATGACGGGCTCATCCATACACGAATGAAAAAGCATTCCAAAGAGTGAAAGTAAAACGATATGTTTTTTCATGAAAAAACTTGTTGATTAGTAGTTATAAGTGCTGTTGAAGCTTGAAGGCGCTCGATTTTTTGTTCCTTCAAACTTGTAAAAATCGTAAATGAATCCGACATGAAAACTTAAATCGTTTCTTTTAAATATCATTTGATTGGCTTCAAACTTTAAATTTTCGTTTCTAAAGCCAAAACGTAAAGTTGTGTGATTAAAAGGAATATCCAGCGAGAGATTTTCGGTGAGTGACAGTTTATTGTGTAACGATGTGAAATGCAATGTATTTGAAAAATTTTGCAATTCAAAAATTTCATAATACGAAGCTCCCTGTTCGGGCACAAACATCACTCCGACCAAAGGCGCTTGCATGGAAAATCCAAGACGGAGCATGCGTTTGGGCGTTCTGATTCGACAAACGGCTTCCCCTGAAAGATTCAGGTTGGTAGCAAGATCAATATTGAAGGGATTGTTTTGATTGCGACTATTGGTTTTCCCCATAAAGTCCAAATCCCAAAGACCTCCGGCAAGCAGCAGAAGATTCTCTCCGACATAAAAATGTCGATGCATCCCCCACGAAAAATTCATTCCCAAATACCACATTTCGCTGGTTTGAGCTGGGTTTTCGGTTAAACCAAAATTCATGTTGAAATGATTTTCTTTTGAAAGACGAATATTTTCAGGCGAAACAAATTTTCTGTTGTCGTTTTCATAACGAAATCCCGATCCACTGTATTTCAATGGTGAAAGGTAAGAATCCAACATGTTGATGGTAGAAAATCCAAAGGCGTGAGTGGAAGTTGTCAATGTCCTGGTTTGCAGAATGATATCTTGTGCATTTAATGAAAAAGCAGCAATCATCATCCATGCTACCAACATAGACTTTATCAAAACGAATTCTTTTGATTTATGCCTTTGCAACAATTTTTGTGTGAAGAAAATACTTGTGTTTTGTATCATGTGAGGAGGAAAAATATTTGTTTTGTTGATTTTCAGCATGAATTTAGGGAATAAATGAACTTTTTTGTCTGTTTGAATCAACAAAAATATAAAAAAAGAAGTAATTTTGCATTTCTTTTGGTAAAACTTTTATCCTTTGAAACTATTTTTTACGGGGGAAAGTTTTATGTTAAAAAATGTATTGGATTACGATTTAAAGGATTGATAATTAAAACAATGTTGATATGCTGTCACAAGAAGATGTTTTCAAGAAACTGATTGCTCATTGCAAAGAGTATGGATTTGTTTTTCCGTCCAGCGAAATTTACGACGGATTGAGCGCTGTTTATGATTATGGACAAAATGGCGTTGAACTCAAAAACAATATTAAAAAATATTGGTGGGACAGTATGGTTCTGCTTCACGAAAATGTTGTGGGCATCGATGCCGCAATTTTTATGCATCCCACCACTTGGAAAGCTTCGGGACATGTGGATGCTTTCAATGATCCGCTGATTGACAACAAAGACAGTAAAAAACGTTATCGTGCCGATGTTCTCATTGAGGAATTGATAGCCAAGTATGATGAAAAAATCGAAAAGGAAGTAGAAAAAGCAGCCAAACGTTTTGGTGAAAATTTCGACGAAAAATTGTTTCGTGCTACCAACGAGCGGGTAAAAGAACATCAGGCAAAGCGTGATGAAATTCATCGTCGGTATGTTAAAGCATTGAACGATAACGATTTATCCGAATTAAGGGCAATTATTATTGACAACGAAATTGTTTGCCCGGTAAGTGGAACAAAAAACTGGACGGAAGTTCGTCAGTTTAATTTGATGTTCACGACAGAAATGGGTTCCAATGCCGATAGTGCCATGAAAATTTATTTGCGTCCCGAAACTGCACAAGGTATTTTTGTTAATTTTCTGAACGTTCAGAAAACCGGAAGGATGAAAATTCCTTTTGGCATTGCACAAATAGGCAAAGCTTTTCGAAATGAAATTGTGGCGCGACAGTTTATTTTCCGAATGCGCGAATTTGAACAAATGGAAATGCAGTTTTTTGTTCGGCCTGGAGAGGAAATGAAATGGTTCGACTATTGGAAAGAATACCGAATGAAATGGCACAAGGCGTTGGGTTTGGGCGATCACAAATATCGTTTTCACGACCACGACAAGTTGGCACATTATGCCAATGCCGCTACAGATATTGAATTTGAGTTGCCTTTTGGTTTCAAAGAAATTGAAGGCATTCATTCTCGTACCGATTTCGATTTAAAAAATCATGAAAAATATTCAGGAAAAAATTTGAAATATTACGATGCAGAATTAAAGGAATCCTACACTCCTTATGTTATTGAAACATCCATTGGTGTGGACAGAACTTTTCTGTCCATCATGGCGTCTGCCTATACTGAAGAAAAGCTCGATGACGGCGAAACGCGTGTGGTGTTAAAACTTCCGCCGGTTTTGGCTCCTGTAAAAATTGGAATTTTCCCGTTAGTTAAAAAAGATGGACTTCCCGAAGTGGCTCATCAAATCTTTGAAGATTTGAAATTCGATTTCAAATGCTTTTATGACGACAAGGATTCCATTGGAAAACGCTATCGTCGTCAAGATGCTATTGGAACGCCGTTTTGTATCACGGTTGATCATCAAACGCTGGAGGATGAAACGGTAACCATTCGTTATCGCGATTCCATGAAACAGGAACGTGTAAAAATCGACCAATTATCCGCAATTCTGAACGAAAAAGTCAGTATGAAAAACCTCTTGAAACAACTTTAAAAATATTTTTTGACACTATTTTACGAAGGGTGTAAATTGAAAAGTTGGGATAAAATTAAAGTCTTATTCTTTCGCCGAAGATAAGTAAGAATAAATTGATTAAGAATAATGTCACAATTTTGAATAGGTTGTGTCTATTTTTTAGTGTGCAGTTCTTTGAAGAATGAGCTCATTTCTTCCCATTCTTGAAGGATTTTAGGAAATCCTTATTGTTTAATAATTCTTTTTTGTCTATCATAATTGCCACTAATTTAGTCATTTTTTTCAACTTAACAAGTGGTCTAATTTTTGGGGAGTACTCTACTCTTATTGGTTCTAAAATTTTTCAGAATAATTTTTCAATTTACACAGTTTATGAAATACTACCGTTGTTTTAAAATTATATTTGATTTTTTCTGGGTTGGTGAAAATAATATTATTATGAAACCTTTAAATTAAATCAAGGATTGGGTATATATAAGTATACAAAAGTGTATGCTTTGTGTGTTGACATGCTATCTGTTGTTTTCTTCAATGTTAAACGAATCATTTGTTGAAATTCCTACTCGATGTAATTTCCTGTTTTCCCAAGGTGCCATCGGATTTTCATCCATCCATAGTCCTTTTCTTTGCTTTTTAGCATCCAATTCTAGCTCTGATAAATTACAGTCCGAATTATATCTCTTAAAATGCCAAGCAAAACCGGCCCTAATCATTTCATGACTAAGTTCTTTTTCATTATCTATATATGTATATGCAATGATGCGTTTATAATTATCTATACCAGTAATTTTAATTTTTACCTGTTTGTGGAAGCACAAATCTGAAAGATATTTTTTTGATTTTTGATAAAATGGCATACCTTTTTCTGGAGCATCAATTCCTTCCATTCTCACTCGTATGGTTTTATTTCCAGGAATTAATATATCATAGGTGTCACCATCAATAATAGCTATAACTTTGCCTGAAATTACACTACCTTTTTTTAAATAATGACTTTTACTACTTTCAGAATTACATGCAATTATAAAAGTGAATAAAAGAAGAATCAATATATCAGACAATTTCCTCATTACTCAAAAATTATCAGATTATTCCTGTTGTCAATTGAAATTTTGCCGAACTTTTCCAATGCACTTTGTCCCAGCAATAAAGGTGCTTCAATATTATCAATTACGAACGCCTCAATATTTTGCAAAACTCTATCCCCGATTTTTACCGTTCTTAAATTTATTCTTGTGCCAGCTGAGACCTTACCCGTTGCATCCTGAAAATATTGAACATCTAAAATATCTTCCTTTTGTAAGGTACCCTGTTTGTATAAAACAGTGGCTTCAGCCGAAGAAATACCAATACTGCTTGCGCCTGTATCAAAAATGAATTTCAACCTAATCCCGTTTATTTCTACCCAAATGTATTTGACACCATTGTCGTTTTCCATTTTAACAATGGTTTTACCCTTAAAATTCTCTTTCATATCAATGGTTTGAGAAGTGTTATTTTGTATTGATAAATTTTGTTTGTGTTTTCGTCCTGATTTGTGAGCACACGAAAAAAATAACATAGAAGTTATTAATAAAATCCAGTATGCATTTTTAAAATAGTGCATGTTATTTTGACTTGCTTTCTTCAATTATACCAGGTTTAGGGACAATATGTATCAAAAAACGTTGATTAAGACGTTCTTTGTTTTCACGCATTGACCCTCCAATTCCACTTCCAGAAATTAACACTTCGCAATTGTTACCAAAATCAATATTATTATCACTCCATAGCCTTCTTAAGGCTAATGCTCTTTCATAACTTAATTCATAATTACGACTGTAATTATCTTTTGATGCTTGTCCTTCAATAATGAGCAAATATTGTATTTTGGGATACTCTCGGCTTATTTTTTTAAGTGTACTCTGAATTGACCGTCCAGCTTTAATAAGTTCGTTTCGTGTATGCAAATCGATTACGTTTATGTCAGATACACCTATCGGAAAATTAACCATGATTTTCAATATATGCTTTTTGTAAACTTTGTTGTATTCAAAATAAGTTGAATCAATCTTGTTAACGGCTTCTTCGATTTCTTTAATTTTATCTATTTGGGCTTGTGTCGCTTTCCCTTCTTTTTCAATATCTACCATTTTTCTGTGCAAAAGTGCAATTGTTAAAATGAAAAGCACGAGCATCACAAAAAACATACTTGTCATCAGGTCGGAATAACTTGTCCAAAAAAATGATTCTTTTTTAGGTTTTGACATCAGAATAACCAGTTTATAAAATTTTTAACCCAATTAATCAGAATAGGTAAAATAAACATTAGACATGATATTGAAATAAGGCTACCAACGGAAATCATCAATATTTTACTCCACCTGGGAATGGTATTTGCTTGTGAAATTGTAGCTCCTTCCATTTTGGTTTCAGATAGATGTCGAATTTCGTTTATTAGTTCTTCAATTTTAATGTTTTGCTTGTTTATAGCTTCTTTAAAATCTTTAATACCCTCCTTAATACTTGTGAAATTTTTAAGTTCATCTACAAGCCTTGATGTTTCCTGCAACTTGGCTTGCAAAGCGATCTGCTGATCAGTAATTACTTTCTCAAAATTCTGGTTAGTTTTGGTAAATGATTCAGTAGCAATTTCCGTTATAGCCACTAAAGCTTCCTGTAGTTTTTGATTTTGTTGTTGCAAGACACTATCAATTTTTAATATTTGACCATTTAATGATTCTTGAAGTTTAGTAAGTGAACCTTCCGTATTACTGTCAAATCGTTCTAATGCTGACTTCACTTCCAAATTAGCGATATCAAAATTTTCAGCTAACCACTTTTCATTTTTGTTAAAAAAATTGCCTGCATTTTCAATAATCTGAGTTCTTTGTTCATAATCATCCAATTTTTTATTTAAAGATTGAATATTGGAGAGATATTCATTTACAGATAGTAAGTATTTAGCAAATGTTCCTATTTCATTTGTGCAGTTTTTAAGTTTATCGTAAACATCTATATTAGCAGTTGCTATTTCTATAATTTTCAGATTATTTATATACTGCATCAGTTCTTTCTGCCTTTCATATGATTCGGTTACCTGTTCAAGAATTATTTTTAAATTATTTGTATTTTGAGAAAATGTATCATTAAAATGAGATAGGTTCTGAGTCATGCGAACAAGAGCACTTGATATGTCGTTTGAAATATTTGGAAGAAGAACAGATTGAATCCAGCTTAGGAAAGAATTTTTATTTTTTTCAACCTCTGTCTTTGCATTTTTGGTAAGTTGCGAACCACGAGTTGTAAGTATTATCCCATTGATACTTGAAATCATAGCTAGTGCTACACTGCCTAATAAAGTTTCAATTCCTTTTGAACCGGCTCCATTTCCAGTATTCAATAAATCATCTAAACTTCCACTGAAAACCAAAAAACCTATACCAATAAGTATTCCAAGCATTGTTCCAACTAAACCCAGATAAAGCGGAACAGGAACTTGTGTATTAATTTCGCTCTCCTTTGCATCACAATTCCTTTCAACTATATCTTTCATAAGATGATAGTCACTGACAGCACCCTTATTATTCTTTAAGTAATTATTTATAGAAGAAATTATTATTTCAAAAATAACATTATCGTGGTTGGTATGTATTTTCGGGTAGTCTTTAACTTGTAAGAGTTCTATTTTATTAGTATCATCAGGGAATATCTTTTTAAAAAGTAAAAGATTACTTTGGTTTTGAAAAAAGACGTGGAATTGCCAAAATACTATACCGAGAATTATAAAACTGATAATAATATAATGCATAATATTAAGCTAATTTAATTTGAACTGGTTCAACAACTTCCCACTGATCACCGATACGTTTAACTTTACCCGGTTTTGAAGTAGTTACTTCGTGAGCATCCTGATAACTACCAGAAATAATATTACAAACATCAGCACTAAAAATTCTATTTGCTATTGCCTCTGCTTCATCACCATTAAACTCGAAAAAGGCATAATCATCATTTTCATCAAAAAGTCTAAAGAAACTGTTTTCTGAACTATTCTCAGCCCGACTAAATATTTTACCGGTTTGACCCTTTAGATATTTATAAGATTTTTTTAAGGATTCATCTCCTTCCCTAATCGTTTCTTTTTTATTAATTACTTCGCTTTCATCTAAACGCATACATTTAATAACTCTATCCACAATCAGATTTATATCTGCATCTGTTAGTTTATATGGCACTGTCTGAATGTTTCCTCTCAAATTAAACTTTTCTGCTACCCTTTTACTATTCAATATATAATTTATAATTCTATTCTTTGATGTTAACTTTATTAATAAAACAAAAACAGCTAATATTAATAACAACAATATTCCCAAGTCTATGTAAAGAGAAATTTTTAAACTCTTCAATGATTTTTGATCTTCAGTTTTGATGTCGTTTGTAGGGCTTTCATACTGATCTTGTAATTGCTTTAGTTTTGTTTGAAGTTCTTCAACTTGGGATGTGCTTTGAACAGGTTGATTACTAACAATTTCGTTCTCAGGAAATTTTAAGATCTTCTTTTCTTTATCAAGATCAAACTTTGCAAATATCTCATTTTGAATATCTGTTGCTGTTTTACTAAGATCAACATTATTCCATTTAGAAGTCATTAAAGATTTTAATAAAGATATATTATCCTGAAATTCAGTATATTTATCTTTTCTTTTGTTGATTTTTTCAGCAAGCGCTAAGGCAGGCTCATTGAACATCAATAATTTTTTAATTTGTTCATAGTTAAGTGGCTTATCTATTGAAATCGTATCAAAAATTGGTTTGACTTTTTTAAGATAAGAATCGTTGAAATATGGTTTTGAAGCATCATTTTTTTCTATAAATGACTGAACATACTTACAGTTTGCATAATCCACCAGTTTATCAAAATCTTGCTTAGTTATAGTTACTTGACCAAAACAAAATGATGTAAGAAACAGAGCAGTGTTCAATAATATTGACTTCTTCATACTTTAATGGGTTTGGTTATTTGTATTGTTATTACAAATTGCAACCGTTAACTCTTTAAGCATTCCAACTAAAGGATAGAAAAACAGTGATTCATTTATTATCTCGTCATTCTGAATTTCTCCTCTTTTTAAATTCCAACCTATTTCAGCATAAGTATAGAGGTTTTGTGTGCATATCTGTTTTGCAATAACAATGGAATCATCATTTAACCGATATCCTTTATCAGTGAAAAAATGAAGGTTTTCAAAAACAAAATTTATAAATTTCTCCACTTCTTTAACAGTTTCTTTTAAATAATCATCATTGATTGCTATATACTTATCAGAATTTGTTGGATTTTTTATTTGAATTAGTTGGTTTGTACCATTACTATGTAATACTACTTTTTTATTAAGAATGCTTTCATAATCGTATGGTTGTGATAAATGGAACCCACCTTTACAGGTTGCTACCTTAGGATTTTCACCAGGAGGTATTATTGTTAATCCACGATTTGGGTATTTTTCCCCAAAAACTTTTTCAAAGATTGATTTCGTATAGTCTTGTAGTATACTATTGTCTTTAGTTAATAATAGAATTACCCTTGAGCCATTCCCGCTAAATACAATTTTATCGGGCATTTCAGTTTTTAAAGCCTTCATCAGCTTGGCAATATGATATATTATTGCAGAGTAAAAGAAAATAAATGTAATCTTTTGAGTAGTATCATTTATTAGTTTATCATTCAAATTGACATTAGTCGCGAGATTTTGTCCAAATGACCTCACTCTTTTGTTGTCTTTTAATGAAAACAGGAATGAAGCTATATCATCAGATCTTTTATTATTTATCATATCATCAAAAATTTTAAAAATTTCATCTTCTTTATTTGTAATGACGGTTTGTAAATCTTCTCTTATTTGATTGAAGAACTGTCTAACTATACCATTTTTAATCCGACGATTTTCAGAATATCCATCACCAAATACTGCATTTGCTGCGAAACGGAATGATGTAATATAATCTGCATTCCCATCAGTTGAAATTACAACATCTGTAGTTTCACCACCAATATCAATTGTAACAAGTTTACTGGTATCACCATCTTTGATATAATACTCAAATGGTGCAATTGATTCCGTAATTGATATTATATTGCTTTCGTTACCACCAAAATACTTGTTATAGGCTTCGTTCCATACAGTCACTAAGTTTTCATATCTTCTTCTTTCCATGCTAACAGGATAGAACCAAATAATTTTTGTATCTGCTAAATTGCCATGGTTCAAGATTACCTTATTGCGAAGTATGTACATAATGGACTCTATATATGCTTTAACTTTATTTCTATAATCTTGTTCATCAGACCATTTTAAATCAGTTTCTGTTTTATTATATGGATAATCAATACGCTTTTCGTAAAGCACATTTAAACTTGCTTTTTCAAATGGATATACATACAGCCAATTAGTGTTCTCGCCATACGACAATGCTGTACGCATGGGAAACATAAACTCTTCATCAGTATAGGATGGAATGTATTCCACATCGAAGTAATTCTTCAAAAAATCTTCGCCCCCATGCAAATAATGAATTTGTTTCTCATCAATTGGCATTTTTTTTATATCAAATGATTTGCTATCATTATCATTATCTATTCTATATTCAATATGTGTATTAGTAGTTCCAAAGTCAATAGCAAAAGTAAAACTAGAAAAACCTTCTCTTCCTTCCATATTTGGTATTATAATTCCACTTTTACCTTCATAAGTTATTTTAATATAATCGAAATTTGACCCTTCTAAAGTATAATTTTTTAATTGACGATTAAGAGAATGGGTTTCATTTCTAACAGAAAACCGTCTCATTGTCTGTTCAATACTCGAATTTATTTTAACAAATTCAGCATCGAATTTATCCTTTTCTCTAAAATCACAAACTAGTCCCAAACGGTAGTTTGCAAGATTTTCGTTTCTGAATTTTACATTTGGAAAAATTGCACAATCAAAAGTTAATTCTATAAGTGTATTGTTTGATTTTTTATACCGTTTTTCTATAGTTTGCGTGTCGATTTCAATTTTAACTGTTGCTACATCACCAGAATGATTGATTCTTATAAATCTCTTTAAATCTTCAACGGTATATTCTGTAAAAAATTTTTCTTTGATAGGAAGGAGGTAGGTTTGTGTGCTACCATTAGGCATATTTCCATCAAAAAAACTATTTTTATTAATTTTAAATGGTATTCTGATTAATGTATCTTCCAAAATATCATTGGCTGTCCATATTTCAGGACCAAAATTTTTGTTTTGATAAAGAGGTTTCCCCAATACTTCTACATCAGGTGATCTTAATTGAATAAAAATATTCATATCTACCGATGTTAAAACATCAATTTCTGTTGTTCTCTTTATCAAAGGTTTTTGAGCTTCCAGATATTTAATAAATTCATCAAATATTGAAATGTCTCTGCCATCAACATTTCGATTCTCATTATATTGAGCAATCCAGGAGTATAAATATTTTTGAAAAGACCAATTTCGTTGAGATAAAGGAACTATTCCTTCAAATGCTCTTCTTTGATTATTTAACATAATATCAATATCGTTGTAATTATTTGCAGAACTAAAAAATAAGGTGCAAGGTGATGTAGCCCCAATCATATCACCTGTTTTCTTGTATTTTAAAATGTAAATATTCTTCATTTTATCGAAATTATATGCAACGGCATCATTTTCCAAAAATGTTTTTAGTGTCTTATAAATCTGTCCGTGGCCACTATGCAATTTCTTCAGATCACTGTCATCTTCTAATTCGGGACTGTTTTCTTTACGACCATACTTCCAAGTAATTATTTTAACTTTATCTTTCCATTTATCGAGCGTGAAAAATATTTCAGCAACATCCAACGTATCGGAAACAATCTTTTGATATGCTCTCAATGCCTGTTCACCATGTGTTGCAACTTCGCTAAAAGCAGTTTTTACCAACGCTATCCGTGCAAAAGGCGACGGAATAGAAGTTGGCTGATGCATTGAGTGTTGATTTGTACTTTTAATAGCATTTATTTGTTGGTCTCCATATATTTGTGACTTACCCCAATGCTTGATTGTGTTTGATAAATCGTGTTGCTCATTGTCGCTTTGCAAGCGGAATACAAAGGTTGAATCATTATTGTCAGGCATGATTTCTTAATTTTTATAGTTAATTAATTTTTCGGTTACTCTGTTAAAAAGTTCAATAAAACGGCTATCGTTCTGTAAAGATTTATGAGTTTTTACAATTTGCTTATTGAGTTCATTATCTACCATTGCCCAGTTTTTATACATAAAATTATCTGGTTTAATAATTTTCAGTTCTCCATTAATAAAATCATCAGCTCTATCCGAAAATAAATTAAAAGGAGTGAATTTTCGGTTTTGTAATTCCATTTCTAATAACCATTCAACAAATTTCGCTTGAATAGATTCTAATTTTTGAATAGAATTAGTTCTACGGAAATCTTCTGTGAACAGCTTATGAGCATAGGGCTGATATTTATGTTCTTTTTCAAAAATATCATTACTTGGGATTTTTCTTACAATAAGCGTTTCTTTACCATTAATAATTTCTGTAACAACTCTATATCCCATATATTTTGCGAAAAGCATAAATCTTGAAAGAGGGTTTACAATAAGATTTCTTGTTTCGTCGGTTAAATTATCAAAAGTCAATTTTGGACTATTTGTTTTTATTCCAAATTCTTTATAAGTGGTTTTTGTAATGTTGTTATGTGCATCTCTATGAAAATTTTCGTTCTGTTTATCGGAGTTGACAAAGTCAAGAATTGCCAATGCAGAGGCAAGTTCCACAAAATGAGCATTATTCATTTGTTCTGTGCCTCCTTTATGATGTTCGTATGAAGAAGTCAATGTATCACCTATGTAATAAAAAGTATCAATTTTTTTATCCTCATTCTTATAATAAGACAAAGCTGCTTTTGTTTTATCTATAAAAGTATCTGAATTAACTAAACTTCCCTTTGGAGGACTTTCAACAATAAAGTATGGTAATACAGAAATTGCACCTATAGGTGCTTTATTTATTAAACCCCAATTAGCTAAAGGGTTGCCCTCTGCATCGTTTACATTGGGTGTGTGTAATATTTTACGCAATAGCGGAAATCCACTTGCGCCAGTTCCTCCAAAAATTGAACTAATGATAAAAATCTTATCTCCATCATGAAAATCATTTGCAAAAGCTTTGAAAATATCATTATTATCAAACTGATTTAAAACAACACTTCCTATATTTGGATTACCCTCAAACCCTTTAGTCATATTCAATTTTAAGGTTTCCTTTGAAAAAAGCATGTCTATCAATGCGTTATTTTCTTGGCTCATTGTTGAACGACCTATAAACTCATCAAATTGTTGAGCGTTGTCACTAAGTTGCAAAAACAAATTTCCACCAAGCAAGGAAATTTTTGTCTTAAAGAATTTATTCGTTCCGTTTGCGTCAACACATCTATTAACCACGATATAATCCTCAATTAACAGTTTTGTTCTTGACAAATCCTTGTTCGATATATCACGGTCAATAATAACTGGAACAATAGTATCCACACCGCATTCTACACCTGCTGACAATAGCATAGTGAGGGATCGAAGTACACGAGCACCGGTGCCTCCAATACCGAAAATATATAGTTTACTCATATTTTTAAATTTTAATATTAAAAAAAATAATTAAATAGGAGAATATTTACAATTCCTACTCTTCCATTTTAGTATAAAAGATAAAATAATAAAAAAAAGTGCAGAGACAATAAAATTAGTTACACCAAACATCCAACAATCAGATTTGAAAATCAACTGCGAAACTACATTGCCATCAGCATCCCTTGTGTACATTAAGCAATCCCCAATGTTTCCATTCAGTAAATCGTTTATAGTCCAACTAACCCCGATAATAAAATTTATAACACCTGTTATTATCAGTATTATTAACCAATTCCACCACCTGTTAGTACGAGGGTGATTAAACCCCCAAAGTGGTAAATAATAATACGCTAAAACAAATAGAAGTGATAGTCCAAAGGTTATTAAGCCAATTGCGTAAAAAAGGTTTTTACCATCATACCCTTGTGTTTCACAATTATACCCCCATAGATATTCGGCAAGATTTTGGCCGAATAAAGACTCGAACCAGCAATAGATTTCACCAAAAATTTTACTCATATTAATCGATTTTAATTTTTATCTCAGTGTAATAATTATTAGACATTGTAAAAGCTTCATATATGCCATGAATTTGGTATTTAATGCCATAGGTTTTCCCTTTCACGGGTACAATGCCAATGCTATCATTTATTTCTTCCACCCATTGAGGAATTTGAGTTTTAAGTTTAACTGAAATAATACCTTTATGTACACTGGGTGACTCGAAGTTTAATTGATGAGTATATCCTGAATTATTTGGTAAAGCTTTATTTATTGTTAAATGAAAATCTTTGTTATTCAATTCATAATTGGATGGATCTGTCAAATAATTGTCAGATAATAGAAAGCCTGAAAAATTAACATTGACTGAAAATCTTACGTCATTTTGTTTTCCTTTGGTTTCTTTTTTTAGATTTTTAATTGTTGTTTTTGGCTCTTTTTTGTCTAAATCAAAATTTCCTGAACCCCTCTTTATGGCGTAATCTACCGCTTTAAGTCTCTTCGTGATTGAAAAAGTATGTTTTATGCCACTTCCTTTAAATTTGCTTTCGGGCACTTTACGAATTAATTCATTTAAGAGATCTGTTTCTCCAATTATCCATATATAATAAGGCCTTTGTTCTTCTATTTTTATTTTAGAATCCTCACGATTATAATACCAGCCATCAAATTTTGATAAAAGTTGATAAATTACAACTGCACTATTGGGATATTTTTTCAAATAATCAGCCATGTTTGACTTTATTCCTATTTGTTGATTTACAAGGTATTGTTCAGCATCTTTCCCTAACCCTGGTGAAAATATACCATCGGTTACAAGAATAGCAATTTCGTTAGAACCAGTTTCAGTTAAAACAGATTTCAGTAAATTTGAAATATCTGTCGTTCCGAGACTACCCCCTTTGATCTTAAAATTAGTTGGTTCAAGTTTTTCAATAAAATCGCTTATATCTGAACCTTGAGGAATTATTTCACTGTTGATATAAAACAAATTCAAACTATCAGAAAATTGAGAGATTTTAATATCTGTCAAGTAGTTATAAACAGCTTGTTCAAACTCGGTTACACCTTTTACATAACCATCCATGCTCCCAGAGTTTTCTATATAAACGTTGATGATCGGTTTTATAGCTTCGGCTTTAACTGGGCTTTCAGGTGCAATTGTTTTATTTGTTTTTTTCTCACTGTTTCCACATGATGTAAGTAATAATATTACTACAAACCCATACAGGACGTGTATTGCTTCCTTCATATTTTTATTTGCTGAATTCAAGTCACTAATGCAACTTTTTGTTAGTTAAATTTATTATTTAATAAGTGTCAGCCTTCATAAGGTTGTTTATGGGAACTTGATTTTTATTCGATTACAAACATAAAATTTTGTTTTTTAATATGAAAGGATTTTGTTTAAAAATTTCAGGTTTTAACATAAACCATTTTTCTACAGCCTGAAAAGGGGTTTTTATGCCCAACTTGTTTATAAGCGCTATTCTATTTCGCTTTATTTCCATTTTTAGTTATATAAGCGGAATAAAATGACGTCTATTTTTAACAATAGTTCGGTATTTTTTCAAAAAGCTCATTCGTAACTAATTGATAATCAGCATTGGATTCGCTTTTCAAAATGAAGAATATAATCATCTGATTAAAAGTGTATTAAGTACAAATTTACTGAACTATTGATTTTTAAGGAAAAATATATAAGAAATTATAAATCATCAAACTGCCTTTTAATTTCTTGTGAACGTTTTTGTGAAACATGAATAAAAATTTCTGTCGTTTTTGAACTCTCATACACAAGCAAATCCTGAATTTACCGCAAATCGGTTCCGACTTCAAATAAATAGGTAACAAACAAATGTCATAGCTAATGCTATGTTTAATTTGGGCTGCACCGTCTTTCAAAAGCCATGGATTGAATTTATTCATTTTATTCTATCTTTCCATGGAATACGGTTTTCTGCCCTTGTAGGGCTTTTCAACTTTTATAATCAATGATTTACCAGACAAATTTATACAATGATCTTAATAATTCAAAACAAATTATCAAAAATATTAATATAGCTAATCCTTAAAAAAATCGTTTATCCAGCAGCAAGGTTATAAATTCTTTGTCTATCATAATTGTATATAATTGAAATTAAAATTAGCAAAAAAGTTATTTCCGAAAAAAATTATTGAGCTCTTATTGGCTCTAAAATTTTTCAGAATAATTTTTCAATTTACACAGTTTATGAAATACTACCTGAAATTTAATCATTTTTCCAACGATTATTTTTGCTGAAGATTTTCGATCGCTTCAAGCAATTGAACGGGTGGGCGACAAGGTTTCCAATCATTTTTTCGGACAAAAGCCAATAGGGTTTCGGCATGATTGATTATTTCATCGTTTTCGTTCAAGAAGTCATATTCAAAAAACATTCTTACTCCTTTTATCCATTGAAAGGTTGTTTTTATGGTAATTAAAGAATCGTAAGTTGCCTGTTTGATAAATTTAAATTGCATGGAAACAACAGGACACATCACACCGTCGTCTTCAATCGATTTATAGGGAATTCCAATGTTGCGGAGTAGCTCCCAACGAGCACATTCACAATATTTCACATAATTTACATGATGCATCGATCCCATTTGATCGGTATCGGCATATCCAACTCGAAACTTATAATTGTATTGAATCATCTTTTTTTACAAAAGTATATAAAAATTGAAGTTATTTCAATACGCGTGAAAATAAAATTAAGGACGCAAAACTTTAAAGATTTACCGTATTGTGCTTCTAAGCACAAATGTTACCTTTGTAAGTTGGTTTTTAATAACCAATGAAATAAACTAGTGTTAAGTTAAGTATAATATGACGATTTTATAATAATTATTTTGTAATTTTGGCTCAAAAAAAAACTATGTCACGATACAGAATTCATTTAACAAAGGAAGAGGTTAGCGAACTTCAATGCATCATCAGGAAAGGCTCCCATACAGCCCACTCTTTTAAAGTAGCCTACATTTTGCTAAATTGCGATGAGGGGGAGTACTCAGATAAAGCTACTAATAAGGAGATTAGTAAAATATTGAAAGTAAGTGACCGCACTATTGACCGAATTAAAAAACGTTTTATTGAGGAAGGTTTGGATGTGGTTTTGGAACGCCGTCCGACCACTCGCGAGTATGATAAAAAAATTGATGGCGATGTAGAAGCTCATCTTATAGCGCTTTGTTGTAGTGAGCCACCCGAGGGTTATTCTAAATGGTCGTTGCGATTATTAGCAGACAAAATGGTTGAACTCAATTATATTAACAGCATTTCTCACGTGAGCGTGGGGGAGGTTTTAAAAAAAACGAACTTAAGCCTTGGAAAGTAATGGGTTGGGTAATACCGCCGGAGCAAAACAGCGATTTTGTTGCTAATATGGAACGCGTGCTTGATGTTTATAAAAAGCCTTATTACGAGAGCTATCCTGTCGTTTGTATGGATGAGTCTCCCAAGCAGTTGATTGAGGAAGGCAGGGAAGCATTACCGATGAAATCCGGTTCTGAAAAGCGGGAAGATTATGAATATATCAGACATGGGGTTTCCAATATATTTATGGTAAATGAGCCCCTTGTCGGAAAACGATTAGTAGAGGTTACCAATACAAAGACGAAGAAAGATTGGGCCGTATTTATCAAAAAAATTGCAGATGAAATGTATCCGGATGCCGAAAAAATCACTTTGGTGATGGATAATTTCAAAACTCATTCACCATCTTCGCTTTATGAAACCTTTACAGCTGGGGAAGCAAAAAGAATTTGGGATAGGTTTGAATTTATATTTACGCCCAAACACGGCAGTTGGCTGAATATGGCAGAAATAGAATTACACGTACTAAACGGACAATGTTTAAACAGACACATACCAACAATAGATAAAGTAAAAACAGAAGTTGAAGCTTGGCAAAGGAACAGAAATAGCAAAAATGCCAAAATTAATTGGCAGTTTACAAAAGAGGATGCACGGATGAAACTCAAAAGATTATATCCGACAATCAATACTTAACATAACACTAAATCCGTTTTTCAAAATAAAATATGTACTCAACTGATTAAATAGATGTTACGCAAAAATTTACCTAATTATTATTAATATTGCAACTGAAAAATTATTGTTTTTTTAAATCAATGTGGAAGCCAGTCAAGTGTATTTTTCAGAAATGGAACCTAAATTATATAGTAGAATAAGAAAATATTTAATGAATTCATTTGCAACTGAAATTGCTAATAAGCACTTTGTGTATTTTTCAAGTTAAATGAAGAATGGAAATATATTCAACATTAAGGGTCAATTGATTCCAGAATACTCATTCAAAAAAATAAAATACCATTTCTGCAGAAAAATACAATTTTTGATTATTATTCATAATCTTGAAACGGATATCCTGCAATGTGGGTTAAATATTTTTGATGCTATGCATTAGAAAACTTTGAACTTTATAGACTGATCTACAATTTGTTGTACCTAATTTTCTAATACTGAATCTGCGTTTAGTGGATTTCTCTGTAGAAAAATTTCCGTAGAAATTTCAATAAAAGTTTGACAATTTTTGATTTATTTGGCTGAAAATTTTCAATAAACCAGTTCACCGGCACCTTGTCTGACAATTACCGGTTCGTCACCGGTACAGTCGACAATAGTGGAAGGAATATAGCCTCCGGGCCCGCCATCGATTACCAAATCGACCAAATGGCCGTATTTTTCTTCAATAAGTTCAGGATCAACAATATATTCCAATGAATTGTTGTGGTAAAAAATCGAACTGGTCATTAGCGGGTTTCCCAATTCGTGTACAATGGTGAGGGCAATATTATTTTTAGGCATTCGTACGCCAACCGTTTTTTTATCTTTGAAAAGTTTGGGAAGCCGATGGTTGCCATTGAGAATAAAAGTAAACGGACCGGGCAAATTTTTCTTTATCAGTTTGAAAGTATCGTCATCAAGATTGGTATATTCGCTTATTTGGCTGATAGACTCGCATACAAATGAAAGTTGAGAACGGCGAAGATCTTTCTTCTTGATACGGGAGATATATTCAACGCCGTCTTTGTTGAAAAGACTGCATCCGAAAGCATAAACCGTATCGGTGGGAAATATGATAGTTCCTCCGTCGCGTAAGGTTTCAATTACGCGATGTATTTCATGGGGATTTGGATTGGCTTCGTAAATTTTAATCAGCATATTCCGTCAAAAAAACTAAAAAGAATTTGTCCGAAAAAATTTACCAAAGTTATAAAAAAATCCGTAAAACAGAATTTACGGATTTTTTTATAGAAACATTGAAAAGTTACGTTAATTAAAGCGCTTAAAATGCATCAATAATGGCTTTGAAATCGGCAGCTTTCAAAGAAGCCCCGCCAATCAATCCGCCATCAACATCTTCATTGGCAAACAATTCTTTTGCATTGGCGGGATTGCAGCTGCCACCGTAAAGAATGGAAGTGTTTTCAGCTATGTTTTTTCCATATTTTTCGGTAATGGTTTTGCGTATGAAAGCGTGCATCTCTTGTGCCTGCTGAGGTGTGGCAGTCTTTCCTGTCCCAATCGCCCAAACAGGTTCGTAAGCAAGGATGATTTTTGAAAAATCTTCCGCAGAAAGGTGAAACAATGAACCTTCAATTTGAGATTTCACTACGTCAAAATAAATTCCCGATTCTCTTTCGGCAAGTACTTCCCCTATACAAAAAATGGGTGTAAGTTCGTTTTTTAAAGCCAGATTAACTTTTTCTTTCAGAATGGCGGGAGTTTCACCGTAATATGTTCTACGTTCGGAATGACCTAAAATAACGTAATTGGCACCGGTAGATTTCACCATTGCTGCACTAACTTCACCCGTATAGGCTCCAGATTCCTTGTCGGCACAGTTTTGTGCGGAAACGCCAATTTTTTTTGTATCAATTGTTGCCGTTATGCTTGCCAAGTGGATAAACGGCGGGGCAATAATTACTTCACACTTGGGTTGGCAACCCGAAAGCATTTTGTCTAATTCTGTTGCCAAGGCCAAACCTTCCGGTAAGGTTTTATTCATTTTCCAATTTCCGGCTACAATGTTTTTTCTCATATTTTCTGTTTTTTATTGAGTTTGAAAAATTAAGTTTGTTTCTTATCAAGATGTATTTGTATAGTTTTACTTCTTTTCGTTTTTTTAATAAAAGGTTTCGGGAAAATCTCGCCAATTCCATTTCCCCAAAATTGTTCCATTCTTTATGAGTACCAAACCAGGATTGGCGCGAATGACGGTTTTCAGCATAATAGGATCGGCTTTGTAAAAAGGAAATGAGATTTTTGTTTGTTCTGAAAATTTTTGAATATCGTTATCGGTTGAAGCCGTAATGGCATAAAACGAATGACCGGATTGCTGAGTTTTTTGAAAAATTCTTTCTGCTTTTTTTGCTCCTTCAAGCGAGGTTTTGTTGATGTCGTACATGATGAGCAGAAAGGTCGTATCGGGTTGAGAAAGAATAATATCCGAAATATCTTCATTGTCATTATTGAGGATGGTGAAGTCGTGAATCGGAGGTTGATAGCCTTTCGAAATCAGTTTTGTTTTCTGGTCGACAAACTTCCAGCTTTTGTCATTTTTTGGATAGTTTTCGAGATTAAACTCTTTCTGTTCGCCATCTTTTTCGTAAATAAAGGTAGTCTCATAAATATCTGGTTTTGCTCCTTCCGGAATTTGCATGGCTTCATAAATATTTACACCCACTTTGTAGGGACGAAAATCTATCAAGGGTAAATGGAAGAAACAATACATCGAAATTCCCACCCCAATTAAAACAAATAAAACAGTAAAAACAGCTTCTAATGGAGGAAGAACGAGTGGATAAAGATGTTTTCGGTTGATAAGTAGAAAAATAGAAAGGGAAATAAATAAAATATTTTTAATAAAAGTTTGCCAGTTGGTGAGAACAATAGCGTCACCAAAACAACCGCAGTCGGTAACAGGATTTTTTAGAGCAATATAAAAAGTCAACAAGGTCATCAAAAAAAGAAATGCAGTAGCTACCCATGTGGTGAATCGTACATAAATCCTGAGCAAAAGATTTAGTCCCATTACCAGTTCTAAGGTGGAAAGAAAAATTGCAGCAGGCAAAGCCAAAAAAACGAATTGGGAAAAAGGTTCTCCAAAAGCATTCAAATAATCTTCAATTTTATAAGTAGTGCCCAGCGGATCAATGGCTTTCACGAAGCCTGAAAATACAAAAAGCACTCCCAAAAGGATGCTACATATTCGAATGAATAGAATTTTTTTCCCTTTTTGTTCGGCAGGGAAAACCATTTTTTTGCTTTTATAAATATCTGATGACATGAGATTTAATGAATAATTTCAATTGTATTTAAGCAATTTCCTTTTTTTGTTGACGTTCGTTCTCTTCCATTTTAATTAAGGCGAAAATAGCGTAATTAATCATATCAAGATAATTGGCGTCAATACCTTCAGAAATCAATGTTTTTCCTTCGTTTTCTTCAATTTGTTTGGTTCTTTCAATTTTCATCAATATCAGATCCACTATCGATTCAATTCGCATGTTTCTCCATGCTTCGTCGTAGTCGTGGTTTTTGTTCATCATCAACTCTTTTGCCTGTTGCATGTATTTGTCGTATAAAGCAGTAGCTTCTTCTACTGAAAGGTCGGGTTTTTCGGCAAAACCTTTTTCCAGCTGAATCAAACCAATAATGCCATAATTTACAATACCGATAAATTCTGAGCGAATGCCCTCATTAATTTTAGAAAAACCTTTTACTTGAATGTTTCTGATGCGATTGGCTTTGATATATAGTTGATCAGTAACCGAAGCCGGGCGCAAGAGTCGCCATGAAGCACCATAATCTTTCAGTTTCTGAATGAAAATGTTGCGGCAAATAGCAGCGATTTGGTCAAATTGTTTGTTGGTTTGATTCATGAGTAAAAGTTGGTTGTGCTATTGTTTTAAATTCCGGGTATTCACTGATCAACAGTCGGAAAAATAAAATACTTCTATTGAGAGTACAAAAGTATAATATTTTATGAAGATAGGCAATTTGAAATTGCCATGAGACGGAATATTTTGAAATGCTGTAGTTGACAACTGCGTCATTTATATTTGTCTTTCAATCAGTTATATCGTATTGGATAAAAAAAGTCTCTCCGTTTTCTCGACATTTTGTCGTTACAACGAAGAGACTTTTCAAGATTTAACAAAGCAATTTTTTTTGCTTGTGTTGGGTCATTATTCGACGGGTTCCAATTCGAAGATCAGAAAGTCTTTTGGTATTTGTTCCCCTTTCTGAACATTTATTTTTTTTATTTTTGCCGTGAAAGGCATTTCAATCTTATTTTGCATTTTCATAGCTTCCAGTGTCATCAATGGTGCTCCTTCTTCAACAACATCACCTTCCTTTACATAAATATCTACTACCGTGCCAGGAATAGATGAAAAAATTTCGTAAGGACTGGGATTTTCCCATTTTTTTCTACTGAGAAATTTTTTTGTCAGCAACGTTTTATATTTACGTGCTGTAACTGCAAAATCTACAAAATCTGGATTTTCTGCCTGTACAGGTTTATTGTTTTTCATAATTTTTCATTTTAATTTTCAATAAAAATAATGTGAAACTTACAAACTAAATATTTGGCCTTTCACTTCATTTTTTTTATCTGTCATTAGTGAAAAAAATTCTTTTCCTGATTATTGTGGCGGATTTCCGTGTTTTTTGACGGGACGGAAATCGAATTTTTTTCTGGAAACGCTGAGAGCATGAAGTAACAATTCGCGGGTTTCGAGTGGCTCAATTACAGCATCAATGTAACCTTTACCGGCAGCAACAAAAGGATTTGCGAATTTTTCAATATATTCTTTAACCTTCTGTTGACGCATGGCATCCGGATCTTCAGCTTCCATAATTTCTTTTTTGAAAATAATATTGGCGGCACCTTCCGGTCCCATCACTGCGATTTCGGCTTCAGGCCAAGCAAAAGTAAAATCAGCACCCAAATGTCTGGAATTCATGGCAATGTATCCACCTCCGTAAGCTTTTCTCAGAATAACGGTAATTTTTGGCACGGTTGCCTCTGAATAGGCATAAAGCACTTTTGCGCCATGCCGAATGACACCTGCATGTTCCTGATCTACGCCGGGTAAATAGCCTGGAATATCTTCCAATGTAACCAGCGGTATATTGAATGCGTCGCAGAAACGAATAAAACGTGCTGCTTTATCGGATGCATCGCAATCCAGCACACCTGCCAAATACATTGGCTGATTGGCAACAAAACCAACCGTTTCTCCATCCATTCGGGCAAAACCTATTACAATGTTGGGAGCAAAAAGTTCCTGAACTTCAAAAAATTTTGAATCATCTACCAAAGCATAGATTATTTCGCGGACATCGTAGGGAAGTTTTGGATTGGAAGGAATGATATTTTCGATATTTTTTTTGAATTTTGGCTTTTTTGGTTCCACTTTGGCAGCTTTTTCTTCGTTGTTGTGGGGAATATACGAAATGAGTTCCTTGATTTGCTGCAAACATTCTTTTTCACTCAGCGCATAGAAGTGAGCGTTACCTGTAATTTCGGCATGTACCCTGGCGCCTCCCAAATCTTCTTGTGATATTTTTTCTCCCAGTACAGTTTCAATTACATTAGGGCCGGTGATAAACATTTTGGAGATATTTTCTACCACAAAAACAAAATCGGTCAATGCAGGTGAATATACTGCACCACCGGCGCAAGGTCCAAGAATTACGGAAATCTGTGGAATTACGCCTGAAGCCATAGTATTGCGATAAAAAATCTCACCATAGCCGGCCAATGCACCAATCCCTTCCTGAATACGGGCTCCTCCCGAATCGTTTATTCCAATACAAGGCATTTTCATTTTTAGTGCGTGATCCATGATTTTGGTTATTTTTCTGGCATGTTGAATCCCCAAAGAACCACCCATCACGGTAAAATCTTGAGCGTAAATACAAACAGGATTTCCATTGATGGTTCCTGTTCCTGTAATGACTCCATCACCGGGCAAATCTTTTGTGTCCATTCCGAAATTTTTTTCTTCGTGCTGCACAAACAAATCGTATTCGTGAAACGAGCCTTCGTCCAACAAAGCGCGGATGCGGTCGCGGGCTGTCATTTTACCCATTGCCAATTGTTTTTCAATAGCTTTTTCACCGCCGCCTTTTTCTACGATTGCTTTCTTTTGGCGCAATGCAATAATGTTTTTCTTAGCTGACATAACAATAAATTATTGTGATTAAACATAAAAATTCACCCTCAAATGGGCTTTGAATGAGTGAGCAAAAGTAACACTTTTTTTCCTTGTATGTTTCTTTTCTGAAGTTTTCTTCTGTAGAAATAAAACTAATGTATTGATATTTAGTAAAATATGTGGATTTTTTAGTCAACGAAAAACGATAGCGTTGATAACTTCATGACCCACTTCTTTGTTCAAGGCATTTTTTATTTCTTCTCTCGAGAGGAATAAGTCGTGTCGCAATACGGCAGAATTAATGCTCACATATAATATTGCATTTTTGATTTCCAAGTGGCTGGTATATTTCTCTATCTGTGGTCCCAGCACTGAAGTCCATGCGTCTATAATTCTTTTTTCATACAACGGTTTTTCCAAATGTTGATCCTTTAACATTTGCCGAATAATTTCGCTTAATAATTCCGTGTTTTTTCTCCGCATGGTTTTGAAAAAAAAGAAATTGGGTTTTAGCGCAATTTTAGTACCTGTCCCACTTGTGCTCCTTCCGTAAAAGGAAGTTGGTTCATTTTGTAAAGTTTTTCAGTTTTTATTCCGTAAAATTGTGCAATATCGTGCATAGATTCTCCTTCTTGTACTACATGAACGGGATAATTTTTTGCAGCTTTATTCTTTTTTGGACGAATATATACTTTTTCTCCGGGTTGTAATGCCGTGGTGGCGCTGACTTCGTTGTAATTTCTGAGGGTCTCTTCACTCATATTAAATTCTTGAGCGATGTTGGCATAAGTATCGCACGGAACAGCCATTACATAAGGAACACCATTGTTTTTTAACTTTTTGTGTGTTACATAATCACTCACTTTTTGAATATGCTGTGGAATGGAAGTATTGATTTGAATTTCCATTCTTTCAGCAAAATTTTCATTAAAAATTTGTTTGTCGAATCGATTCAAGTTGTAGTTTTCAATCAAGGAAATAAGCTTGTAAGCATAAGTTGGATCGGTGGCATAACCGGCCTTTTTCAGTCCATGTGCCCAACCTTGATAATCGGTTTTGTCCAATTGAAAAAGGGAAGCATAACGCGGGCGGTTTTTCAAAAACAAAGAATGGTCTTCATACGAATCGGCAACATTTCTGTATTTTCTAAAACATTCATTTCTTTCGTCATCGTCCCATGAAATGGTTTCTCCGTTCCAGTCGGAATTGCATTTAATTCCGAAATGGTTGTTTGAAAGTTGAGAAAGTTGGCTTTGACCCGCTGAAGATTCAAGTAAGCCCTGAGCCAAAATTATACTCGCAGGAATACCGTGTTTTTTTTGTTGTTTGATGGCCAACTGATGGTATTTTTCGATATAGGATAGGTAATATTTATTGAGTTGCTGACCAAAAGCAAAATTGGTAAAAAGAAGCAAAACAATGGAAAGACTAAATTTTTTTGCAACTGAATACATAAGGACTCTTTTCTGAAATGGTTCTAAAAAAAATTGATCGCTCAACTTATGACAAATTTGAAAAATTTGCAAGCTGGAAAATTCTCTGTACACATTTTTTTAAAACTTTAGTGGTTTACAGCTTGATAGATAGAAACCGATAATAAAGTTTATTTTATTGCAAAAATATAATTTATTTTCTCAAAAATGAGTGTTTGATTAATTATTTTTTTACTTTTGTACCCCCCTGCAAAAGGGAAATTTTTTCTGATAGGATTATTAATTTGATTATAATATGTTTAAAAAATCAACAAAAGTTACTTATTCGGTCTGTCGTTTTGACGAATTGACCTCTTTGCAGCAACAGTTGATAGATAAAGCAAAGGAACAGGTTCAAAATGCTTATGCGCCTTATTCTGGCTTTTATGTGGGAGCCGCTCTTGAACTCGAAAATGGTGAAATTATTACCGCCAGTAATCAGGAAAATTCAGCTTATCCTTCGGGTTTGTGTGCTGAAAGAGTCGCTGTTTTCTATGCCAACGCCCAATATCCCGACATACCTGTGAAAACGCTGGCTATAGCTGCTTTTACCAATGGCGAATTTTTAAAAATGCCCGTTACTCCTTGTGGTGCTTGCAGGCAGGTATTGTTGGAAACGGAGTTGCGTTATGAAACAAATATTACTATTCTTCTCTACGGAAGCCAGGAAATTTATGTTATCTCTTGCGTGAAAGATTTGTTGCCTTTGAGCTTCGACAAATTGCAATTGCAAAAATGAGTATACGTTTTTTTCCAAATTTGTCGGGTATAAATTTTGACTCCTCATTTTAATTTATTAAATTGCAGTCGTTAAACGATACGGTTTTTTTCAGGAATTTGGGAGCAGAATAAGGACAAAAAATTATTGAAGTGAATCATGCAAAAATCAATTTTTACATTGGAATATCCTCTCAAGTCGGCGTCTCCAAATTTTTTGTGGAATAAAATTGGTTCGCCGCTGGGTTTATCGGAATGGTTTGCTGATGAAGTTTTTTCATCCGATTCAACCTATATTTTTAAATGGGAAGAATTTCAACAAAGTGCCCGACTTTTGGAACTGAAACCTTTTAAAAGTATCCGTTTCCAATGGCTTGACGATTTGGATACTCCTGCTTATTTCGAATTTAGAATTGATACGCAAGAGCTTACGGGTGAAGTTACGTTAGTTATTACCGATTTCGCATGGGAAGATGAAAAAGAAGATGCCATTTTGCTGTGGAACTATCAGGTTGACGAATTAAAACGTATTGGAGGCATGTAATCACTGTCTATTTTTTCATCTGAAAATTTGCCATTTGTTTGTCCAACAAATGGTTTTTTTGTACATTTTTTTGCTGATAAGTTTTGTTTTTAAGCATATTTCATGCTATGAATAATGCAGAATTAAACTTTTTAGCGTAATTTTGTTCCTTCTAAGAAAAAGAACATGTTCAAAGTAAAAAAAATTGATATATACGTATTTAAGCATTTTATTTCCCTCTTTGTTGTAACTTTTCTTATCTGCATTTTTATCCTTTTAATGCAGTTTTTATGGAAACATTTTGAAGATTTGGTAGGGAAAGGAATAGGATGGTCGGTGCTTTTTGAATTTTTTTCCTATTCTGTTATGTCGTTGGTACCTATGGCGTTACCGTTGGCTATCTTGTTGGCATCGCTTATGACTTTTGGCAATTTTGGTGAAACTTCCGAACTGACAGCCATGAAAGCAGCAGGTATTTCACTTTTTCAAATCATGCGTCCGCTTATTTTCTTCATTTCCATCATTTGTATTGCGGCTTTCTATTTTTCCAATTATGCCCTGCCGATGGCACAAACAAAGTTATGGACTTTAATTTTTTCGTTGAAACAAAAATCACCCGAGTTGGAAATACCTGTAGGTGAGTTTTATACCGGTATCAATGGTTATAATATTTATGTTCGTGGAAAAGACGGAAAAATTTTAAAAGATTTAATGATTTACGACTTTTCTGGAGGATTTGAAAATGCAACTGTTATGGTGGCCGATTCCGGCGAAATTCAGTTGTCGGAAGATAAAAAAAGTCTGTTGCTTTCGCTTTACAATGGAGAAAGTTTTGAAAATCTGAAAAATCAACGCATTAGCAGTTCTCCCTCCAGCATTCCGTACCGACGTGAAACTTTTCGAACGAAAGAAATTTTGGTTGACTTTGATGCTGAGTTTAATCGTTTTGATGAATCGTTATTACACGATCAGCATATCAGTAAAAATATCTCTCAACTTTCACATTCCATCGATTCGGTATCTAAAATTGTAACTTCGATGGAGGTTCAGCAATCTAAAGAAATCATGCAGAATCCATATCTCAGTTGGAGTGCCAATCATCCTTCTTCGTCTGTTATTCCTCAAAAAACTACCGATGAATTCAACGCCGATTCTCTTTTTCTTGGTTTAAACAAGGAATCTAAGACCAGAGCCGTTGATATTGCACTTTCTGAAGTTCAACAAGTGAAAGATAATATTGAATTTAATAAGGTTATGTTGAATGAACAAATCATGTATGTACGTCGTCATCAAGTAGAATGGCACAGAAAATTCACCTTGTCTTTCGCCTGTTTGATATTTTTCTTTATTGGTGCACCATTGGGCGCCATTATTCGTAAAGGTGGATTTGGCATGCCGGTAGTTATTTCAGTGGTTATGTTTATTATTTACTATATCATAGACAATACCGGATACAAAATGGCCAGAGAAGGAATTTGGTCAACTTTTGAAGGAATGTGGCTCAGTTCAGCGGTATTGTTGCCTGTTGGTATTTTTCTGACTTACAAGGCAGTAACAGATTCGGCTTTGTTTAATCCTGAAAATTACGAAAAAATTTGGAATAGACTGGTTCAAAAATTTAAGGTTTTAACAGATAAACTTTCTGGGCTGAAAATGAAAAATTGATATGCTTAAATTTTTATAATTATGGAAATTAAATTAAACACTATAGAAGAAGCCATTGAAGACATTCGCGAAGGTAAATTCGTGATTGTGGTTGATGACGAAGATCGTGAAAATGAAGGAGATTTTATTTGTGCCGCCGAAAAGGTAACGCCGGAAATGGTCAATTTCATGATTACTTATGGTCGAGGTGTTGTGTGTGCTCCGCTGACCGAAGAAAGATGTAAAGAATTGGAACTTGAAATGCAAGTAGAGAACAACACTTCCATGCATTCAACACCTTTTACGGTGAGTGTCGATAAGTTGGAGGGATGCACTACGGGCGTTTCGGCAGCCGACAGAGCCGCAACTTTACGCGCTCTTGCCGATCCTTCGTCAACTCCCGACACTTTTGGCCGACCGGGTCACATTTTTCCACTCAGGGCAAAATCGAAAGGCGTTTTACGCAGGGCCGGTCATACTGAAGCTGCCGTTGACCTTGCCCGTTTGGCTGGACTCTATCCGGCAGGAGCTTTGGTAGAAATTATGAACGAAGACGGTACAATGGCACGTTTGCCCCAATTGATGGAAATTGCAGAACGTTTCGATTTAAAAATTGTGACCATTAAGGATTTGATAGCTTATCGGTTGAAGTTTGAATCCTTAATAGAAAAAGGCGAAAAAGTAAATTTGCCTACTGCTTACGGTAATTTTAAACTGATTCCATTTCGTCAGATTTCCAACAATAAAGAGCATGTTGCCTTAATAAAAGGAGAATGGGAAAAAGATGAGCCCATTTTGGTGAGAGTTCATTCTTCCTGTGTAACGGGAGATATTTTTGGTTCGCTCCGTTGTGAATGTGGTGAGCAGTTGCACAAAGCTATGGAGATGATCGAGAAAGAAGGCAAAGGAGTTATTGTTTACATGAATCAGGAAGGACGCGGTATTGGTCTGATGAATAAAATAAAAGCGTACAAGTTACAGGAACAAGGCATGGATACCGTGGAAGCCAATTTACATCTTGGTTTTGATGCTGATGAACGTGATTACGGCGTCGGTGCACAAATTTTGAAGGAACTGGGTGTAACAAAAATAAGATTAATGACCAACAATCCCGTTAAACGTATTGGACTCGAAGCTTACGGGTTGTCGATTGTTGAAAATGTGCCGATAGAAATTAAACCAAATCCTTACAATGCTTTTTATATGCAAACAAAAAAGGAAAGAATGGGACATACTTTGCGCTTTGTCAATGGAGATAAAGGAATAGATACCGATATACTTTAAATTTATTTAATTTTTTTAAGAACTGGTTATATGACAACTTCTCAGCATAAGAAAATAGCATTTGTTTCAGGCGCTACATCTGGTTTTGGACGTGCCATAGCTCTTCGTTTGGGCAAATTGGGATATCGATTGGTTATTACCGGTCGGCGAGGTGAAAGATTACAACAACTTGCTCAACAACTAAAAGAAAATTATGCTATTGATGTTTTTTCACTTTGTTTTGACATCCGCGACAAAAGTGCTTGTGAACAAGCTATTCAGTCGTTACCCGAAGATTTTCAAAAAATTGATTTACTGGTCAACAATGCCGGTTTGGCAGCGGGAGCATCTTCTTTTGAAGAGAGCGATATGGCCGATTTTGAACAAATGGTGGATACCAACATCAAAGGTTTGCTGTTTATTACAAAATTAATTGTTCCGGGAATGGTAGAGCGCAAAAGCGGCCACATTATTAATATTTCTTCAATTGCAGGAATTGAGGTTTATCCAGGCGGAAGTGTATATTGTGCAACCAAACATGCGGTAAATGCCATTACTAAAGGTTTGCGAATTGATTTGGTAAAATATGGGATTAAGGTGAGTTCCATTTCTCCAGGCATGGCTGAAACAGAATTTTCGCTGGTACGTTATCATGGCGATGCCGAAAAAGCAAAAGCAGTGTATTCCGGTCTTGTGCCTTTGAATGCCGAGGACATTGCTGATGCTGTGGAATTTATTATTACCCGCCCCAAGCATGTGTCCATTAACGATATTCAGATAAATCCCGCTCAGCAGGCAAATACCTACATATCGTTTCGCAATGAACAAAAAGACGAGTAAAAACAAAGAAGTTGTTTTGATGGAGAAAACTTAATTTTTTTTAATGTACATCATCGATATTTTAAATATTTATTATACTTTTGTGAATATAATTGTGTTTTTAAAAAGAACCAGCATCCCTCATCCCAATTAAAATGGGAGAGAAATTCATGAATAACGTTATTTTAAATGGACTCAATCAACAAAACCGACTTTTCTGAATCAATTAGCGACAAAGAATTACAGAACTTTTCTGCCGAGTTGTCTGTTGACGAAGAAACTTCAGCCGTAGAAGATAAGAATACCGAATCTTCAGCTTCAATTTCAATTTCAACTTCAACTTCTACTGTTTCGAATTATTCTGCATTTTCAAATGAAGAATTGATGGAAGCTTTGAAAAATTGTCTGAACAAGCAAGTAGAGGAGGTGAAAAATGATGTGGAAAACATCAAACAGGCATTTTATAGAAATCATCGTGCAGAAGTTGAAAATCAGAAAAAACTTTTCCTCGAAAATGGAGGGGCAGAAGAAGATTTTGTTCCAAAATCGGATGAACTGGAAGAAACTTTTAAATCTTTACTAAAAGAATTTCGAGATAAAAAAACTGAACATCAGGCCAAGATAGAAAAAGAAAAGCAGGAAAACTTGTTAAAAAAACAGCAAATTCTGGAGAAAATGAAAATTCTTGCCGATGCCAAGGATGATGTTTCAACACATATTAATGAATTTAGAGCATTGCAACAAGAATGGAAATCGATAGGTCAGGTTCCTCCATCCAGTTTGTCGGATTTGTTCAAACAATACAATGCCTATCAGGAAGCTTTTTGGGATTTAATTAAAATCAATAATGAGCTCAGAGAGTATGATTTCAAGAAAAATTTGGAAGCTAAAACGCAGATTTGTGAAGCAGCCGAAAAATTAATGGACGAACCAGATGTGGTTACAGCGTTTCAACAATTGCAAAAGCTTCATAACGAATGGCATGAAACCGGTCCGGTTTCACGCGAGTTAAGAGAAGAAATTTGGCAACGTTTTAAAAATGCTTCTACCGTCGTTAATAAAAAGCATCAAACTTACTTTGAATCGATTCGGAAGATTGAGGATGATAATTTGGTTGCAAAAACTGCTCTTTGTGAAAAAATAGAATCAATTGACTTTAGCGTATTAAAAACCTTCAGTGAATGGGAAGAAGCCACAAAAAGTGTTTTGGCCTTGCAGGATGAATGGAGAACCATAGGTTTTGCACCTCGAAAACTCAATCAGAAAGTTTTTGAACGTTACCGACATGCTTGTGATGCTTTTTTTTCGGCTAAAGCTGAATTTTACAAACAGGTGAGAAACAGTTATGCAGAAAATTATCGTAAAAAAGTTGAACTTTGCGAAAAAGCAGAATCTTTGAAAGACAATACTGATTGGAAAGAGACTTCCGAAAAATTCATCCAATTGCAAAAGGAGTGGAAAGCGATTGGTCCGGTACCAAGAAAATATTCAGATGAACTTTGGAAACGTTTTATATCTGCTTGCGATTATTTTTTCGATCAAAAACAGAAAAATATAAATTCTCTGCATGGAGAAGAACTTGAGAATCTTGAGAAAAAGAAAAATCTGATAGCTAAAATCAATTCATTACAGAAATCGGATCATACCAACGAAACGGTTGCTTCTTTAAAAGCTCTTATTGAAGAATGGACAACTATTGGTCATGTTCCTTTCAAGGAAAAGGATAAAATTTATAAGGATTTTCGTGCAGCCGTTGATAAGAAATACGAGGAGCTCAATATCGATTGGGTAAGTCGTCGGCTGGATACTTTCAAAAATAATTTGAAAGACATGAATACCAAAGGACAGAGCAAACTCATTCATGAAAGGGATAAATTGCTTCATGCCCGTGAAAGACTTAATTCGGAAATAGCAACTTATGAAAATAATTTGGGTTATTTTACATCCACTACCCAAAAGGGAAGTAAAGTAATTCTTGAATTGGAACGAAAAATTGATACTTTGAAAGAAGAAAGCCGTTTAATTGAAGAAAAGATCAGATTGATTGAAGACAGTTTATAATCTGAAAACCGTTTATTTCAAAATGATAAAATAATAAAATAATAAAATAATTTCATTTTTCAGGCGTTAACTTTTTTTAGTTGAATTGAGTTCTAACTCGATTGGTTGTAATTTTTATTTCGAGTATAAATGTAGAAAATGACCGAATATGAGAAATTTTTCCTATCTCCTTTTATTAGTAGTTTTCTTTACAGGGTGCACTTCTCAAAAAAAGATAGCTTATTTTTATGGACTTGATGAAAAATCGGCTGAATCTATTAACAAGTCTTTCACCAAAGGGCATGAGGCTCGTATTTGTTCCGGCGACATGCTTTCCATTACGGTTTCGGGACTGGATCCTGAAGCTGTCGCTCCTTTCAATCTCCCGCTGGTTTCATATTCCAGTCCAGGATCTACTCAAATTTATGCTTCCCCGGTTTTACAATCTTATTTGGTTGACATAAATGGTTATATAAATTTTCCTATCATTGGACAAATAAAGTTGGTGGGATTGACAAAATCGGAAGCAATTTCTCATATCAACGAACTGTTGAAACCTTATTTGAAAAATGCAATTATTACTATACAATTTTTGAATTATAAAGTTACCGTGTTGGGAGAAGTCCTTCGCCCGGGGCAATATTCTATTAATAACGAAAGAGTTACGGTACTCGATGCTTTGGGCTTGGCTGGCGACATGACTGTTTACGGAAAGAGAGAAAATGTGTTGTTGATACGTGAAAATTTTGGAAAGTTGGAGTTTGTTCGTTTAAATCTTAATTCCGATCAGGTGTTTACTTCCCCATACTATTATTTGCAGCAAAATGACATTATATATGTGGAACCTAATGCAGTAAGGAGTATTTCTGCTCAAAATATTCCTCTTTATTTGTCTACGATTTCTACTTTTGCCACTTTGGTTACCGTAATTTACAGTGTTACCAGATAAAATTTTATTGAAGAACTTTTAGTATCATTCTTAATTAAATGGAAAACAAGATTGACCCGCGCACCGATACTCCTGAAAATGATGTTATTGACATCAGGGAATTGATAAAGAAATATTTACGTAATTGGCACTGGTTTGTAATATCTGTTGTTTTTTGTTTCATAGTAGCTTTTCTGTATTTGAAAATTATTCATAATAAGTATCAGGTGCAGACTACAATTTTGCTTCGCAACCAAAATTCAACACCGGAATTGTCTAATCTAAACATGTTTAACGGCATCGGTATGCTGGGCGTTTCAAAAGAAGTTGAAGATGAAATTCAAGTGCTTTCTTCCAAAACGCTGGTTAGGCAAGTAATTGATTCTTTGAATCTTGGTACGGAATATTATATAAAAAATGGATTAAGATATGATGAAGTTTATCCTGTTAGTCCGGTTCATATTTTTGTGTCAAAAAACTTCAATGACACTTTAAAGCATAAAGTAATATTAGTTTTGTCTCCAACTTTAAAAGGTTACGATATTTCATTTCAATACGGAGAAACTATTGAAGAAGAATATCGAGTTCCTGATTTTTCTGCTCCTCTTTCTACACCTATAGGCTCAATTCATTTTTTTGTAAATAGCCCTTTGAAAAGTGGTCAGAAGTTAAAAATTATTGCTTATCCCCTTGCGGCCTTAACCAATCAAATGGCAGCTTCAATTAGTGTGGCTACTGTCAACAAAAATTCTAATGCCATTAGCATTAGCACTGTTTCTCCGACTCCTCAAAAAGCCAAAGCCATGCTCGATAAATTGGTTGAACTCTATAATTTGGATGCCATTTTCGATAAAAATATGATATTGACCAATACGGCCGATTTTATTGAAAGTCGTTTAAGGCTTATCAGCAGCGAATTACTCGACGTGGAATTAAATGTAGAAAATTATAAAAAGTCTCATGGATTAACCGATATTTCCTCAGAAGCGCAACTTTATCTGGAAACGGCCAGTGAATATGAGAAAAAACTTGCTGACATTGAAACACAACTTAATTTGGTAAATTATATTGAAAGTTATATCAACGAGAGTAAAAATCAGTTTAATTTAATTCCTGCAAATTTAGGTATTAAAGATGATGCCCTGCAAAGGCTGATTGAAGAATACAATACCGCGTTATTGGAAAGGATGAAAATATTAAGAAGCTCCAATGACCAAAATCCCGTTATCTCTCAAATGGAGCAACAGATCAGAGCTATTCGTGGCAACATTGTTAAAAGCATTGCCAGCGTAAAAGATGGATTGGTTATTTCCAAAAATGATTTAATGGCTCAAAACAATGAATTTACTTCAAAGATTAAGGGTGTTCCTACTCAGGAGCGACAATTTATGGAAATTAAACGTCAGCAACAAATCAAGGAATCGCTTTATGTGTTTTTGCTACAGAAGCGGGAAGAAAATGCTTTGAATCTGGCAAGCACTACTCCATCAGCTCGTACTATAGATGCTGCCTATACCTCTGGGTCACCGGTTTCTCCTAAAAGAATGATTGTTTTTTTACTGGCATTGATTTTAGGACTTGGATTGCCGGTATTGGTTATGTATATTATGGAGTTTCTTAACGATACTGTGCAGGATAGAAAAGAATTCCAGAAATTTGTTAAGGCGCCATTTCTTGGTTCTATAGGCTTAAGTAAAGAAACAGAAAGTATTGTTGTGAAAGAAGGCAGAACTACTTCCATAGTTGAAATGTTCAGGCTTGTTCGTTCCAATTTGCAGTTTATGTTTGCCGATACCAAATCTCCAGTAATTCTGGTAACTTCTACCACTAGCGGAGAAGGAAAAACATTTATAGCGGCTAATCTTGCCATGTCTTTTGCCTTAATGAAAAAGAAGGTTGTCTTGGTTGGAGTTGATATCCGTAATCCTATGCTGGATGTGTATTTCAATATAAAAAAGAGCAATAAGGGACTGACCATATTTTTGGCTGATCCAAATTGTCAGATGAATGAAATTATTCAACCTTCAGAAGTTCATCCTTTCCTCGATATTATATTAGCAGGGCCTGTTCCTCCCAATCCAGCAGAATTATTAATGAATCAACGGCTTGATGAACTGATCAAGGAATTGAAATCCCGATATGATTATATCATTCTCGATTCAGCTCCTATTGGAATTGTATCCGATACTTTCCAGCTCAATCGTCTGGTAGATAATACAATTTGTGTCGCTCGTCTTAAATATACGCCAAAAGAAGCTTTGCACTTTATTAATCATATTTATGAATCCAAGAAGCTCAAAAACATGGCTACCGTATTGAATGGAACAAATGATGTTTCTCATTATGGTTATGGATATAAAAGTGAGAAGAAATATAAGTATAGATACAGAGAAACGGCTCAAAATGCCTTAGAAAAAAGGCTCAATAAACTAAAAAAGAACAAGTAAACTATACTTTTTTATTACCTTTTGGTTTCATCAATATTGCGATGTTTTCTTTCAGCTTGTCATAGCCAACGTAACCTATGGCAGATTCAGAAAATGCTGATTCAAAGTCTTCTTGAGTAAGATTTTTCCATTGATTGGAGTTCCATTTTTTTATGGCAGAAGCTGTTTCCAATTCGGAATGCCGGTTGGCTTGTGTCCATTTCCTATTCCATGGACATACATCGGCACAAATATCGCAACCGACTGCATAATTACATAATTTGGTCTGAAATTCTTCAGGAATTGTTGTTTTGCATTCTATGTTGAGATAGGAAATACATCTATTTGCGTCCAGTCTTTCTTCCGACAAAGCTTGGGTGGGGCAGGAATCGATACATTTTCTGCAATTCCCGCAGCGATTTTTAATTGGCGAATCGTATTCTGTTTCGGCATTCATCATCAAAATACCAATAAAAACATAAGAACCCAACCCCGGGTGGATGAGTTGTTTGTTTTTTCCAATCCAACCTAAACCGGCTTTTTCAGCCCATCTACGCTCCAGCACCGGCGCCGAATCAACAAATATATGTTGTACTTCATTATTGAAACAATCTTTGCCGAACTTTTCACCAATGGCATTCTCCAACTCATTAAGCTTTGTCTTTATCACTTTATGGTAATCGGTTTTGCTGTAGGCATATTTGGCGATTCGTGGCGCATCTGAAGGCTGTTTTTCGGGTGAATAATAATTCATAAGCACTGCAATTATCGATTGACAACCCGGAACCAGTAATGTTGGATTCACTCTTTTGTCGAAATTTCTTTCCAGATATTTCATGTTCCCATGGTAACCTGCTTTCAGCCATGATTGCAAATAAACAGCATCTTCGGAAAGTGCTTCGGCTTTTGCTATTCCACAAGCATCAAACCCCAGAGAAAGTGCAGTTTCAATGATAAAATTTCTCATTCAATTTTTTTGTTGAGAAAGTGAGCCGAACGAAGTCGTGAAAACGCACAATGGAATAACACTATAAAAATTAGATTACAGCAAACAGTTACAGAAGTTTTGCTATTTGTTTATCCAGTAGTTTGAAATCCAAATCACGAGCAATAATATTGCCTTGCCTGTCCATTAGGAAAGAAGTCGGTAAAGTCGAAATGTTGTAAGAAAGTACATAAGGTGTGTTGGTTCCCAATTCGTCCCGAACGCAAATCCAGGGAATATTCTGAATGGCTTTTTCCCAGAGAAAGCGATTTTCATCAAGTGAGACCTGAAAAATTTCAAAACCTCGATCGTGATATTTATTGTATAAATCGCGTAAGGCAAAAGTATAATCCACATTTTCAGGGGCTTCATACAACGAAAAATCTAACAGTACAACTTTTCCCTGCAACTTAGAGAGTTCTTGGGTGTTCCCGTTTTTGTCGGGCAGTTTTATGTTGATATATCCTGTTCCTCCTTTTGCAATAAGTTCTTTCATGAGCAGGTTTCTTTCTGCCTTTCTTTCATTTTTTATGGCGTCCATCACCGTGGCATAGAGGTTTTGACTTCTGTTGTAGTCGGGCATGAAATTGTGGTAGGAAGTTGCTACTGCGCCAAAATAAGGTCTGTCTTCTTTCAGGTAAGGAGAAAACAGATAGATATCATTGATTTTCTGGTACAAGGCGTAATAAGCGGCAGTCGATTTAGGGTTTTCCAATATAATTTTCCTTGCTTCGGCTTTGTGGTTTTCAACATCTTTCTCAATCTCGGCAATTAGTTGTTCCTTAGCTTCGGGGCTTAGGTTGGAAGAAAACTTGTTCACTTTATTTTGAATATTGATCAATGATTTTCTTAATTGTTGGATTTTAAGCGAAGGCTCTGAACCGGAAAGTTTGTAATTGAAGGAAAAATCGTTTGCTTCAGCCTGAATGTCAATTTTTTCTGTGGAATCAACAGCAAAAATAATCATTTTATCGTTTATCCGCAGTCGGTAAAAATCAGGGTAGTCAGGTCGTTTTACAGAAAAATGAAATTTTCCGTTTTTACCAAGAACAATGGAATCAACAGGAGTTGTTTTTAGTAAACCCATGTGCTCTATGTAAAGCTTTTCTCCTTTGGCTGAGGTAATTTTCCCTTCCACAGTAAAGGAGTTTTTGTTTTGACAAGATAAAAAACTGAAAACAACGATAAGTGTGAAAAGAAATTTTTTCATAATCATAAAATTAACATTCTACAAAATTACGTTTATTTTGTTTATTTTCAAATGAAATTTAGCGAAATTTTACCGGTTTTTTGCCGCAAAATAGGTCATTTATCGACTTAAAAATATTTATGCTAAAATAATTAAAGAAATTTTTCTTTAATCATATTAATTTGTAATTTTGCAGCCGTTTCTATGATTATTAATTCAAACTAAAAAAATATGTCAAAAGTAACTGTTGTGGGCGCCGGAAATGTTGGCGCAACTTGTGTAAACGTACTCGCATTTCGTCAAATAGCCGACGAAGTGGTGATGCTGGATGTAAAAGAAGGCGTGGCAGAAGGCAAAGCCTTGGATATGACTCAGACTGCTACCCTGCTTCATTTTAATACAAAAATTACCGGCTGTACCAATGATTACGAAAAAACAGCCGATTCAGATGTTGTTGTTATTACTTCGGGGGTGCCACGTAAACCTGGCATGACGCGTGAAGAATTGATTGATGTGAATGCAGGTATTATTAAAGGTGTGGTTGAAAATGTATTGCGTTATTCTCCCAATGCCATTCTGGTGATGGTGAGCAATCCAATGGATACAATGGCTTATCTTACCTGTAAAATTGCAGGACTTCCGCGCAATAAGGTAATTGGAATGGGAGGAACATTGGATACAGCTCGTTTCAAATGTTATTTGAGTAAAGCATTGAATGCCAATCCCAACGAAATAGAAGGTCTTGTTATCGGTGCGCATGGCGATACTTCCATGATTCCTTTGGTGCGTTATGCTTCTTATAAATGTCGCCCTGTTACCGAATTACTCGATAAAGATACATTGGATAAAATTGTTTCTGATACGATGCTGGGTGGAGCAACCATTACCAAAATGTTGGGAACTTCTGCCTGGTACGCTCCGGGAGCTGCCGCAGCATATCTGGTTGAAGCTATTATTCATGATGAAAAGAAAGTAATTCCCTGCTCTATCTATCTCGAAGGAGAATACGGACAAAGTGATATTTGTCTGGGTGTGCCGGTATTGATCGGAAAGAATGGTGCAGAACAAATTCTTGACTACCACCTGAACGCAGAGGAAAAGGAACTTTTCAAAAAGAGTGCAGAAAGTGTGCGCGTAACCAATGCCATGCTTAAGGATTTGGGTGTAATATAATTTTGTTTTTTTCTTTATTTTTAAGGTTATGGCACGACAACGGTCATAACCTTTTAAATTTTTTAAACGGCAGGTCGAATAGGCGAGGAAAATTTAATTTTAATTCAAGTTTGAAACCTTGTCATTATCAATGGCATATTGTATCTTTGCAAGAAAAAAAAGAAATTATCATGTATTATTCTATTGCCTATTCACAACAATATCTCATTCAGCATTCCATTAAACCATCGGTTCAACGGACAGCTGTTATGGATTATCTGTTGAACAACAGAACGCATCCAACGGTTGATGAAATTTTTTCGGCTTTAAGTCCTTCAATGCCGACACTTTCAAAAACAACCGTTTACAACACGCTCAATATTTTCATAGAAAGGGGAGCTGCCCGTATGTTGACCATTGACGAAAAAAATGCTCGCTATGATGTAGATACAACTCCACACGCTCATTTTATTTGTCAACAGTGCGGAAAGGTTTATGATGTCTTTGATGTTAATCCTGAAGTTTTGCAATTGCCCAAAAATGAAAACTTTAAGGCTGATTCTGTTGAAGTGTTTTATTATGGCGTTTGCAATAATTGTTCATCAAATTAAATATTTTAATTAGCGTTATCTGAATTCGAGAAGTTTTACAAATTAGAAGAATCAATTAGATTTACAGCTGCTTTTGACATGGTTTGGAAGCAGCTTTTTTATTTCCATACATTCTTTATTGATGCTTTGTTCTGTTTTTTATCAGGTATTGAAATTGAGAATTAAAATGTACTTTTGAGAAAACTTTTTTGAAAAATGATTTTTGTCCTTGTCGCTTCTGTTCTCCTTTTATTTTATCTGGTTATGGTGATTACGTTCATCGTGAGTTGGAAAAAATTACCTAAATTTGAGCCTTCACATCATTTTGAACAAAAAAAGATTTCTGTTTCAATAGTGGTATGCTGTCACAATGAAGAAGAAAAACTTCCTCAGTTGCTTTCAGCTCTTTTGTGTCAGACACATTCAGATTATGAACTTGTTATGGTTGACGACCATTCGACGGATGGAACCTATAAAATCATGCAAGAATTTTGCTCAAGGTTTCCGAAAGTTAAATATTTTCAATCGGAGCTGAAAGGAAAGAAACATGCATTGCAGGAAGCGGTAGATATTGCCTCCGGAGAACTGATCATTACGACCGATGCCGACTGTGAGCCTCGAAAAAATTGGGTAGAAACTATTTGCAATTTTTATTGGCACTTTCATCCCGATTTAATCATCGCTCCGGTTGAACTGAAAAGTAATTTAAAAATTTTTCAACAGCTCCAGAAATTGGAATTTGCCAGTTTGGCGGCTTCCGGAGCAGGAGCAGCAGCTTTTGGAAAACCAATTTTGTGTAATGGAGCGAATTTTGCTTTTCCAAAAAAGATTTATTCGATTCACGTAAATGATCTTCATAATGAATTACTTTCGGGAGATGATATGTTTTTGTTGGAGAGTGTGAAAAATAGCAAAGGAAAAATCAGATTTTTAAAATCGACTTTGGCGATGGTAGAAACAAAAGTTGCTGAAAATCTGAGCACATTTTTTCGTCAACGCAAGCGATGGAGTTCCAAATTTTCTGCTTATCGCGACAAAGACATAATTGCAGTTGCTCTATTGGTTTTTTTAACGAATTTTAGTCTGTTGTGTTTTTTTGTTTTGTCTTTGATAACGCCTACGATGTGGACGTATTTTATTGTTTTTTTTGTTTTAAAATACTTGATTGACAGTTTTTTTCTTTATTCCGTCAGAAAATTTTTCGGTTTATGTAATGTTTGGTTTTATGCTTTTCTGCTTTCGCTGATTTATCCATTTTATGTTGTGATTACGGCTTTTTCCGGTGTTTTTTCCAGCCAAAAAAATTGGGAATAATCAAAAACGGCTGATTTTTAGTTTGTAACGTAAAGCCAATTGTTTGACAGCACAACACGATAGCGTTTCAGTGGTTCTTTGGCGGGTCCCGAAATAGGTGCTCCTATACCGTAAAGCAGTTCAAAAACACTTCCACATTTATCGCATACCGCTTTTCCTTCATCATTTGGTGAAACGCGAACATTTGGACTTACTTCATAAGGACAGGTCAAGTCGAAAGCGCAATATTTCCCTTCGTAATCTATATAAAGTAAAATCCCTCCGTAGCCAATTCTGTCAATTTCGTTTTTGCGTTTGTCGTAAATTATATACGAATTGGGCGTATTAAACGTATTGTAGGGTGCGACGAGCATGTTGAGTTGCAAATTTACCGGAGCATCGGGAATAGATGATTCGGAAGTATTATCGCAGCCTGCGGAGACTCCAGTGATAATTAGAAAAACAATGAATATCTTGAAAAAATTCATTTTGCAGTTTTGATTTCCGAATAAAAACGCGTGTATTGTCTCTGAACTATGCTCCCAATTCACCGATTCTCCAGAGTTCGTCGTCAGTGAATGATATATTTTTCAATGCATCAATGTTTTCTTGAATTTGATTTACCGAACTGGCACCAATAATCACAGAATTGACGTCAGGAGTTCTTAAACACCAAGCCAGCGCCATTTGTGCCATAGTTTGACCTCTGCGCTGAGCCATCAGGTTTAGTTCTTCCACTTTGGCCAACACTTCGGGCGTGATTTGCGATTTTTGTAAAAAGCCGTAGGAAAGCGCAGCTCTGGAATGTTCAGGAATTCCATGTAAATATTTCTCGGTGAGGATGCCCTGAGCCAGGGGAGAAAACGCGATAAAACCAATTCCGTGTTCTTTCAATAGCGGGAAATGTGAATTTTCAATGTTGCGGCTGAAAATGTTGTATCGATCCTGATAAATCAGACAGGGCGTTCCTTTTTCACGTAAAATTCTAAATGCTTCTCGAGCCTTGTCTTCAGGATATTTTGAAAGGCCAATATAAAGAGCTTTTCCCTGTTTTACCATATCGGAAAGAGCTCCCATAGTTTCCTCAAGAGGTGTGTTGGGATCGTATCGGTGTGAGTAGAAAATATCCACGTAATCCAGATTCATTCTTTTCAGACTTTGATGAAGACTGCTTATCAGATATTTTCGCGAACCGCCATCGCCATATGGGCCCGGCCACATCTCATGTCCCGCTTTGGTGCTGATAACCATTTCATCGCGATGAGAAGCAAAGTTTTTTTTCAGTATTTTTCCAAAATTTGTTTCGGCGCTGCCGGCAGGTGTTCCGTAATTGTTAGCCAAATCGAAATGTGTAATACCGTTGTCAAAGGCAAACTGAATCATTTTTTCGGCTTCGGCCGCATCGTCAACATCTCCAAAATTGTGCCACAAGCCAAGTGAAATTTGCGGTAACTTCAGTCCACTTTTTCCGCAAAAGCGGTATCCGACGGAATGTTGATAGCGTTCGGGATGGGGAGAATAAGATGACTGCGACATATTGAGATTGGTTTTTAATTGTTTTTGTCGATACTGGTTTGAAAAATACCGATTGCTATTAATTCAACACAAAATTATCGTTTTTGTTTATCTCGTGCAATTTTTATTGATGAAATATTCTGCTGTTGAATTTTGAATAAAAGCGCCAGTGTTGTACAATTTGTTGGGAACTTCAAGATCTATTTCAAATCAACTACATCTTGAGCTCGTTAAGATAAACATTCTTCAAAATTACGAGTTTTTTCTTTATTAGAAACATGATTTTTACGGAAAAACTGGCAGGGCGAAAAATAAAAAAATGCCTCCTGATTGATGGACAAGAGGCAACCCAAATGTTTTAACAAAGATGCTTTTCTTTTTTTGCGAACACATGTTTTTGCAGGTGAGCCAAAAACATTTAAAATCGTGCTTTATCGGTCATTACAATATCCAAAATATAATTGCTGACGCCGACCTGATATAAGCTTGAAAGCATATGATAAGTATCTGATTCATCCCATTTTTCTCTTTCCGACAAGTAGCTAATCATTTTCAATATATGAAAAGACATATCTCCATCTAAAATATCGACAATAGTGCTTTCATCCGTATAGTCAATAGGATCAATGTTATAGTCAGCCCCTTTTTGAACTAAATTATAACAGGAAATACCATTGCCCTTTTCAGCCTCATTCATCAGATTCAGGTCAATTTCCCTATATCCTTTTTCTAAAGCTTCTTTCATCTCATCTTCATCCAACCAATTTTCATCATCAAAAAGCGCATGTCTTAGAAGTCTGAAACGGGAATAATCTTTAATCTGAAAATTGTTTATACTAAACTTATCACATACCCAGACAATACATTTGATTACTTTATTGTAATATTCAGAAGGGTTTATGCAATCATTCAAAATTTGAATATTCTTTGCATCATACATCCTTCGACATATTCTTTCCTCGTCTATGTATTCGTAAAATCCGAATGCAGCCCAATTCAATATGTCCAAAACATCAATTTCAACATATGACTTATGCCAAAACATTTTATAATCTCCCTTGGGTATTGGAATTTCCACTCGTAGATCAGTTTTATTTACAATTATTTTTTGGAGCACATCCAAATCCGCATAAAATGCAGCCCTAAATAATTCTATGTTTCGGTCTTTGCTCATTTTCAGTTTTCCATTTACATCTAACAGGTTCTGAAACCTTTTTAGTTGGTATTCTATACTTCAACCTTCACCGGCTTGATATACACAATCACACCTACTTGACTTTCGGGTTGAGCATCGGCGGTTATGCGATTGATTCTTACTTCGAACAAATCTGTATGGCCGAGTTCCAGAAATTTGCTGATTTCGTGGTTGGCGTTGCGGGGAATAAATCCAATTTTGGATTCTCCGTAGTAAATGGCTACGGCATAGGGGTCGAACTTGTTGTCTTCTTCCCTCATGAGTGTAAGCTCTGTGCCGATTTTCAATTCATTGAAAACCAAGCATCCCTCCCAATAGGAGAAGCCTGCAATGTCAAAATTAAGGTAATGTCTTTTTTTTGTCTTCATAACGCTTGATATTAAAATGAAGGAATAAAGAAACGGGGAGTTTTTGACAACTTATGACAATGAGAAAAAAAGTACTAAATAAAAGCAATCTTTTTCTATTGACCTCAAGCCGGACAGGCTTTTACTTTTTTTCTTCAGCAAAAAAAAGTAAATAAAAAATGCCGCCGCTGTGGATAAAAAGCTAAAAATTGACTGCGTTCCGCTCAAAGCGTCCAAACTCCTCCCGTTGGTCGTCAAACAAGGACGCTTTTTAACCGCTGTACTTCGGCAATTTTCTTCACGCTTTTTGTCCAAGGCGGAAAGAAAGACAGTGCAAAAGACAGACAACTTATGACAATGGGAATTTATTTTGAATATTTTTCAGGTGGTCGGCAATGTATTTTTGGAGTTCGGGTGATTCTACAATCTTAATATCGTCGAGGAGTCCCATCACGAAACGCCCGACGCCATCCATGGAACAAACATCGGTGACGAGCATCCATTCATTTTCAGAAAGTTGGGTGAGGTATTTCGAAGCAAGGGGAAATTCTTCCACCAAAAGGTTCGCCGCACGAAGATTGAGTTTGAGTTTGACAGGTGTGGTGTGATCGCTATTCATGCGGAATATGTCGATATAGCCGGCGCGGTGGTTTGCTTCGTATTGCCACACTTGGGACAATATTTCGACGGAGCCAATGCGCGATATTTTGAAGAGTTTGTTTTTGTTTTCTTCGGGGCAATAGCTCCAGATTTGTACGTAATTGGTGGTGAAAGCATAAGGTTCGACGTATCGATCGCGGATATCGTTGCTATGTGCAGAAGCATAATTTTTGAGGATAACGGTGTTTTTATTTTCAATGGCTTGTACCAATTGAGCGACATTACGTCCGTTCTTTCCGCTTACAATGGTTTCGGCCAGAATGTTGTAGTCGTAAACGGTATAGAGCTTCTTTTTGAGGTTTTGCTTGAGCAGGTTGTTCTCGTCAATGCTTTCGATAGCGGACTTGAGAATATAGGCTTCTTCTTCGGTGAAGTGAATGAGCTGGCTAATGTCTTTGAAATAGGGGGAGGATTTGTCGAGTTTGGGGCAGTTGTTGGATTTTTTAATGACGAACCCGGCCTCGCGAAAGGTGTCGATATAGCGGTAAACGGAACGGGACGAAATGCCTAATTTGTCGGCAATTTCATCCACGGTTAATGAGTTGTTGGCTGTGAGCATCTTCATCAGCCGGAGCAAGCGTTCGAGTTTGGGTTGATCCATGGTTTGTTTTGTTTGAGGATCGCCTAAATTTCATTCAATTTTAGATATTCGCTATTAGTAATACGTCCGTTTTCTTTCACCGCATATCCTTTTCAAGTAATCATTGTGCCAACTGCTTTTGTATTCTATGTTTTGAGATTGGGGCATAGTGTTCAAGTATTACTTTCTACTATTGTAAATTCCCTTGTTGTGGAAGAAATTAATAAAACCTCCACATCTGTACCAAACGAAATATTGTTATCTGGCAAATTAGTCCAACCTTCAATTTCATCAGAATAAAAGTATCCTTTCGAGTGATTTTCTTTTACATATTTTACTGTAATTGATTGTCCAAATTTTGGTAATTCAGCCTGCTTTAAATATTCTGCTCTTGTTAGAGAAATGGTTTGTATAGTTTCATTTATTTCAGAAATATAAAAACTGAAATATTCATTAATTGGCAAATAATATTGTAAATCAGATTGTTCAACAAAAGCAAGGTTGGAAATATCCTTTCTTAAAACAAATGCCTGTACGATTAAGTTTTTCTGTGTTAATTCAATTTGAACGCTGTTTTCAAAATATTTAATAACTTTCCCTCGAAAAACTTCATTCTCATCAATTACATCTAACCATTCTTTGAATTGGTGTTTATACTGTCTTTTAATGCTAAATTTTAGACTATTGCGTTCCGTATCAAATTCATATAAAATCGCATTCAATTTATCGCCTTTATTAAATAAAGTTTCAAATTTTCCGACTGAACCCCATCCAATTTCAAACCAATGAATAAACCCTGTATTTGTTCCGTCTGGATATTTAATCGCAATTCCCTTTTCTGGAACTACTTTTGTTACTTCGACTTCAACTAGCCTATTATAATTTGTTTCAAAATAATCTAATTCAGGTGTTTTTGTGAGTCGCTTTATTGATACATCAATTTTCTTCCTACCAAAATCAATGTCAATAATTTTTACTTGAACTTTATCATCAACTTTAAATTTAGAGGTAATACATTCGTCTTTTTCCCACGATATTTCATTTTTTGATAAACAACATTCTAACCCTTCTTCTATCTCACATATGATAAAAAATTCATTTATCTGTTTGACTAATACATTTACAGAATCGTTACTATTCAATTTGTTAATTGTATCGCTTTCCCACGGATTGACTATATCATTCAATCTGCCAATAAATCTGGAAGAAGAAGAATCATATTTGTCTATTCTTATATCAATGGTTTGTTTTAGGGTAAATTTTTTATTTAGGTCAAGGAAACGACTATACGTTGTTTTTGATTTGGGAATAAAAGCATATCTTTTTAACTCGTCATTTGAAACTAACAATCCTTTTTGCAACCCTTGCTGATCTGTTTGGATTTTTTCAACGACACAAGAATAAATTTTAGTATTATCTAAAATTGCATCAATATAATGTTTTGGGTCAGAATCCGTGCCTTTATTTGAAAAAACAATATGTTCGTTATCGGAATCAAATTCAATGATATTTAAAAACAATTCATCTTCGGTCTTAAATACTTTTTGTGCATCAGTAATTTTTATTTCTGATAGTTCATTATTTGATAATTCAAACTTTAGCCCAAAAACATTAACTACTATAGAGTTTTTATGCACATAATCAACAATCGCAGGAACTGTGTTGTGTTCGTCATAATATTTTTTTAATTCTTCCCACGCTAAATTCGCAATAGCTGCTTTATTGGGCCGTAGAGAATAACAGGTAACAATATATTCTCTGCCTTCTGTAGAAACGCATTTAATTCTGGGGTTTTTATTCAATATATCAAAGCCTTTGATTTGATTTAACACTCTTACAAGTTCATTGGCTCTTTCTTCTCCGCTTCTTCCTCTCGCTAAAACATATACTGAACTGAAATTATTTGTTGCATAATAATCTGCCCATTTAGTATATGCTATTATGCCTTTATTTTCCCAAGTTTCATCTTTCCCAACTAATATAACTCCTATTTTAATATTCTTTGAGATATATTTTAAATTGGTTTTTTCATCAATTTCTCGCATTGCTAATTCTTTAAACCACTGAAACAATCCATTAGCCTCTGAATTAAATTCAGGATTGGGAGGTAACGAGTCTATAAGTTCTCCATAATAATGAAACTCAGGCAAAAGCATATTTAAAAATAACCCTTTGTCATTTGTAGGAACTAAATCTGCAAACTCTTGTTTTGTGTCATCATCAAAATCATTTAACTTTTTCCTAAAGGTCGTAAGTACTTCTTTTCGATTATTTCTTAAAATGATATGAGTAGTTAATAAATCTATTGCTTTCGAGTAAGGTTTGTTCAAATAATCTTTTGCCTTTGCAATTAGGGCAGTTTGAACAAAATTTAAGGTTGCGTTATAAAAATTCAAATTATGGTCTTTCTTATCAAAACTTAAACAAATTATTGCCTCATTTTTTTTTAGAATATTTTGTTGATTTTCAGTTGTTACCCACTTAATTTTACAATTTGGCAAAATTGGACTCTCAAAATTCTTATTATAATCTTGTATAATGCTATTTATTGTTCCCTGATATTCTTGTTCTATACTATACTTTCTTACATTTTTTCCTGCCCAACCAAAAAATCTTGCAATATCGGATATAATGATTTTTACAGTTGGATAAATTTGTCCGAAAATATAAATACAAACAATAGCTATTCCTATTCCTAAACCTATTCCAAGATACGGCAATATCGCTTTTATTAACTCATTCATATGATACTCCTTTCTTTTGATTATACTCTTCTACACAGACAGGGTTGTCACAGACAAAATCAAGTTTCTGGTTTTGTCGCGGAATGATAAGTTGAATATTGTCAACTGAAATTGTTTTAGAGCAAATTATACAAATTCGTTCTCCATTATTGATTGGCTCTAATTCATTTAGAGATTGAAGAAGTCTTTGCAAGTCTTCTTTATAAACTGCTGGTACTTTTATTTTATTATCCATAATCAAATATTTTATTATTTGGGCAAATCCATTCCATTCAATAACTCTGTTTATTTGGTATTACTCCTCTTATTCCACCTCTCGGTTTTTCGACATCTCCTTTGTAACGCGGAATCAGGTGAATATGAACGTGAAAAATACTTTGCCCTGCTGCCTCGCCAACGTTTATTCCAACATTAAATCCATCAGGGTTGAACCGTTTTTGAATGATCATTTTGCAACGGTTTACAACCAACCACAAAGCACGTTGCTCGTGAATGGTAATTTCAAAATAATTGGCAATATGCCGTTTAGGTACAATTAAAGTATGTCCGGGATTTACCGGAAAACTGTCCAGAAACGCTACTGCCGTTGCTGTTTCACTTATCAGCTCCACCTTTGAAGCAAGGTTGCAGAAAGGACAATTTTTATCCTCCCTAACTATTTGGTTATAGTGTTGGTATTCGTAAATTTCGCAATTCTCATTAGAAAATACGCTTTTATAAGGAAGAATAACATTGCTTTGATAAGTGGGCTGTTTATGCACATAATGCATTCGAAAGCCTTCACTTTTCAAATCACGTCTAACGGCAAAGTAGGCTTTCCCGTTTGGTTTAAGCAACTCGGAAACAGACATCAAAACTTCAGCTTGCTCGTTCGGCTCCAACACGTTGAGTACATAGTTGCAAATTATCGTATCAAAGCGTTTTTTGGGATAATCCGGCCGATAATAATTGTCATAACCAACAATATCGAATCCTTGTTCTTTGAGTTGGTCTGTATCGAATCCAAACCCGCAACCGAAATCCAGAATTTCACCTTTCAGCAAATTATTCTGTTTTAGCCAACGAGTGGGGAACGATATTGAAGTTCGTTCTATCGCTGTTAAATGAGGGTTATTGACAATCTTCTTCATAGCTGTAATGATTTTTGCCAATACTTAAAGCCCATATTCTCAGCAATCTGAATCATTGGGGAAAATGTTTTCTTAAAGACATTCAGAAACTCATTCTCCGAAAGTTGCACCAAGTCCGATAATGAATCGTGTAAAGTGAGATAGTCTTCCAATATCTTGTTGTTAGGATTTTTTGGATAAATCAACCTTATTGCCTGTTGGTGCATTTTAGCAAACGGAGGGAGATATTCGTCTAACAGCGGCAAATTATTACCTTTGGAAGAATTAATGCTTGAGTCAGCCGGCAATAAATTCCATAACAGATTATGGGAGACAAAACTCCACGGGACAAAGTGGTCCAAATCATAATTCTTTTTGTACAATTCCTTTCCCGTATAAATACATTTTATTGAACCATTTATGTCAATGAAGGTATCCCAAAAGTGGCGCTGTTTTAAAAGTGAATCACGCAAAATAGGTTTGACTAATTTTGAAGGAACATCAGGAACGTTAGGATTCCGCTTTTGCAGAAAAACGGTCAAATTCCAGAAAGTAAAAT